>Ga0307380_10005727_pt1 | contig 16468 bp, 18 predicted proteins | sample UN3MG_FD_202239 | JGI IMG/M metagenome (GOLD analysis project Ga0307380, IMG submission 202239) | Soil microbial communities from Risofladan, Vaasa, Finland - UN-3 | ecosystem: Environmental > Terrestrial > Soil > Coastal area > Acid sulfate soil | place: Finland: Risofladan, Vaasa | collected...
CTAAGCCCGGTATATTCAAATTTTAAAAAACGGCGTTTGCCGTAATGGGGTAGTTTTGCCTAAAAATGGGCAGCTTTTTTACTTGACTTTCTTCTGGTGCTCTATTCAGCCACAGATTCACACAGATAAACGCAGACAGGTTTAAATGTAAAGAAATCACAGAACATCTTTTTTAAACCGCAAAATCGAGCAAAAGGGGATATTTTGCAAAGGTTTCTCCCTAAATCATACAAGAGAGCTTATCCGTTCAGGCTGGGGACCACGTCATTTATATATCCGGATCATTATATGCCTAATGTTAAAATGCTTGGTCCATATCTGGATGAAATCGAACTTCTTTTGTTTGAAAGCAGTTATGGCAGCCTTCCTTCAAAGCAGGAGATAAAAGAGCTCTCCATGCTTGCAGAGGAATTCGACATTACTTATGACATTCATCTGCCTCTGGATATATCGTTGGGGGATAAAGATCGATCAATCCGGCGCCGCTCCATTGAGTCGGTTCAAAGCGTAATAGACCTTACCCTGCCTTTAATGCCTTCGGTTTATATACTTCATCTTTCATTTAATGAGGATTTGAGCAAAACAGATAACGTAAGCAAATGGCGGGAACGTATTTATGAGAGCATGGAACTTTTGCTATCAAGCGGAATAAACAGCAGATCAATAGCAATTGAAAACCTGATGTATCCATTTGAATGGGCGGAAGAGGTTATATCTTCTTTAAATCTATCTGTATGTATTGATATAGGGCATCTTATACGGATGAACGCGGATCTAAAAAAGGTTTTTGACAAACACCACGACAGGACATCAATCATCCATCTTCACGGAGTTAAAGACAACCTCGACCACTTATCGCTTGATAAATTAACAGATAATGAAACAGTAGATATTATGAAAATATTAAAAACATATGCCGGTATAGCGATAATAGAGGTGTTTTCATATAGCAACCTGCAATCTTCACTAAAATATCTGGAAAAATGCTGGAACCAGCGCCGCGACGCATGAACCATATACTTTAACCCGATGTTTCAAGTTATAAAACCTTTTGCAAAACCATAAGGATTACATTAATATAATAAGCAAGAGTGTTTTCCGTCGTAAAAAACGCGCGGATGAAGCGAAGCTTCAATAAGGATTGGGAAAAACCTGAGGAAAGACCATGATTAAAATTGGGTCATATCCCCGGGAAAGGAATCAATTTAAAGATGACGAACTTGTTTGCTATTGCTTTGGATATACGAGGAAAGAAATTGAAAAAGATTATGTTGATAACAACGGCTAATCAACAATCTTAGAAAGAATCGTATTCGAAAAGAAGGCTGGAAAATGTGATTGCGCTCAGAAAAACCCTAAAGGCCGTTGATGTTTGGCTGATATCCGCCAGGTGGTGGATTTAGTGTGATAAAGGAGAATATTATGGAGGATTTGAAAAAAAGCATTGTCATACCGCTTGATGGTTCAAAAAATTCGTTGAACTCATTGGATTATCTTAATCTTATGTTTGGCCCGGAGCATGAAATGTATGTCCATCTTTTGTATGTTATGCCGTCTTTGCCGCCGCTGTTAACAGACGATAAAACAATGGACAGGAAGCTCAGGTCGGCGCTGGCTTCAGTTAAAAGAAAGAATAAAGAAATAGCCGAGCGGATTTTAGCGGAAGCCGGGGAAATTCTTATTGATAAAGGTTTTAAGGAGGAAAATATTAAACCGCATTACCGTCAATGTGAAAATACTATTGCCAGAGATATTCACTTTTGGGCAAAACATAAAAGGGCGGATACTATTTTAATGTCCAAGCGGGGACGAACCGATTTTAACCCGTTTGCCATGGGCGCTGTATCAACAAGGCTTGTGGAGTACTGCGGGGATTGTCCCCTGTGGATAGTTGGGGGCGGTGTTCGTTCAAAAAAGGTGCTTATTGCTGTGGATAGTTCCAAAAATGCCTTGAGAGCTGTTGACCATGCCGGTTTTATGCTTTCCGGAACCGATTGCAAGGCAACCATTTTTTATACCATGAGGAATCTGAGACACTTTGTTCCCCTGGAGGCCATTGAAGAGGCTCCTGCTCTTGAAGAGTTCTGGCGGAACAAGGCAGGCCGGCAGATTGCTCCATATATTAAAAAGGCTAAAAAAACACTTCTTGATGCAGGGCTTTCAGAGGATCAGATCGCCACTAAAGTAATAGACGGCAGCCGGTCTGCTGCCGACGATATTCTCAAGGAGGCGCATGAAAACAGTTTTGGAACAATTGTATTGGGACGCAGGGGCCTTTCAAAAATAAAGGAGCTTTTCATGGGCAGTGTAACCAGAAAGATTTTAAACAGCTCTGTTGGGTTGACTGTCTGGATCGTTCAATAATGGTGTTGGCCATTAACCCTGCTATACTTAGTCTCAACCTTGACAATATCACCCATCTATTGTAATTTGAAAGAATAATGTTGCTGAATATTTTATAAGGTTTAAAGACATTTTTTTGCAATGTTTTTGTAAAAATGACTGAGAATGACACTTTAAATAAATCAAACCATGGCACAGTTATTTCCGTTCACGGGAGTATAATTGATGTTCATTTCCCCCAAAGACTTCCTCATATTCACAACCTTTTGAGAACAGGCGATAATGGAAGGATGGCTGTCGAGGTTGAGACACATCTCAATTCAAAAGTTATTCGCGGTGTTGCGCTGACCTTGACCCAGGGGCTGGCCCTTGGTTCGCAGGTTATTGATACGGGCAGTCCTTTGCATGCACCAGTAGGCAAGTGTTTGCTTGGCAGGATGTTCAATGTGTTTGGCGAACCGATCGACAGGAAAGGTGAAATCAAAGGAGAAGAATGGCGTTCCATTTACAGGGAGCCTGTGCCCATCAGTCAACGGGCGACAACGCCTGAGATTTTTGAAACCGGTATAAAGGCTATCGATGTTCTGGCTCCTATGGAGAGGGGAGGAAAGGCCGGTCTTTTTGGTGGCGCGGGTGTTGGCAAGACGGTAATAATTACTGAAATGATACATAATATCGTTGGCCGACGTGAGGGAGTCAGCATCTTTTGCGGTATTGGTGAACGATGCAGGGAAGGGGAGGAGCTTTACCGTGAAATGAAGTCGGCCGGGGTGCTTGACAACACAGTAATGGTATTCGGACAGATGAATGAACCGCCAGGCGCCAGATTCAGAGTAGGTCATGTGGCGCTGACCATGGCCGAGTATTTCAGAGATGACGAAAGGCAGGATGTGTTGCTTCTAATAGACAACATTTTTCGTTTTATCCAGGCAGGGTCAGAGGTATCCGGGCTTATGGGTCAAATACCTTCCCGCCTCGGGTATCAGCCGACCATGGGAACGGAATTGGCCCGGCTGGAAGAGCGGATATGCAATACAGCTACCGGTGCAATTACCTCCACTCAGGCTGTGTATGTGCCTGCGGATGATTTTACGGATCCTGCGGCGGTTCATACCTTTTCTCATCTTTCCGCATCCATAGTATTATCAAGAAAAAGGGCCAGCGAAGGACTTTATCCGGCCATAGATCCGCTGAAGTCAGGATCTAAAATGCTTGTGCCTCCTGTAGTTGGAATAAAGCACTACAGTGTGGCACAGGATGTGCGTAAAACACTTGCGACATATGAAGAACTGAAAGACATCATTGCCATGTTAGGGCTGGAAGAACTATCGCAGGATGACAGGCGGATTGTGCGCCGCGCCAGACAACTGGAAAGGTTTATGACGCAGCCTTTTTTCACAACCCGGCAATTCACAGGCTATGAAGGCAGGATGGTTGACCTGAAAGATACTTTAGATGGTTGCGAGCGGATATTGAATGATGAATTTTCCGATTATCCTGAGAGATCGCTTTATATGATCGGAAATATTAACGAAGCAAAAAAACATGAAACTTAAAATCTTGCTTCCGACAGAAGTTCTTGTTGACGAAGAGGTTGTCAAGGTGATTGCCGAGGCTGATAATGGTTCTTTTTGCCTTTTACCACGCCATGTTGATTTTGTGACCGCCATTGTTCCCGGCATTTTTTCTTTTATAACACCCGACCTTGTTGAACAGTTTTATGCTGTTGACGAAGGCATCCTGATCAAATGCGGCCAGGAGATTATGCTTTCCATCAGAAATGCCGTGCGTGGTCCTGATCTCGGAGTGTTGAAAAAAACAGTTGAAAAACAATTCGTTGAGCTTGAAGATCGGGAAAAAATGTCGCGTTCCGCATTAGCCAGGCTCGAAGCCGGTTTTATCAGGCGTTTTATGGATATTGAAAAATAGGGATTGACACCAGGCGTGTGAATAAAAAGCATCAACAATCATTTAGCAAAACAGTAGGGGGCAAAGAGGTTCGCAAGCTCAAAGCGCGCCACGAGAAGAAGAGCGTTGTCTGGTTTGGACTGGGCATGTTCGGCATCCTTGGATGGTCTGTAGTCATCCCCACCTTGATTGGGATTGTTCTGGGCATCTGGATAGATATAAAATGGCCGAGCCGCTATTCCTGGACATTGATGCTTCTTGTCATCGGCATTATTTTAGGTTGTTTAAACGCATGGCGATGGATAACATCCGAGCGAAAGATGATTAAAGAGGATAAAGAGACAAAAAAGAATGAGTGAAGTTATAATCCTCATAACTGCTTTTGCCGCAGGCATTGGTCTTGGTACATTTTACTTCGGAGGCCTGTGGCTGACCGTGCAACATCTTTCTAAGGTCAGAAGGCCGGCGCTTTTGAGTATGTGCAGCTTTTTTGGACGCCTTGGGATAGTTCTTTTTGGATTTTATCTGATCATGGACGGTCGTTGGGAGCGGATTATAGTATGTATGCTCGGTTTTTTAACAATGCGCGCGATTCTTATGCGTCTTTGGGGCCCGATTAGAGCAACCACCAACCAGTAACGAGAAATATGCATATAACTCCTGATTCAATAATTTTATTTCAACTGGGGCCTGTTTCTTTGAATGCAACCATACTGTTTACATGGTGCATAATGGCCTTGATGACTGTTGTATCCTGGCTTGTGACCAGAAAGCTTTCCTCAACAACACGGCTGTCTAGATGGCAGAACTTTATTGAAGTTCTGGTAATCAGCATAAGAGATGAGATTCGTGAGATCGGCGGACAGGATCCTGGCAGGTACCTGCCCCTTGTGGGCACACTCTTTTTATTTATTGCTCTTTCAAATCTTTTAAGTATCATCCCGGGATATAAGGCGCCAACCGGTTCGCTTTCAACAACGGCAGGGCTTGCTGTTTGTGTGTTTGTTGCGGTTCCCCTGTACGGCATTGCTCAAAATGGTCTGTCCTATTTTAAACAATATACCAAACCTTCAATATTGATGCTGCCGTTCAATATTATAGGCGAGGTATCGCGCACCATTGCATTGGCTATGCGCCTTTTTGGAAATATAATGAGCGGCACGATAATTGCCGCCATCCTGCTTTCCATTGCGCCACTTATATTCCCAATTATAATGCAGGCTTTGGGATTGTTAATCGGATTGATCCAGGCATACATATTTGCAATTTTGGCGATGGTATACATTGCGGCAGGCTCTCGTGTGCGGCAAAACAAAGTCGACCAATACTAAGCTATTACGAAAGGAGATGTATAATATGGATAACATTGGTGTTGTTGGAGCTATATCCATTCTTGCTTCGGGACTGACCATCGGCATCGGTTCTATCGGTCCGGCGCTTGGAGAGGGGCGGGCATTGGCCCAGGCTTTGAGCTCTATTGCACAACAGCCTGATGAGGCTAATACGATTACACGCACCCTTTTTGTGGGGTTGGCAATGGTGGAGTCAACAGCTATTTACTGTTTTGTAGTATCCATGATTCTGATTTTTGCAAACCCGTTCTGGAATTATGTGGTATCTAAAGCTGGGGGATAAACCGTGCTCATCAATTGGTTTACAGTAATTACTCAGATAATAAATTTTCTGGTGCTTGTTTATCTCCTCAAGCGTTTTCTTTACGGCCCCATTATTAAGGCAATGGACAAGCGACAAGAGAAAATCGATCTTCGTCTGGAAGAGGCGCGCAAAAAAAAAGAGGAAGTCGAGCAGGAGGCCGAGCTGTTTCTTAAAAAAAACAGGGAATTTGATGCCAGGCATGAAGATATGCTTGCTCAGATCAAAAAGGAGGCTGAAGCCCGCAAGGCAGAGCTCATAAAGGAGGCCCGCAGCCAGGTTGATGCTGATATAGCCGGATGGTATGGGGCTATACAAAAGGAGAAAGAAAACTTTCTTCAGGACATTCGCAGACATGCGGTGAAGCACACCTGCGCCATTGCTCGCAGGGCAATAAAGGATCTGTCGAATGCCGATCTTGAGAATCGCATTACGAGCATCTTTATAGAACGTCTCCAGAACATAGATGCTGATGAGAGAGAAGCGCTTGTCCGGACAGTTCAACATCCTGCGGAAGGAATTCGAGTAAATAGCGCCTTTGAAATTCCAGAGGAATCAGCAAAAAAAATTGTGCGACTTATACAAAACCTGACTACCGATTCTGTTGTCGTGCGGTTTGAGATTTTGCCGGAGCTTATATGCGGCATTGAATTAAAACTTCATGGCCGCAAAATCTCCTGGAATATAGCTGATTATCTGGAGCCATTTGAGGAAAGTATGCGTGCGATAATTGAGGCAAAAATTAGTCATTAGTCATTAGTCATTGGTGGAAAGTCAAACAAATGACTTAACCATTCACGATGACAAATGACCAGTGACAAATGACCAGTGACAAATGACCAGTGACAAATGACCAGTGACAAATGACCAGTGACAAATGACCAGTGACAAATGACCAGTGACAAATGACTACTTTATAGGCACGTGATGACCGAGAATAATACTACATCTAAACCCTTTCTTGATGACACCTTCATGCTCTTTGATCAAGTTCTTGAAAAACACGCATATGAGCTGAAAGGCCGGGAAGTTGGGATAGTTTCCTATGTCGGCAGGGGCATTGCCCGTGTTGATGGTTTATCCGGAGTTAAATCTGAGGAACTGCTCCGATTTCCAGGCAGCATCCCAGGCATGGTTTTTAATATCGATATTTCAGATGTGGGTGTTATTCTTTTTGGCGAAAGCGAGGAGATAGAAGCAGGTTCCGAGGTGCAGCGCACAGGACAGGTTTTGGATGTTCCGGTTGGTGATGCGCTGATAGGACGCTTTGTGGATCCCATGGGACGTCCTCTGGATAATCTTGGCCCTGTGAAGACGTCGGAACGACGTCCTGTTGAACGTGAGGCTCCTGAGATTATGGATAGGGCTCCTGTTTTCGTGCCGTTACAGACAGGCCTGAAGGTTGTTGATGCCTTAATTCCGATAGGGCGTGGGCAACGGGAGCTCATTCTTGGCGACCGGCAAACAGGCAAGACAGCTATTGCCCTTGATACGATAATTAATCAGAAGGGAAAGGATGTTCTGTGCGTGTATTGCGCAATCGGGCAGCAAAGTTCATCAGTGGCAAAACTTATTAATGAGCTACAAAAGCACGATGCCATGGATTACTCCATCATCGTGGTGGCGGAAGGGGAAAGCACTCCGGGAATGCAGTTTGTTGCGCCATATGCTGCGACAACTATGGCCGAGTTTTTTATGGAACAGGGAAGGGATGTATTGATTATATATGATGACTTGACGCATCATGCCAGAGCTTATCGTGAGCTTTCACTTCTGCTTCGACGTCCTCCCGGCAGGGAGGCTTTCCCCGGCGATATTTTTTATATCCATTCACGGCTACTTGAACGTGCTACTCATCTTTGTGAAGAGCTTGGAGGCGGCTCATTGAGCGCTATGCCTATTGTTGAAACAGAGGCGCAAAACATATCCGCATATATTCCGACAAACATCATTTCAATCACCGACGGTCAGATATATCTTTCACCCGACCTTTTTCAAAAGGGGGTGCTTCCGGCAGTGGATGTTGGAAAATCAGTGTCAAGGGTGGGTGGAAAAACACAGCTTGCCGCATATCGTGCAGTTGCCGGTGATTTACGCCTTTCCTATTCGCAGTTTGAAGAGCTGGAGTCATTCTCCCGTTTTGGGACGCGTTTGGATGATGAAACACGCAAAAGGTTGGAGCGGGGAAGACGGGTTAGAGAAATTCTTAAACAGCCTCAATATCAAGCTATGCCGGTTGCAGAGCAGATAACTGTGTTTGTGGCAGTAAACGGAGGTGTGTTTGATGCGTTTCCCCTTGATCGGATTCCACAAATTGAGCAGCTTATACGCAAGGAGGTCACGGTTCATCTGCCCCGTCTTTGCGAACAAATCGAAGCCGGCGGTCAATTAAAGGATGAGGATCAAGAGGCTATCTTGAGCATTGCCCGGAAAGCTGTTGAAAATGCTTGAACTGCTTAAACGTAAAATCAAGAGCGCTGAAGATTTGCTGTCTGTCGTAAAAACAATGAAGGTTCTTGCGGCCGTCAGTATTCAGCAGTATGAAAAGGCGGTTGAATCCCTTGGCGAATACAATCGGTCTGTTGAATTCGGATTGCAGGCTGTTCTAAAACACAGGCCCGGTGGAATTCCGATACTCAAACCTGTTTTAAAACAAAGACTGGGAGCCATTGTTTTTGGCTCTGATCAGGGTATGGTTGGTCAGTTTAATGAAGTGATAGCTCATTATGCGGCCGAAGAAATAAATACACTTAGGGCAGGACAGGAAAACAGCGCGGTTATAGCCGTTGGGCTGCGAGTTGTGCCCCCACTTGAAGAGGCCGGCCAGCCTGTTGAAGACTGCCTTTCTCTGCCAGGCTCAACAACCGGTATTACTCCGCTGGTGCGGGATATTGTGCTGAAGATGGAGGCGTGGCGCTTTGAACGGAAAATCGACCAGATACTTATTTTTTATAACAGAACGATCGGCGCATCTTATAAACCCCATGTACTCCGTTTACTTCCGCTTGATTATAAATGGTTTCAAGAGTTGAAAAGCAGACCATGGCCATCGCACTCTTTGCCGCTTTTTACCATGGATTGGAACCGCCTGTTTTCATCATTGATCCGGCAACTTCTATTTGTATCGGTTTTTCAAGCCTTTGCTGAATCCATGTGCAGCGAAAATGCCGGCCGTCTTGCATCCATGCAGGCGGCTGAAAGGAATATTGAAGAGCGTATAGATGAGCTGAACTTTCAATTTCACCAGGAAAGACACAGCTCTATTACAGAAGAACTGTTAGACATTGTTGCAGGTTTTGAGGCGTTAACTTGACAATGCTATTTTCCTTAGGGAGAAAACCCTTCAAATCCCCCCTTGAGGGGGGGTAGGGGGGTGTAACCCATTGAAATAACATCCCCCTTAATCCCCCCTTTCAAAGGGGGAATTTAGCGGTACGCTTTAACTTTAGGCACTTATGTCTGCTGGATGTTTCCCCTTGTTTTCCATAAGCGCTTTGACAGGTTCGAGGCCGTAGGGGGTGCTTTCTTCTATAGCTTTAAGAACTGTGCCGCCTCCGGTAAAAAAGAAGTACTTGGCATTGTCCATGGCTGCAAGATAAAGGCCGGGGCTGAGGTTTTTGAATTCCTGGAGAGTATCTCCGCCGCCGTAAAGTTTTTGAGCTTGTGTATTCTTGTCAATTGTACGGTCAAGTTTTTCAGAACCTTCGAAAAAGTGCGGTGTAAATCCCATGACAGCATTGACAAAGATGGTTTTTGCAGAACTGATAATATCGGCGACTTCTGGAACGTCGAACGATTCAGGAGCGACATCAAGGAAGTATCCATGTTTGTTTCCGGGCTTAAAATCTGTGATGTTGAGTGTCCTGTATTTTCCTTCAACGCGCCCCTCAATAGTGTCTGATTCAACCACAAATGGCAGCTCCACAATCTTTCCGGCTTTTTCATCCTGCTTGACAAGATTTTTGGCCGCATTAATGTCCGATTCACTCACACCAGCCACCCGAATATCATATTTGGCACATAAAAAGGTATTATAAATAATTCCGCCAAGCAGCAGGTGATCAACCTTTTTGTAAATCTCGTTTAGCGGCCCGATTTTGGTGTCGTATTTTGCTCCGGCTACAATAGCCACAAAAGGTCTTTTTGGTTCCAGAACCCTTCTCAGATGAGCTATTTCCCTTTGCATTAGAAATCCGGCAAAACTGGGCAAATATCTGGTTATATCACAGGTGGAAGCATGGGGCTGCCATGAACCAAAAGCATCGTTGATAAAGACATCGGCAAGTCCGGCAAGTTGCAGGGCAAAACGCTCTCTTATATCGCCCTGCGCCTCCTCTCCTTCAAACCAGCGTGTGTTGGGAAGATAAATGCCTCCTATTCTGCGGGTTCGCAGATCACGTATATGCCAGTTGATGGATGTGTCGATCTGTTTAATACCCGCATCAGGATCAACCGGAAACTCCGGCACCGAAAATTTTGTGTGCAGTTTCCGTTCAAGATATTCGACAACAGGCTGTACAGAGGTGTTGTCTTCAACTTTGATTTTACCTGTTTTTTTGTCCCGTGTTCGGCCCACGTGCGTCATAAGAATCGGCCGGCCGCCTCGTTCAACAATGCTGTACAGAGTTCCCAGTGTAGCGTCAATCCGATACGGATCTCTGATTATACCATTTTTAACCACATTATGGTCTACTCTAACCAGAACGATTTTATCTTTCAAGTCAGCGTTCTGGATAAGCGGCAGCCTGGGGTCCAATTCTAAATTCATTTTTTTACCATCAATTTAACTCGACAGTCCTAAGTTCTCGTAACATACTGAAATAATTAAATCCCAAATTATTCCCCCCTTGAGGGGGGCAGGGGGGTGTTTTAGTAGTATTACCACGAAATTATATATCCCTATATTCCCCCCTTGAGGGGGGGGATAAAGGGGGGTGTTACCCCTTCAAAAGGGGAATTTGAAGGTTTTCTTAGAAAACTTTGAACTGTCGAAAATTTACGAAACCATTATTATTCGTGAGGTTCATATTTAAAGGACAAATTTACCCTTGCACGGTAGGCGGTTACTTTTCCATCGTCAACCTTCATATCAAGTTTAACTATCTCCGCGACTCTCAAATTTTTAAGACTCTTTCCAGCGAGTTCAACTGCATTCTTAGCAGCTTCTTCCCATGAAATTTCGCTTGTTCCAACCAGTTCAATAATTTTATAAACACTTTTAGCCATAATCTTCCCCCTTTTTAAATCTGTTAATTATCTGATTTTTATCGAAATTACTTCGGGAATAAATGGTAATTTTATAAAACAAGGGACAACCACGGCAATCTCATGGATTATCAACAGGTTATGAGATTGCTTCGTTTTGCTCACAACGACAACGCGGGCATTTTTAAAGGTATTGATCTGTTTACAGCTTGGTGACGTTTTTTGCCTCAGGGCCACGATCACTTTCTGCAACGTCAAAGCTAACCTTGTCGCCCTTTTCCAGGCTTTTGAATCCCGTCATATTAATAGCTGAGTGATGAACAAAAAGGTCCTTACCACCTTCCTGCTCAACGAAGCCATATCCTTTTTTATTGCTAAACCACTTTATTGTTCCTTCTGCCAAAATGCTTACCCCCTTAAATTAAACTGTTTGGCATTTTTAAAATATATCGATTTATCAAGTCAAGCAAAAAAATAAAAACAGCCTCTAATCTTCTGTGAGATCAAGACTTTTTGGATTCGCTTGCTTTTGCGGTTAAATATGCACGCAACAAACTGGAAAAACTGGATTTAATAGAGAAACACAACAATATCTGGAAAATAGTCGATCCGGTTTTCGGCTGCTGGCTGGCCGAGGATTGATATGGGCAGGAAGAAGGGATTTAGCTATTCCATTCTTGACGATACAAACTTATAAACTGAAGAGCGTCCCGTAAGCCTTGTTAAAACAAGCATGGCGATTACCCAGCAATTATCCGATGACTTCTATTCTTATAGTGCATCGCAATTTCGCCAATTTATTCGGTTTAGAAAATATTTCGTTATTGAGTACACTGTAATGTTGGGTGGTAAAGGGTTGCGGGTATCAACAATATATTAAATGTGGTTCATCAGGGTTAAGCGTACTTGCATAAAATGATGTTGATTTCTCAGCGATCATGATAGGAATCATCACTCTGGGTTTTTTATTTGCAATGGCGGCAAGATTCGGGTACGGTGCAAATGGAAGCGGGGCAGGTGTGGAGTCCTTCCTGAAGTCAGTAAAACGTAGCCCTTCAAGAAAATGCTTTGTTTCAAACCAAAATCAATAATGTTATTTTCTCAACGATCATGCTAATAGAATAAACATGTTATATAAAAGCGAAGAAGGGGGCGGACGAGAATGACGTGTTTATCGAAGATTTCATTGTTCAAATTCTCGATAACCTGTCTCACCTTTGTCGGTTTCCTTTTGCTCCCCTGTCAGGTCCAGGCTCAACGTGCGCTGGAGATCAAGAGCAAAGATGATCTGAGCCATAAAAGCGGGAAGCTGGGGGCGTACAGGGCGTTGGTGATCGGCATCAACGACTACCAGGACAAGAAGATTCCCGCCCTCAAAACTGCCGTCAACGATGCCAGGGAATTTGCCAGTCTGCTGCAAACCCGTTACGGTTTCAAGGTCACCCTGCTCCTGGATCGGCAGGCGACAAAGCAGGCGATCATGGATAAAATGCGGGATCTTGCCGTGAATACATCCCCCGACGAGAGTGTCTTGATTTACTATGCCGGTCATGGAGATGTAGATCGGGTTTTGAATGACGGCTGGTGGGTCCCTGCCGACGCGACAGGCGGCAATCCTGTCACCTACCTGGACAATAATTATGTGCAGCGGGTCATGCGGGGTATGAAGGCGAGGCATGTCCTGCTCGTGTCGGACTCCTGCTATTCCGGCACTCTTTTTGGTGAAGGCCGGTCTTTGCCGACCGTGATTGATGACCGTTATTACCTGAACCTCTACAACGAGAAGAGCCGCTGGGGAATGACCTCGGGCAACAAGACGCCGGTATCGGACAGCGGCTCGGAAGGCCACAGCATCTTTGCCTACCAGTTGATCAAGGCTTTGACGAAGAATGATAAACCCTACATCACGACCCAGGAGCTCTACAGCCAGATCGCACCGATCATCGCCAACAATTCAGAACAGCAACCACTGTGCAGCCCCGTGCGGGGCACGGGCGATCAAGGCGGAGGTTTTGTCTTCGTGGCATCAAGAACCTCTTCTGTTTCTGACGCCCCATCTTATCTGAAGAAATCGGTGCCGCGACCGGAGTCTGATGAGTTGGTGCGGCAGAAGGATGCTTTGGAGCGCGAGAAGCAGGAACTGGATCGGGACAGACAGGAAATCGAGAAGATGGAGGCCATGCAGGCCGAGCGGAAAAAGCTGGAAGCGGAGCGTAGCGAGTTGGCGAATAAAAAGAAGCAACTTGCCGTCCGGGACCAAAAAGGCCAGACGGTGCTCATCAACAAACAAAGCCCATACTTCCAGAAATTAACATTATCAAGCAATCAACAGTATGAGGGAGACGTTATTAACGGCAAGCCCCACGGTCAAGGCATCTGGACCAATGCCAACAACGGAGAGCGCTACGAGGGTGAGTTCCGTGACGGAAAGCGCACCGGCCAAGGCACCTTTACCTTTCCCAACGGAGACAAGTACGTTGGCACGTTCGTGGACAACAAGTACAACGGCCAAGGCATATTGACCTTGCCCGGAGGAGGGCGCTACGAGGGTGAGTTCCGTGACAACAAGTACAACGGCCAAGGCACCTTTACCTTTCCAGATGGGAGAATTCTAAATGGGAGATGGGAAAACAATGTGTTTAAGCCCTGAGATGGGCCAATGGGTTACGCTGAACCATCGAGTTCAGGCAACACTTTACATCGCACCTGACCAGCGCTGTTACTCACTTTCGATCCGTAATCATCAGTTAGTAAGGGAAGATATAGGGGACTTTCACCCCATAAGTTCACGCCCATGCCGGGCGTACACAATCTCATCCAGCCGACCGCCTACAGCGTCGGCTGATTACGGCGTGTGTGCCAGGCATGGCACGTGACTATCAGGGTGAAAGGCCCTGAACCAGGTGTTCGCGGAGCCTAAGGTTAGGAGAAGGGCAAGGGCGTCATCGCGAGGTGGGGTCTGAAGGAAGCCCAATCCAAAGATGCAGGGCGACGTACAGGAACCGGATCTGAGGTGTGGTACATCCGGGACGAGTGGGCACGTGACCACGAAGTCCTCCATCCGCAAATGGGGTGTGCTTTATAAATCCGGCGTCTATGCATTGAAAGTTACGTGTCTTACCCTGGGAGGTCTGTACAGTGTCTCCTATTAGGACTGAGGATGGAGCAATCCATTCTGACCGCTGTACAGAAGTCAGCAGAAGGCATAGTAGGAGGAATGAAACAGGCATTAATCTTTGGAAGCATGGACGAACTATGAACCCGCCCTGTAATCGAAAGAGCAGGTGTCGGAAACTCTCGGCCTAAACGGAAGAAGGTTTAATGTTATGCCGCCCCTGAAGGCCCGAACGGTTCCCTGAGAAGGGATTAAAAGATAGGACTGCAGGACGAGGGACGAGTGAATATTAGACCGGCAAGACAATTGTGGTTGCCCTTTGAAATTAAGGGCGGATTATTCACATCGAAAGCCGACACCGCCAGTCCGGTTGGTGATGAACAGCTTATGGAGAAGGTAGTTGAACGGGGGAACCTGTTGACTGCCCTTGGTAACGTAAAGCGAAACGGAGGCTCCCCCGGAATAGATGGTATGACGGTGAAAGAGTTACCTGAATATCTGAAGAGGAAATGGCCGAAGATCCGTGAGTCGTTATTAAGCGGGGAATATTCTCCGTTACCTGTAAGGCGAGTAGAAATACCCAAACCCGGAGGCGGGATACGACAGCTGGGTATCCCATGCGTGTTAGATCGTTTTATCCAACACGCATTAATGTAAGTGCTGCAACACGAGTGGGACGCAACCTTTTCCAAGTCCAGCTACGGTTTCAGACCAAAAAGGAGTGCCCATCAGGCCATAAAACAATCCCAAAGATATCTCAAGAAGGGGTATCAATGGGTAGTTGACATGGATCTTGAGAAATTTTTCGACCGAGTAAATCACGATAAGCTGATGAGCGAGGTTAATAAACGAGTTTCAGACAAGCGGGTAAACATCCTGATCCTGCGTTTTTTGCGATCCGGAATAGAACATGAAGGAAAGCTTTTTGTAACGGAAATTGGAACTCCGCAAGGAGGCCCGCTGTCTCCGTTGCTGGCGAACCTGATGCTTGACGGCTTGGATCGTGAACTGGAGCGTCGGGGCCATCGGTTTGTGCGTTACGCAGATGACTGCGACATATACGTCAAAAGCAAACGTGCGGGATCGAGAGTTCTGCGAAGTATAAGCCAATTTCTGAGCTGTCATTTGAAGCTTTCAGTGAATGAGGCGAAAAGTGCTGTTGATAGGCCATGGAAACGCCAGTTTCTGGGATTTACCTTCAGCTCTCGACTGAACAGGCGCATCAGTTTCAAGTCGATCAAACGTTTCAAGGACAGGATTAGAAACATTACCTGCCGAGTTCGAGGTAGGCGCATTGAAGCCATCGTCAAAGAGCTTCGACAGTTCATGATAGGCTGGCGTGGATATTTTAATTTCACGGAGGTGCGTTATATCCTCAAAGAACTGGATTCCTGGGTTAAAAGACGTCTTCAGTGCTACCTCTGGAAACAGTGGGGACGCCGGGGATACAGGGAACTTCTGAAACGAGGAGTGAGTAGATATCTTGCATGGAATACAGCAAAATCGGCGCATGGTCCATGGCGGCTAAGCCGCAGTCCGGGATTGGCCTTTGCACTAACAGCAAAGTATTTTGCAGCTTTAGGCTTGCCAAGGCTGTTTATAAAACCAACTTAATCAACCGAACCGCCGTGGTACGTGATCCGTATGCCCGGTGGTGTGGGAGGAGGGGAGTCGTGAGGCTCCTCCCTATCCCGATTACGTTTTGTTGTTAAGAATTTTCTTTGACATGCTCAATAACTACACGTATAATGCACGTGTAAAAGAGAAGGAGGCGTGCTATGCAGAAGAAATTAACCATAACAATAGATGAAGAAGTATATAACGGGCTCCATAAAATCATTGGACCACGCAAAATTAGCAGATTTGTACAGGAAATAGTTCGTCCTCATGTTGTGTGTCCTAATTATGAATCCGCCTACGCTGAGATGGCAAAAGACAAAAAGCGGGAGAATGAAGCCCTGGAGTGGGCTGAAATTACCTTTAAGGATATGGATCATGAAACGATGTGAAGTCTGGTGGGTAAATTTCGATCCTTCTGTTGGTGGGGAGATAAAAAAGAAGCGTCCTGCCATAATCATCAGTAATGATGCATCAAATAAATTCCTTAATAGAGTCCAGGTTGTTCCTCTTACAAGCAAAACAGATCGTCTCTATCCCAGTGAGGCACTGGTGGCTTTTGAAGGTAAAGAAAGCAAGGCAATGGCAGATCAATTGGCCACAGTAAGCAAATTAAGGCTTTTTAAC
>Ga0307380_10005728_pt1 | contig 16468 bp, 10 predicted proteins | sample UN3MG_FD_202239 | JGI IMG/M metagenome (GOLD analysis project Ga0307380, IMG submission 202239) | Soil microbial communities from Risofladan, Vaasa, Finland - UN-3 | ecosystem: Environmental > Terrestrial > Soil > Coastal area > Acid sulfate soil | place: Finland: Risofladan, Vaasa | collected...
CCATATTTGGCTCAATTTATCACGACCATCTACAAAAGCCTAACAATGGAGAGATTGATTGTAAATACTAAATTGAGAGTAATTTATGGAGTGATTTGCATTATGTTTCACTAAGAAAGAGAGCATTATCATATCTGATCATAATTTGACGATGCCTTCTTTTATTGCATAGCGGATTAGACCGGCATGTTTATGTATATCTAGCTTTTGCATAATATTCTTTCTGTGGACGTGCACTGTATTTACCGCTAGATTCAGATTACTGGCGATCTCTTTATTGGTGAATCCCTCCGCGATGAGCTGCAGAACCTCCCGTTCTCTTTCGGTGAGATGAACGAGATCTTCATTAATATCAAGCGAATGTATTCCACTAAGAAATCCATTAACGATATACTTGGTTATCGCCGAGCTTAGATAGTATCGTCCTTTATTCACCTCATGAATGGCATGAATCACTTCATCGACTGCACTCTCTTTCAACAAATATCCTTTTGCTCCGTAGTACAAAGTTTTCTCTACAAAACTTCTGCTGTCATGTATACTGAGAATAATTATTCTATTATTCGGATTCATCTTTATTAACTTCATCGTTGTTTCGATTCCATTTAAAATCGGCATGGAAATGTCTAAAATATAAACATCTACAAGGTTTTTTCTTGCAAATCCCATGACTTCTCTTCCATTAGACACTTCGCCAATGATCTCGATATCATCAGCAGTCCGTTCGATAACGGATCTAATCCCTTCCCTTACAACAGGATGGTCATCTGCCAACAGCAATTTTATGCTCATGAGCTTTTCCTCTCTTTTAGAGGAATGATAACTGAAATCTCAGTACCTTTTCCCTCTTTTGATTTAATGTACAAATTGCCATCCAAAGATTCCGCCATTTCTTGAATTATTCTTAAACCCATTTTCTTTCTGGAATCTCCAGGGCCTCCCATTCTTGCTTTTCCCACGCCATTATCACTAATTTTGAGCAACAGGTTTTTCTTTTTTGTGGTTATAACAACTTTTGCATAACTAGCATGTGCATGCTTGATTATATTATTAACAGCCTCTTGGACGATCCTGAAAATCACGATTGCCATTTCAGTATTGATACTTTCGCCATCAATATCTTGCTGAAAGTCTATATCAATGTTTCCCATGCCAACACATTGATCTAAATATTCTCTCAATACATCTGAAAGGCCAATAATTTCTAGATTTGGCGGCCGCAAATCTAGAGCTATATCCTTAATAGTTGAAACAAAACTTTTGAGTATAGATTTGTTTTTAATGCTTGTTTCTAGCGCTGAGTCCATTTTGTTGTGTTTAATTTGGTGGTCAATCGCTGCCATCCCAGAACTCAATGACAGTGCAAGCGAGCCAATTTCATGGTGCAAAATTGTTGCTAGATTCTTTTTTTCCTCTTCTCGGATAGTAAGTATTTTATGCGAGAATTTCTTTATCTCCTTCTGAGACTCTAACAGCATCTGTTGATTTTGCTTATTTTTTTCTTCTGCGTTCTTACGCTCTGTGATATCTCTAATAATCGCTATATAGCCATTGAACATCCCTGATTCAGATTCTATGTGAGCACAACTTAACTCGGCAGGGAATTGCCTCCCATCTCTTTTCAAGCAGGATAATTCTTTTATTCTCAGGACCTCATTCTTACCTAGATTCTGGAAGATACGGCTTAACTTCTTGTGTTCAACTGGATTAATATAATCAAAGGCGGATTTACCGAGAAGTTCATCAATATTATCAAAGCCAAGCAACTTTAATGCTTGCAAGGATGCATGTGTAATCTTGCCCTCCATATCAGAAGTAACCACTGCATCAGGACTGGCTTCTGCCATTAATTTATACTTCTCCTCCGATTCCTCTATGGCCAACTCTGCCTTTTTTCGCCCCGAAATATCACACCATATACTCTGAATGCATTTTTTTCCCATGAGATTAATAGCTTTGCAGCTAACAAAGATATCCCTTATGATTCCGTCTTTTCTTCGGTGTTTCGACTCGAAGATGTCAGATCCCTCATCAGCGACTTTTTGGATATGTTTTACAACTTCATCGGGGGATTCATTGAACTCAATGTCGGCTATTTTCAATTTTTTGAATTCCTCACGAGTATATCCCAAATTTTGGTGTGCTCTATCATTAAAATCTAAAAATTCTACCGTTTCAGCATCGAAGACGACAATAGCATCTGCCGCTTGATCAAAGAGAGCACGGTATTTCATTTCAGAGTCTTTTAATCTATCAAAAGCTCTTAAACATTCCTGCTTTAATTTTCCCAAATTACCGACTTCTTTCTGAAGTACAATAAGTTCACCGATGAGTTCTTCTTTTGTTTTATCCATCAAATTTTTGGCTTGATTTACTTTGCTCATGTAATTATCTCTTAGGATACTCCTGCAATCAAAAAGGAAAAGCGGAGCAAAATATCCTAATCTCTCTCATACATTTCTGCTTTACACAAAAATATCATTACACACATATTTCTCTGTCAAAGGTAGCAATTTAAAATTATTTTCGTGGAAGCAGTTCGTCCCGCATGGCTGCGTGATAAACAAAACCTGCCACGACCACAGCGCCTTGAATCAAATATTCTGGAATAATCCGGTCAAACACATCCATATTGCTGTGGAAAGAGACGGAATCGTTTTCAACAGGATCTTGAAGGAACGGAAATACGGGGAGTCCAACAGTTTCAAACTGAACATGATCGCTGCCAATATCTTCGCCCGGAACTAAGACAACATGTGTCATACCAAGATTTTGGAACGGTTTCATCCATTCGGTCATAATCGGCATTGCACACATATTCCCCATAAGATAAATGCCACGGATCTTTCCTGTCCCATAATCCAGATTGAAATATCCAGAAAACTTTTCATGCTCTGAAAGGATCTTTTTAGTGTCATGATCAAAATAATGTTTGGCAACATAGGCACGCGACCCCGCATGACCTGTTTCCTCACCTCCCCATAACGCAAAACGGATAGTCCGGCGGGGCTTGACACCAATGGCCTTCAAAATCCGGGCTGCTTCCATGACCTGTGCAGCACCCGTTGCGTTATCCTCAGCTCCAGTCCCTGCTATATGAGCATCAAGATGAGCGCCAATAATTACGACTTCATCCGCCAAATCTGAGCCAGTAATCTCAGCTATAACATTATAATCCTTCAGGTCTTTATCGGTATAAGTTGCCCTAAGTTCCACTTCCATCTCAACAGGAATCCCCTCTTCCAGTATGCGAATTATTCGATTATAGTGTTCTGCAGCTAGTACGAACGATGTCGGTTGTTTCGGTGCACCCTTCTTCCAGGCATTTCTAGACACCAAAGTAACCATAACCGTCCCATCATCATAAACTTGATCAAGAGTAGCAATGGCTGCGATTCCCTCAGATAGCATAAACTCAATGATCTTTTGTCGAGGGAATCCATCCGTTTGTGCATACCGGGATTTGCGATCATGGGATTCAGGAATGATGGATATTTGGGCCATCTCATCCAGACGTTCCTTTGATAACAATACAGCATCAGGTTGGAAACTGGGTAACAGAACCCGCTTGGGAGCTGAGAAAATAATGGCATTTTGTAACTTTCCCTTGTACTGATTTAAGTCTTGTATGGAGGTGATCTCCTCAAAATTAATGAATACGGCAGGTCCGCGCACTTTCCCCTTTGTCGGAGAAGACCAAGCCTGTGGATAGGCTATGATAGGCATATACTGAGGAGAAATCATATTGACTGATGTGTACTCAAGGTCCCAGCCAATCCCAAACTCATATGGATCCAACTGCACGTTTTCCAAACCGTAATTCTCAAATTTCCTTTTGGCCCATTTTGCGGCGGCGAGGTATGAAGATGACTTCGCCAGACGGTGTCCAAAAACATCGGTCATGTACCAGACATCCTCCATGATATGAGAATTATTGAATCCCTCTTCCATAATTTTCTGAATAATCCCCCAATGTATCGGTTCCTCATCCGCTGCCACAACTAAAGTTGATGTGACTAATATCATTATTAGAGTTAGTGTTTTCAGTTTATTCATAAATCATTCCTCCTGGTTAAATTTTATTTTGCCTCGATTATCCCGGCAAAATTTTATCTCACTCTTTATCGGGAATTGATAGAGGCGAGGCCTAGTATAATATTACAAGCCTCCTTCATGCTCTTAAGCTCTACAACCACAGTTTTTCCATCTTTCCGCTTAAACCAGGGAAAATAGCTCAGCGCTTCGGCATCAAATGCCTTCTGATAGATAAATTCCATCTTGATGGGAGGCTCAAAACGGAAAGGCTTAAACTCCTTGATCCTTTGAACCGCCCGCATGCTTTTTTCCTTTATTTGCTGTCTGATCACCTTCGGATGAGGAGACTGTGCTGAATAATACGCAAAAGATTCTTTGGTAACGACTATCTCTACAGAGCCCAAATATTTTCTTGCTTCTTGCTCAACGTGCTGATCTCCTGTCACCAGAATGACGGGAACATTATATTCTCCCGCCATCGCCGCAGAAAAGAGTGCCTCAGACACATAGATTCCATTGATTACAACATCAAATTTACCCAACAAGGTATGAGGAGTATTGGCTTGAGGAGTTCCTTCTTTGGCATGAAAACCGAGTAAGATCAATCCTGCTGTATCCTCATCAATGCCGGTACTTAAATCCAGGGGTCTCGGCCAACCCCGGGCAAGTTTAGCGGCTTCGTGCAGCTTTTCCGGTATGATTGCTAAACTATTCCCGTGGTTGTCAGCAACCACAATTTCTCCGGCTCCGGCTTCAAGACACCCTTCAATGGCCGCATTGATCTCCTCAGTCACAAGCTCCCTAGCCTCGTCATAATAATACTTATCTGGACCGCTGGCATGGTCTACGACATGTGCGACTCCTTCCAGGTCAACACTAATGACAATTTTAGGCTTACCTTCAACTTGACTTCCCACATAAGTTGCTAAATTGAAAACAAAGAAACAAACAACTAAAAAATACCAAAGGAATCGTTGTCTTCTCATTGTTCCTCCTATCTTTAAATCCAATTATTTGCAGATATTTCAAGTTTTTTCTCTAATGTATATTTATGGTCATAGGCCTTATTTGTACCAGTAATCCTGCATGATCACAGCAGATCGCACAAGGACTATATCGCCAACAGCAAGCACTACCTTATATTCCCCAGGTTTCACTCGAATAGCCGCGTATTCCCGATCTGTAATATAAGGTTGATTTAAAACATAAGTACGTAAGGAGCGTCCCCATTTGTCAACTTCTTCATCAGCTTCACCATAATAATCCACTTCATCATACTGACAGTAGAACTCGACCTCACTTCTGATACGTTCTTGCTGATGATCCCACAGAGCGCTCTCTTCCTCTGACCGCTTTATCCGCTTAGTCATGTACCATTCAACCGAGTTTATTCCCCTGGATTTAGGGCCAGCGATCTCATTGATTTTATTGTTTCCATCGAAAATTGATATTTTTATCTCCTCTCTGAGAGTGTCTTTTAAATAGTAGTTCACAATTACACCATGAGCTTCATTGTTTCCCTCAAAGTTCTGATAGTTTACGACTGTCTGGTGGGGTATGATCCACTGGACTTTTGGCTCGATCTCAAAAAGGAACACATCTGTAGACAGAACATCCGGAGTCAACTCTTGCAGAGGAGTGATATCTGTAATGAAGATGCCTCTTCCATGGGTTCCTACAACAAGGTCATTTTCACGGGGATGGATGACCAGATCATGGACTGGACATGTAGGTAAGTTGTTATTCATTCTCGCCCAATTTTTGCCGGCATTAATGGAAACATGTACAGTTTTATCTGTCCCGACAAAAAGTAAATTCGGATTTTTTTGATCCTCTTTGATGACATTGATGGGCTCATTAGGCAAGTTTGAAGCGATGGATATCCAGGTCTCTCCAAAATCTGTTGTTTTGTACACATAGGGTTTCAAATCATCCCTGTAGAATCCTGTGCAGGTCAAAAAGGCTGTGCCAGAATAATGGTTAGAAGCAGAAATCCGGCTGATCCAATATCCGGGATTATCCGGGATAAAATCATTAAGTTTTTTCCACGTTCTTCCGCTGTCTCTCGTCAAATAAACATTGCCATCATCCGTTCCTACCCAAATCACGCCCTGTTCCACAGGAGACTCGTCAAGAGTCGTAATAGAACAATATTGAACAGCGCCAATCCCATGGATTTTTTGGGGGTCATTTGTCGAAAGATCGGGGCTTATTTCATGCCACTCCTCCCCTCTGAAAGGGGAATAAAGGAGTATATTGGCTCCATGGTATATAACATTACTATTATGTGGTGAGATTAAGATTGGCGCATTCCAGTTAAATCGGATATCAGGATTTTTTCTGTATTTAAGTCTTCTTCTCTTCCCCGTTTCTTGGTCAACTCGAGTTATCCCCCCGAACTGAGATTCATTGTACAACCATCTGCTGTTTGTTGGGTCTACTTGACTGTAAAATCCATCCCCTCCACCAATGTGTTCCCAGTCTTCGAACCGGATAGGGAAACGCCCTTTTTTCGTGCTGGGGCCTCTCCATGAACCGTTATCCTGTGTGCCACAATAGACGTTATACGGGTAATCCATATCCACACCAAGCGCATATATCTGTGCAAGCGGAAGGTAATTGATATAATTCCAGTTTTGACCGTTGTCATAAGTGAGCGCTACTCCATGATCATTACCCAAAATCATATGCTCCGAATCATTAGGATCGATCCAGAGATCATGATGATCGTCACTAAATTTGAAGGCCTGTTTCCATGATTTTCCTCCATCCAAAGACTCATAAACCATTTCGCCCATAACATAAATATGGTTCCCATCATTCGGATCAACCCGAATTTGGCCATAATAGTTTTGTCGATCGCTAACTGTTATTCCATCTGGATGAGTGGGCTCCCAGTTCTCTCCCCCGTCATCTGTTCTGTAAACAACACTCCCGATTATGGGTTTACTGGGCGGTATGCCTTCGAACAATTCTCTGTGGCGATCCTTTTCAGATACGCCAGGAGAATTTTCGTTGCCTATGGTTGCGTAGATGATATCAGGATTTTTTTGATTTATTGCCAATCCAATTTTGCCAATCATCCCCTTTGGTAATCCGTTGGTGAGTTTTTGCCATGTTATGCCGCCATCGCTTGTCTTGTATATACCGCTGCCCGGCCCGGCCGTACGGAATGACCATGCCCAACGTTTCCTGTCAAAAGTCGTTGCATAAAGAACTTGAGGATCCCGGGGATCCATCACCATGTCTGTAGCTCCGATATGTCGATTTTCAACGCTTACTTCAAGAACTTTATTCCAGGTTTCGCCCCCATTTATGGTTTTATATACCCCCCTCTCTTCGTTCTCAGTGTAAAGATGTCCTTGCGCTGCCACATAGACAATGTCTGGATTTTTTGGATGGATAAGAATTCGTCCTATATGATGTGATTCTGTCAATCCCATGTGGTCCCACGTCAATCCTCCATCTACGGACCTATACACGCCATCGCCATAATATGTGCTATTCCTGAGGTTTGCCTCACCTGTGCCGACCCATACGATATTTGGATCAGATGTTGCAACAGTGACATCACCGATCGATGAGCTTCCTTCTTGATCAAAAATTGGTTTAAACGTAATTCCATTGTTGAGTGTTTTCCAGAGGCCTCCAGAGGCTGTCCCTATGTAAAAAATCTTTGGATTCTGCTCCACAACGGCAATAGATGTAACTCTGCCCCCATGGTGAGTCGGTCCGATCTCACGGAAACGAAAATGCTTTAAAAAGTCTTCCGTAAGTTCCTGCCCCAAAACACCTGGAGCTAAGTAAATAAAACAGAGTGATATCACAGAAATGAAATGAATGATGGTTCTTGTTCTGTTCCTATTCATAAACTAACCTCATTATGGGATGATTGCTTCATCCTTTATTCTGTACTGTTTGTGTATTTGGTGATGAGGAAATAACGTAGATCACGGTACATCTGAACAATTTTTTCCATTCTATATTTTGTAAGCTTGGTGAGATAATCTTTTGCAAGTTTCGGATCCTTTTTGTATAAATCTAATGCCTCAGCCTCAATTTCTGGCTGAGATGTAAAAAATCCAGCTTCCATAGGGTCACGAACTGTTCTTAGATCTCTAACGGCATCCTGCCATCCTAAATGTAGCAAGTTATCGACAAAATCAATGACCCATTGTGCAGAGTTCTCATCAAATTTGGCCAGATCACGTGTCTTGTACAAAGGTGATATTTCTTGAACTCCCGCATAAATTGGGATATATGTGGTCATATATTGGTTATCCAGGTAAAACCAATAAACCCCACCAATAGAATCGGGCAACCAGCTCCTTGCCTGCGAGACAAAGCCATATCCAGCTTGAGAGACATTTCGATGATGAGAAATGCCCAGTAAATCTTCCAATTCTTTCGAAGGGAAGGGCGTTGTCAACGGGCTTTTGACATAGCCACCTTTTCCATCCGGAACGAACCAAGCAGGATTTAAAGTCATATCGTAAATTGTCTCTTCGAAAACGGAGCGTTGGAAAGCTATAATGTCCTGGACGGATAGCTTCTTTTCAGGTTTAGCGGAAAAAGGGTAAAAATCGGCTCCCTCAAAACGCTGTCTATACATCGTCATTGAATCGGTTGGATCAGTTAGCTTTCTCTTTGGCCATTCTTTAAGATTTGGGGAAATCGTACTGAAAAATAACCATAAACGGTTAAGACTCCCTTCAGTGATCGGAGGGGCATAGGCTTCTTGCCAGATGAAAGGTGCGCCACTTGCAGGATTATACCAGCCTTTATCAATGGCAACTTGTTTGTAATTCTCTGATGCCAGAATACCTGCGCTATCGATTTGAATTTCCCGTATTCGACTGTAATTAGGAATGATTGTGGCATGGTCATCTGGGACCCTCTGCGCGGCCCAAATCGCTCCTGGTTTTCCGCTCTCTTTCGTCCAATCTGGACCGACACTAAAAATCTCTAAGACCCAAGCTTCCTTCGTATCAGTAATAGTGAGGGCCTCTGCACCCCCTTCACAGGAGGGAAGGAAACCGTATTTTTCTACTAGAGATGTGATTAATTCAATCGCTTCTCGAGCTGTTTTACAACGTTCTAAGGCGAACACTTGGGCCTGTTCGATGGTCATTATCTGCTGAGATATGCCTTCCACATAATAGGCTTTCAATTCTTCCTTTTGTGAAAGCGTGCTCTCTCCAATGGCCAATTGAAACTCGTTAAACTGTGAATAACCCGTGTGAAAATAGGCGTAAGTTCTCTCAACCTGAGGGATTTCCCCAATAACCTTGCCATAATTGCCCACTGGCAAGCCTGCTCTCTCATCATCACGTCCAAAAAATACCATCCCCCAATAGACAGGAGCCATTGTGCCTTTTTTATAAGTTCTTGCAGGAACAACATGGACTCTACTATCGCTACATGCCCCTGTGTGAGAGTTTATCACTGACCCATCCATTGTTGCTTTTTTACCCACAATAATGTCAGTACAGTCTCCAAAAGAATTGACAATAAAAGGAGTAGGCACTATTAAAACCATGAATACCATAATAATGAATAGAATTGATGTCTTATGCCTCATCGTCCTCTCCTCCTGATAGCAAATTGCCTTGATAGTTCTATGACTCACGATAAGATCCCTTTTTAGTGCTCCATCGTCCGATCGTATCTATTCCGTTTTCTCGCTAATAATGTCCGATCTATTGGGATGTTGGCGGGCCATGTCTCCGACATTCCTCCTAAAATAATAACACAAAAAATGCCTTGAAATACTCTGTAGCTGGTATATACTTGCATTTTATTTAATGTTAGACATATATAGTGTATAGATTCAAATCAAAAAAGACAAATATATTTACATATAATACTCTTATTGGCTATAAAGTTTACATTTACAATATTAGAACAGAATAAAAAATAAAAGAGGAAAGGAGATCATGAATAAAATTCGAGCCTTTCTGTATGTGATTTCAGTCATTTTTATTGTCCAAGGATCTAATGTCCAAGCTCAAGAAGCCAAAGCTCGTTGGGAGACACTGAACCTGATTCGCCAGGAGAAACTCGATATCATCCTCCCGCAAGCAATGCGGGACAATGACATCGACATGTGGATTTTAGTCAACAGGTATGGGCGTTTTGATCCGCTCTCGCGGGAACTGGGTGGTTTGGGTGCTTCAGATAAGTGGTATCAGGGGAAATTTATTGCATATTTAGTTTTTACGGACCGTGGTGGAGACAAAATCGAGCGGGCGAATATCCGCGATAAAACAGGAGCTTTGCTAAAGCATGTTGAGGAGCGGGATCCCAAACGTATAGCTATAAACATGTCTGAATACCTTGGATGCGCTGACGGATTATCCCATACCTGTTATTTAGCCTTGGTCGAGGCATTGGGTAAGAAGTATGCAGAGAGGCTCGTTTCTTCCGAGATGCTCGTTAGCGATTTCCGCTCAAGGAGAGTATCCAGTGAAATCGCAGTCTTTGCCAAATTGGTCAAATTAACAGGACAACTTATGGAGAGAGCCCTATCCAATGAAGTCATCAAACCTGGCGTGACCACATTAGGTGAAGTCGCCTTTTGGGTCGAAGATCAATTGATAGCCCGTGGGCATTCTCCTTTTGCGGCCGAAATTAATCCTCAAACTTATAGTTGGCCTAGAATTGTCTATCCGGAGATGCCCACTACCAAAGATGGTCGTCAGCTAGTCAGGGCTCCAACAGGGCCATACGATAGAGTCATTCAGCGGGGAGACCTTGTGGCTTGGGATGGAAGGATCCATATAATGGACAACTTTGGCACTGATATAGAGCGGTATGCATATGTGCTACGGGAAGGAGAAACGGATGTGCCAAAAACTATTAAGGATGCCTTCGAACATGGCCTAAAAGTACGAGAATTGTGCCGCAATCTCATCAAACCGGGACGTACGGGACTCGAGACGCTGAATCTCATGTATAGTAAATTGAAAGAGCTTGGATATGAGATCCAGTATGAAGAAGACAAAGTTACAGATAGCCCAAATATTGAGGTCAATATCGGTTGCCATAATGCCGGAGAGCAGGGTCCTGGTTCCGGAGCATTTATTTGGATAGACAGAGACCAGCCGTTTGCCAGCAAACTGATGCTCAAATCCGATCAATTCCAGTCTTTTGAATTCTTCTTGTACTATCCCCTTCCTGAATGGGGTGGCAAGAAATTGATTTTGGAATTTAAAGAGAATGTGATACTCACTAAAAATGGTGTAGAACTGTTCAGTCCCCAAATGGAGAAGGTTCATTTAATTCGCTGAAACAAAATCGGTTGACCAAAGAGATGGTCTTGAGGAGATGAAAACGAAGGGAGGCTTATATCATGATTAAACGAAATCAATATGCTATTGGCGCCATTTTTTTTGCTATACTCGCATTCCTTTGTAGCTGTTCTGATAAAGTCGAGACAAAAAAAGCTGGCAGTAAGGATTATGAGACCCTTGTATCTCTGTATCAAGAGTTCCGTAAGTCTATAAGGCCAAAGGTGACAAACGGCATTCCTGATTACACTGCCAATGCAATGGAGAGGCAGAAGTCTAGATTGGATGAAATGCAACGTCGTCTTTATGCCATCGATCCCATTGATTTGTCAACCTCACAGCAGGTTGATTACCATTTAGTCCGTGCGGAAATGAATGGGCTTGAATTCTACCATCGAGTTATACGGCCCTGGTCCACAGATCCAGATTTCTACGCCACACGAAATATTGAGATTCGGCGAATGCCTTCGATACATTTAACAGAAGATGACATCACTACAAAAGATATAATTTTGGGTTGGATAAAAAATAAAGAGGAATTACAACTGAAGCTCAGAGCTGTCCCGAAGATTCTTGAGCAGGCTAAAGAGAATTTGATTTTGAGTGAAGCAAAGGGAGACATGGCAATGCTTGCCATGCGAACGATGAAAGATGAGAGTGTCAGCTTCCAAGAGCTTGAAATCCTATTGTCAGAGAAACATCCGGATCTGGTTCAAGATGCACTACAGGCTAAGTTAGCAGTTGAGGACTTCCACGACTGGCTCAAAGAAAATAAGGCTGAAATGAACAAACCCGCAGGAGTTGGAAAGGAGAACTATAACTGGTGGCTGAAAAACGTCTGGCTTTTTCCCTATACATGGGACGAGTGTTGGACAGTAGCAAAACGAGAATACGAACGAGCAGTATCGACTTTGAAACTAGAGGAACATAGGAATCGTAGAATCCCAAAGCTTATGCCAGTGGAAACAGAAGAAGAATTCAACCGTCAGTGGAAGGAAGCCGAGGAACTACTTCTTAAGTTTGTTCGGGAGAAGGGGATTTTCACGGAGATAGATTACCTTGTCCCTTTAGGACCAGCACCTTTCAAGACTTGGGCCACAAATCCAGGAAGGTATGGCCCCGTCAATGATTTCTTTGAAGAATTAGGTGATCGTGATCCAATGACTGAAATTACACACAATACAACTGGCCACAATTTCGATAGCCTTAGGAATCAGCGTTACGATCATCCTATTCGATCGTTACGACGTCTTTTTGGACTAAACCGCATACGTTCAGAAGGAGTAGCTTTTGGGTTCGAAGAAATATTGATGCATGCGGGTTTATTCGACAATCGGGAGCGAGGCAGGGAGATTGTCTACATTGCAGCTGCTTACCGTGCGGTAAGAGCGATGGCGGGTTTAAAATTGCATAGCAACGAATTCACTTATGATGAAGCTTGTCAGTTCGACGCGGATAATTGCCCGTACGGCTGGGCTACTAAGGATAGCTTCACTATGTGGTCTCACAGACAGAGTACTCCTCGTCTGCCGGGTAATGAAATGGGCTATCTCATGGGAAAAGTCCAATTTGAAAAATTGATTGCGGATCGAGCAATGCAGTTAGGAGAGAAATTTGAATTAAGAGAATTTTACGATGAGTTTTTTTCCGCAGGCATGATTCCCTTCGCTCTCATTCGATGGGAGATGACTGGTCTAGATGATGAGATCAAGGAGTTATGGTAATGAGCAAAAAAAGTTTTATGGTGATACTTTTTTCTTTTATTATTCTTCTGCAGGCATTCGATGCACAAGCACAGGAAGCCAAAGCTCGCTGGGAGACGCTGAACCTGATTCGTCAGGAGAAACTCGACATCATCCTCCCGCAAGCCATGCAGGACAATAACATCGACATGTGGATTTTAGTCAACAAGTACGGTCGTTTTGATCCGCTATCGCGAGAACTGGGTGGTGTGGGTGCTTCAGATAAGTGGTATCAGGGAAAATTTCTGACATACTTGGTTTTCACGGACCGTGGTGAAGGCAAGATCGAGCGGGCGAATATTCGTGATATGACAGAAGCTTTGCTAAAGTATGTTGAGGAGCGGGATCCCAAACATATAGCTGTAAATATGTCTGAATACCTTGGAAGCGCTGACGGACTTTCTCATACCAGTTACTTAGCCCTGGTCGAGGCCTTAGGTGAGAAGTATGCGCAAAGACTCGTTTCTTCAGAGATGCTCGTCAGTGACTTTCGTTCCAAGAGAGTAGCCAGCGAAATTGCGCTATTTGCCAAATCGATCGAGTTAACCGGACATCTTATGGCAAGAGCCCTATCCAATGAAGTCATCGAACCTGGAGTGACCACATTGGGAGATGTCGCCTTTTGGGTCGCAGATCAATTGATTGCACGTGGGCACTCGCCTTTTTTAGCCATGAATAATCCTCAAACTTATGGTTGGCCTAGAATTGTCTATCCGGAGATGCCCACTACAAAAGATGGACATCAGCTAGTAAGGCCCCCAACTGGGCCATTAGATAGAGTCATCCAACGGGGAGATCTGGTAGCCTGGGATGGGGGAATCCACATAATGGGCGGCTACGGCACTGACATGGAGCGGTATGCGTATGTGCTACGGGAAGGAGAAACGGATGTGCCTGAGACCATTAAGGATGCCTTCGAGCATGGATTTAAAGTAAGAGAACTATGCCGCAAGCTCGTAAAGCCGGGGCGAACTGGTCTAGAGACGCTACATTTAATGTATAGTAAAGTGAAAGAGCTTGGATATGAGATCCAGTACGAAGAAGACAAGGTTTCAGATAGTCCGAATATTGAGGTCAATATTGGATGGCATAGCGTTGGAGAGCAGGGTCATGGTTCTGGATCATATATTTGGATAGACAGAGACCACCCGTTTGCCAGTAAACTGATGCTCAAGCCCAGCCAAATCCAGTCTTTTGAATTCTTTGTATACTATCCATTGCCAGAATGGGGTGGCAAGAAACTTCTTGTGGAATTTGAAGAAAACGTGATTCTCACTGAAAATGGAATTGAGTTGTTCATTCCACAAATCGAGAAGATTCATTTAATTCGCTAAAACTGGACTGTTATGAGATATCCTATAGACTAGAGTTACAGGAAATTCAAATCCATACCTCCTCTCGCTTATTCAGGAAATGCACCCAGTCGTACTGAGGAATAGGGCCACACTTTTATTGATGCCCTCAAGTTTCATGTCGCACTCTTCATCCAAGAACTTGAAGTGAAGGTGATAGTCCTTAAATATGAATAAAAAAAAGGCTGAACGATTGGGTGAATTACTCATCTTATGCGAGGTATTAGTCTATGCCTTGTTCCCAATAGTTGTGAATTATACAACCAAATTAATGCCGCCAATTTTATTCGCCGGATTAAGTTCCATTATGGCAGGAGTAGCTCTCTTTAAATACCTCTTAATTAAAAAACAATTATCTAAACTTAAAAATATTCAAGCTCTAAAATATATTCTTGCGGTAACTCTATTCGTCATTATTATTCCTTCTATTTTTATTTTCATCGGGACAAGTAAGACTTCTGGAATTAATACGACCATCCTCCTGCAAACTGAAATTTTATTCGCATTTTTAATTTGCGGTATTTTTGTCGGTGAAAAAATAACTCTTCAGAAGATCGGTGGAGCGGTTATGGTCGTAATTGGAGCGGTCGCAATTCTTTATAACGGGACCTTACATATCAATGGGGGGGATTTACTGATAATAGCAGGAACCTTCTTTTTTCCTATCGGAAATATTTACGCTAAGAAAGCATTAAAATTAACTACTCCAGCTGTGATTTTATTTGTGAGAAGTTTCCTGGGTGGAATGATCCTAGTTTTTATAAGCCTTTTGTTTGAAAATTATCAAGCTTCCTTTCCAGGATATTTTATGGATAATTTTAAATTTATTCTTTTGAACGGGGCATTGATTTACGGCCTATCAAGATTATTTTTTTACGAAGGATTGAAGCGTTTGGATATCAGTAAAGCCACTAGTCTGGCAATGAGTTATCCAGCTTTTAGCCTATTTTACTCTTATATTTTTCTTAAAGAGATTCCCACTATTTTTCAATGGATCGGTTTTATAATTATTTTTTTTGGGATTCTTATTCTGACATATAAAGGAAAAACAGCAGTCTTTATTGAGATAGAATAAATCCGAAACCACTTGATGGATTATGAGAAAAAGTTAAGAATACGACTAGAGAAAACAACAGATAACAGTGCCAAAAACAAATTATTGAGGAGAGAGATATGAAACGAAGAGATTTTGTACGTCATGGAATATTAGGAGGGATTGCAGTAACGATTGGGCCCTCAGTATCTTCATGTAAAAAAAATGCACCATTAAACACAGACAAAAATACTCCTGAAGAATTTGAACTAGAGGAGTTTTCAATTCCAGAACTCCAAGATGGCATGCGGTCCGGCCTTTACACTGCAGTCTCAATCACTGAAATGTATTTATCACGAATAGAAGAGATTGACAAAAATAATATGAATCTTAAATCCGTATTGGAAGTCAATCCTGACGCACTTGAAATTGCAGAAAGATTAGATGAAAAACGGAAGGAAAACCATATTCTCGGACCGTTACATGGAATACCAGTATTGATAAAAGATAATATTGACACGGATGACAAGTTAGAAACGACCGCCGGTTCTTTATCCTTGATGGGGTCAAACGTACCGAAGGATGCCTTTATTGTTAGACAGTTGCGTAAAGCAGGCGCCATTATTTTGGGGAAAACGAATTTAAGTGAATGGGCCAATTTCAGATCTTCTCATTCATCAAGTGGCTGGAGTGCCAGGGGTGGACAAACGAAAAATCCCTATGTCCTGGACCGGAATCCTGATGGCTCGAGCGCCGGTTCTGGAGTTTCAGTTTCAGCAAACCTCTGTTCTGTCGCAATCGGTACGGAAACAGATGGCTCTATTGTCTGCCCTGCAAGTGCAAATTCAGTTGTTGGGATGAAGCCAACCGTGGGACTGGTGAGCAGATCAGGAATTATCCCTATCGCTCACAGTCAGGACACGGCTGGGCCCATGGCACGGACTGTCAGTGATACGGCGATTCTTCTTGGAGTCATGGCAGACATTGATCCTGAGGATCGTGCCACTTTAAATAGTG
>Ga0307380_10005729_pt1 | contig 16467 bp, 13 predicted proteins | sample UN3MG_FD_202239 | JGI IMG/M metagenome (GOLD analysis project Ga0307380, IMG submission 202239) | Soil microbial communities from Risofladan, Vaasa, Finland - UN-3 | ecosystem: Environmental > Terrestrial > Soil > Coastal area > Acid sulfate soil | place: Finland: Risofladan, Vaasa | collected...
CATTCCCAATAACTTTAAGCCTGCGCCGCAATGAAGAAACAATCTCAAGTAAACCGATGGCAGGAGGATGACTGAGCATCAATTTGATGCCCCACAATTCTATTTTGGGGTCGGTCACTTTGCATATAGAGACCCTAGGAAGTCAAACGTTGCGACGGCACACCCAACCTCAGCAAAAAACATAAAGAGAGCAGGTTATTCATTTTCACCGAACACAACAAACTGGTTCACAGAATATCAAAGGAATTCCTGATACCAGCAATCACCTACAGAACAGCAGTCAGGGAAAGAAGGGAGATTCTGGACAGGTTCAGGTCGGGCAGTCGGGCATATACAGAGCAAATAACCGTCGGGATAAGTGAACTTGCAGGTCCGATCAATATTCCTATCGGAATTACAGTAAAAAAAGGAAATCTCAATGATATGAAGCACTTCGCTGATACATATCAACAAATCAATGACCGGCTCAAACCGGGTTCTCTTATCATTTTTGATAAAGGAGCAAATAGTAAAACAAATATTGACCTCATCCTTGCAGACAAGATGAAATATCTGACATCCAAAAAGCTGAATAAAAGTGATGATAAAAGAATCAAAAAATTCGATAAATCTAAAGCTGAGCTTGTTGATGCTGAAAAAGGAGTTTACGGGATAAAATTTGTCAAACCCAGCAGCATATATTATTTTTATTTTTCAGAGAATTTGCAGAGGGATCAGCTAAAATCCAGGGTAAGAAAAGCATTGCGGAAATTAAAAGAAGCAAAAGAGATACAAAAATCGATTGATAACAATAAAAAGCTGCCAATGAAGTTTCGTATCAATAATGTGCTCATTGATGTTTCTTATTCTTATTAAACAAAACTCAAAGAACTTAGTGAAGATGAAGCCCTCAAACTCGTTGAAAAGGATTATTAACGGTCGAGAAGGATTTTTCTGCATCAAATCAAGTGAAGATTTGACACTTGATGCAAAATCAAGGAATAACATAGAAAACTGTTGATAAATAAGGTTAATTTTTTACAACTGTAAGATTGGTTTTCCCGCCAAAATAGTAGACATACTCGATGAGTTTGATTTTTTAACTGTCAAAGTAGGGTTTTATGGAAAAAAGGAACGTTTGTATCTGATACTGCTAATCCTAATCCAACTAAGGTGACGCCGAAAAATAAACTATCTAATTTGTACATTCCTCTTCTGGAAAAATGGAATAATTCCATTTAGGGTGTAAAGAATGGTATTGTATCTGCAATTTTGCCATATCTTCATCCAATATTTTGACTCCCTTATTGTATTCCTTTTCATCCAATCGCGATGCCACAGTAAGACCTTTATTTGTCTTTGTACCACTGATAAGTTTAATAATTGTTTCATAGCTAACGAGCGGTTTTCCTTTCCAATTCATTGTAATAAATGAGAACATGCAATGTTCTATCTTGTTCCATTTACTTGTCCCAGGAGGATAATGGCATACTGTTATCGGTATTTTAATTTGGTTCACTAAATCCTGTAAATGAAATTTCCAACCTTTATTGCGACTTCCATTACTCCCACCGCCATCGGCACATATCATCAATCCATTTGCATTTGGATAATTATTTCTTCCAAACATTAGCCACCATTGCCTAATGCTTTCAACGGCAAATTCGGAGGTATCATAGCTAATTCCCACATTTACCATTCCTTCATTTCTCTTTATATCATAAATCCCATATGGTGTTGCCCTTCCAACTCCAAGTGAAGGAAAATCATACACATTTACTTCTTTTGCCTGGCCTTTCTTCGTCCATGTTCTTCCAGGATTTTTGAATTCTCCTACATTTTCTTTCTTTTTTGCATCAACTGATATTACAGGATAACCTTGATTTATAAATTCTTTGGCCTGTGCGTTAATATACCTAAACTGAGCGTCTCTTTCGGGTACTGAAGAACCTTCTATGTTTTTCTTATTCGCCTGAAGCGAGTAATCGTTTTCCTTCAGCAGACGTCCTACAGTATCTGGATCGATTTTATGACCCAATTCTGCTAATTTTTCAGCTATTTTATATGTTGATTTATTGGTCCACTTCAGGAGACTCATCGGGTCACCTGCTGTGTTTTCATCCATTATTTTTTCAAGATCTCCAATGATTCCAGGATCTTTTATTTCTGCCTTTTTTCTTCCTCCGCCTTGTGCTCGAAGTCTTTCTGGAGGTTCAAGTTTCTCTGACGTTTTGAGTTCCTTTATCCCTTTACTGATGGTTGAATGGGACATTCCCGTAAGTTCTTTTACTTTTGATATCCCACCCCAACCAATTTCAAGTGCTATTGCACCGGCAAAACGTCTTGCTTGGACTTCATCTGCTCCAGATATGGCTTTTAACCACCAAGTATACTGATTGTTGGTATCCATGCCACTAAATAGGATGGCTTATATAATAAATTTTACTAATTTATTTTTCGGTAATCCCTAAGTTCTTGTCATATCTCTTTTCTTTACTTTTGCCCTTTTTTGGGATATCTTCACCATGTTCAATGTATGTGAAAAAATTCGTTGTATCAAAGAACAAGGTCGATGGCTTTATACCCTGCTCTACAAGCTTTTTCCCAATATCGTCTTCTATTTTCCTCATCACATCATCTGTGATGTAATCTATGTGGTTTGTGAAGTTGTTGGTATTCAGTTTGTGAGGAAATGACCAGATTATGTCGAGAAATGAATCTTGGAACCATTCTGCTGTTTTGCTTTTACTTATTGGGCCACTAGCTCTACCAAGAATTATCAAAAGGAGATATTCGCCTACGTTAAGTCCCTAGACATCCTTTTTTGTGGTGTGTTTATTAACGATGTTAGTAAAACCCAGTTCATCTGAGATTTTAATTAATGCCGCAGTTCTGCCATATTCAAAGCTGGTGAGCTGTAATAATGTTTGTTCTTCATACTCGTCGTAGACTTTTTAGATGGTTTCTGGCGTTCCGAGGTATTTTGACCAAACACTCTTGACTTTACCATCAATTCTTGTTTTTCTTACGAGTTGATAATATGTGTTCCCTTTGATTATTTTTTTCTCAAGATATGGTTTGGTAATAAGCGGAAATACTACCGTTTCAGGGCAGATAGATGGGACGGCGGGATTGCCACTGCCCATTGTGCGGGCTGTATTCTCAGACCAGTGAGTTCTACAGCTGGAAATTGAGGTTTTCGACAGTTCAGGATAAGCGGCAATGAGCCGACCCTTGGCCGAAAGTACCTATTGGAAGTACTGTCTTGATGCCGGATAACTATGAGAGGCTGCTGGTGAGATCAATCTTCCTCTAACCAGAGGATTTAAGGTTTTTAAGGAAGATGTGGATATTTAGAAAATGAAAATAGAGAAATGAATTACATATGTATTCTTCCAGTAGGGGAAATCAGAGAAGTAACTTTGATTTCTATTGGAAAGGGATTGGAAGAAGTCCTAGGCTTTTCATACAGGATCTTACCGCCCATTAATATTTCTGATTTCCCATATAATGCAGAAAGGGAGCAGTACAATGCAGAGGACATAATTACAGAGATAGTTGAAACCATACCTGTTACTGCCAGGAAGCTACTTGAGATGATCGATGTTGATATGTTTGTCCCTGGCCTGAATTTTGTGTTCGGTATTGCACAGGCAAATTCTGCTGTCATATCCCTGGCAAGGTTAAATCCTGAATTTTATAGCAAGGAAAAAGATAAGACATTGTTTAGACAACGGGCCCTGAAGGAGGCAATTCATGAGCTTGGCCACACCTTTGGCCTGCATCATTGCCTTGAAGAAACTGATAGTAAAAGCGCTTATTTCTGCAGGAATTGCTGTATGATGATCAGCAGGAAACTAAGCCATTATTGGTAACAGATATTATTGAAACCGTCTGGAAATAAAAACCGGATCAAATATCGTATCTGATAGAAATCAGAAGATCAGAGGAAACAATCTCTTTTTGAGCCCAAAGTCTGTTCATCAAAGACGTATCTTCGATCAATGTACCCACAATAATCTAATGATTCATTTACCTGAGTATAGATTGAATCCCGGCCGACAAAATAATACTAATAAGGAAAGAGACTAAGTGATAACTATCAAATATTGCACTTAAGATATGACTGAACCAACCTACCTTTTTGAATTTAAAGAAATACTCATACGCCTTGGGTATCAAAAGGCTGAAATACCCGAGATTCTGGATCAACTGGATATCCTACTGACCAAAATAGATTTCCTCAAGGTCAAGACAAAAACAGGTTCTCCACAACAGGAACCTGCTAACATAACAAATGTATTGCAGGACCTTATGACCAGCCTTGAGCCGCTGGGTTATTATCGACCTGACATTCCCGCGCCATTATTGAAACTGCTGATAAACGGTCTGAACCTCAGGCATGAGGATATTTTCACTGTACTGGACAATGCACATCTCACAGAAGTGGAAAGGAAGAACGAACAGGAATTCCTTGCCTCCTGTGCCGCTATCACCCAGCTGGGATACATACTTGTAAGTGGCCTGTTACCAGATATTAAGGCTGCCAGTTCAGGCCCCCACGTGTTTCTGATAATTGACAATTCCACTCCGGCATTATTCGTGGACTTCAGCCTGGATTCCGTACTGGAGATTGATATCCAAGCGACATATGAGCAGAAGGGGAATTACCATTATCTCAAGAAAAACCCGGAACTTGATGAGCAGACGTTACAGTTCTTAACCCAGTATTATCCTGTTTACCATGTTACCTCTCATATGGGATTAAGCCATAATATCCATAATAATCTGGGCATCACCTATGATAAGGTGGGCAGGTATCAGGAGGCGCTCCAAGAACTGACAGCTGCCCTGCAGCTTGATCCTGGGTATATCGACGTGATCAATAATACTGCTGTCACCTATTATCATATGGGTAAAAATGATGAAGCAATTTTGTCACTGCAGGAGGCTATGCAGTCAAATCCAGATAATGTACAGGCACATTACAACCTGGGTAATATCTTTGCCAGCCAGGGCAGAATTGATGAAGCAGTAGAGGAAATTGATAAAGCCATTCGGCTTAATCCCAATTATGCTCCTGCACACAACAGCCTGGGAAATATCTATCTTGAACAAAAGAACAATGAAGCGGCCATCACAGAATTCCAGTCTTCCATAGAGCTTGATCCGAATTATCCCGTGGCCCATATTAATCTAGGGAATGTGTACAAAGATTCAGGCAGATATGAGGACGCGATCACAGAGTTTGAAGCAGCCATCGGGGCAGATCCCGAATGTGTCGAAGCAAATTACGGTATGGGAATGGTCTATTGCAGCAAGGGTAGTTATGAGAGGGCAGTTCATCCATTGGTACAGGCCGTATACCTCAAACCCGAACTGATGGAATCAGTTCCTGATAAGTTAAGACTCAAGGTAAGCCGCGGGATATCAAGACTGCATGGGATATAGGTGAACCTCATGAAAGAATGTGATACCTGCCATTGGCACTGCACTGATAAGAAGCGGTGCAAGTTGAATATGTCAATTGAAGAAGTCAATCCCATGCTTCTGGAAAGTGTGGATTCCCTGATGCATGATTTTTATGTTTTCTGTTAGTATATGGTACGACAATTCATGATCTGCGTTTCTTTCTTCGAACTTCGATATTTTACCAGAGCAGCCCCACGTCTCAATCAGCTGCTTAATATCTTCTTTCCTGCCCGTCATGGTTTGAATGGTAATGAATCTGCTTCCCGTGTATTTATCACATCTTCTTTCTCAAGCCAGCCCCGCCGTGCTACCATTACCCCGAAACGCATCATGTTCAGCCCGCTACTGGAATGTGCATCCGTACCAATGGCCACCCTGACCCCCAGCTCTTTGGCCTTTCGCACGTACACATCTGCCAGGTCCAGTCTGCTGGGATGGGCATTGATCTCCAGTGCGGTCCCGATCCGTTCAGCCGCTTCAAGCACGGCGGTCATGTTCACAGCATAAGGTTCCCGTTCCCCGATCAACCGGCCTGATGGATGGGCCAGTATGTCCACGTTGGGATTCTCCATGGCTTTTATGATGCGCCCGGTCATGGTGCGTTCATCCTGCTGGTGTGCCGAATGTACGGCTGCTACCACAACATCACACATTTCCAGCACGCTATCTGGCAGATCGATGGACCCATCTGCCTTGATATCCACTTCAGTACCGGACAATAGGTTGAAATTTTCAAATTCGTCGTTCAATGTGCTGATCTCCTGGATCTGCTCCCGCAGTTTATCCTCTGCCAGCCCCCTGGCAATACCCAGGGACCGTGAATGGTCAGTGATACCCAGGTAACGATATCCCCGTTGTTGTGCGGCATCGGCCAGGGTCTCGATGGAACCAACGCCGTCACTCCAGTCCGAATGGACATGCAGATCTCCTTTGATATCCTGCAGCGTGATAAGCCGGGGCAACGATCCCGCCAGGGCAGCTTCGATCTCTCCCGCATCCTCTCTCAGCTCGGGCGGGATGTACGGGAGACCCAGGTGTTGATAGACCTCGTTCTCATTATCGCAATAGATCTTTTCCCCATTTCCCACATCTTCCAGTGCGTATTCACTGAGACTGAGACCCTGTTTAAGGGCAATGCTTCGCAGTTTCACATTATGTTCCTTGGAACCGGTAAAATACTGCAGTGATGTGCCGTATGACCTTGCTTCCAGAATCCTCAGATCCACCTGCACTGCATCCTTTGTGATAATGGTGACCTTGGTCTTCCCTTTCCCCAGTACCTGTCCCACTATGGGCATACCCACAAAGGCGTTGATAAGCTGAACCGGATTGTCATGGATAGCCAGGAGATCGATATCGCCGACCGTATCCCTGCCCCGCCGCAGACTCCCAGCCGGGACTATGGTGCCGGTCTTAACATAATGATCCATGAACTGGAATATCTCATCCACCAGCCCGTATGCCTTTCCAAAGGGTATCCTGCCGCTTCGCTGGTGGTACCGCTCAATGGCTTTTATGATGTTCTTCTCTTTGGTCTGACCAAAACCCGGCAGCCTGCGTAGCCTATGGGACCGTGCGGCCTGTTCAAGGGTATTGATATCTGTTATGCTCAGCTTCTGATACACAAGCTGGACAGTCTTGGGTCCCAGGCCGGGTATCTTCAACATCTCACCCAATCCGGCTGGAATCTCTTTGCAGAGGTCATCATAGTATCCCAGTCGTCCGTTCTTCAGATATTCCCCAATCTTCTCTGCAATGGCCGAACCCACACCAGGTATTGATTCCAGTTCTTCTGCTGCATAGATCTCCTGTATGTCAGTGCTCAGGCTTTCCACAGCGCGGGCTGCTTTGTTGTACGCTCTGATCTTGAAGGTATTTTCTCCTTTCAGCTCGAGCAGCTCGGCAATGTGGTACAATAATTCGGCTGTCTCCTGATTTTTCTTCATGTTTATCTGACCAGGGTGTTGAGAAAACGGGAAATGGTGAGAATGGTTTTATCTTACACACCCCATCTTTTCTTGCAGTTTATAAGAATTAGATGTATTTAATCTACTAAATATCTGCGTTTGTTTGGAAAATTATTTTGGAATATGTACATTGTAAATCGGGATTTCAGAAGAAGTCGGAGTGGAAAAGTTGAGATAGTTTTCGAAGAGATGGGAGCAAAGCAAGAAGGAAAGATATTTAATTGATTATTATTTATAATATAGATTAGTAGGAAAAATAAATTTTTTAAATCCAGTCCCAATAACCAGCCAATGTTAGAAAGATGAAATAAATTGGTAATAATATGAAAATATTCTGTGTCAGATTTACATATCTGGTATGAATATGCAAATCACGAAAAAATATTATCATTTTTTGATATTGTTGAAAACCAAGCTGATGAGTTGATACTGTGCGGAGATACTTTTGATTTATGGAGATCTCCCTATTATGGGATGGCTTATATTGATAAAATTTACTAATTTATTTTTCGGTAATGCCTAAGGGGTGACCATGACGTGAAAATAGGCTCAATGGAAAGAAGTTTGAGTCTCACCGAGCCGATAACTATTGACTTTTTGTAGAGTATAACGTGATAGCCCACACAAAAAAAAAAAAAATCCCGAAAAAACTATAGAGAATTATGACGATTTAAGGGCATTCGAAAATTGGTGTTTATGCAAACATTCTCCTAATATCTAATAAATTTAAATTTAAATGAGTTGTTCCATAACAACCCTGGCCAGCGCAGCACTCTTTTCCGGTGTGGTCATAATAGTATCAGCGATCACGATGTTAACACCCACATCTTTCAAGCCTGATCTACCTAACCCGTCCTGTTCATCCACAATAAAGACATCCAGCAGGTCATGGTAATATTTAGCCACACCCCTGGATGATACGTCGTAATTACAGGCAGTCATTAATTTCCCGGCCGGCCCGCTCACAGGTTCGCATCCTATGATTGGGCTGACAGCCACCACATGTTTTGTCCTGATCAGTTCTCTCATGCCATTTACTACAAGGATGGGGGCGATGCTGGTAATGGGATTGCTGGGGCCGATAATAATGTTCTTTTCACGTTCAATAGCTCGTTGGACCGCTTCTGTCACTTTTGTGTTTTGAACATCCTGATATTCCACCTTCAACACACCAGGTTTTCCTTTTTGGCCAACCCAGAATTCCTGGAAATGAATGGTTCCGGTATCAGTAGTGATCATTGAAGATACAGGCTCATCACACATTGGCAGGATCTGGGCTTTTGCCCCCAGCATTAGAGCAGTTTTTGCCACAGCTTCGGTGAGTGATGCCCCTTCCCTGATACATTCGGAGCGTAGAATATGCGTAGCCCGGTCCCTGTCGCCCAACCGCAATATCTCGTTATGACCTGCAAATGCAAGTGTTTCATTAGTATAGTAAGTTTCCTGCTTGATTCCCCACCACCTTGAGGTATCCAGAATATCAGCAAAGAGATATGTGACAGTATCAATATCCGGACAGACCAGGTTGCCTGATATCCACAGGTCCTCGGCGGTATTGACTATTACTGTGATATCTTCATCAGGCACTAACTGCCTCAGTCCGGCGAGGAGTTTTGGGGTTCCGGTCCCTCCAGATAATACGAGCATCAGTCCTCATACCTCCCCGGGGTTTAATAATCTTATTGAATTTTTACAGCACAAGAACAAAGAATACTTTATATTAGTATATATCGATACTATATCTCAGTCCACCTGATTATAATAAAGTGGAGATGATAAAAATAAAAAAACATGCCTGGACAATTAGAGAATATCTGGTACTTCTATTGATTCTGATTATTTCTTATGACTTTATTGCAATTTTTATTAAAGACACATTTGAAGGAGAAACGATCAGCTTTATCCAGTCTATATATTTTGTTCTTATGACAATGACCACTGTAGGTTTTGGTGATATTGTATTTACTTCTCCTGTTGGACAGATATTCACGATCATAGTGAGTTTGTCAGGGGTCATAATGTTATTTGCACTGCTGTTTCCCTTTGTAGTAATGCCATGGATAGAATCCTTAATCAAAGGGGAATTGCCGGAAAAAGTACGAAAGAAAAAAGAAAACCACATTATTATATGTGGTTACAATACTATGGTCGAATCCCTGGTACATGAACTGGAAGACCATAAGATACCATTTATTGTGATCGACGATAATGAACACCAAATAAGAACGCTGGTTAAAGGTGGGATGACATGCATTTTTGGAGACCCCAGTGAGGAAAATGTCCTGGAAGCAGCTGGTATTGACAGCGCAAAAATGCTTATAGCCAACCAAAGTGATGAAAAAAATGCCAGTATTGTATTGTCAGCAAAAGAATTTTCCCAGGTAGAGATCATCGCAATTGTAGAAAACAAGAAAAATGCAGATTATTTGAGGTATGCCGGGGCTAACAGGGTAATATCTCCGAAGGCTTTATTAGGTTCATTTATCGGTCGAAAGGCAGTAGCACCATTGACTGACAGGATTACCAACAGTACACATTTCATGGACAATCTCGAGATTGCAGAATTTCCGATTTACCCTGGAAGTCAATTATTAAGGAAGACCCTATTAGAGTCCAGGATAAGGGAATTAACGGGTGCAAACATTGTAGGTCTCTGGAAAGGTGGTGAATTATCCTTAAATCCAAAATCCTATGATGTAATTAAACGAAACTCTATATTGCTGGCAGTTGGAAATAAAGAACAGTTGAAACAATTAAAACGACTTACACATTAAAATGTGATCAAAATGCATGAAACCGAAGTTTTTCTGGAAAAACATATTATTGTGCTGGGGTACGGTGATGTGGGGCGAAGTATCGTCAAGAGGTTAATTACTGCAGGTGTTAGTTTTGTGGTTGTGGACTCCAAAAAGGAGGTATTTCAGGATGAAGAATTTAATTACATAATCGGTGAAGCAACGTCTGAATCTACACTTAAAAAAGCAGGTGTTGAAACAGCTTCAACAATTATTTCTACAATTGGGTCTGATTCAAACATTATTTTTAGCATATTGGTAGCCAGAAAATTAAATCCTAATGCCATAATTTTAGCAAGGGCTAATGAAATACAATCCATCGATAAAATGTATAAAGCTGGTGCCGATTATGTGGCATCATTGACCATAGTTTCCGGACAGATGCTGGGCAGGATAGCATTATTGCCTAATGATCATCCGATAAAAGATGAGACTATATTAATGTATGAAGGTATTGAGATCAAAAAATATACTATTAGCGCTCACTCACCTATCATAGGAAAGACACTTGTCGAACTTGATATGCGCAACACCATAGGCTGTACAGTAATAGGAATTCAAGAAGGGGATAAGACTATGTCCGAGATAGATCCTAATATGAGGTTAACTGAAGGATTGACCCTGGCAATTCTTGGCAATCAAGAACAGACCGATGGATTTACTAAGAATTTCATCAAATAGCTCATTCATATCTATGTTTCCCATCATCACGTTTTCCAGGAATGTGTTTATTCCTGTCACAAACATGTGCCAGAACAGCTGTGCCTATTGCGGTTTTAAACGAAGTCCGGATGATCCGGATTCTTATATCTTATCCCCTGGGGATGTTGAAAACATTCTTTTGCGGGGTGCAGGAAGTGGCTGTACGGAGGCTCTTTTTACTTTCGGGGAAAAGCCTGAAACCGTAACAGTATATCTTGATCGGCTCAGACAGATCGGTTATGACAGCACTATTGATTATCTGGCAGACCTGTGCCGCATGGCTATTAATATCGGACTATTGCCCCACTGCAATCCCGGTGTATTAACATACGAAGCACTGGAGATCCTGAAACCGTTAAACGCCAGTATGGGTCTGATGCTGGAAAGCACTGCCGTACTTAATGCTCATAATGACAGTCCCGGCAAAATACCTGAAATAAGGATACGCACAATCGAAGACGCCGGACGATTAAAAATCCCATTCACCACTGGATTGTTAATTGGTATAGGCGAGACCCGGAAAGACCGTATTAACTCTCTTAATGTCATTAATTCATTACATCAGAAATATGGACACATCCAGGAAGTCATTATCCAGAATTTCACTCCAAAACCCGGCACAAAAATGGCAGATCATCCGCCTCCGGCTTTAGAAGAATTGATCCGGACTGTGGATCAGGCAAAAAATATCCTATCATCAGATATTGCCATCCAGGTGCCGCCAAACCTGGTTTCACCTGAGATACTTATCGATCACGGCGCCACTGATCTGGGCGGGATATCACCTGAGACCATTGATCATATCAATCCTGATCATGAATGGCCAACAGTTGCTGAATTGAAGACAATGGTAGGGAAGAAGGCTTCACTAAAGGAAAGACTTCCAATCTATCCCCGGTACATTAAAAAAGGCTGGTTCAGTGAAGAGATACGTCCCCTGATCCAACAATTTGCAGGTGACGATGGATATAGAAAACCTATATAATTTCTTTCCGGGAATAGACCATTAACAAAAGATTATAGTATCTTAAAATTATCAAGTGTACCAGACTTACCTTAGGATCACAAAAACAACAGGAGACTCATTTATTACTGTCGAAGTATCATTGGTATTACCTGCCTACAACGAGGCAAACCGTCTCAGGGATGCAGTTATCAAAACAGCCGAAACCCTGGAGAATATATCTGATTCTTTTGAGATAATTATAGCTGAAGACGGAAGTACTGACGGAACAGATAAAATAGCATCCCGGCTGGCATCTGAACTGGACTATGTTGTTCACCTTCACAGCGACCAGCGGCAAGGGAGGGGAAAGGCTCTCATCAGATCGTTCAGATCTGCACAGGGTGAGATATTGTGCTATATAGATGTGGACCTGGCCACAGACATGGTGCATCTGAAGGAATTAATCGATGCCATCAGGTATGAAGGGTATGATTTTTCCACTGGTTCCAGGATGATGCCGTCCAGTGATGTAAAACGACCTGCAAAGCGGGGATTTGCATCAAAAGGTTTTAATTTTCTCACCCGTACCATGCTGAATTCAAAGTTATATGACCATCAATGCGGGTTCAAGGCATTCAAACGCGACTCTCTCATGGAGATCATGGATGCTGTGGAAGATATGCACTGGTTCTGGGACACTGAATTACTTGTCAGGGCACAGCGAGGCGGTTACAAGGTCAAGGAATTCCCGGTCAGGTGGCGCCATGGGGGAACTACAAAAGTAGACCTGGTCAAGGATGTTTTCGGGATGGGCAGCCAGATAATCAGGCTCTGGTGGCAGTTGAATGCTCCACGAATAGGGCGCCGGGAAAAGCTGATCTTTACCTTCATTCTGGCATTAATGCTGCTGTTTCTGATATTTACCTTTGTTGGTATTGATAATGTCTGGCAGGCACTGGGTACAGCCTCGCCCGTGATGATCGTGCTGGCCATGTTCATCTATCTGTTCTCATGGCCTGTCAGAGGGATCCGTTATCAGCATATTCTGAGCCGTTTAGGTCATCGGCAGGGCCTGAATTTTATAACTGGCAGCATATTCATAAGCCAGTCTGCCAATGTAATATTACCGGCCAGGATAGGTGATATTTCCAGAGCATATATACTAAAAAAAAAAAAGGACATCCCGCTAACGACAGGTATGTCCTCATTGGCAGTGGAGAGGGTATTTGATATCATTGCCATAACTGTTTTGGGCATGCTTGCAGTGCTGGTCGTGACTGCTGAAGCTGTGGTAGACGATTGGGTAATGCCTGTAATTGTCACATCTCTGGCAGTAATTGTCCTGTTCTTTTTTGCCATATTCTTTCTTTCATCCAGAGGAAAGAATGGCTTATCACCCATAGAACGCATTATCCGCAGGTTTTCAAAATCAGGGGAATATACCGATCGGATAGCAGGGATTGCACGAAAGTTTGTTGATGAAATTTTTACTGTTTCTACCAACCCCAAAGACTTTATTATTGTATTTTCTACATCAATTTTAGTTTGGACAATTGATATTATTACCACTTTTGTAGTACTAACAGCTTTTCCGCTGGTTTATAATGCAATATCGGTTTCAGCGCTGATTGCTATAGTTTTCCTTGCAGTGGCTATTGGAAATCTTGCAAAGTTGTTCCCAATTACACCAGGAGCCATAGGTACGTACGAGGGAGCCCTTACTATTGTTTTCAAGATCGCAGGTATTGCAGATTATATTGGTGCAACCGTTGCTGTTATCGATCATTTTATCAAGAATTCCATAACGCTTGTCTTTGGTGCATTATACCTTGCACACTTTAATATGAACTGGCATGAATTGGTAAATGTTAAAAAAAGGTAAATAAGCAATAACAAATTGTGAGATTTTTATGGAATGGCTGGAAGTGGCAAAGTGGTGGATGGTCCTTGAGGTTATAGGACTTGCTGCTCTGCCCCTTTCTGCTATGATATTCAGGAATCTGGATAGCAAAGGTATCGCGTTATCCAGGATACTGGGTCTTGTACTGGTAACATATTTTTCGTGGATTTTGGTACATTTAGGCTTCAATTATGATCTCACAACCATTTTATTGGCATTGATAATATTATCCGTGATATCTATGGTGATTTTCTATGCAAGAAGATGCTCAATTGAGAGAAATGAACTGGTCAGAACTGAAATTCTATTTACTGCCGTCTTCTTACTATTCGTGATTATCCGCGGTTTTTCCCCGGAAATATCCTGGAGCGGGGGAGAGAAGTTCATGGATATGAGCTTTGTCAATATGATACTTCGCAGCACCAGCTTCCCCCCCATGGACCCCTGGATGTCTGGAGAGGCCATGCAGTATTATTATTTCGGCTATCTGGTTGTTGCCAATCTTATAAAACTGTCTTTTGTCCCTTCATCCATCGGTTATAACCTTGCAGTGGCTACAATGTTCGCCCTCTCTTCCACGGCAGCCTATGGGTTAGGTAAAGAGCTGACCCACAGCAAAGTCTTTGGTATAATAACAATGGGTTTCGTAACGATCTTCGGCAATATTGCAGGATTTGTTCAATTACTTGTTATCATGTTCATTCCCAGGTTTTACGGCCTGTTCAATATACCGGATGCAGATATTTGGACCAGATTATCCACATACTATTATTGGCCAACCAGCAGGGTAATTCCTGACACCATTAACGAGTTCCCATATTTTAGTTTTATTCATGGTGACCTGCATCCCCAAATGATCTCAATAGCATTTCAACTTTTAATGATCGGCTTGTTGTTGGGATTGATGCGCAGCGGTAAAGCATATAACATCCCCCTGTTAGCTACCATCACCCTGGTTTTGGGTTTCATGTTCCCTTTAAATTCATGGGAATATCCCACATACTCAATTTTCTTAATTATGGCTCTTATTGCATGGAGAATTCGAGTAACTGCAGAAAATGCCTCTGGTATTAAAGAAAGGATTCTGTGCCTTTCCACTTCAGAGCTGATAAGAACAATTGGAGTGGGTGCAATTGTAGGCATATTAAGCATTGCATTGTACCTGCCGTATTATCTTGCATCTACTGAATCCCATTCTATCAAACTGGTCACGTTCGGCCATACCCAATTGTTCTTTTATCTGGGAGTGTATACAATTATGCTTTTCTTCATAATGATTTACACTATTGCCAGCTTTTCTGATTCCAGTTATCTTGATATAAAAATAATGGTTATCGGGCTTGCCATTATATTGGTGGCAGCTTACCTGACCCAGATACAGATACTTATTGTCATTCTTCCTCTTATCGCATTATCCGCATATTCTGTAATAAAAGAGCAAAATCCAACAACCCAGTTCGTTTATCTATTAATATTGATAGGGGCTTTACTTTCATTGTTCTGCGAGCTCTTTTACATACAGGATTCATTAGGGATTACATATCCAAAATATATCAGGCTAAATACTGTATTCAAGATTTATCTCCAGAACTGGATCATCTGGGGTTTGGCTGCAGGCTTTTCATTTTATCATATCTGGGATCGGTTCAGTACTTCCAGGGATGTGAACAAAGGATTTGCACTGATATCTATTTTTCTTATATTAGCTGCATTAACTTATCCTGTGCTTGCAACAATTTCCCGTTCTGGTAATTTTGAGGGTACCCTTGATGGATCAGCCTATTTAACTGAACAGCATCCAGACGAATTTGAAGCTGTAAAGTGGTTAACTAACCTGAGCGGAGCCCCGGTTGTCCTGCAAAGCCCCGGACAATTGTATCAATTGAACAGTCATGTGACCGCTTTTACCGGTCTGCCCACTGTGATGGGGTGGGGTGGACACGAAAAGAACTGGAGGAACAATAAACAACCCATTGATGAGCGTTGGAATGAAGTGGGATCAGTATATACTTCAAACAATATTGATACTGTCAATATGATACTTGAAAAATATCATGTGGATTATGTCTATGTGGGTGGTGTTGAAATGGAGCGCTATAACGGATATGATGCACTAACGATCTTTGAGGACAATCCGGATCGATTTGAACTTGTTTATTTCAATCCAGGTGTCCATATCTATAAATTGGTGAGATCTGATGATCAATGAATCACAGCCTGTCTCTCCCATAAAAAAACTTACTGAGCCAAAAACGATTATTTCATTCGTTGTTGCTGTTTTCGTGCTTTACATGTTATTCTCTAGTATCGAGTTCGATACTATAGTCGGGGTTATAACACAGGCCCGTATCAGTTATATTTTATTAGCTGCCGTGATATTTTTTAGTACATTGCCCATTCGCGGGGAGCGTTGGAGATTGCTTCTGAAAAATATTGGGGTAAAAGCCGGACTGAGGGATACAAGTGAGATCTTTATGTTGTCCTGGTTCGCAAACAGCATTATCCCTGCTAGAATGGGGGATGTGTACAGAAGCTATCTTGCCAGAAAATCATGGGGTGTTCCCATCTCAAAGAGTTTCGGGACCGTCTATGTGGAGCGTATCTATGATGTCCTGACGCTGGTTATTCTAATGGGTGTCTCAAGTATATTGGTATTTGGCACAAATAGTCCGAATGAAATAAGAATCGCTTTAGCTCTGGGTTTTT
>Ga0307380_10005730_pt1 | contig 16466 bp, 8 predicted proteins | sample UN3MG_FD_202239 | JGI IMG/M metagenome (GOLD analysis project Ga0307380, IMG submission 202239) | Soil microbial communities from Risofladan, Vaasa, Finland - UN-3 | ecosystem: Environmental > Terrestrial > Soil > Coastal area > Acid sulfate soil | place: Finland: Risofladan, Vaasa | collected...
CCGGTATGGGCCGACAGCAGTGTTGTCAGCCCAAGAAAGCCCCACAGCACAGAGTGGACGAACAAGCAGGTGCGACATTTTCTGGAGCACCGGGAGGATAAGGAAAAACCCTTTTTTATTTTTATCAATTACATGGATGCCCACAATCCTTACGATCCGCCTGAACCTTTTCGCAGCCTTTACCTGAAAGCAGGCGAGAGTGTCAGCGAGCTTACAGACAGCGCCTCCCATAATCCGGAGCTGGTGAACTCAGGCGTGCTGAAAATCTCGGAGAAGGACTTCGACATCTTGGAGAGCCTCTATGATGGGTCTATCAATTACCTTGATCGAAAAATCGGGGAGTTGCTTGACTGTCTCCGAACGCTCAATCTTTTCGACAGCACCCTGATTGTTGTCACCAGCGACCACGGACAAATATTCGGCCGCTGGAACCACTTTACCCACGGGGTGTTACTTTACCGTCCGCTGGTGCAGATCCCGCTCATCATCCGCTACCCGCCCCTTGCGCCCAATGGTGCTTTACGCGAAACCCCGGTAGCCATTACCGACATTTTTCACACGCTGGTAAAAATTGCCGGCATTGAGAATCCTCCCAAGACAAGCGCTCCGGTGAGCTATCTTTTCGCCCCCCGGATCGAAAAGCGGGCATGTTACAGTGAGGTCAAGGTTACGCGCGGCGGGAAATGCCGTGCCGAACGTAAAAACGACAGCCGCTCCCTCTGGACCCCGGAAGGCCGCCATTTTATCCTTACCGATAGCGAAGCTTTCGAATGCTATGACCTGTCTGCCGATCTTGAGGAACAGAACAATTTGTGCCCCTCCCTGGTTGAAAAAACATCGGTGACCGGTGAAATTGTAAGGTTCGAGAGCGGGCTGCTCAGGTTTGTCGAAACAGCGGAGGACTTGCGTATCACCGCAGAGCAGAGAGTCGACCCGCAGCATGAGAGCGCCTTGCGCGCCCTGGGCTATGTGGGTGGAGGGATCTCTGGGATATCTGCCGAGGCCCAAGCTCATCATCCCCATATTATGGAGCATCTCAAGACAAGTAATTTTTTTCTCCTCAGGGATTCTCTGGAAGCGGCGGTGCGCGAGGCCAGAGCCGCCCTGGCCATGGCGCCGGATAATCTTTTCTTGAATAAAATCCTGGCAGGATACCTTTACAAACAGAACAAGTTCGACCAGGCCAGTGAAATTCTGACTAAGGTGGTTCGTTGGGGGGATAAAGATCCCATAGCAGCCGTGCTCCTGGGCCAGAGCCTCTTTCAACTGGGACAGAAAGATGAGGCCCTGAAACAATTCCAGAGAGCCGGCCGAATCGATCCCTCAAATCTAAATGCCGCTTTGGGTTGCGCTGAAATTTGTATGGAGAAGGGCGATTTTGATGGCGCCGGGACATACATCCGCAAGGTGCTGGAGAATCATGCAGGCTCTTTGGCCGCACGGCACAGGTCGATCAATCTCTGCGTACATTACAGAAATTGGACTTTGGCCAGGGAACTCCTTCTCCAGGAGGTAGAAAAAGCCCCCTCGGGAAGGGCCCTGATCCTTCTCGGCAGAGTCAGCCTGAGCATGGGTCGCAAGGATGAGGGGCGGCGATACCTTGAAAGAGCGCTCACCATGAACCTGCCCCCTGCTTTGCAGCAGGAAGTCGAGCGGCAGCTAAAGGAGCTTTAAACCCGCGCGTCCAGAGCAGCCGGGGCCAAGCGGCAGTCTTACTAGATCAGGGGAATCCAAAGAAAAGCCAAGCAAAAAACCGGCCCGATAATTATTAAATTGCCGATAAACCGCTCTCTCTCACTTTTACCCATAGTTTCCTCCAAGTTTGTCTGTTGATTTTTCTTTTCCAACCTCTGTATATTTGGACGCTGGCAAACTGAAACCAGTTCCAAAAAAATAAGAGCAGATCGTTATTTTTTATAGATTTACAGGTAGTAACTGCCCTCGCCCTTTCTATTTAGAGTCTAACGAACAACTCAAAGGTACAGCTTACATTTCAGCAGTCAGAATCCGGAAAGGAGTTTCGCCATGTGTCTAGCATTCATGTTTCATCGGACCCTGAAAAAGAGCTTCAAAAGAAATAACCCGCTTGTCCATGACTTTTACCTCAGGATTACCCTCGTTCTTGCAGTTTTCTATGTCGGGCCGGTCCATGCTCTTCCACCGGAGGGGAAAATCATTCTCCGGGCCGATACATTCGCTGGCCTCTCCGCTGTCACCAGCCAGGGTTGGGAACAGTCGAGCCAGCGGGATGAGCTCCGGCCTGCGTTTTTCGTAGCCGAGGGGCCCAGTCTGGGCGGGCCCGGGGCCCTGGGAATTTACGGCGCCTCGAACGGCTTGATCCGGGGATGCTGGCGCAAACTGGCAGGTGGAATAGAGGCTGGAAGCCATTACCGATTCGAGGCCTCCTATCTGGCGCGCGGGATCGACTACCCCCGTCTCAAGGTTTTCGCGCGCCTCAACTGGAGCAATCCGACAGATAACAGGCCCGGCTCGCGGGATTATGTACCGGAGCTGGACTCGAATGATGGATGGCAGAAAGTGGGCGGTACATTTCGTGCGCCTGAAGGAGCCCAGGAGGTGAGTATCGAGCTTTTCCTGAGCCACTCCTCCCAGGGCACGGTCTGGTGGGATGGGATCACCCTGGCCCAGGTGCCTGACCCGCCCAGACGGGTGGTCCGGGTAGGCACTGCCAACTGCCGCCCCAGTGAAAACACCTCGAGCGCGGAGAGTGTCGAGGAATTCTGTCAGGTCGTGGAGGAGGCCGGAAGGAAAGGCTGCGACATTGTCTGCCTGGGAGAGGGGATCAATCTGATTGGGGTATCAAGCGGAGGCAAAGCTGCGAAATATCCGGATATCGCCGAGCCGATTCCAGGCCCGACAACAAGAAGACTGGGTGAGCTGGCCAGCAAGCACAAGATGTACATTATAGCCGCGCTTGGCGAGCGGGAGAACCATGCGGTCTATAACACGGCGGTGCTTATCGACCGGCGGGGAGAAATTATCGGCAAATACCGCAAGGTATACCTCCCTGAGGGAGAGCTCGATCAGGGATGCTCCCCTGGCAATTCATACCCCGTGTTCGACACCGATTTCGGCCGTATCGGGATAATGATCTGCTGGGATTCCAGTTTCCCCGAGCCTGCCCGCGCACTGTCTGCTGGCGGGGCAGAGATAATTTTCCTGCCGATCTGGGGCGGCAATTCCACCCTGATCAGGGCCCGGGCAATCGAAAACCATGTCTATGTCGTAAGCTCAGGCTACGATATCCCGACCAATATCTACGATATCTGGGGCACTCTGCTCGGAGAAGCCACCGCAGAGGAGCGCCCGGGTGTCGTTACGGCAGATATCGACCTGAATTATCCGCCTGTCTGCCCTTACTCCTGGCCGCTGGGCAACATACGACATATTTTCATGCACGAGCTGCGCAACGATATCCGCGTCCCTGCCCTGGAGCATTGAAAAATCGCTGAGCGGTCTGGGAGGGCGATAAAAGCGGGGGCCGGCATCCTTTTTGCTTCAGTTCAAGCCCACAAAGATCTCCGCCCTTTTGATTTTCCCAAACAGGTGGCCGCCCCCCGCTCATCCCATGCTGATAGACAACTTGACCGGGTCTCCCTCGGGAACACGATTTCAGTCTCTTTTCAAACAATCCAGGCTATTTTTCTGCACGGGCAAGGTATTTTCCCAGAAGATTGACATCCTCTTCCAGCATCTCTGGATTCTTTTCCGTATAGACTCCCACGCATACTGCATCCTCAGGACGCATACAGCCGGCAGCGTATGCAAAAGCCTCCGCAGGATCGTTTCTTCCGGCAGCCATGACTTTGTAGTGGATCACCGGCCTGGAAAGACCTTTTATCAGGTCTGTCATTACTTTCCTGTCTTTTTCGAGGTAGGTCTCCGCCATGCCCCGGACATGCTCGGGGTTGTCATCCCGGCCTATCGGATTGTAATAAGAGCACATGTAATAATCCACCTCCAGGTTTTCCTCGGCCCATTTTATTACCCCCGGCTGATGCCCGGCGATGCCTGCCAGCATGCCCGTTTCATGGATCTGTCTTACGACCGGGACAAGCTCATCCAGCCTGCCCTGCGCATAAAGGTGGTCTGCCACCCCGCCGTGGATGTGGCAGGCCCTGGCCTGGCCGCTGACCGCCCGCTCCACGCACATTTCCTGCGGGCCAACCTCCGGGCAGGTTTGCGCGAACCACTGGAGTGTGCCGCCTTCATCCCAGTACTCGAGCAAAAAACGCATTACATGGTGGTCCGTGCGGCTGACCACTGTATTGATACCAAGCCTCTGGGCCTCGAAAAGCGTTTCTTTTATCTTGCCGGTCTTATAGTAACGCATCATCTGCAAGTCCATTTCAGGACCATGATGTGAAAACCCGCTGAAAGGATTACTACCCAGAATGAGTCGACTCACCCTGATCTCTCCAAAGCGCACGAAATCCATTCCAGACCTCTTCATTTTATAGTTTATCGATAGTTCCCCGGAGTTTTTATTTAAACTGGATTCCAATATTAACGCACGTTCCTTTCGAGGAAAAATAATTCAGCAGGCTTTGAAAATCAAACGTGCCCTGAAGATAATTGTTTTTTTAAAGTATGCCATTATCGCCAATAGTCACAGTTTTGATGCATATCCTGATAAGTTTGCAATCGAAACCCAAGGTGCCGGTTTTTTTTCATGACATTATCGAGATGCAAATAAACTGAAGACTAAAAGAACTTCCCGGGCGATAATATCCCGGGCCTCTATTTCAGCATTACCATTTTGCGGGTCCGGGTGAAACTTGCGGCCTGCATACGGTACAGGTAAACTCCGCTTGAAACCCTGCGGCCTTCCCTGTCCCTGCCGTCCCAGAACACAGTGTACGCACCCGCCTCCTTTGGCCCATCCACAAGCGTGCGCACCAGACTGCCCCGAAGGTCATAAACCTTTAATGTCACTTGCCCGGAGTTACCATCAGGCACTTGGAAGCTGATAGCCGTCGAAGGGTTGAACGGGTTTGGAGCGTTCTGAGACAGGGAAAATGTCTTGGGCAGGCTTGACCGGCCGCTCTCGCCGTAAAGGGCCTCCTGGAAAGCTGCCTTCTGTTCCGGGGTAAGGCTCATTTGCTCCAGCATTTGCTCGAGATAAGCAAGCTCCTCAGGCGAGAGACCTGCTAGACCCGAGACAGGCTCAAGCGCTCCGGCAGAGGCAAGCATGACCGGACTCCCCGGGCAGTTCCCGCTCTGGATGTCATTCAAGAGCTTAACAGCATCCGAGACAGTGAACTTTCCATCCCTGTTCCAGTCAAGCTGTGGATCTTTGGGATCTATCCGGCCGAGGACCAGGAAAACGATTACATCCGTGATATTAATCCGGCCGTCGGCATTGAAATCGCAAGACCTCGAGAGCTCCGGCTCCAGATTCTCATGCAGCGCATTGCTCGTTTTTTGCAGATCGTGACCGAATTTCGGCCAGGAACTGTTCGCCAATGCAGCATCGTGTTCCTTTTGCAAGGCATATAAAAAACCGTCATTCGACCCGACATAGATCATTCCGTCAAAACCCACGGAAGGAGATGAATTTATTCCACCGCCTGTCCGGAATTTCCACTCAAGATCGCCGCTGCTGTTCAAGGCATATAAGTAAGAATCTTCCCCTCCCACATAAATAATCCCGCCACTGCTGATAAGCGGAGAGGAAAATATCCGGTCGCCTGTTTTGTATTTCCATTTAAGGGTGCCGTCAGGGTTCAAAGCATACAAATAAGAGTCATAAGAGCCCACATAGATAGTCCCGTCACTGTCAATGGCAGGCGAAGACATAACCCTGCCTTCGGTCTGGTATTTCCATTTAAGAGTGCCATTGTGGTTTAAAGCATAAAATAAAGAGTCAGCGGAACCCACATAAATAGTGCTGTCGCTTCCGATAGCAGGAGAAGAGCCGATATAGTTGCCGGTCTTGTATCTCCATTTAAGGGCGCCCTTAGAGTCCAAGGCATATAAATACGAGTCATCGCTGCCCACATAAATTGTGTTGTCACTGCCCACAGCGGGTGAGGAGCCGACAAAGTCTCCGGTCTTGTATTTCCATTTTAGAGTGCCAACAGGATTCAAAGCGTAGAGATAATTGTCGCCGGAACCTGCATAGACAGTCCCATCGCTGCCCAGAGCGGGAGAGGAAAATATGCCGTTATCTGTCCGGTATTTCCATTTGAGAGTACCATTAGGGTTCAGAGCATAGAGATACCCGTCGTATGAGCCCGCATAAATGGTCCCGTCACTGCCCAGGGCAGGGGAGGAATCGACCCAATCCATGGCCCCGAATCTCCATTTGAGAGTGCCGTAGGGATTTAAAGCGTACAAATAATAATCAGCGGACCCCACGTAAACAGTCCCGTCGCTACCAACAGCCGGCGAGGAATATATCTCAAATCCAGTATTATACTTGAACTTGATTAAATCGGGTTCGGTCTCTTCAGCGGTCCGGATTCTGGCCCGGATATTGATATTGGCCTTATACGGGGAGAAAGTGCTGCCGTTCGCCGAGGTGTAAGTCCGGCCCAGATCCGGGCTGTAAAAGTCATAGGCGATTGCATCTGACTGGCCCAGGTTCCTTATGCTGATAAAAAAGTCTTGCGACTCTGCCAAGCGAACCCCGGTATCGAGTGGGACAGTCTGCCACCCCGCGTATCTTGCGTAGCCGGTCTGCCTGGTAAGCAGTTTTCCAGGAATGACCCCGCTGAAAGAACTATATACATTGATTTCATAGTAAGTGTTATGCTCGTAGAACCCTAGATCAAGGGCGGCGAGAGTACCGGAGCCGGATGTAGTGAACAGCACTCCGCCCCAGTTGTCTGAGTTGTATTCGAAATTCCAGGTAAAATCTGTAATCCCGTTTTTATCGTATGCTATCGCATAGCCCACAGGGTTACGGGCAGTGATCTCTGCGGTCATTGTGGAGCCGGAAATGCTGATTTTTTTAATTTCCACTCCAGTGGGCCGGTTTTCATAATCCCTGCTGTCCGGGATCGAATTGTCATCAAAACTCCGGTTGCCGCTGGCGCCCGGAAAAACGTCCCCTGCATCACCTGTGTTATTCAGGTTATCCAGATCGTCTTTTCCATCGGCTTCTTCCAGGTCCACAAATTTATGGGTCTCGATATCGTTCATTGCCCCCCAGAAAAAATCTTTGGGGCCCCAGGTTCGATTCTCGTCCACATGGTAGATCAGCAGCCCTGAGCCGGGCAGATAGTTATCAAAACCCACTTTCTGACGGTTCTCGACAAGAAAGTAGCGGCTCAACCGGTAACCGTCTTCCCAAATCATATATGCTTCGGGATTTGTCTCGGCCTGGCCGATTGCGATAGTTCCATTCTGATCCACCAGCACAGGCGTGATCCATCCCAGCTGAATTTTGCACCATGCCGACAGGTGGGAGGGTTTCTCCGGATGCTCTCCATCGCCCCCTTCAGCCCCGATAGCCATCAGGCACCATGAGCCAAGGCCATAGGAATAATCGAAATCGGGATAATCCGAGAAGCCTGTCCGGTCGTAGAGGTCCGGAAGGCCGAGGATATGTCCGAACTCATGGGCGAACATTCCGACCGGGTTGATCGTGCTTTTCCGGCCGTCTTTTCTCAGCTCAGGGACCACGGCATAGGTGCTCACTTTTATCAGGCCGCCGCTGGCAGAGGGGTCATCGGTAATGTACTCATCAAAGAGTGAGCTCTGTGAGGGCCATAGACTGATACTGTCGCTCTGATCCGGCACTGCTCCTGCATATACCACAATCACCCCGTCGACATATCCGTCATCATCCCCGGAATTCGCTGTGCCGTCAGGACCGTCGTTATCATACAAACTGAAATCTGTTGTGCTGTCTGCCCGAGCCACGATTTCGGTCACGAACCCCTCGGTGCTGCGGGGAAAATTGTAGTTCATGCCATAGTTGTCCTCAGCATAAAAAGATTTTTTCTGGCTGGCCCTGAACCAGCCCGCAACCGGCCCGGATAGAGAGAACTGGCCATAGGAGACCTCAGCATAATAATCTCTAAGTGTGCCGGCAGGGTTATTCCTGAATAAGAGATCGCGAAAATCATCCGCAGTATATGTCCCTTCTTCATTGCTGAAAGCTCCCAACAGGACTGGTATAACAAACTTATCGGTCTGAAGGGATTGAAGAGTCAGCGTGCCCTGGGCCATTTTTTGCCGCACCGCCCGGCGCTGCCTCATTTTTTTGACCCATCCCGGATTCCCGTATCTGAGCCGGTTTGAATCCCGACCTATTTTTTGCCAGAATCCAGGCGGGAAAGGGCGATTTTTCGGCGGGGAGACAGCGAAAGCCTCCCCTGGCTGGATAATCACCTGCAAAAAAACCAGGAATGTCAGCGTGCTGAATATGCGTTTCATATCTCATCCCTTCCTGATCCAAGGCAGTCAGAAAAAAAGACAGCCCGGGTGCGGGCCAGGCGATTGATTGAATCCGAAATAACGGGTGCGCTATCTGAACCGGATAGAGCGCAGTATTTTTCACAAAATCCCTGCGGTCAATAATTCTTTTCGCAACGAAATATCTTTATTCTCTGGACCCTTTTTATTAACGCTCCATTGCATGATATTCTTCAAAAATGACATGCACAGGCAATCCGCCTTCATAAATCATAACACAAGGTTGTTATCTGCCTGTTCAGGGTTTCCGGACCAGTTCCCTGCCGCTCGAATTCTGTACACTAACCCTGAATCCGGCGGGTACATAGGCGCGGTAAAAAATATTCTGACCCTCTTCCCACCATTTCAGGTAAATCTCACCTTCTTCGGTCGGCAAGCGCCCTTCGCACCAGTCAAGATCCAGGTCGGAAAACCTGAGTTTTACCTCTTTACGGACTGGATCGATCTGGTAGAGACCGAGGACATCCCGAAACAAAAGATGGGCGGTGTGCGAGGCGAAACCGTGATTGCAGCTTGCCCGGGCGCCTTCAAACTCCCATAAGGTCCCTGTGCGCTCGGCCATCTCGAGATAATAGCCGATCGACTCATCCATGACCTGCCGGCATAAACCATAACTGGAGAGAATCTCCAGCCGCAGCACATCCCCGATAAACGGCCTGGCCTCAAAAACATCTGGAAATGCTTTTGTAATTTTGCGTTTGGGACCAAAATTATTTGTTAACTTGCCCCAGAGCTCGGGGTAGCTTTCAGGAGTGGCGGTTTCAGTAAAGAAAGCGTAGTACTGGCAGACTTCGGTCCGGTTGCGGGTGAGCTGGAGTTTCCCTCTCTTTCTGACCGCATTATCCACAAAAAACTCACCGTCATAAGACTGCCTGCGGATAACCTCGCGCACTTTCTGCGCCTCCCGGATAAATTCCGGCAGATCGTACATTCTGCCTGCTGCCTCCAGGCTTGCGGCAAAAAGCATGTTGGTTGGATAGTTGACATCCTGGACAAAGCTGTTTGCCTCTGACCACTCGATAAAAATCCAGCTCTCCAAGCTTTCGAGCAGCCCATCCTGATTCTTGAATTTTTTAAAGTAATCGAACAGGCGCATAATTTTCAGTCTGGCAATCTCGACAGCGCGCCGGTCCCCGCTGCGCCCGGAATATTCCTCGAGCTGGAGTACAAACCATAAAGCCCAGTTCGGGATAAATGTCGCACTGTTGTGATCAGCAGGATAACACATGGGCAGCATGCCTTTTGGAATGTAAGGGAAACTATCCGGCAGACAGTAATTCTCGAAGAAATTCCTTTCGATCAGAGTATTGCCGCACAGGTCAAAGGCGGCCCTGGCGCTGAAATAGCTGTCACACAGCCAGCCGGCTCTTTCACGTGATGGGCAGTCCATGAAAATATCCACCGCGTTCTGCCTGAATGTCTCTACACCGGCGCTGAAAAGCCGGTCGAGCCGCTGGTCGCTGCAAGCGAAATACGCCTTCCGGGCCTGGGGATTGACATACTCCCTGAGATAGATATTCCCGATTTCACACTCACCCTCAAGCACGATGAATTTCAGATAGCGCAGCGTGTACGGTTCGATAGATTCCAGCTCAAAGACTCCGGCAGGCATCCGGCAGCTCAAAGCATTTACGCAATTCAGGCGCTTGAAATCGACATCGCCATCCGAGAGGATCTCGTCGAAAGTAATATAAAGCCTGGTGTTTTTACCGGTCTTAATTTTTGCGCCCAGGAAGCCGGTCAAATTCGTTCCCAGGTCCAGGATATGATATGAATTCTCCGTGAGCTTCAGCTCCACAGGATGCCAGAGAGGCTGATTGATGTTTGTCTTTTGGGTTGACTCAATCTTTTGCAGCTCGAGAGAGGGAATCGCCTCGAGTTCTTTTTCGCGGAATCCGCCAAGTTTCGGGCCTATATCAGTGAGTGACCGGTCTTTCCAGATCTCGGCCGGCTCGACATCCCTTTTTATTTTCCCGCTGGATACATTCCACACCGGCCCTCGAAGGTGAAATTCCGGATAAGGGACCCTCCTTGGCAGCAGGTTTTTTCCCGGGAGCATCCCGCACTCCACTTTCTCGAAATGGGCCGCTGGATCCTCTCGCCACTTGTTATATCCCGGCCAGAGGCTGTAGGCTTCCACAAAGGTGCGCTGATAACTGAAGCGCTGGACTTTTTGAATCCGCTCCTTGAGAATACAGGCTTCGAATGCGGGACTCTCGCCTGTGGTGGCTGCTAAAACCTCGCCATCGGAAAGGACTTCCGCCTGTAAGAATGAGGGTTGATCGAGAAGGTAGTAGCTGTTGATATTGTAGCCGGCCACCTCGACTGCCAATATGTTATTCCCGGGCCGGAGGTCTTGAGTCAGATCCCACTCATCCACGCGGTAATAATTATGGGGACCGCGCGCCGGACCGTACCCTCCAAAACGCCCATTTATAAAAAAGCGGTATACAGATGAGGCCGCTACCCGGAAAATTACCGGCTTGCCTTTTGGAACCCCGAACTTAGCCCGGAAACCCACCAGAAGATTTTTTTCTTTCGCTCTCCCTTGAGGCCAGACCGGTTTTCCGCAAAGGAATTCACCTGCCGCCGGACTCTGATTTAAAAAACAGGCAAGCGTCAAAAATATTAATGCTGTCAGGCTCTTGTTCACCGCTTTTCTCCTTTTTTTAGACCAGGGGCTAGTTAACACGCAGTATTCCATTATTTAACACAAACCAAAAAATTTTCCAATGGATAACTGAGCTAGCAAAAAGGTATCAGGTCGATCGATTGAGATTCTCAACTGTCGGACCAATCACATGTTTCAGGATTTTATACACCCTTTTATATACCCGGGCGGCTTGCGCCCGAAATATTGAAAATCTGTGGCCTTGTTCCGGTTCATCGTTTCGATATCGAATTCGTAGTATTCAAGGAGCTCGAACCGCCGGGCTGCCGGTGTGTTTCCAAAAAATCTTTCTTACTTGACGGTAGTCAATACCTGTATATTATAAAGAATTGTATTCCGAGCTCCGAATGAGAGGAACTGAAATTACCTGAGCCGCTGCCCGGACACTCAGGAATCACCAGCCCGATTCCAAGAGAGCACGAGGATCATTCAATCCCGCTTGAATTGACCGTACATTTATAAGCCGGTTCCAAAAATGTTGAAAGGAAAATGTTATCAGGTTTTGGCCCAGGGTTTCGCTTTTTACCTGCTAAACACCGAAAGATAACTTTTCAAACCCGGAAATAACATGAGAATCATTGGAGTGGATATCGGGGGCACCAAGTGTACTGTGTCACGCATAGAAGAGAACCCGGACCATATACAATGCAAACAGATCCCGACCTCCGACTTTGAGAGTACATTAAGTGAAATATGTAAAGCGATTGCCGAGCTGGGCGCGGACTCTTCCCCTGTATTCGGCATATCTTACGGCGGACCTCTGGATACAAAAAATAATACTCTGCTTCCTGCACAGAACCTGCCGGGGTGGGAGAGATATTCGCTCGTAAATTTGTTGACCGGACAGTTTGGCGGAAAAGCTTTTATCATGAACGATGCCAATGCGGGCGCCTTGGCGGAATGGTATTATGGAGCCGCCAGGGGATACAGCAATATAATATTTTTAACTTTCGGGACTGGTATGGGTGCCGGAATAATTCTGGATAACCGGTTATATGAAGGGAGCGATGGTCTGGCCGGGGAGATCGGGCATATCCGCATGGCGCCTGACGGACCGGTGGGGTGCGGTAAGGCCGGCTCTTTCGAGGGCTTCTGCAGCGGTGGGGGCCTGGCCCAACTGGCGCGGCGTAAAGCGCTGGAATTGGGAGGCAAGGTGGATTTCAATCCTGGATCCATCGAGGAGATCACGGCAAAGCATGTGGGCCTTGCCGCTGAAAAAGGCGACCCGGCGGCAAGGGAACTCCTCGCTCAGTCAGGGTATCGTTTGGGGATGGCCTTAAGTGTTCTTATCGACATCTTAAATCCGCAAGTGATTGTCCTGGGCGGGATCTATAGACGCTGCCAAAAATTTCTCGAACCCTCCATGCGCGAGATCCTGCAACAGGAAACATTGCCGGTGCCGCTCAAAACCTGCCGGATTGTGCCGACGGAATTGGGAGACAATATCGGCAAATATTCGGCAATATCTGTAGCATTGTATAGAATGGGCAAAGAACCTTTGAGTATCTGACCTCGAATAGTTGAGCTAGGCTTCGGTGATTTTTATCTTCCGAGTTATCTGGCCCAGAGTCAAACCTTCATACCATAAGGCCGCCAGGCCTGCTAGCACCAGAATCAAAGACATTAACAGGTGAATGATCACAGCCAGACCCGCGGCCATACTTTTATCGACTCCATAAATCTCATTGAGAGAAAAAATAAACGCCGCATGAAAAGTCCCCAAATAGGCCGGTGCGGAGGGTAAAGCCGATCCCATGCCGACTAAGCCTATAGTAAAGTAAGGTGCCGACCAGGGCAGGGAGGAAAGGGAAAAAGCCAGGAAGGCTAAGTAGTAGCTAAAGACTATCAGCCACCAGTGAAACAAGCTCAACAGGACTATCTTGAACAGGGAAGTCCCATTTTTTAAAACCATCAAGCCTTCGGTAAATTTTTGTAAAAAGCCGTGAATTCGCTCGGAGAACCGCCGGGGAAAAATTTTTCTGGCCACCGGCAGAGATAGATTCATGATCAAGTCCGGCTTGAGGCGAGTGACAAGGAATATCAGCAGGATCAGTCCGAAAAAAGCGATCAACAGCCCACTCGTCCCAGCCGGTAACCGGAAAACCTGCGGATTGAACATGATCGGGACAATCAGACAGAGTATCAAACACAGCATGTCGAAAAGCCGCTCGACAAATAAAGTGGCCAGGATATAGCTGAGCGATGCTTCTGTCTTTCTTTTGCCCATGACTGCGCGCACCAACTCGCCGATTCTCAAAGGGAAAATCGTATTCCCCATGAAACCGATTAAATTCGCGATTGTCAGACCTGCTACAGTCGGCTTGTGTTCAGGCCGGAAAAAATACTTCCAGCGCCAGGCGCGCACCCAGAAAGTTGAAATATTTATTGCCAGCGCGCAAACCATCGGCAAATAAAGTATCTGCCTAAGTATTCCCGCAGCCTGATCAATATCCACTCCCCAAAAGAACACAACCAGGCACAAAGCGCTTATTAGAATGCCGACAGCTTGCTTCCAGTACCTTTTCATCAACCTTATCTTATATTTGATTTATTATTCTGCTTGACCAACTCTTGAAAGAATAATTGGAACTTCCAACACACAATATTATCTTTTGACTGCGCTTATCCAGTCAGGCAAACTCAAGCCCAAACGGCTATCTTTCCTTCAAGATTTTTTTCTCGCATATCAGATGACCAGGGCTTTTTATATTTTTATCCTTTATCTTGTTTCCTCCTCCTGGAATCTCCCTGACTGATTACCGGTCTAAATCTGCAATTGATCCATCCAGAAATGCAGAATCGCGGCATGGCAAGTCTCAGCCATACCATAAGTTTCAGCCGGCAAATAAAAATTAATCCTTCCCAGAGACCTCAATTTGTTGCCGGGTTTCATGGCGGAGAGAGTGACCACGAAACCGCCAAGTTCCCGGGCATCGCGGGCAGCCAGAAGAACATTGGGCGACATACCGGAACTGCTGATCGCCACAAGCATATCTTCCTTTATCATTCTGCGGCGCAGGGGCTCGGCAAAGACCTGCTCGTAACCGAGATCATTGGCTACCGCTGTCAGGAGTGAAAAATCCGTAAATACCTGGGTTTTGATATGCGCGTTTTTATCCAGATCCGCTGCCATGTGGCTGGCCATGGAAGCGCTGGCGCCATTTCCAACCAGGTAGATTGTCAGCTTTTTCCGGCGTATCTCGACAGATGCTTCCTTCCATCGGGCGAAAGCGCGGTCACAGGTGATTTCTTTACCGGAACCGTCAGTTGCGGATAATAATTGGAGCGTGCTGTTTAAGGCTGAAACATGACCGGCCCAACCCGACATCATGCACCTCTTTTCTTTCTTCCGATCACATCCCGGACTGATCAAATTCCGGGAAATGTGATTCCTCAAGGATAGTGCCCCCGAATACAAGTCTATTCGGTACGCCCGCTCTATCGAGAACTCGATTTGATTGAAAAACCTTATATGACCTGCATACAACCGGTTGAAAATGCCGCGGCGCTGCTTGAACTTCCGTAAGAATCCCCGCCCGGATATTACCGGCAAATCACTTACTCTCTTACATTAGCGGTTTAAAAGATATTCTGACTGCAATTAGCATACCATTGGCTGTTGACGGCAATGTGCAAAAATTTTTTCTAATTTCTAATATTGGATTATTTCATAAAAATCTTTAAGGTTATCGAAATGCACTGCACCAATCGATATAAAAAGATAGTAACATTGGACTGCGCTAAAGGTTCGAAGACCTCGAACTGAACGAGGAAAAGAATAAAGGGCATACAACGCATACCTAAATAATTTAGAGTGCCTTGACTAAAGGCATTTACATTGACATAATTAAACAACAAAAAGCTCTGGCTTAAAATCCCTTGAGACGAGACAGTAAATAATTGCTGTATGCCTTTAACATTCAAAAAGATGTCTTTTAATTAAGGCAGCTAAGCCTTCAAATTCACCAGGTCAAGTATAAATTGCCCAGGAGCAAAGCATGGACCTGACAGTTCTTAAAGGATGGCTTTTTGATCCGACCGTCGGCAAAATCATCACCGCCATTTTAGGGATCCTGATCATTCAGGTCACTTCGAGCTTCCTTCAGCGATCTTTAACTCTGCGAGTCAAAGATACTGGCACTCGCTACCGGGTGCGGAAAGTCATTGCTTTGATCAGTTACCTGGTAATGATCCTTTTTATGGCGCTTATATTTAGCGACCGGCTGGGCAGACTGGCGGTGGCTTTTGGAGTGGCCGGTGCCGGTATCGCATTCGCCTTGCAGGAAGTAATTGTCAGCATCGCTGCATGGTTTGCGATTTCTTTCGGGAATTTTTTCAAAATAGGCGACCGGATTCAAATGGGAGGGATCAAGGGAGATGTGATTGATATTGCCATTTTACGCACCACAGTCATGGAAATTGGCCAATGGGTCGACGGAGACCTTTACAATGGACGTATCGTGCGCATTGCCAATAGCTTTTTATTCAAAGAGCCCGTGTTTAACTACTCGGCCGACTTTCCTTTCCTGTGGGATGAAATCACAGTTCCGGTCAAATATGGCAGCGATATTCGATTGGCACGCCAGATAATACAAAAGGTGGTGCAAGATATTATCGGCGACTACACTGTGAGCGCCAAAGAAACCTGGAAGGAGATGGTAAACAAATACATGATCGAGGAAGCATCAGTGGAGCCTATTGTCACTCTGATTGCCAGGGACAGCTGGCTGGAGTTTACAGCCCGGTACATTGTAGACTATAAAAAGCGGCGCAGCACCAAAGACCTTCTTTTTACGCAGATCATGGAGGGATTTCAGAAAACAGAGGGGCGGGTTGAAATCACCTCCCCGACTGTCGATTTAGCCAAGGCGCCCACTTTTGATGTGCACCTGATAGATAATCAGGGCAAAGGACAAAACTCGTCTTTCTCCAAGAATTCGCACTAATAGATAATTTTTGACCTGACGGCAACGCCAGGGCGCAGATAAAACATCCAAAAAGACCTCAGCGCCAGCTTTTGGAAAAATTTGATGAAAAAATGAGTGCTGAACTTGACACATAGTCAACTCATCTCGCACTTTAAAGTAAGATATGATTCTGCCATAAAAATGCAGTGACAGATTTACTGTTCATCATATCTTTTTCCAATCCCCGGGGTGCAATAGAAACGACTGTTCCTTATTTTTTTATGTTAATATCCCAGACTGGCTCGATTTAGCCAGACAAGTAAATCATTGAAATAACTTTTGCGTTTATTTTTATTGCCAGCCAGCACAACAGGTATGGAAAATATGGACTCAAAAAAGATTTTGCAAAAAATCTTCCCGGCTGCGGAAGATGAAGCACAGCA
>Ga0307380_10005732_pt1 | contig 16456 bp, 9 predicted proteins | sample UN3MG_FD_202239 | JGI IMG/M metagenome (GOLD analysis project Ga0307380, IMG submission 202239) | Soil microbial communities from Risofladan, Vaasa, Finland - UN-3 | ecosystem: Environmental > Terrestrial > Soil > Coastal area > Acid sulfate soil | place: Finland: Risofladan, Vaasa | collected...
TGCAGGAGCGGTCGGTCAAGGAGATGAAGCAGGGCGGCGCTGCGAACACCGAGATCGCGACCGCCGCCGGCGCCCTGCGAGAACGGGCAGGCGAGTTGCGTAATCTGGCGACAGCGCTGGGCGGTCTATGGTCCGGGGGGGACACGGGCGCCTTCGTGGTTTGGCAGGACCCCAACCCGTGGGATGCGTTTGACCCGCGGGCGATTCCCGAGGGTCTTCAGACCTGGCCGGTGGTGAAGCACAAGTATGCCAGCAAAGCGGAGGAGCCGCTGCCATCGGAGCGGCCGGTCAAGGTCGCCGTCTACGGCAACGAATTCGAGAACGTCGCGCTGAACCTCCTGAACACGATGGCGAAGTCCATCTACGTGAGATGCACGTTTGAACGGCCCGCGCGCGCATATGGGGTGGCGCCCAATGAATCACCGGAGCTGGCCGAACACGTGACCTTGCAGCGGCTGCTGCCGGTGGCGGGCGCGGCGCGCGATACAGTATATGACGTGCTGCCGAAGCTCGACGAATCGGGCGTGATCGAGCTGGTTCCGGGCGAGGTCGCCCAGCTGTGGCTGACGGTGAAGACCCACGGGCTGGATTCGGGGTCCCACCGGCTCACCCTGTACCTGGGGACGATGGCGGATAAGAAAGACCTGACCTTCCGCGAGGTGCCCATCGAGATCGAGGTGTGGCCGGTGAGCCTGCCCATTGACAAGTACCAAGCGATGAACTGGTGGAGGCTGGAAGCGAGCTCGGACCAGGACGTGCAGAGCATGATTGACCACGGGATGTCGGTGAGCAAGGGCCCGTCACTGCCGGGGGTGCCGGTTGATGAGCAGGGGAACCTCGCGGGCGAGGTTGACTGGACGGGGCTCGACCAGCAAGTAGCGCGCGTTCCCAAGCACTGGCAGTTCCTGTGGGGATCGTATCCGCGCCCCATCTTCCCCAAGGGCGTCGTGGCGCCCGCGGAGAGCGAGCTTTACTTCAACGGCGTCAAGACCGCGATCGGGGAGATGGTGAAGCACCTGCAGTCGCTTGGCATCGGCTACGACCGGTGGGCGTTCTATCCTATAGACGAGCCGTGGCTCACCGGCTTCGAGGCCATTCCGGAATTGCGGCGCTTCTGCACGCTGACCAAGCGGGCCGACCCCCACGTGCGCAACTATGCCGATCCGGCGAACATGGTGCGGGTTGAATACATAGATGAATTCAAGAACCTGATAGATATCTGGCAGCCGCAGGTTGACCTCCTCAAGCACGACCGGGAGTTGGTGAAATGGTTCCGGGCGAACGCGAAGACGTTCTGGTTCTACGAGGCTGCCGGGCAGGCGCAAGACCTGCTGCCGTTGGGGCACTACCGGACGCGGCCTTGGCTGGCCTGGTACTTCGGGGCGACGGGGTCGGGGTTCTGGCGCTACAAGCACCTCGACATGTGGTGGGCGTTGGATAACACCGCCTACGGCGCGGTGTACCAGACCAACAAGGATGCCGTTACCTCGCGGCGGTGGGAGGCGGCGCGCGACGGGATAGAGGACTGGCGGGCGTTGTACGTCCTGCGAGAGGAGATCGAGAAGGCACGCGCCTCCGGCCGTACGGCCGCGGCCGACGCGGCCCAGGCCCTGAGCGACGAAGCCGTGGCGGCCATCATCGGCAGTCAGCCAAAGCACGCGGATGAAAGGGTTTGGGCGACCGGCGATGCGGACAACGAGATAGATTTCGATGTGCTCATGGACTATCGCGCTCGGATCGCCGAGCAGACTATCAGGCTGCGGGGGCGGTAGCGGACCCGCGGCGCACGATCAGGATCACCGGGCGGTCCGGGTGGCGCCTGGGCGCAGACGGTCAAATCGCCGTCTGCTGTTCGCGCCGCCGTCCAGGCGCCGTTTGCTGTCGCTGATGAGGTCCGGGTGCCAGGCGTACAGCGTCGGCTCGCCAGGCGGATAAGCTTGCGAAATGAGGTGAACGGGTAATGAGAATAGCATTCCAGTTGGTGATGGCGTTGTTGCTTGCCACCAGCATGATGGCCGGCGCATGGGCGCAGACGGTCAAGTGGGTTCGCGAATCGGATTCCTACTTCTCCGCGCCGACCTTGTATCCCAACGCGTCGCGGCCCACCGGGGTGGCGGTCGCGAACGGGCGGCAGGTGATGGTTCTCAACGGGGACGGGTCGGTGGTGATGGAGACCACGCTCGATGGCACGATCGCCACCCCGGTCACGGTTGCGGACGTGGATGGCGATGGGGCGGTGGAGCTGATCGTGGTGCTCTCTCAGGGTGACATAGTGTGCCTGAGCCGCGAGGGGAAGGAGCGGTGGCGATACCGCACCGGTTCGCCGCGTGGGGACTTCAAGCTCGCGGTGGTGGCCGACGTGCACCCCGCGCCGGGCCGGGAGGTGCTGGTGGGGCTGCACGACGGGTGGTTATGCTGCCTCAGCGCCCGGGGCGAGCTGCTGTGGCGCTTCCGCGGCGATGACTCCCCCATGGGGCCGCCGGCGGTGGGTGACCTCGACCGCGACGGCGCGCCCGAGATCATCTGCGGTACCGAAGCCACGCACGTGTACTGCCTGACCGGGTACGGGGAGGTCAAGTGGCGCTTCCAGCAGGTGGCGCCCTACGATCGCTCCGGGCCCAATCTGGCGGACCTGGATGGCGACGGCAAGATTGAGGTGCTCATCACCCGCAGCGACGTGAACCGCCATCCGTGCCTGGTCGCCATTGACCCCAAGGGGCGACTGATCTGGCGCACCCAGGACCTCGCCCACGGATACGTATCCAATGCCACCGTGGACCTCGATGGTGACGGCAAGCTGGAGGTCTTGCACGCCGACAAAGCCGGCAACGTCTATTGCGAGAACCATGACGGTACCCGTCGCTGGACGGCCACCTTTGATAGCCACGGGATCTTCTGGGCGCCGGCGGTGGCGGACCTCGACGGCGACGGGCGCCAGGAAATCGTCGTCGGCCAACGCATGAGCGGCGGTTCCGGAGCGGGCCTGCAGGTGATCAATTGGGACGGCAGCATCAGGCCGGCTCCCGACGTTACCGGCGGAGCCAATGCCTCGCCGGCGGTGGGCGACATTGACGGCGATGGCAAGCTGGAGCTGGTGGCGAGCATGCAGTCCCCGAATCGGCTGGTTTGCCTGACCTGGGGCGCGGGCGGGCACGTGGGCTGGCCGTCGCTGCGGGGCAACTCCGCCATGACCGGGGCCGACCCCAGTGTGGCCCCTGGTTCGCCAGCGCCGGTGGAGAAGATGAAGCCGTCCGGCGAAGCCGCGATCAGCGCAGCCGCAGCGTATTGGGGCGATAACACGTGGTCGGTGACGTGGCGGCAGCCGGCGCCGGAGGACGCCTTCATCGAGCTGACGGCGGTGGCGGCAAGCGGGAAACGCGAGGTCGTCATCCAGAATCTGAAGCCTGGCGCAACGTCGGCGCAGGTCAAGTGCTTCCTGGCTGCCGGGGGGGCATTCGACATCAGCGCCAGGCTCCTGGTCAACAGCGTGACGGAGCCGATGTTCGTGGCCACGGCGGCGGCGCGAGTGGAGGCGCCGGAGTTCTGCGATGACGCGGGGGTGGAGAAGGTAGTGAAAGGAGCGGTGGCCGCAGGGAGAGCGGCCGGCGTCAAGTCCATCGGCCTTGAGGCGGAGCTGCTGGCGCTGCGGGTGCAGGAGCGGTTGGTCAAGGAGATGAAGCGGGCCGGCGCTGCGAACACCGAGATCGCGACCGCTGCCGGCGCCTTGCGCCAGCGGGCGCGAGAGCTGCTCAACCTGGCGACGGCGCTGGGCGGTCTGTGGTCGGGGGGGGACACGGGCGCCTTCGTGGTGTGGCAGGACCCCAACCCGTGGGATTCATTTGACCCACGGGCGATTCCCGCGGATCTCCAGACCTGGCCGGTGGTGAAGCACCAGTACGCCGCCGGCGTGAACGAGCCGCTGCCATCGGAGCGGCCGGTGAAGGTCAGCGCGTACGGCAACGAATTCGAGAACGTCGCGCTCAACCTCCTGAACACGACAGCGAAGACCCTCCGCGTCAGATGCACCTTCCAGCGACCGGTGCGCACAGGCGGTGCGAGGCCCAATGAATCACCGGAGCTGGCCAAACAGGTGACTTTGCAGCGACTGCTGCCGGTCGCCGGCGCGTTCAGAGACATAGTGTATGACGCGCTGCCGGAGCTTGACCGCTCGGGGGTGATCGAGGTGGCTCCGGGCGAGGTCGCCCAGTTGTGGCTGACGGTGAAGACCCACGGGCTGGAGCCGGGCGCCCACCGGCTCACGCTGTACCTGGGGACGGTGGCGGAGAAGGAGAACCTCACCTTCCGCGAGGTGCCCATCGAGATCGAGGTGTGGCCGGTGAGTCTGCCCACGGACAAGTACCAGTTGATGAACTGGGCAAGCCTGGACGCGGCCTCGGACCAGGCCTTGCAGAACATGATTGACCACGGGATGTCGGTCATCATGGGCCCGTCGCTGCCGGGGGTGCCGGTTGATGAGCGGGGGAACCTCGCCGGCGAGGTTGACTGGACGAGGTTCGACCAGCAGATGGCGCGCGTTCCCAAGCACTGGCAGTTCCTGTGGAATAATTATCCGACCCCGGTCTTCCCCAAGGGCGTCGCGGCGCCCGTCCACTTCAACGGCGTCAAGACCGCGATCGGGGAGATGGCGAAACACCTGCAGGCGCTTGGCTTCGGCTACGACCAGTGGGGGTTCTATCCCCTTGACGAGCCATGGCTCACGGGCTTCGAGGCCATTCCGCAATTGCGGCAGTTCTGCACGCTGACCAAGCGCGCTGACCCCAATGTGCGCAACTATGCCGATCCGGCGAACATGGTGCGAGTTGAATACATAGATGAATTCAAGAACCTGATAGACATCTGGCAGCCGCAGGTTGACCTCCTCAAGCATGACCGGGAGCTGGTGAAATGGTTCCGGGAGAACGCAAAGGCGTTTTGGTTCTATGAAGCCGCCGGGCCGGGGAAGGACCTGCTGCCGTTGGGGCACTATCGGACGCGCCCCTGGCTGGCCTGGTATTTCGGGGCGACGGGGTCGGGCTTCTGGGTCTATAAGGACCTCGACCTGTGGTGGCCGCCGGATTACATGGGCCATGGAGATACCACGGCCTACGGAGCGGTGTACCAAAGCGACGGCGAGGTCATCAGCTCGCGGCGCTGGGAGGCCGTGCGCGACGGGGTCGAGGACTGGCGGGCGCTGTACGTCCTGCGCGAGGAAATCGAGAAGGCCCGCGCCTCCGGCCATACGGCCGCGGCTGACGGGGCCCAGGCGCTGAGTGACGAAGCCGTGGAGGCCATCATCGGCAGTCAGCCGAAGGACGCGGATGAAAGGGTTTGGGCGACCGGCGATTACGGCAGCGAGATAGATTTCGATGTGCTCATGGACTACCGCGCCAAGATCGCCGAGCAGATCACCAGGCTGCGGGGACTGTAGCGGCCCCACAGTGCACGATCAGGATGGCCTGCACTGCGGGCGGCCTCCGGGCTAGGGAGGAGACTGATCGCGCTCCCGTCGGTCGGTACGCAGTTCTCACTCGGCCCCTGCCGTTCCGGCGTGGCTAGCGATAAGGGCGTCCAGGTGCGCCAGCTCCTCGGCGTTCAGCACTGCGTCACCCGCGCCGGCATTCTCGCGCGCTTGCCGAGGGCTGCGGGCGCCTACCAGCGCATGGGTCAAACCCGGCTGCGCCACCGTCCAGGCGATGGCGAGCTGGGCGAAGGTCAGCCCATGGCCGTGGGCGATGGGCTTGAACTGTTCGAGCATGGCGGCCACGCGCCTTCGCATTTCGAGGCTGAAGTTCGGGTGGTCCCGACGCAGGTCGCCTGGGGGGAATTCGCGCTCCTGAGTGATCTTGCCGGTGAGCAGGCCCTGCCCGAGCGGCGAGTAGGCCAGCACCGCCATGTCGTGCTCGCGGCCGTAAGGAAGCTGCACCTGCTCGATGCCGCGGTCGAGCATGTTGTATCTTTCCTGGTCGCTGTCCAGCGGCCCCAGTTTGCGGTAGGCGTCCATGTCGGCCACCGTCGCGTTGCTGACGCCGATCGCGCGGATCTTGCCCTCCCGCTTGAGGTCGAGGAGGGTGGACATCACGTCTGCGACGGCGGCGGTTGGGTCCTGCCAATGCGTCTGGTAGAGATCTACGTAGTCGGAGCCGAGGCGCGTCAGGCTGGCCTCCAGCTCGCGGCGAATGGACTCCGGGCGCAGGTGCTTGCGAATCTCCTTCCCCTCCCTGACGATGAAGGCGACGCCCTCGCTGGAATCCCATACCAGGCCGCACTTGGTCGCCAGCACCACCTGCTCGCGGCGGCCGGCGATGGCCTTGCCGATGATCTGCTCCGAGAGCCCTTGACCGTACACGGGCGCGGTGTCTATGAGGTTGATGCCAGCGTCAAGTGCCGCATGGATCGCGCCAATCGCGGTCACCTCATCGGTGCCGCCCCACAGCCAGCCGCCGATAGCCCAGGCGCCGAAGCCCACCACCGACGCCTCAATGCCGGATGGTCCCAGCGCGCGGTATCGCATGATAGTGCCTCCGCAATGGTGGATGGTTTGGGATAGGATACCAGGGATGCAAGCGACGTGGTAGGGGCACGGCCCTCCTGGGTACCAGACAGGCCGCGCCCCAACCCCTCATGCCCGGCGGGAGAGGACTTTCTTCTCGTACGCCGCCAAGTCGCGCAGCCAACTTGCCCCGACGGGCGCGCCAGCGCGACAACATGCGTAGTCCCACACCGCGCCTAGCGGCATCTCGTCGCGGCGCTCGAGCAGCGCCAGCTTGTCGGCGCCGCGGCCGTCGTGCTCCGCGCGGCGGTGCAGTTCCCACGGTTCGAGCAGCGCCCGCAGCAGCGCCTTGCGCAGCGCCCGCGCCCCGATCACCCACGCGCCGACGCGATTGATGCTGGCGTCGAAGTAATCCAACGCCCACAAGCTGCGGTCGAGCGCCTTCCCGCGCACCGCCTCGTCGCACAGCGCGTTGACTTCGTCCGTGGTCACTACCACGTGGTCGCTGTCCCAGCGCACTCCGCGGCTGACGTGGAGCAGCACCCGTTCGACGAATTGCAGCGCCGATGACAGCTTGTCGGCCACGCTCTCGGTCGGATGGAAGTGGCCCAGGTCGAAGCACACCGCCACCTTGCGCGTCGCCGCGTAGCCGAGGTAGAACTCGTGGGAGCCGACGGTGTAGTCCTCGCCGCCGATGCCGAAGAGCTTGCTTTCGACCGCGTCCACCACCCCCGCCAGCTTGCGCGCCAGGATCTCGTCCAGCGCCTCGACCAGCCGGCGCCGCGGCCCCCAGCGGTCCACCGTGCGGTCCTTGCGGCTGTCGGGGATCCAGATGTTGGTCACGCACGGGCCCAGGCGCCGTGCCATGCTGCGCGCGATCTGGCGGCACGCCTGGCAGTGGCGAATCCAGAAACCGCGCACCGCGCGGTCATCGCTGGAAAGCGTCAGGCCCTCCTTGACCATGGGATGGGCGAAACAGGTGGGGTTGAAGTCGAGCCCCAGCTTGCGGTCAGCGGCCCAGTCCACCCAGCGCGCGAAGTGGCGTGGCGTGATCTCGTCGCGCTCCACCCGCTTGCCGCCGGTCTCGGCGTACATGGCGTGCAGGTTGAAGCGCAGGCGCCCGGGGATCCACGCCGTCGCCTGATCGAAGTCCTGGCGGATGTCGTCGCCGCTGCGGGCGGCGCCGGGGTAGTTGCCGGTGGCTTGCAGGCCGCCCGAATCAAGGGCCCCGGCTTGCGCCTCCAGACCGCGCACGTCATCGGCCTGCCAGCACTGCACCGAAACGGGGATGGCCAGCGCCGCGCGCACGGCGCGGTCGGTGTCCACGCCGATTGCCGCATACCGTTCCTTGGCGATGGCGTAAGCCGCTTCGATCTGGCGAGCGGTTGGCTCTGTAGGGGCGGTTCGCAAACCGCCCCTACGAGCGGAGGCTACCTGACTTGTTCTGGCCACGAATGATGCCCTCCGCGAGCGAGAGGTAGGGGCACGGCATGCCGTGCCCCTACCTACGTCGGGGAGGCGGGAATCTCCTGCCGCTGGCGGCAGGTCAGCGCGTCATGTCATCCTGAGCCCTTCGATCGCGCTCAGATCCTGCCCTGAGCTTGCCGAAGGGATAAACTACGCGAAGCTTGCCCGCCTGTGGCGGGGATTTTGGCGCGGGTTAGCGGAAGATATGTCATGGCTCCCCCCGTCCTTCCGTGCGAACCATCGGCTAGATTACGGATAGACCTGCTTCACCCTGCCGGTGGCAAGATTCAGCACGCCGAGCGTCTCCGCCTGCCATTCATTGAAGCCCGGCGCGCGCTTGGCAACGATAGCCTGACCCTGGTCATTCATTCCCAGCAACAGATGGTCATGCGCTAAGCGGCGGACGGCATCATTGGGGAACTGCTGAACGCCGTCGCGCGCATTTACCAGCCAGACCATGTTAGGGCTCCACACCAACAGATTATCGCTACCTGGCAGCGTCGCGATCTTCTCCGTCCAACGACAATCGGGCAGCGCCCGGGCAACGGCGGCGGCGACATCCGCACGCCAGAGCGCGGGCTCGCCGTCGCTGACCGAGATGTAGTACAGCCGCTTGCCGTCCTTGGACCAAGTGAAGCCGGGGCTCCCATAGGATCTCGGTGCCGGGGTTTGCGACAGAAGCGCTGGCTTGCGTGCGCCGTCGCGAGCAATCAGAAACACCAAGAGGAGGGGCTCGCGCGGGCGCGTTCTGACCGGGTTAGAGGTGGCGATCGGCGACGCGAGCAGGGCGAACGCGATGGAACCACTTCCCGGAGAAACCGACACATCTGCAGTTACCCACTCATAGCCCGACGACAGCCGAGTCGCCAAGTCGTCGAGCGTGCACAGCACGGACTCGCGCCCCCTGGGAAGGCTGATGCGCACGAGGCCGGGTATGGGCACGGCGGATTCCTTTGTGTCCGGCACGAGGGCATAGACGGCTTCGTCGGAGCCATCCCAGACCCAGCCCTGGGGTCTGCCTCGAACGTATCGGCTCGACGGCGGCCAGAGGGACACGACTCGGGCATCGGAGCCGTCCCGCCGCACAAGTTGCAGACCGCGCCAAGGGTCGCCGGCGCGCCTCCAACCCATGGCCGACATGCCAAGCCATAACCCCTTCGGCGACCATTCGACTGCCTGCTCCGGCGATCGGTAAGGCCGTAGTCCGTCGTGGATGGGAAGGAATGGTTTCGCCCAATCCATGCGCTTGGTCGTCAGATCCCAGACCTGCAATTCGGTAAGTCCGGGGCGGTCGTTTGGCGACCACCAGGTGAGCGCGAACGGCTGCGGCATTACGGCGGCTAGTTTTCCATCAGCCGACACAGCCGCTATGCCACCGCCACGAAAGGTCAGGAGGTCGCGCCCGGTTTGCAGATTCGTCAGGACGAGGGATTCGCTGCGGTAGCCGACACGCCGGCGCCCTGGGGCGGAGGAGTCTACATCAAATGTTCGTTCGATGGGCCAGCCCTTGGCGACCACGCCGGCAACCTCGCCATTGGCGGACAAGGCAACCGGCTCGACCTCCTGCACCCGCGCACGCTCATAGCGGGTTGCCCAGTGGACGGTGCCGCTAATGAGCAAGACCACGGTGCCGGCGTACAGCGCCCAGACGCCCACGCCCAACACCCACCGGCTGCGCGAGCGCAGCATCTCGCCGCGCGAAAAGGCGATAAGCGACCCCAGCAGCAGGCCGGGCGTCATCGCGAGCGCCCAGACACCGATACTGTCTGCCGGGTCCGAGCCCACCAGGCTGCCGCCCCACACCTCGGCCATAGGGGCGACGAGCGCGAGGAGCCCTAGACCGAATACGACTGTCCCCATGAACGCGCTGAGCAAGTGCTCCAACATGGTGGAGAACAGAACGCTCGCTAAGAACACAACAAACCACCAAGGCGCGAGCCAGAGGGTGAACTCAGACGAATCATGGCCCCTCCCCAGGACTTGGGGGAGCGCGAGCAGGCTCGGCAACACGAGCAGGAGGGAGGCGCAAAGCGCCAGGGTGAATCCCGCCGCCACTTTCGCCGCCCAGATCCGACTACGGCTCAGCGGCAGGCTCAAGAGGACGGGAAGCGTGCCCCGCTCCTTTTCGGAGGCGAACAGCCCGGCGCCGCCGAGAATGGCGATTATGTATCCGGCGAAGCATATCAGTACAAAGAGACTCTGGTCGTCCATTCTCTCCGTGCTGAGCAGGGGCGGATAGAGGCCGAACATCCCGCGCAGCACCGCCACCAAGACCGCGACCGACATCCCGAACAGCGGCAGCCACCGGCCCTTGCGCAGTTCCTTGATAAACAAGGCTTTCATCAGTCAGTCCTCCCTCTGAAATCACCTATGCCATGCTTACGCCCGGCTCGCTATGCACTTGACCCGCCGGTGGCACAGGATTGCACCCCTTTGACAAACTCAGGGCAAGCTCGGTAGCATTTCGCAGGTTGAAAACCTGCGCCACCATGGGTCATGAACTATCAGGTTGCACGAGATCAATGAAAATGTCTTCGAGGCCCAGATCTTCGACCTCGGCCTGTATGTCGGCGCTCGTCAACGCATCGAGCATCGCGGGTGACAACCCTGAGACGGTAAATCGCGTCTCGCGTGGGCTGCGTTCGACGCGGCGAGCTTGCGGCGGCAGGTCGGGCGCCGCTCCCGCGGGATGAATCAGCCGGATGCGCTTCACGCCGGCCTTGAGATCGTCGAGCGAGGACTCCAGCACCAGCCGCCCCTTGACCAGGAAGCCGACGTAGTCGCAGATGCGTTCCATGTCGGCGATGTCCTGGCCGGTGATGAGCACGGTGCGGCCCTCGGAATGCATGACCTCGATGACGCTGCGCAGCACCTCGCGGCGCGCGATCGGGTCGAGGCCGGTCAAGGCTTCGTCGAGGATGAGCAGGTCCGGCTCGTGGCCGATGGCGACCGCCACCGCGGCGAGGGTGCGCTGGCCGCGGGACAGGTCCTGCAGCCGATCATTGGCATCAATGCCCACGCGGGTGAGGACCGACGAAACCGCGTCAGGATTCCAGCGCGGATAGCAGCCGGCCATGAAGTCGGCCAGCTCCTTCACCCGCATCGAGTCCCACAGCGGCTGGAGCGCAGCGACGTGGCCGATTCGCTTCCGCACGGCCACCGAGTCCCGGACCACATCGTGCCCCAAGACCGCCGCCGTGCCGTGCGTGGGGGTGAGCAGGTTGAGCAGACAGCGGACAAACGTGGTCTTGCCTGCGCCGTTGGGCCCCATAAGGCCGTAGATGGCTCCGACGGGCACGTGGGCGGAGACCGAATCGAGCGCCTGCTTGCGCCCGAAGCGCTTGGCCAACGACTCGGAGATCACTGCATACTCACTTGCGTTCATCACTCCTCCTCTCGCGACGGGCTTGACTGAGGATGCCGCGGAACAGCTCCAGCGCGTCCTTGGGAGACACGCCGAAGGCTCGAGCGTCGTGCGCCACCTTCTCCAACTGCTCGGCGATGATGCGCCTGCGCTCCGAGTCGGCGGTCGCTTCCGCCGTCGCAGAGATGAAAGTGCCCTGGCCGCGGCGGGTCTCGAGCAAGCCGTCCCGTTCCAGGTCGCGGTACACCCGCGCGACGGTGTTCGGGTTCACGAGCAACTGGGCGGCGAGGTCGCGCACCGACGGCAACTGGTCACCGGGAGCAAGCTGCCCGGCGGCGACCCCGCGGCGGATCTGGTCTATGATCTGCCGGTAGATGGGCAGGGCTGATTTCGGGTTGATCGGGTTAAGCATGGTTGTTTGTACGGCCTGTGTACTATAAGACTAGTACACTATCACAATATCCCTCTCTTGGCAAGAGGGAATTTTGGCGGACCGGGCGGGACCAGTAAGGCCGCAAGGGAACGGAACATGATGCCGTAAGGGCGGGCAGGATGACGCCGCCGGGCGAGGAAACTGCATCCCTGGAGCGGCCACGGGCGCCGAGACTTCGCGGTAGCAGGATCGCGCCCGGGAAACGCCGAAAACGCCGATATGCACGGGCGGTTCGCACATGCGGTGCTGAGACGGGCGGTGCTGCTTGCGGCCGCGGCCTTGGGCGCGGCGGCGATGGCGGCATTGGCCAGCATGCTTTGGCCGTTGCAGGTGCAGCTCGGTTCGGGGGGCAGAATCGCGGACATGGCCTGGGCGGGTCTGTGGCTGTGGTGCGCGGGGGCCGCTCCCGGTCTGGTTGCTGGTGCGATGTGGGCAGTCGGAGGCGGCAAGGTACCCCGAGCTAGGCTCGTGCTCACAGCGCTGGGGATGGTGTTCGGTCTCGCTGCCCTGGTGTGGATTCTTGGGCCGACTCTGTTCCGGAACCCATACCTGAACGAGGTAACCCGGCGGCTCAGGTTTGGTTGGATTCCTTATTTCTCCACCGTGATCATTTTCAACGCTTGGTTCGCGTGGATCGGCATGCTGGTTGGGCGGCGGCTCGGCTGGCGCGTTGCCCCGACGCGCATCGCGATTGTCGGTCTCGCGCTCGCTGTTCTTCTGGGCGGATTCCGGGTTTGCCGCGAGCGGCTGCTGCCGGGCTACGGGGTATATCGCCTGCTGTACCGGTACGCAACGGCGCGCAATCATCGCGACCATTCGCAGGCGCTGACTTGCTTCACGCCGGATTACCTGCGCCGCGAGCTTGGCGCGCCGCCCTACGCTGAGAAATACCGTCGCGCCTGCCGAATCGAGCAGGCAAGCTTGGGGGCCGACGATCGCGTCGTGTTTTGTTTCCACGACGGGCGGCCGGTGCGAAGCCGTTCCGTGCACGGCGGTAGCCGGCGCACTCGAATCGCATATCATTACAAGACCCACAGCCAGCTGAGTGGTTTCCGTTGGAGCTGGGACATGACCGTACGGCCCGCGGGTTTGAGGTGGTGCATCGTTGACCTGCAGCCGACCGCGGAATCTCAGATGGGCTTCCAGGCCTTCAAGCTCGCCCAAGGCCCCGCCGGGACGGTACGGATTCTCAGTGCGCCGGAGGCACGGGCGAAAGCCGACGAGCCCAGGCAGCGGTAGAGCCGGGCCGGACGGCGGGCACAGGCCCCGATAGATCGGGATTCGGAAACCTGCCCGCCCTACGTTAGCCAGCCGCCACCTCCTGGCACTTACGCACGATGTAGCCGGTGAAGGCGCGGCGCAGCCAGGCGAGGCGGCCTTCGGCAACGGCCGATTGGATGCGGTCGCGCATTGCGTCCATGCCGGGGACGAATCTGCCCAGGGACGCAGTGTCTCGTTTCCGCGGAGCCGCGATTTCCCGCTTGTGGCGCTTTCCACACAGAATCGCGCGTCACCCCGATGACGCCGAGTCGCGCCATGTGGAAACACCTTGACGGTGCGATGACAGCCCACAACTCCTGGCGGATGGCGCCGGCGGCGTCGGCCGCGGCGCGGGCCTCCGCGAGCCGACCGCGGAGCGACGACGAGGCGAGCGCAAATGGCGATCGCAGCGCGCGAATCCAGTCGGAGAAGCTGGCGGCGGTCGGCTTGCTCGCCGCGGGGGCGATGCACGAGATCAACAACCCCGTCACCGCCATCGTCGCCTACGCGCAGCTGCTGCTCAAGAGCGACCTCGGCGAGCGCCAACGCGCCGACGTCGAGCGCATCGCCACCGAGGCGCTGCGCGCGTCGCGGATCGTGCAGAACCTGCTCAGCTTCTCCCGCCCCATGCGCCCGCAGAAGGCGCCGCTGGACTTAAACGACGCGGTGGGGGGCGCGCTCGACCGCCGCAGCCGCCAGCTCGCCGCCGACCATATCGCGGTGCATACTCACCTGTGTTCGGGTCTGCTCCTGGTCGAGGCCGATCGCTACCAGCTCGAGCAAGTCTTCATCAACATCATCAACAACGCGCGCGACGCTATGCTGCTGCAGCCTGATGACCGCCGGCTGACCGTGTCCACCACGGCGGGTGATGGCCGCGTGCGCGCGACTTTCGATGACTCCGGGCCAGGCATTGTGCCAGCCGACCTCGACCGCATCTTCGATCCCTTCTTCACCACCAAGGAGGAAGGCCGCGGCACCGGGCTCGGGCTCGCCGTCTGCTACGGCATACTCAAGGAGCACAGGGGGTGCATCAGCGCCCACAACCTGCCCGCGGGCGGAGCGCGCTTCGTGGTCGAGCTCCCGCGTGCAACGGAGGACGAGCATGGCGGCTAGCCTTGCCCCCCAGGCGGCGGAGCGCGAACCCGTGCTCGTGGTTGACGACGAGGCCTCCATCTGCGACGTGCTCGGACGCACGCTGGAGGCGATGGGCCATCCTTCGCGCACTTCCACCAACGCGCAGGAGGCGCTCGCCGCGCTTGCCGGCGGCGACTTCGCGTTGGTGCTGAGCGACATTCGCATGCCGGGCATGGACGGCGTCGAGCTGCTGCGCCGGATCGTCGCCCGCATGCCCAACACCGCGGTGATGATGGTGACCGCGGTCTTGGACGTCAACACCGCAGTTACCGCGATGCGGCTGGGCGCCTGTGACTACGTGGTCAAGCCCTTCGACCTCGACAACGTCGCCCAGCGGGTGGAGCAGGCGCTGGTGCGGCGCCGCCGGCTGATGGACGAGGAGCGGCGCCACGCGCAACTGGAGCGCGAGGTCGTCGAGCGCACAGCGCAGGCGCGGCGCATGTTCCAGGGGGCGCTGCACTCGCTCGCCGCGGCATTGGACGCGCGCGATGGCGACACCCACGGCCACTCGCAGCGCGTCACCGCCCTCGCCGTCGCCCTCGCCCGACAACTACGGCTGGACGACCGGCTGGTCGAGCACACGCGTCTAGCCGGCATGCTGCACGACATCGGCAAGATCGGCATCCGCGAGTCGGTGCTCAACAAGCCCACGGCCTTGAGCGATGACGAATACGCGCACATCAAGACCCATCCCGTGATCTCGCAGAACATCCTTGAGCCTATCCTCTGGGAGCCGCAGGTGGTGCGCCTCATTCGCTCACACCACGAGCGCTATGACGGTGCCGGCTATCCGGACGGCCTCGCCGGCGAGGACATCCCGCTGGGGGCGCGTGTCCTGGCCGTCGCCGATGCCTTTGACGCCATGACCAGCGAGCGACCCTACCGCTCACCCATGACTCCCGAACGCGCCCGGGAGGTGCTGCGTGAGGGACGCGGCAGCCAGTGGGATCCGGCGGTGGTTGACGCCCTGGAGCAGTTGGCGCCTGAGGCATGGCGGAGTTGCACGGAGGGCGACGCGGGCGCGGACCATTTCGATAACCTCCCCGCCTACGGCGCCAGCGAAGAAGAGACGGCCGCCGTCCCTTCGATGCGCACGTCATCCGGCGCCTGAGCCACAGCGCGGGAGAAGCCGGCAATCCGTGCGCAAGCGCGTTTCTCGCTGCTGATAGCTGGGAATAACTCTCGCGCGGAGGCGCAGCAGGTGTAGGGGCGCGGCGCTCCAGAGTTGTCCGCCTCCGGCGCGGGTAAGTAAACATGCCGTGCCCCTACATCATCATGCGGAGGCCGTCTCTCTCCTCTCCTTCCAGGTCCGCGCGATGCTCTCCCGCTTGCGCGTGTCAGCAGATGCGCGGCATGGGTTCGCCCACCGGCAGGTCAATGATGCGCGTCGGGCCGACTGCCGTCTTGAGCTGCACCCGTCCCGCCGGGCCCTCGAGCACGCGCCCGATCACCGTCGCCCCGGCCCCGTAGGGCGCCTCCCGCATCGCCGCCAGCGCGCGCTCCGCCTCCGGCGCGGGCAGGATCACCAGCATCTTCCCTTCGTTTGCCACCTGCAGCGCATCGAGGCCCAGCAGCTCGCACGCCGTCCGCACCGCCGGCGCCACCGGCAGGCGCTCCTCGTCCAGCTCGATGCACACCTGCGACTGCTCCGCGATCTCGTTGAGCGCCGCCGCGACCCCGCCGCGCGTGGGGTCGCGCAGGCAGTGCAGGTCGCAGCCCACCTCAACCAGCGCCCCCACCAGGCGGTTGAGCGGCGCGCAGTCGCTGCCGAGGTCGAGCTCCAGGTCTATGCCCTCGCGCGCGCACATGATCGCCATGCCGTGCTCGCCGAGACCGCCGTTGATGAGAATAACGTCTCCGGGACGGGCGGCAGACGCCGAGACCTCGACGTTGGGCGGCACCACGCCGAGGCCGGTGGTGGTGATGAAGATGCGGTCCGCCGCGCCCCTGGGCACGACCTTGGTATCGCCGGTGATGACCGATACGCCGGCTTCATCCGCCACCGCCCGCAGCGACGCCACCACCCGCCGCAGCAGCGACTGCTCCACCCCCTCCTCGAGGATGAAGGCGGCAGCCAGCGCCGCCGGCCCTGCGCCTGACGCCGCCAGATCGTTGATCGTGCCGCAGGCCGCCAGCTTGCCGATGTCGCCGCCGGGGAAGATGATCGGGGTCACGACGAAGCTGTCGGTAGTCAATGCCAGGCGCTGACCGGCGACCTGGATCACCCCGCTGTCCTCGCGCCGGCGCAGGATCGGGTTGTCCAAGCCCGCCACGAAGACGTGCTCGATCAGCTCGGCCATGAGCT
>Ga0307380_10005733_pt1 | contig 16454 bp, 9 predicted proteins | sample UN3MG_FD_202239 | JGI IMG/M metagenome (GOLD analysis project Ga0307380, IMG submission 202239) | Soil microbial communities from Risofladan, Vaasa, Finland - UN-3 | ecosystem: Environmental > Terrestrial > Soil > Coastal area > Acid sulfate soil | place: Finland: Risofladan, Vaasa | collected...
TGCGGGTCCGCCCGCCGCGGTAGCGGCGGGCGACTTTCGGCGCCGTAGAAGATGTGTACCAGCGAGGGCCTCACCCCATGCCGACGTGGCTGCTGCCCATTGCCGAGGTCTTCGAGGCCGGGATGCTCGTGTGTTTCGGCTTCGCCTGGCCGCTGGACATCCTGCGGACGCTCCGCACCCGCCGCGTCGAGGGCAAGAGCGTCGGCTTCATGTCGCTCATCCTGCTGGGGTACGTGTGCGGGATGGCGGCCAAGGTTATCCGCGCCGGCGGCGACTGGCCCGAACTGGTGACGGCCCTCTACGCCTTCAACGCCCTCATGATCGCCATCGACATCGCCCTGGTCCTTCGCTTCCGCGCCAGGGCCCGCTGAGCACGTGCCACGGCTTGCTTGCAGGCCGTGCGCATCATCGCGCGGGGCGAGCCCCGCGGCTAACTCGCGCGTGTGCAACGGCTCGCCTCGGTCGAGCCGTGTGCCTTACCGGATCCGGTCGAAGATGGGCCGGACGTCGGCCCCAACCGCCTCCGACGTCGTCTCGATGATGACCGTCAGGTCCACCGGGTTGTTCGGCCTGCCCACGCCGCGCTCGTACACCCGCTGCATCCACTTCGGGTACCACCCCTCGCCATATTTCATGTCAATCTGTCGCCAGACCCACCAGGCGGCGTCCCAGGCCTTGCCGCCGCTGTCCTTCGCCAGGTCGACGCCGGTGTGCGGCGGCGGGGCGTTGGGGTCCGACCACCAGCCGGGCACGCCGCCCAGGACCATCCGCTGGAAGTACCCCGCGTGGGCCTCGGAGTGAAACGGTGGCCACCCGGCCCGGCACGTGCCGTCGGACGCGGGCGGCCCCGGCATCGTGTGGGCCAGTTCGTGGGCCGCCACCGACAGGATCGACCCCGTGTCGCGGTCGTCGCACGTCATGGCGGCCGACTTGGGCGTGTACGCGTTCACCGCCCACCCCGATCCGGGGCTCCCGGCCGCCAGGATGATGTGGAACGTCTCGCCCTGCCAGGTCTTCGACGGGATGAGTTCCCCCAGGTGCCTGAGCACCTCCGGCCCGCGCTCCTGCACCGCCGTCACGACGCCCGGCAACTGGTTGGCGGCGTAGAGGACCTTGATGCCGCCCAAATCGAACTCCTTCTCGGGCCAGAACGCGCCGCCCACGCCCCCGTTTTCCCACGGCACGGTCCGCGGACCCTTGTCGGGCGGGCGACCCGCGCCGGCCAGTTGCAGCAGATCGTCGAACGGCTCCAGCCGCGGGCCCTTGTCGTCGGTCAGCAACCGGCTGTCGGAGACGATAATCAGGTTGCCCTTGCCGTAGGGCCTCTGGAGGGCCACCGGGGCGTCGCCGGCGGCCTGGCCCAGCACCGTCCACCGGACCGCCCCCTTCGTGGCCAGCGACGGCAGCCGGACGTCGCCCAGCGCCTTGGCGTCGGGCCATCGGACGGTCTTGCCCGTCACGGGTCCCGCCGCCTTGTCGGCGAACGCGGCACCCCACTCGGCCGCCAACTGGCCCAGGGGGAACTCGCGGCCATGGCCGGGGAGGGCCACCAGGATGACACCGCCGCCCTCGCGCATGAACCGTTCCAGGGCCTGGACCTCCTCCTTCAGAAACGGCTGCCGCCCGCCGCCCTGGTAGATGACCACCACATGGTACTGGCACCCGATGGGGGCCATCTGGAACGGCCGGTGGGCGTTCCAGCGGTGCCGGCTCTGGTCGCGCTGTCGGGCGGTGGCGCCCGGCCCCAGGACGGTCGAGAGCGTGGCCTCGTTGCCCGTGGTCCGATACCCGAGGTGCCCCCGCAACCCGCCGCGGACCTGCCACATCCAGAGGAACAGCAGGTCGTGGCTGCTGTCGACGAGGACGTTGATGCCCTTGTCGGCCACGCCCCCGTCGATGGGTTGGGGCTCGACGACCCAGGCGGCCTGGCGTGGGGCTGCCGAATCGGCAGGCGTCGCGGCAAGTCCTTGTGCCGCCAGGGGATACGTTGCCGCAAGGGCCAGCCAAAGGATGCGGCGTAGCGTTGTTCGCATCACGGTCATGTCTCCTTACACCAGCCGATCCCCCGGCGCGCTGTTTAGCCGTCGCCGGCACGGCGACGGGGCTTGGTCGCCGATGCCCGTGCGCCGACCCCGCGGGCGTACCGCCCGCGGCTAAACGACGGCAACCGGGCCAGGTGCCCCCAACCGGCTTCGGTATGCTTTAGTTTATATTGAGGCCAATCCATTCACGATCAAAACGGCGCGCGAAACGGCCGATTCCGGCGCGTTCGAATCAAAAATCGAAAAAAACGATCAAAAACCGCGCGCTTTGCCTTGCCTATCTTAACACAACGGGGGCAAATCGGCCTTGGCGCTGTCGAAAACGGCGTTCGGCCCGTCCAAAAGGCCCCTTTTCCGCTCCGCGGCGAAAGACCGTTTTCTTAAAGCGTATGAACGGGCCCGACCAGGAACACCCGGCAAGGCGTCCCCTCGGCACCGACGACACGCAGCGGGCCGCAGAAGAGGCCGTATTCGCCCGGTTCCAGGCCATCAAGGGCCAGCCACTCGATGACGCACTTGATCGTGCCGCTGCCAAGAATCGCCATGTGGGCCGGGTGGCCGGGCGTCCCGTAGGGATCCAGCGACGGGGCGTCGATGCCGATGAGCATGGGCCCCAGGTCGACCAGGTACCGGGCGGCGTCGGCCGAGAAGGCGACGAAATCCTCGTCGAAACGCTCGGTTATCCAGGCCGAGTTGCGGGTCCGGAACAGGATTCGCTCGTGGCCGGCCAGGTCCAGACGCTCAAGGTCCGCCCGGGTGATGATGGGCACGTCGCCCACGTCGACCAGCAGGCACGGCCCGACGAGGGCCTCGGGCGGAATGGCCTCGACCGGGGCGCCGCCGTCGATGAAGTGCAACGGGGCGTCGACGTGCGTCCCGGCGTGTGAACTGAAGGCCAGGTGCGAGTTGTTGGTCGCCGAGCCGCCGCCGATCGTCCGGACGAACTCCAGCTGCATCGGCGCATCGCCCGGCCACAACGGCATCCCCGGACGCATCGGCACGGTGACGTCGAACACGCTCATGGCTGTCCTCCCGGGTTCCCGGGGCGGCAGTATACCGTAGGGCCGGTTTCGGTGGAACTTTTCTTCCCGGCGGCGGTCTGATGGAGTAAGGTGGGGCGCGCCCCACCCTACATGGTGGCAGTTCTGGCAGCGGCCTGCCGGTCGGGCCGAGCGGGCAGCGCGTGAATCGCAACGCATTCCTGGCGACGTGCCTGGTCGTGTGCGCGGTGACGACCACCGCGGCCGCGAGCCTGCGCACCGACCTCGTCGAGGAGATCCTTCGCCGCGTCCCCGAGTGGCCGGGTACCGAGGTCGAAATCCCCATCCCCGTCTACGAGCAGTATCTGCGGGAACTCATGCAGGGGCCCGTCCCGCCGCAGCCGCCCGAGGTCGTCTGGGTCGAGCGCGCGGCCTACCGTCTCGTCCCTGCCGAGAAGGACGCCCAGGTCGAGGCGACCATAGACCTGGCTAGCCTGCCGGGGCAGGGGAATCGCTCGGCGTGGGTGCTGCCGGCCGACCTGGCGTGGCGCGACGTGACGCTGAACGGGCAGCCGGCCGTCCTCCGCCGGGCCGACGACGGATGGTTCTACGCCGACGTGCCCGGCCCCGGCCCGTACCGCCTCGTCGCCAAGGCCCAGGTCGAGCCGAAGGTCGATGGCGACGTCCGCCGCATCGAGTTCGGCACGGCCCCCGCCGGGTGGACCACCTGCTCGGTCGACGCCCCCGAGGCGTGGGACGTCCGATTCTCGCGGTCGCCCGTGGGCATCGTCGGCGCGGCCGGTGGCACGCAGGGCACCGTGGGCCTGGCTGTGGGCGGGCGGCTGGAGGTCACGTGGCAGCGGCCGCAGGCCGAGGTCCACCGCGCGGCCCAGATGGCCATGGAATCGCACGTGGGCTGGACGCTGGCCGACGCCGTCCACCAGGTCCGGGCCGTGATCGACGTGCGGCTGTGGGGCGGCGAGGCGGAGGAACTGACGGTCTCGCTGCCGCCCGGGGCCGAGCGGGTGACCATCGCGGGCTCCGACGTCCGCGATGTCCAGGTCCAGGGCGACTCGGCCCGGGTGTTTCTGCGCGGGGCCATCCGGCAGCGGACGCGGTTGACCGTTTCGTTCGAGATGCGGCGGCCGGCCACCGGCCGGATGACGCTGCCGGCCTTCGGCGTGGTCGGCGCGAAGCACCGCGGCGGCACGCTGGCCATCGGCGGCGGGGCGGGCGGCGTGCTGCTGGAGATGGCCTCGCCCGGCCTGACCGCCACCGCCCTCTACGACCTGCCCGACGGGACCCGCGCCCTGCTGACCGCGGCGCCCGTTTACGGCTACGCCATCACGGGCGCGTGGGAGGCGCGGGTCGACCTGGTGAGCATGTCGGAGTTTCCGGTGCGCGAGACGCTGGTCGATTCGGCCCTCTACACGGTGCTGTACCGGCCCGACGGGCTGGTGATGACGAAGGTCATCTACGAGGTTCGCAACCGGGCCCAGCAGTACATGCAGGTGACCCTGCCGCCGGGGGCGCAACTGGTCGTGGCCCGGGTGTCGGAGGAACAACGGAACCTGGCCCGCGGCCCCGACGGGTCGGTCTACGTGCCGCTCGAAAAATCGGTCCTGACGACGGCGGGGCTCGTCAGTTTCCCGGTGGAACTGGTGTACGTGCTCCGCGGCCAGGCGCTCGCGCGGCAGGGGACGTTCCGCCTGGCGTTGCCGCGCACCGACCTGCCGGTGGCGTACGCCCGGTGCGCCCTCATGCTGCCCGACGGCATGCAGGCCCGCCAGTGGCAGGGCGTGTTGCGGCAGGCCGACACCTGGTCGAGCGAGACGGCCGAACTCGAGTTCCAGTACGGCACCGGGCACGTCGCGCCAGGGGCGCGGTCCGGGCCGGAGTTGCCCGAACCTCTCGCCCCCTCCCGGCGCGGAAAGCCCGAGCCGCCGGGCCTCGTGGAGGTCATCAATGGCCTGTTCGCGCCAGCCGACGGGGCGAAGCCGAGCGCCGTGCGTCTGGGCGACCGCGACGAGGGGCGGCCGTCCGACGTGCCACCCGCCGCCAAGCCGGAGCCCCTGGAGGCGGCCTGGGCCGCGGGCGGCATCCTCCAGGGCAAGAACCTCTACCGCGCCGGCGTCGATTATTACGAACGCCAGAATTACGAGAAGGCCGGCGACCTCTTCCGCCAGGTCGTCGCGGTGGCGCCCAAGTCGTCGGAGGCCGACAACGCCCGCAAGTACCTCGGGAACATCGACATCGCCGCCGGCAAGGGCGACGCCGACGCGAAGGGCGACCGGGGCCTCAGGGCCGCCACCAAGGCCGTCCAGAAGGCCCAGCAGGGGGCCAATGTCGACGAACGCGAGACGCAGGCGTTGCTCCTGATCCGGGCCGGAGAGGCCCGCCAGCGCGGCGACCAGGAGCAGGCCGAGGCCGCGTACAAGGTGGCCGTCGACCTGGGCGCCCGCCTCGCCGCCCGGGGCGAAGAGGCCCAGGAGCAGAAGGCCCGCGTCCGGGGGGCCGAGGAGTTTCTCGCCCAGCGCCGCCTCGAGCGCGAGGAGCGCGGCCAGCAGGTCGTGGAACTCCAGACAGAGGTCGCTACGCTGCGAGAGTCCATCGTCCAGCAGGCCGGCGAGGACGTGGCCGCAGCGTTTGACACCCTCGGCACCGTCGAGACCGACGGCGCGGTCCGCGCCCGTTCGGGCAGGTTCTTCGGCGAGACCCGCCGCGGCGCCCAGCCGACGCCGCAGGTCGAGGTCAACAAGGCCCTGGCCGAGCAGCATGTGCAGCTGGGCTTCGCGGTGGCGCCCACGGGTGGCAGCGCGGCGCGCTACGGGTTCACCGGCTCGCCCCAGGTCACGGTCGAGCAACTCCGCCAGCAGGTGCAGCGTCTGAAGTCCGTCCGGTCCGAACTGGCCCAGCCGGCCCCCGTCGCCCGCCACGGGACGCAGAGCGTCACGGCCGAAGCCACGGTCGCACGGGGGCGCGACGGGCTGCAACCGGACTTCGACCGCCGCGTGAGCGAACGGGCCCAGACCCTGGCCGCTGAGGCCAACCGCGTCACCGAACTGGCCCGCCAGGGGCGCCTGGTCGAGGCCGGGAGACTGCTGGAAGGGTTGGAGGAGAAGACCGACGCCACGGCCCGCGCGGCCCACGCCTTGGCCACGGGGATGGGCAACCGCCGCGGGTCGTATCGCGACGAGCCGGGCCCGGCCCCGACGACGCCGGAGTCGACGGTGGCGCTCGAACACTCCAAGAGGGCGCAGCGCCTGACCACCACCGCCCAGCGGTGGGGGACCGATGCAGGCGGGGAACTGGCCGACGTCCGCAAGAACCTGTCCGAGGCCAAGGCGCTGATCGAAAAACGGTCGAAGGAACTTTCCGAGGTCCGGTTCGACGTCGGCGACCTGACGGGCGGGCAGGTGAACCTGAACGTGACCGACGGGCAAAAACTGGCCGAGTTCGTGGCGTCCAACTACTCCTGGGCCATGGCCGACCGACCTCGTGCCGCCGGCCCGGCCACGGCGGGCGGGTTCGGCCTCAATGGCGACGTGGCCACGGGCGAGCAAGGCCAGGTGTCGGTCAGTTTCGTCGACGCGGGCACGCTGGCCGTCCGGAACGACCCGGCGGCCGTCCAGCAGGTCCAGGCGGTGCTGGAACGGTTGCGGCTGAACCTGGGCCAGCGCGTGGCGGTGGCGTCGCGGAACTTCTTCGTCGACGCCCAGGCCGCGCGCGCCGCCGGGCTGCGCTGGGAGACCGGCGCCAACGGCGTCCGCTACGCCGTCATCAACGAGGGGCAACTCAGGGGGCTGATGGACGTCGAGCAGCGCCACCCCGGCGCGGCGGCCGGCTCGGGCCTCGTCCGCGACACCTACCAGGAGACCGTGGTGGGCACCGACGCGCGGCTGGCGAACAGCGGCGTGGCCAACGTGTCGCGCGCGGCCGACGACGCCAACACCTTCTCCTACAACGGCAACACGGTCCAGGTAACCCACGACGACTATCTGGTCGTCGATAACGGCGGATACCTGACGGCCGTCAAGTCGGGCCGCATGCAGCACTGGACCGTCGAGGCGGCCCCGGTGCGGTTCCCGGGCGTCCCGGCCGCGGTGGTGGTGCCGGCGGTCGGTCACACCGTCAAATTCGAGAAAACGCTTCTCGATGCGAGCGATACGCTTGAACTGATTGCCGATTACACTTGGGAAGGAGACGAGCGATGAGGACTTCATACTGGACGATCGCCTTGGCCCTGGCGGCTGCGGCGCTGATGGCGGCTGTGGCACAGGCGGCCGCGCCGCCGGCCCCGCCGGCCAACGTCCCGGCCGCGCCACCGGCCGCCGGCGATAACAAGGTCACCCTGTCGTGGGAGAAGTTCAAGGAGGTGACCGGCCTGACCGAAGACGACCTGAAGGCCCGCGAGGCCGGGGCGTTTACCCTGGGCTGGGCCGAGGTCGAGCAGTTGCTCGGCATCAAGATCGAGAACGTGGGCCAGGGCGCCAAGGTCCGGATACCGTGGCAGGAGTTCAAGGCGCTGCTCCAGTGGAGCATCCAGCAGAAGAAACCCGAGGCCCCGCCGCCGCCCACCGACTTCGCCGTCACCAGCGCCGAGTACGCGGGCGAGCTGTCGAAGGACGGGGCGCTCTTCACGGCCACGTTCAAGATCAGCCTCCTCAAGGACAAGGCCTGGAAGGTGATACCGCTGCTGCCGGGCACGGTGGCCATCCAGGAGGTGACGCTGCCCAAGGGGGCGCACCTGCGCCTGGAGAAAAACTTCTACGAGGTCCTGACGGCCGACCCGCCGGGCGACATCGAGGTCAAAATCAAGTTCGCCGCCGCCGTGACCGAGCAGGCCGGGTCGCTGGCCCTTCGGTTCGACCGGGCGCCCTCCAGCACGTGCCTGCTGGACCTGAAGGTGGCCCAGACGGGCGTCGACATGGCGGTCGTGGGGGCCCAGTCGATCATCAAGAAGGAGGAGGGCGGCGCCACCCAGGTGCTGGCGGCGCTGCCGGCCGCGACGCCCGTGCAACTGTCGTGGGAACGGGCCATCCCGGAAGCCGAGAAGGTGCCGCCCAAACTCTACGCCGAGACCCAGACCCTCGTGGCCGTCGGCGACGGTATCCTCATCGGCCGCCAGCGGCTCAACTTCAACATCCTCCACACGGGGGTGCGCGTCCTGAAACTCAAACTGCCCAAGGGCGTCAGCATTCTGGAGGTCAAGGGCGAGCGGACCCGCGACTGGCGCGTGGCCGACGACGAGTTGAGCGTGGCCCTGAGTTACGAGGCCATCGGCGCCTACGTCCTGAACGTGACGTACGAGCAGGCCGTCCAGGCCGACCAGGCGGCCGGCCAGTCGCTGCCGGTTCTGCGGGTCATGGACGTGGTCCGCGAGAAGGGGCACGTGGGCGTGGTGGCCCTGGCGAACGTCGAACTCTCGGCCCCCCAGATCAAGGGCGCCACCGCCATCGACGTCCGCGAACTACCCGCCGAACTCCTGTCGCTGACGGGCCAGCCCATCCTGCTGGCCTTCCGGTACGTGGCCGACGATTTCGACATCCCGCTGTCCGTCAAGAAACACGCCGACGTCGACGTGCTGGTGACGATCGTCGATTCGGCCATCGTCACGACCATGCAGACGATGGATAACCGCCGCATCACCCGGGTCGTGTACAACGTGCGGAACAACCGCAAACAGTTCCTGCGGCTGGTCATGCCCGAGGGGGCCGAAATCTGGTCGGCCAGCGTCAGTGGCAAATCCATCCGGCCCGCCCGCGACGAGGAGGGCCGCGTCCTGGTGCCGCTCGTCCGGTCCGAGGGGGCATCGAGCGGCCTGTCGGCGTTCCCGGTGGAACTGGTGTACGTCGAGAAGGCCGAGGGCGACGCCAAGCCGCCGGCCGGCGGCACGTTGCACATTGACCTGCCGCAGGCCGCCGAGCCCGTCACCCACCTCATGATGAACCTGTACCTGCCCAAGCAGGGCAAGTACACGCGCGGCTGGGGCAACGAGCCGGCCATCGACGGGCCGCTGACGGTGGTCAAGGACTTCCGCAAACTGCTGGGCGCCGTGGGCGAACCGGCCCGGGCGGCCGAGCAGGAGGCCGAGGCCCTCCAGGTGACCGCCCAGGCCCAGGTCGACGCCACCACGGCGGCCGCCGGGGCCACGCCCATCCGCGTCAACCTGCCCATCGACGGCCAGTTGTTCCGCCTCGAAAAAATCCTGGTGCTCGACGAGCCGCTCTTCGTCGACGTCCAGTACAGCGGGTGGGAGAAAAAGTAGGGGGGTGGCATGGTCAGACCGTAGGGTGACCATGTTCCAAGCGCAGAGCGGCGCGCCACATGTGCCACGGCTTGCTTGCAGGCCGTGAAAAGGATGTAGGCCGCGGCACGCCGCGGCCTACTCCGTGTCTCCTACACGTGCCACGGCTCGCCCGGGGCGAGCCGTGCCGGGTGCCACTGGCCACCGAGCCAGCCGGCCGTGGCACACGCTGAACACGTGCCCCCCACGGCGACCTACCGACCGGGCTTGGCGGCCCCCCGAGAGGCCATCAGGCGGGCGGCCAGTTCGTCGGAATCGCCGTAGAGGGCGCGAAGGCGGTCGAGTTCGGCCTCCAGTTCCTTGCGGACCTGGGCGTAGGCCGGGTCGTCGTAGACGCTCTTGAGTTCGTGCGGGTCTTTCCGGAGGTCGAAGAGTTCCCAGGCGTCGATGTCGTGGTAGAAATGGATGAGTTTGTGCCGCTTCGTCCGCACGCCGTAATGCCGCTTCACCATGTGGACGGCCGGGTACTCGTAATAGTGGTAGTAGATGGACTCGCGCCAGTCGGCGGGCGTCCGGCCCTGGTAGAGCGGGCGGAGGCTCACCCCGTCCATGTCGGCCGGCGCCGCCTGGCCCGCGTAATCGAGAAACGTGGGGGCGAAGTCGATGTTCTGGGCCAGGGCCTCGCACACGCTGCCGGCCGCGATCTCGCGCGGGTAACGCACCAGGAACGGCATCCGCAGCGATTCCTCGTACATGAACCGCTTGTCGAACCAGTTGTGGTCGCCCAGGTAGAAACCCTGGTCGGAGGTGTAGATGACGAGGGTGTCGTCGGCCAGGCCCTCGGCGTCGAGGAAATCGAGCAGCCGGCCCACGTTGTCGTCGATCGAGGCGATGCACCGCAGGTAATCCTTGATGTACCGCTGGTACTTCCACTTCTTGAGGGCCTCGCCCGCCAGGCCCTCGGGCGGCGGGCCCTTGAGGTCGCGGTTACTCAGGTGCTTGTCGATCCGCATCTCGGCGGCCGCCGCGGCGGGGCTGCGGCCCGAGTAGTCGTCGTCGAACGTCTCGGGTTCCGGAATGTCGCGGTCGTCGTACATCCGGGCGTGCTTGTCGTCGGGGTCCCACGAGCGATGGGGGGCCTTGTGATGGCACAGGAGGAGGAACGGCCGGGTCTTGTCGCGCCGCCGGAGCCACTCCATGGAGAGGTCCGTGATGATGTCGGCCACGTAGCCGGTGTGTTTCTTCTTCTCGCCCATCTCGATGAAGTCCGGGTTGTGATACACGCCCTGGCCGGGCAGGATGTTCCAGTAATCGAAACCCGTGGGATCGCTCGCCAGGTGCCACTTGCCGATCATGGCGGTCTGGTACCCGGCGGCCTGGAGGAGTTTCGGGCACGTCTGCTGCGACCCGTCGAACCGGCTGCCGTTGTGCACGAACCCGTTCTTGTGGCTGAACTTGCCGGTCAGGAAGACCGCGCGGCTGGGTCCGCAGATGGAGTTGGTGCAGAAACAGTTGTCGAGTCGCATGCCGCCCCGGGCGATGCGGTCGATGTGGGGCGTCTGGTTGATGCGGCTGCCGTAGGCCCCGATGGCGTGCGAGGCGTGGTCGTCGGCCATGATGTACAGGATGTTGGGCCGCCGACCGGCCGGCGGGCGGTCGGCCGCCGTCGAGCATCCGGGCAGCGCGGCCGCGGTGACGGCGGCGGTCCAGCGGAGAAACTCGCGTCGGCTCAGGCGTTTCATCATCGGCCCCCTTTCGCACCGTCACACACCGCTTGCCAGCCTCGTAGGGGCACGACATGTCGTGCCCCTACAACACGGCCGGTCCTGCGGCCCTGGGTATGTTGCAGCAGACGGGACGCCAATGCAAGCACGTGTTGCGCCGTCCGGCCCACATGGGCGGACCGGTCGGGTCTCGCGGTTGCATTGTCCGGCGGACGCGGTATGCTGACGGTGGTCAAGTCCTCGGCACACGGAGCCATCGGATGGGCGAACCTCAGCCCCATCGGCCCACGTCGCTCCAGAAACTCCTGTTCTGGGCGATCCTGGGCGGCCTGTCGGTGTTCTTCGCCGAGATAACGATCGGCTCGTCGCCGTTCGCCTTTTTCGACGGCTGGGGCATCCTCGTCCTGTGCATCCGTGACGTCGTGAGGACCGCGCCGACCCAGGCCGGGCTCACGCCTTCGTTTAGCCGCGGCCGGCACGGCCGCGGGCGGCGCCGATGGACGCTCGATGGCCGTGCCCGTCGCCGTACCGGCGACGGCTAAACGGCGCGATGGGCACAAGGAGGCGATTCATGGATGGATTCGGCTGGTGTGTGGCGATCGTGCTGGCGCTGGGCCTGGCCTCGGTCGCGGTGGCGGCGGAGCCGCCCGGCTGGGCCACCAGGGACCTGCGGGCCGGCATCATCGGGACCGACACGTCGCACGTCCCGGCGTTCACGGGCGTGTTTCACAAGCATCCCGAGTGGCGGGTGAAGGTCGTCGCGGCGTTCAAGGGCGGCAGCGCCGATTTGCCGGACAGCGCGAACCGCGTCGAGAAGTTCGCCGCCGACATCCGCGACACGTTCGGCGTCGAGATCGTCGAGAGCATCGACGCCCTGCTCGCCAAGGTCGACGTCGTCCTCATCGAGAGCGTCGACGGACGGCCGCACCTGGCGCAGGCCCGGCCCGTCTTGAAGGCGGGCAAACGCCTCTTCATCGACAAGCCGTTCACGGCGAGCCTGGCCGACGCGCGGGAGATCGTGCACCTCTCGAAGGAGACCGGCACGCCGTTCTTCAGTTGCTCGTGCTCGCGGTTCCAGCCCGAGATATGGAAACTCCGGGCCGACGCCGGCGTCGGCAAGGTCGCCAAGGTCCAGGGCTCGGCCCCCTTCAACGTCGAGCCGCACCACCCGGACCTCTTCTGGTACGGCATCCACGGCGTCGAGGCGCTGTACACCGTCCTGGGTCCGGGGTGCGTGGCCGTGTCGCGCCGGGCCGAGGGCGACCTCGACATCACCACGGGCACCTGGAAGGACGGCCGCGTGGGCGTCTTCCGTGGCGTCCGCAAGGGCGACTACAAGCCCATCGTCAAGGTCTGGGGCGACGGCGGCGAGGTCGAGACGAAGGGCGGATTCGACTACAACGGCCTGGTGCGGACGATGGCCGAGTTCTTCCACACCGGCCGGGCGCCCATCGACCCGGCCGAGACGCTCGAGATCGTCGAGTTCATGACGGCGGCCCAGATGAGCAAAGAGCGCAGCGGGGCCGAGGTCCGGCTGGAGGAACTCCGGAAGTAGCCGCCCGTGCCTCGCCGCTCGCTTGCGCTCGCGGCTAGCGCCGCCTCGTTTAGCCGCGGCCGGCACGGCCGCGAGCAGCGCCGGTCGATGCTCGATGGCCGTTCCCGTCGCCGTACCGGCGACGGCTAAACGCCGCCCGTTAGCCGCCGTGCCGGCGACGGCTAAACGACAGCCGGCACGGCCGCGGGCATCGCCGCATCGCGTCGCCGTGCCGGCGACGGCTTAGCCCCGGGTGAACACACCCGGGGCGGCGCGACAATGAACACACTCCGCGCGCCGCCCCCCGTGTATTCACGGGGGGCTAAGTGGCGCGTTTTACACAAGGAGGCTATTCATGCACGGATTCGGTTGGTGTGTGGCGCTGGTCTTGCTGGTGGCGGCCGTCCGGGCGTCGGCGGCGGAGAGCCCGGGCGAAAACCTCAACGTCCTCGCGCCCGACGCCGGCGGTGGCGAGATGCTGCGGGCCTATCTGCTGGCCGAGTGCGGCACGTGTTTTGAGGCGCGCCGACAGGAGGCGGCCGCGCTCGATACGCCCGAGAAGATCATCGCGCGCCAGGACCGCCAACGCGCCGACTGGATGCGGGCCCTGGGCCCCCTGCCCGAGCGGACACCGCTCAATCCGCGGACCGTCGGCACACTCGACGCCGACGGGTACCGCGTCGAGAAGGTCATCTACGAGAGCCGGCCCAACCACCACGTTACCGCCAACCTGTACCTGCCCAAGGAGGGCACGCCGCCCTTCCCGGCGGTGCTCATCCCGTGCGGACACGACCGCAACGGCAAGGCCTGCGACGCCTACCAGACCGTCGCCATCGTGCTCGCGCGGCACGGGTTCGTGGTCCTGTGTTACGACCCCATCGGCCAGGGCGAACGGTGCCAGTTGCTCGACGAGACCGGCAAACCCAAGATCTGGGGCACGACCGAGCACACGCTGACCGACGTGGGCGCGCGGCTCGTCGGTTGGGGCGCTGCCACGTACCGCATCTGGGACGGCATCCGGTCCATCGATTATCTCGTGAGCCGGCCCGAGGTCGACGCGACACGCCTCGGGTGCACGGGTAACTCGGGCGGCGGCACGATGACGTCGTACCTGATGACCACCGACGAGCGGATTTACGCGGCCGCGCCGTCGTGTTACATCACGTCGCTCGAGCGGCTCTTCGCCACCATCGGCCCGCAGGACGGCGAGCAGAACGTCACCGGCCAGGTGGCCGTGGGCATCGATCACGCCGATTACCTGACCATCCGGGCCCCCAAACCCACGCTCGTCCTCACGGCCACGAAAGACTTCTTCGACATCGACGGGTCGTGGACGAGTTTCCGCGAGGCCAAGCGGCTGTACGGCATCCTGGGCCACGGCGAACGCGTCGAACTCTTCGAGTACCCCGACGGTCACGGGTTCACCAAGCCGCGACGCGAGGCCGCCCTGCGATGGATGAGGCGGTGGCTCCAGGGCATCGACGAGCCCGCCGTCGAGCCGGAAATCGCCGTTCACAAAGACGAGGAACTCCAGGTCACCGGCTGCGGCCAGGTCGTCAAGGAACTGGGCGGCGTGACCGTGTGGGACCTGAACGTCGAGCGGGCCAAGGCCCTCGGGCCCGGGCGCGAGGCGTTCTGGCGCGACCGGCCCAAGGCCGAATGCCTGGCCGAGGTCCGGCGCCTGGCGGCCGTGCGGCCCACGACCGAGAAGCCCGCCGTCAAGGCCGTCGGCACCCTCGAACGCGACGGCTGCCGCATCGAGAAACTCCTCATCGAGCGGCCCGGCGAGGTGCCCGTGCCCGCCCTGCTCTTTCTGCCGGCCAAGCGCGACGGCAAGGTGCCGGCGGTCCTGTACGTCGACGGCCGCGGCAAGGCCGCCGATGCCGGGGCCGGCGGCGCCATCGAGGCCATCGTCAAGGCCGGCCGGGCGGTCCTGGCCATCGACGCCCGCGGATTCGGCGAGACCGCCGTCACAAAACCCAAGGATTATTGGCACGACGAGTACCCGTTTGCCCACCTCGGCCTGCACCTGGCGCGGCCGCTGCTGGGCCAGCGCGTGGAAGACGTGCTCGCGGCCCTCGACGTCCTGGCGGCGCGGGAGGAGATTGACGCGGCGAAAATCAGCATCACGGGCATCGAGCGCGGCGGGCCGGTGGCGCTGCACGCGGCGACGCTCGACGAGCGGCTCTCGGCCGTAACGATCGAGCGGTCCATCGAATCGTGGATGGACGTCGTGGCCACGCCGATGACCGAGGGTCAGTTGGGCCAGGTCGTCGCGGGGGTCCTGGCGTGTTACGACCTGCCGGACCTCGTCCGGGCCATCGGCCCGCGCCCCGTCGAGGTCCGTAACCCAGTAGACCCGACGGGCAAACCCAAGACGCCGGCGCCGTAGCCCGTGTGCCACGGCCGGTCTTGTCCGGCCGTGCAGACAGGCGGCCCAACGCGCGGCGGGTGCGGGGACCCGCCGCGCACAAACTGGGTTGCCCCTTCACACGTGTGCCACGGCCGGTCTTGTCCGGCCGTGGGAATGGCTGGCGCGCCCCACGGCGGGGCAAGACCCGCCGTGGCACACGCGCGTTGTGCGTTGGTTACGGCCGTACGCGGCGGGTGCGGGGACCCGCCGCGCACGATCAAGGAGACCCGCCGCGCACAGAATCAGAGGCAGGCACGGATTCCTTGACAGCGCCGCGGGGCAGGCCTAATGTGAACGGGTCTGGAGTCCGGGACACTTTTTCGGGAGTCGGCCATGAAAGTCGCGGTCCCGCCGAGAACGGCGGTTGTCCTGCTCTGGGCTGCCGCGCTGCTGGCGGCTACGCTGGTCGGCCCGGCCGCGGGCGCGGCCACGAAGTCGCTCGTCGTCGAGGCGGGTAAGCAGGACCGCGCCCACGTGCCGATGCACGTCGAGGTGCCCGCCGGCACGACCCAGGCCCGGGTGATTCTCCAAGGCAAAGACGTGCCCTGCCAGGTGGCTGAGGGCCAACTCTGGTGGATCCTCGACGCCCTGCCCGCCGGCGCCTCCCGGACCTACCAGGTCGAACTCGGCGCGGCCGCGCCCGCCGCCGAGGGCGGCGTCGCCATCCGCCAGACTGACGCGACCGTCGACATCCGGATCGCGGGCAAACCCTTTACCACGTATCACTTCACGAACCCCAAGATCGCCGGCCAGCAACTGCGGCGACCGTACTTCTGGCCCGTCTACGGCCCCGGCCAGGTGACCATGACGCGGCCCTGGCCGCTGACCGACGAGGCCGTGCCCAAGAACGTCGCGAAGGACCACCCGCACCACACGAGCCTCTGGGTGGCCCACGGCGACGTCAACGGCACCGACAACTGGTCCATCGCGGCGGGCGCCGGGTGGCAGGTCCACAAGACGTTCGAGACGGTGACGAGCGGCCCGGTCGTGGGCACGTTCCGCGAGGTGCTCGACTGGACCGACGCCCGGAAGAAACCCGTCCTGGCCGAGGTCCGGACCGTCCGCGTGTACCGCCTGCCCGAGACGGCGCGGCTGCTGGACCTGGACATCGTGTTCCGCGCGGCATACGGGGCGGTCAAGTTCGGCGACACGAAAGAGGGCGGCCTGTGCGCCACGCGGATGCGGCCGGAGTTCCGAGCCGACGGCAAGGGCGGCACGGCGGGCCGGCTCGTCAACTCCGAGGGCCAGACCGCCGACGCCGCCTGGGGCAAGAAGGCCGCCTGGCTCGATTGTTCCGGTACCGTCGACGGCAAGCGGCTGGGCTACGCCCTCTTCGACGCCCCGGGCAACCTGCGGCACCCGACCACCTGGCACGCCCGGACGTACGGTCTGGCGACGGCCAACCCGTTCGGCCTCAAGCACTTCGACAAGGCAAACGAGAGCGGCGATTACACGCTCGAGGCCGGCAAGGAAACGACCCTGCGGTACCGCATCTACTTCCACCCGGGCGACGA
>Ga0307380_10005734_pt1 | contig 16453 bp, 16 predicted proteins | sample UN3MG_FD_202239 | JGI IMG/M metagenome (GOLD analysis project Ga0307380, IMG submission 202239) | Soil microbial communities from Risofladan, Vaasa, Finland - UN-3 | ecosystem: Environmental > Terrestrial > Soil > Coastal area > Acid sulfate soil | place: Finland: Risofladan, Vaasa | collected...
ACATCCGAGCCCAACTACCCGGTCGCTCCGGCAAGCCGTTCTCCCTTCGGCGACAGAAACCACAGAACGCCTGCGACCAGCAGCAGGGCCGGCACATCGCCGATGAGGTGGCCGTGCTCCCCGCTGTCGGTAAGAGCCTGCGCCCCATGATCGCCGCATGCACGACGCTCGACCAGATGGTGAAAGCGATCAGGCTCCGGTTCTCCGATGGTTTCCTTGCCGCGGCGATCAGATAGATGCCGAGGACCGCATAGATGCCGCAGATCATCTGCAGGTAGTAGGCGCCCTCTCCGCCATGCCAGATCCAGCCCGCGGGCCAGACCAGGCCGAGCGGATAGATCAAAAAGAAGATGGCGCCGAACACCACGAGCGAGAGGCGGCGAGGCGCGACTAGCCTTTGCCCAACAGCGCCGCGCGCTCCTTCAGGAGCGCGTCGAGCTTCGCCTGCTGATCGGCGATCCGATCCGCGTTGCGCTCTTCATCGGCCGCGCCGGAATAGGCGGCGGCCTGCTCCGTGAGCTGGCGGAGATTGTCCTCGACAATCTGGATGCGGCGTTCGACCTCCGCCAGCACTGCTTGGTCTACCATGGGGTTGACCTGTTCCTCTCCCGTCGCCCTAGAGCGCGTCTTTCGCCGCCTTCACGGGACGAACCTTGAGCATCTTCCGGGCGGGCTTCGCCTTGAAGACGGTCGGCTCTTTGGTGAACGGGTTGATGCCCTTGCGCGCTTTGGTGGCGGGCTTCTTGACCACCACGAACTTGGCGAAGCCGGGCAGGAGGAATTCGCCGGTCTTCTTCATCTCCTTGTAGCCCACGGTGGCCAGGGACTCGATGACGGCCTTCACGTCCTTCTTGGACAAGGCGAGGTCGTCGGAGATTTTCTGAATCAGCTCGGATTTCGTCATGCGGTTCATACCTTCCAAAAAAGAGAAAGCCTTATAGCCGCATGAGCGGCTTGGCTCCATCCCAATGACCATGACGCATGGCCGATTCGACTCCAATTGTCTGCAATTTAAGGCAATGAGGCTGTTGGTATCTCTAAGGGCCCTGTCCGGAACTGGAGCTTCAAGACCGTCCCATCAGCACTATGCTAGCCTTCCGGAGAAATCGAGTGGTGATCGGTGGCGGTGAGCCGCCTATCTCGCTCGCGCAGGACCGCAGGTGAAAGTGCCAGCCTCCATCCGCAGAAATCGGGACGCCCAGCAATTTGACGTCGTGGTGATCGGTGGCGGCCATAACGGTCTAGTTTGTGCCGCCTATCTCGCTCGCGCCGGACTGAAAGTGAAGGTGCTGGAGCGGCGGGCCGTCGTCGGTGGCGCCGCCGTCACGGAAGAATTTCATCCCGGCTTTCGCAACTCCGTTGCCGCCTACACGGTCAGCCTGCTCAATCCGAAGGTCATCGCCGATCTGGAGTTGCATCGGCACGGGCTGAGGATTGTCGAGCGGCCCGCGATGAATTTCTTGCCGCTCCCGGACGGCGGCTATCTGTTGACGGGTGACGGACGCACCAAGTCCGAAATCGGCAAGTTCAGCCCCGCCGACGCGGAACGCTACGATCGCTATTGCGCGGAGCTCACGGTCGTCGCCGATATCTTGCGAGACTTGGCCCTGCGGGCGCCGCCGAACGTGGTGAAGGGCTTCGGGCGGCGCGGCTTGCGGGAGCTTTTGCGCGCCGCGGCGCTTGGCAACACCATGCGAAAACTCGATCTGGAGCAGCAGCGCCTTCTCCTCGATCTCTTCACCAAGTCCGCGGTGGAGTTCTTGTCTGAGTGGTTCGAGAGTGAGCCGCTCAAAGCCCTGCTCGGCTTCGACTCGATCGTGGGGAATTATGCGAGCCCCTTCGATCCCGGCACCGCCTATGTGCTGTTGCACCATGCCTTCGGCGAGGTGAACGGCAAGAAGGGCGCCTGGGGCCACGCCATCGGCGGCATGGGCGCGATCACGCAGGCCATGGCCAAGGCCGCAACCGAGCATGGCGTGGACATCCAGACCGATGCCGAGGTCGCCGAAATCCTGATCGAACAGAACAAAGTGGTGGGTGTCGCGTTGAAGGACGGTCAGATCGTCAGAGGCAAGGCGCTTGCCGCCAATGTCAATCTCAAGCTGCTCTATACGCAGTTTCTGCCGGACCACGCATTGCCACCAGAGTTTTCGCAACGCATGCAAAACTTCAAATGCGCCTCGGGTTCGTTCCGCATGAACGTGGCGCTGTCGGAGCTTCCGAGTTTTACGGCTCTCCCTGGAAAAACGGCTGAAGCGCACCACGGCGCCGGCATCATCATCGGGCCGAGCCTCGCCTACATGGACCGGGCTTATCGCGATGCCTTGGCGTATAGCTGGAGCCGCGAGCCGGTCATCGAGATGGTCATCCCCTCGACGCTCGATGACAGCCTCGCCCCGCCGGGCGCTCATGTCGCCAGCCTCTTCTGTCAGCACGTGGCACCCGAGCTGCCCGACGGCCGGTCGTGGGATGACGCGCGGGAAGAGGTGGCCGATCTGATGATCGAGACCGTCGATCGCTATGCGCCCGGCTTTGCCGCAAGTGTTGTGGCGCGGCAAGCCTTGAGCCCGCTCGATCTAGAGCGTGAATTCGGGCTTGTGGGCGGCGATATCTTCCACGGGGCGCTGTCACTCAACCAGCTGTTCTCGGCGCGGCCCATGCTCGGCTATGCGGACTACCGGGGGCCCATAGGCGGACTCTATCATTGCGGGTCGGGCGCCCATCCAGGCGGCGGCGTGACGGGAGCGCCGGGGCACAACGCGGCGCGCGCGATCCTCGCAGATCTAAAACCCTTCACCTCGCTTTGACTCGCGCCGCCAGCATGCACTTGAGGCACTTGCAGCCGATGGGCTTGATGTGCTGGTCGAAATACTCCTTGCCGTAATAATACGCCAGCTCCTCGCCCGGCTTGATGGCGCGCTTGGCCATGACGAACACGCGCCCTTTGCGGATCTCGATCTCGCAATTGGGGCGGCAGGAGTGGTTGATGTAACGCGCGGTATTTTCCTTGTTCCAGCCGTCGATCGTCTTTTTCTCAGTGACCTTGAAGAGGTAGCGGTTGCGGGCATTGAGCCATTCCTCTTCCGTGAGCGCGGGGCCAGTGTATTCGATAATGCATGCGCCTTTGGGGATGGACTCGAGCGCAAACAAACCGCGCCCCGCACTGGCGCGTTTGACCGCAAGGCGGAACCCGCCGGGGGTGAATTTCGATGTCTTCATGATCTCGGGACTTATGGGAATGCGTTCGCGGGCAGGTCTCGGCGAGTCCATTTTGTTATGCCCCGGGCATAAGCTTGATGTCCGGGCGATCTAGTAGCCCCGACCGCAGGCCGTTCGCAAGCCCAAGGGACCGTTAGATTGCGCCTCATGCCGCGGAGCACAATGCAAAGCGCGCCCTGCCTGACGCTCCTCACTACCAGCAACGGAATGCGCGATCTGACTGTCATCGACGCTCGTGCTCGTGGCATAGTGGGCCGCGCCCCAACCCTCGGAGAAAACCCCATGCCGATTCTTGCCGCGCCAGATGTCTGGTTCGCCTCGCATAATGTTCGCCGCGCTGTGATCGCTATTCTGTGGGGCGCGAGCCTCGCCTGTGGCCTGTCGCTCGCACCAGCGCTTGCGGAGGATGCGGGCAAGCCGCTTCTCAAGGCGCCCGTGGCGCCGGTCCCGCCGCTCTTCGACCAAGCCGCCATCGACAAAGCCACCGTCGCACTCGACGGGATCGTCGAGAACGCCATGACCAGGACCGGCGTGCCGGGCATCGCGGTCGGAGTCGTCTACAAGGACAAGGTGATCTACGCCAAAGGCTTCGGCGTACGCGAACTGGGCCAAAAAGGCGCCATCGATGCCGACACGGTGTTCATGCTGGCCTCGGTGTCGAAGCCCATCGCCTCGACCGTCGTCGCCAAGCTGGTCGGGGACGGCGTCGTCAAATGGGACGACAAGGCGAAGGGGCACAATCCCGCCTTCGCGCTGAACGATCCTTACGTCACCGAGAACGCCACGATTGCCGATCTGATGTCTCATCGCAGCGGCCTGCACACCGGCGCCGGCGACCTGCTCGAGGACCTCGGCTTCGACCGGGACGACATCCTGTCCCATCTCGATCAGCAGAAGCTCGACCCGTTCCGCGCCACCTATCACTACAGCAATTTCGGCTACACGGCCGGTGGCGTCGCCGCGGCGGTCGCCGCAGGCCTGAGCTGGGAAGACCTTGCCGACAAGGCGTTGTTCGAGCCGGCCGGCATGACGACCGCGAGCTACCGTCACGCCGACTATCTCGGCCACGAGGACCGCGCCCACATCCACGCCCGGCTGAAGGACGGCAGCTGGGCCGCGCTGTACGATCGCGATCCGGACGCGGAAGCTCCGGCCGGCGGCGCCAGCGCCTCGCTCAACGACATGCTGCGCTTCATGCGCCTCCAGCTCGGCAAGGGCACGCTCGACGGCAAGACGATCGTCGATGCGGACGCCCTCGCGCCTCCCCACGAGCCGCAGGTCATCCCCGGCCCGCCCCGCTCTCCGGCCGCCCGCGCCGGCTTTTACGGCTTCGGCTGGAACGTCTCTTACGACGACGAGGGCCGCGCCCGTATCGGTCATTCGGGTGCGTTCGAGCTCGGCACCGCGACCAATATCTCGTTCATGCCGGGCGAGGATCTCGGCATCGTCGTGCTCACCAACGGCCAGCCTATCGGCGTGGCAGAGGCGGTCGGCGCGGCCTTCGTCGACGTGGCGCAGAACGGCAAGCAGACCGTGGACTGGGTCGGTTTCCTGGGCGGCATCTTTGAGAAGATGACGGCGGCCGACGCGCCCGAAGTGGATTATGCCGACGTGCCGGCCAAGCCGAAGCCGGCGCAAGACCTCGCGGCTTATGCCGGCCAATACGGCAATAGCTACTACGGCCCGCTGACCGTCAAAGTCGATGGCGGCAGACTCTCCATGTCCATGGGACCGCAAGGCACACCGGTCACCTTCGCGCTCACCCATTTCGACGGCGACACATTCAGCTTTGAGACCATCGGCGAGAATGCCAACGGCCTCGCCGGCGCGATCTTCACGCTTGGCGACGACGGCAAGGCGACCAAGGTCGTGCTCGACTATTACGACCGGACGGGATTGGGGACATTTGTTCGGGAGTGAGGTCTGCGCCGCCTATTGATCCCGGCATTTGAAGAACCCGCGGTTCATATAGCGGGGGTTACGCATGAACGGCGGCACCACACGTTTACAGTGTTGCCCTGAGCGAGTGCTTTTGCCCTTCTTAGCCTTTTGCTTCTTTGCGACGGTGACCTCGCCAGACTGTTTCGACTTGCTATCGGCCAGCGCCGGACCGGCAACGGCCAATAGCAAGGCTGCAATCAAAATTCTGGCAGTGGCTTTGCGCATCGTCATGTTTCCTCAAGACCGTGCCCATCTGGACGAGGTGACAGGATTGTATGCGCGCTTTGGCGCGCGGGGATAAATTTCGGCGCCTAACCTCTGATCACATAACGGACGAGGGGGGTTTGCCGGGTCGGGTCCTGAGCCTGTAAGAAGATCGCCTGGAGTCGCCATGTGGTCTCGCCTAATCGTCCTCGCCTTGCTGCTGCCCGCCCCGGCCCTGGCCGGTGCCGCGAAAGACGTCGCGCGCCTCGCTCCGTCGGGGCTGGTGCTCGTGATGGACGAAAAGGGCAATGAGCTCATCGCCCAGAACGCCGACAGGCCCTTCGTCCCGGCCTCCGTCACCAAGGTCGTGACCGCCTGGCTGGCGATGGAGGTCCTGGGCGGCGACTACCGCTTCCAGACCCGCTTCTACCTGGACGAAGACCGGGTGCTGTATGTGCAGGGCGGCGGCGATCCCTACCTGATCTCCGAGGAGCTGGCCCGGTTCGCGCCTGAGCTGGTCGCCGCGATCGGCAAGGAGCCGATCACCGGCATCGTGCTCGACGCAAGCTACTACCCCGCCGACATCCGCATCCCGGGCATCGAGGACACCGACAGGGCCTACGACGCGCTGAACTCTGCGCTCGCGGTGAATTTCAACACGATCGCTGCCGTGCGGAGCGGCAAGACGGTCCGCTCCGCCGAGAAGCAGACCCCGATCACCCCGCTGGCCATCAGCCAGTTCCGGGCGCGGGGTCCCAAGGGCCGCGGCCGCATCAGCCTGGCCCAGGACCCCGCGGTGAGCCTGTACTATGCCGGCGAGCTGATCGCCGCGTTCATCGACCGCGCCGGCGGCAGCGTCAAGGGCGAGATCAAGACCGGGACCGTGCCGCAAGGCCTGGAGCCGGTCTATGTTCACCAGTCGCCGCCGCTTTCGGACATCCTGACCCAGATGCTTCTGGGCTCGAACAACTACATGGCCAACCAGGTCTTCCTGGAGATCGGCGGGCACCGTCTAGGCGGGCCCGTCAGCCTCGAGAAGTCGCTGAAGGTCGCGAACGAGATCCTCGCCAAGCACGACCTCGAAGAGGCCATCCACCTCGAGGAGGGCTCGGGCATCAGCCGCGGCACACGCTTCACCGCCCGCGGCCTGGCGAAGGTGCTCCACCTCTTCGAGCCCCACGCCAACCTGCTCCACGGCAACGAAAGCACCGCGTACAAGACCGGCACCCTTCCCGGCGTGCGCACGCTGGCGGGCTATGCCGACACCGCCAAGCACGGCGAGGTGCGCTTCGTGATCTCGCTCAAGAGCAATAACGGCGCGCTGCGCTTCAAGCTGCTCCGGGCCATCGAGGCCGGGCTGTAGCCGGAGACTGACCCGCGTCGATGCTCTCGCGCGCTATTTGGGCGTGCAATTGCCGAAGACAGCGAAGGACGATTGCCCGCTGGTGATGCCGCCTGCCAGGGTTCCCGTCTCCAGCGTTATGGTGGCGTTCCAGGTTTCCTCGTCCTGGGTGCCATGGAGATGGATCAGCTTGTCGGTCGAAATCATGCCCTCGATGTCTTCCGTGCGGTGGGTGTCGGCCATGGAGGCGCCAGTCAATTGCTTCTTGTCGACATCGATCACGATGAATTCAGGGATGTTGGTGGCGTCCAATGAGGCCCGCTTGCAGCCGGTCACGGTCTCGCATTCATAGACGTCCGTGAAGGCGCACATATACGAGCCCGTCGCCGCAGCCGCCGCCGCAGGGAAGAGGCAGGCAGATGCAATCAAGACCGCACCAGAGATTGAATTACGCATCATCATCCCTCTTACATCGAAACCTGGTAGCCGCGTGCCGTGAGACAAGTCGCTCCGGCGGCGAGATAATCGGCATAAAGCACCTCGATGTTGGCGAGCTGCTTGCGGCTGACGACGCCGCCAATGACGCCGCCCTCAGGTCCTAGCGCCACCGTCATGCCGGCACCGCTCGGGATCGGGACGATCAGCCCGGTGACGATGCCTGGGCGGTTGCCTCGCACGACGATGGGGAGTCCGGTCGGACTATAGCCGCTCTGCTGGACCGCCCACTCGGCGCAAGCGGCACGATCGGCTTCCTGCTGCTCGGGGCTCTGGCCCTGCAGCGGATAAGCGTAGAGCGCGCGGGCAAAGACATCCGGCGCGAAACCAATGATCATGACCAAGACGGCCTGAAGGAGAGGTGCCAGCGTTTCCGGCGGCGGCACCGGAACGGATTCTGAAATCACATCGATCTTAGCCGCCCCGTCTTCGAGACAGAAAGCCTGTTCCACGGCAACCGGCGGCCTATGGGCTTTGCCCTCGACCAGGTCCCTAAATTCCTCCTGAAGACCAACGACGATCGTATAGTTTCGCTCTTCGCTGTAGGGCTTACCGTTCTTCGCATTGGGTCCGTGGGCCACCAAGATTCCCCTCAGGACGAGGCGGCCTTCGTCATCCGAAACCGGGCGGCCATCCTTGAGAGCGAAAACCGCGCCCCCCGAACCGCCCTCGTCGAGGTCGATTTCGCCGTAGTAGAACGGCGGCCCCCCGAAGACTCCGCTGGAGACGCTTCTGATCGTTCCCTTCGCGAGCACCGGTTCTCGGCTCGAAAGTTTATTCAAGCTGCGACGCTGGTAAGCCGTCGCCGAAAAGATCTCTTCTCCCTCGGACAGAGATGCATCGGAATCGTTTATCGCGAACGAAGTGCAGTCCTTCAATGCGCGCTTGAGGCGAACGACGATAAAATCCTCATTGTTCAGAAAGTATCCCTTCCGTTGGTCTTTCTCGACACGAATGGGAATGGCGACGTTTCGATGCAAGAAGCTGCGGAAGCTACACCATCCAGGGGACACCGCTCCGCCTCTGCCTTTGGCGAAGACGTGCTTCGCCGTCACCAGCAAGTCGGGTCTCAGCACGCTCGACGCGGACGCGAAAACCTCGTCCCCACGGTTGCTGCACACGATCTTCCCCGTGCACGCCATCAGCTGTTTCGTCTCGTCGGCTGAAAGCTTGATGCCGAGCTTGGACTCAGCCTGGCTGAGGTTCCAGCGCCCGTCGACGAGCTTCCCAGTGCCTTCTTTGGCGTAGATCAGGACCCGATGGAGCAGTGAGATTCGAGAGGAAATAGAGTCAGACGAGCGGCCCGTCACGAGCGGCGAAGCGTCCACCGCACATGAAACGGCCGCCACCATAGCGATCGCCACCATAATGGCTGCCAAGGCGCCCGCGCCGAGACCCGGTCTCGAGGGTCTCCGCTTGCGCGCCCTACTCCTCCTCCACATAGACCTCGCTGCCCATCTCGCGGAACTTCTCGCTCATCTCCGCCATGCCCTGTTTCCTTACCTGCTCTAACGCTTCGCGACTTGAGAGCATCTCTTTGTCGTTGAGCTTGGCGGCGTAGTCGCGCACCTCCCGGGTGATCTCCATGGAGCAGAATTTCGGGCCGCACATGGAGCAGAAATGCGCCAGCTTGTGCGCCTCCTTCGGCAGGGTCTCGTCGTGATAGGCGCGCGCCGTCTCCGGATCGAGCGACAGGTTGAACTGGTCCTCCCAGCGAAAGTCGAACCGCGCCTCCGATAGCGCGTTGTCGCGCTCCACCGCGATCGGATGGCCCTTGGCGAGATCGGAAGCATGCGCGGCAATCTTATAGGTGATCACGCCCGTCTTCACGTCGTCGCGGTTGGGCAGACCCAGATGCTCCTTCGGCGTTACGTAGCAAAGCATCGCCGTGCCGAACCAGCCGATCATCGCCGCACCTATGGCCGACGTGATGTGGTCGTAGGCCGGGGCGATGTCGGTGACCAGCGGACCCAACGTATAGAACGGCGCCTCGCCGCACTCTTTCAGCTGCTTCTCCACATTGACCTTGATCTTGTGCAGCGGCACGTGGCCGGGCCCTTCGATCATCACCTGGCAGCCATGATCCAACGCGACCTTGGTCAGCTCGCCGAGAGTCTCGAGCTCGGCGAACTGCGCCCGGTCGTTGGCGTCGGCAATCGAGCCTGGACGCAGGCCGTCGCCCAGCGAGAACGACACGTCGTAGCGGCGCATGATCTCGCAGATGTCCGCGAAGCGCTCGTAGAGGAAGCTCTCCCGGTGATGCGCCAGGCACCACTTGGCCATGATCGAGCCGCCGCGGGACACGATGCCGGTGACGCGGTCGGCGGTAAGATGGATGTAGCCGAGCCGCACGCCCGCATGGATGGTGAAGTAGTCGACGCCCTGCTCGCACTGCTCGATCAGCGTGTCCTTGTAGACCTCCCAGTTGAGCTTGACCGGATCGCCGTCCACCTTCTCGAGAGCCTGATAGATCGGCACCGTGCCGATGGGCACCGCCGCGTTGCGGATGATCCATTCGCGCGTGGTGTGGATATTGCGGCCCGTCGACAAATCCATGACCGTGTCGGCGCCCCAGCGGGTCGCCCACACCATCTTCTCCACCTCCTCCTCCACCGAAGACGTCACGGCGGAGTTGCCGATATTGGCGTTGATCTTCGTAAGAAAGTTGCGGCCGATGATCATCGGCTCGGACTCGGGGTGATTGATATTGGCCGGGATGATGGCCCGGCCGCGAGCGACCTCGGCGCGCACGAATTCCGGCGTCACGAAGGACGGCATGTCCGCGCCGAAATTCTCGCCGTCGGCGAGGCGCGCTTGCGCTTCCTCGGCAGCACGCTGGCGGCCGATATTCTCGCGGTGCGCGATATAGACCATCTCGTTGGTGACGATGCCGGCGCGGGCCAGCTCCAACTGGGTGACAGGCTTACCAACAAGGCCGCGCAGCGGCTGGCGCTCGACCTTGAATTCACGGGCGAGATAAGCCGCGCCCACATTGCCGTTGTCTTCGGGTTTCACCGTGCGCCCTTCATACGCCTCGACACCGCCGCGCGCGGTGATCCACGGCGCGCGTAGCGGCGCAAGCCCCCGCTTCACGTCGATGGCAGCGTCCGTGTCGGCATAAGGCCCGCTGGTGTCGTAGACCCGGAAGACTTTCTTATGGCCTACCGCTTCGCTGCTTGAGGCCGATGCACCGTCGCTCAGTTCAATCTCCCGGAACGGCACGCGCACATCCTCGTGGCCGTCCGGCGACGAATAGATCTTGCGGCTGCCCACAAGCGGTCCGGTGGTCACCTCCGGCGTGGTGATTGTCTTGTCGTGGAGATTCATGGCCTCAAACTCCCATGGCGCCGCGCGCCGACGTGATCCTCATGCTGAGGATGGACTCCGGATGTGGCGATGGGATCTGAGGGCAAGTTCCAATCCCTTCGCCGGCATAACCCGGATCAGGTTCGAAGGGTCTCCGCACCGGCCTTGGGCATTGAGTTAAGCTCAAAGCCAAGACAACGGACTCTCAGCCCCTGCCTGGGGCTCCCCTCGGAACAACCCTAATGTAGACCGCCGAGCGCCCCGCTGAAAGGGCCTCTTTGCCGTTCGCTCAGGTCCGCTTGCGCGGGCGTGCGCGTGGCTTGCGCGCCGCCGTCGTGCGCTTGGCGGTGCGGCGCGAGGCCGTCGCCCGCGCCCTGGCGGGCTTGGCCGCCGACTTGGCCGTGGACTTGGCCGCGGGCTTGGCCGCGGGCTTGGGCTTCTCGTCCTCCTGCCACAGACGCTCGTAGCCCGCCCAAGACAGAATGCAGCCGAGCACCAAGACGACGATGCCGCCGATGATCATGGCGTGCGGATGAGCGATCATGCCGGTGCCGAGCGCCTGGACCTTTCCCGGGAACAGCAGCCGGACGATGCCGCCGATGATCGACAGCCAGCCCAAGATGGTGACGATGATGCGCCAGTCGGCAACCCAGAGATTATGGGCGTTGACGATGGCCAAACCGGCAACCAGCGCCAGCATGCCGGCGAGATAGATCAGCGACAGATTGCTCAGAAACTCGACCGACAGCGCGCGCACGGTGTCGCCCTCGACCACCATGCCCAGCCCCATGATCAGAAACAGCGGACCGATCAGCCGCGCGATATATTTCGATGTGCTCATTGACGTCTTCCCCCCAAGTTTTCGGCTGAAAACAGGAAGCGCGACGCTTCTCCAGGAAGCGCCCCTCCTAAAACGACTGAATCTTTTGCGATGGGCGAGGCGCGCCAATTCACATTGATTGCCAGACGTCTCCCCCGGCGCCTCGAATTGCCCTAATTTGAAGCCGATTCAAGCAGGAACGCAAGTCGTACGGGGTCGAGGGCAAGAATGAAACCAGGCCTGCCAAGGATTGGGCTCGGGGCCACGGACAAAGCGCGCTTTTGAGCGGGGCCGGGCGTGGTTAGGGACCGTCAGAAAACTCGCTTAGGCCGCCAAATCCAAGGACTTCTTGCGGGCGTGGCTCAAGCAGTTTAAGGCTCGTCATCATTCTGCCGTGCTTCACCTTGATTTGCGGGTTTTGACACTTCTCCCGCCGCCATCCGACAGCAACCGAGGTAGATAGAGACGTGAATCAGGACGCAACGACTGCCGCGCAGACGCCCTCGAAGAGCTCCACGGCTCGCCTCCGGTGGATCGCGCTCCTCGTTCTCCTGCTCGTAACGATCGTCGGCGTGCTCGCCTATTGGCGCTATGCGGAGATCTACCCCTCCACCGACAACGCTTATACCGGCACCGACATCGTGCGTGTGGCGCCGCAGATCTCCGGAGCCGTGGCGCAAGTCTACGTCCAGGACGACGACAAGGTCGCCGCGGGCGATCCCTTGTTCGATCTCGACCCCACCCCTTACGAGGCTGCGCTGCGCAACGCGCGCGCCCAGTTCGACGCCGCGGTCAACGCCACCGGCACGGCCGGCGAAGACCTCAAGAACGCCGCGGCGGAGCTGGAATCAAAGCGCGCCGCGCTCGATGGCGCGATCGCGAAATATCGCGAGGCCAAGGCGGCACAAGCGCCCGGCGCGCCTCCCTCGCAGGAGCTCACCGACGCCCTCAAGGCATGGCATGACGCCATACAGGACTACGACACCGCCCACGCCGCGTTCAGCGCTGAGCAGGACAAGGAGCTGGTCGTAACCACCCCCACCGTGCAATTGCGTGCCGCGGCGGCTCAGCTCGACAAGACGACCCAAGACCGGGTCAAGACCCACATCACGGCGCCCAGCGCCGGCTGGCTCTCCAATATGCGGCTGCGCCCCGGCTCGGTGATCCAGGCCGGCACCCCGGCTTTCGCCATCATCGAGGACGGCCCGTGGTGGGTCGATGCGAATTTCAAAGAGACCGATCTCGGACGCATCAAGGCCGGCCAGCCCGCAACCATCCGCCTCGACATGTATCCGGGCACCTCGCTCGACGGCATCGTCGAGAGCATCAGCGCCGGGTCGGGCGCCATTTTCTCAGTGCTGCCGCCGGAGAACGCCACCGGCAACTGGGTCAAAGTCACCCAGCGCTTCCCGGTGCGCATCAAGATCACCAGCGAGCCGGACCCGGACAAGCCGTTGCGTGTGGGCTCGAGCGCCGATGTGACCGTCGACACTACTGAAGGCGGGCAATGAGCCGCCAGCGCGGGGCGAGCACGCAAGACAGAGGCCGCAAGCCTCCTCCCAAGCGGCGCGATCCGCCGCCGCCACCGCCACCACCGCGTCCCGCATTCGATCGCCCGCCGATCCCGCTTGTCATCGCGGTGGTCCTGACCGCGATCCTCGAAGTCCTGGACATAACCATTGTCAACGTGGCGATGCCCCATATGCTGGGCGCCTTCGGCACGACGGCCGACCAGATCACCTGGGTACTCACCTCCTATATCGTGGCCGCCGCCGTGGTCATGCCGCTCACAGGCTATCTCTCCAACTGGCTCGGGCGAAGACGGCTTCTCCTGCTCTCTATCACCGGTTTCATAGTGTCGTCGGTGGCCTGCGGCATGGCCTGGAATCTGGAGAGCATGGTCTTCTTCCGCTTGGCCCAAGGCGTGTTCGGCGCCCCGCTCGTGCCGCTGAGCCAAGCCATCCTCCTCGATGCCTTCCCCCGCGAGAGGCATGGCCAGGCGCTCGCCATTTTCGGCCTCGGCATCATGGTGGCGCCGGTGATCGGCCCGGCGCTCGGCGGCTATCTGACCGAGGCCTATTCCTGGCGGATGGTATTCTACATCAACATCCCCATCGGCGCGGTCGCACTGCTGCTCTCGGTCGGCTATCTGCCCCAGCGCGCCATCAAGGATATCAGGACAGATTGGCTCGGCATGGGGCTCCTCGTGATCGCCGTCGGCGCGCTGCAATTCGTGCTCGACCAGGGTCAGATGCGCGACTGGTTCCAATCCAAGGTGATCGTCGTCGGCGCCATCATCGCGCTATTCACCACCGTCTCCTTCTTCCTCCGAGGCTGGAACAAGCCGGACAACATCATCGATCTCACGTTGCTACGAGACCGCAACTTCGTCGCCGGGACGCTCGCCATCACGCTTTACGGCATCAGTCTGTTCGGCGTTATGGCGCTCATGCCGCTGTTTAGCCAGCGGCTGCTCGGCTATCCGGCGGACGTTGCCGGCACATTGTTCATCCCACGCGGCATCGTCAGCGCCATTACGCTCGCGATCACCGGCGGCCTGCTCATCCGCATCTTCGATGCGCGCTGGCTCGTGGCGGCAGGCCTTGTCCTCACGGCGGTTGGCACGCTGCTGATGGCCCACCTCAATCTCTACGTGGACTATTGGAGCATCGCCACACCGAACATGGTCGCCGGCGTCGGCACGGGCCTGTTCTTCGTGCCGCTCACCGCCGTCGCTTTCGCCAGCGTCGCATCCGCCAAATACGATGAGGCTTCGGGCGTCTATTCCTTGATGCGCGGTATTGGCGGCTCCGTCGGCATCGCCATTGTCAGCTCGTTATTCGTGCGGCAAGCGCACATCCATTTCGCCGAACTGACCGCGCACATCACGCCCTACAATCAGAATATCGTGCCCTATCTGGCGGATCGCGGACTGACCCCGCTGTCGCCGCAAGCCGGACCGCTGATCGGCCATGAGATCGCCCGCCAGGCTCAGATGCTCGCCTTCAACGACATGTTTTGGTTCATCGCTATCGTCACGCTGGCCATCACGCCGGTGCTGTTCTTCATGACGCGCCCGAAAGAGGTGTCGCTGGTCCCCGCCCACTGAGCGGGCGCACGAAAACGCCGCCGGAAACCCATCTCTCCGGCGGGGTCTTCTGTCAATCGAAGCGAAATCTAGGCTACCAGCAGACCTTGGCGCCGGAGGTGCACACCGACGGCGAGACCACACCCGACCAGCAGATCGTGTAGGACTTCGAGGTCACGATATCCGGCTTTTGGTATAGCTCGGGGCTGACGTCGTCGCGCCAATAGGGCTGCGGCTTCGCGCGCATGGCGCTGACGCTAACGGAGCGAATCCGCTTTTGCGCCTTGAAATCGACGATGGCGGTTGCGAGCGCGTTCTGCGCCCGGCTGACCGCCGTCTGTCGATCGAACCCGTCAGCCGTGCCGGACAGTCCGACGCACCCTGCTTGTGCTGTCGCGCCTTGAGCCATGCAAAGTCCCGCCGCAGTCAATGCCAGCGCAAAGCCACGCAAATACGACCTCATTGAAACGCCTCCCTCAACCGAGCCAAGTGCTAAGATTATCGCGCCGACACGGGCTCTTGCCAGCGTCTTGCGGCAGTCGCCGATGGGTTCCGCCCATCCTGTAACCTTTGTGCCACAGTCTGACGGCACTTTGACACAAGCGTGAGATGAATGCGCTCAACCCGGCCCCGTGGGACCGGCGGGGCGAGATGAAGGCAGGGGGAATATGGCATCCAAGCTGGTCCTGGTGACAGGCGCCTCGAGCGGCATCGGCGAGGCCACGGCCAAGCGCTATGGCGCCGCCGGCGCCCATGTGCTGCTGCTCGCCCGCAATGCCGAGCGCCTCTACGGCGTGGCCCACGAAATCCGCGAAAAAGGTGGCACCGCCACGGCTTTCCCCATCGATCTCGCCGCCTCGGAGGCCATCAAGGAGGTGGCGGGCCGGATCGAGGACGAAATCGGTACCCCCGACATCGTGATCAACAACGCCGGCGCCGGCCGCTGGCTGCCGCTCATCGACACCGCGCCCGAAGACGCCCGCGCCATGATCGATGTCCCTTATCTGGCGGCCTTCAACGTCACGCGCGCTTTCGCGCCGGCCATGATCGCGCGGAAAAGCGGGGGCATCGTGTTCGTCACCTCGCCCGCTTCCTATCTCGCCTGGCCGAACGCTAGCGCCTATATCGCCGCGCGCCGGGCCTTGGCCGGCTTCGCCGAGGCCCTGCAAAGCGAGCTGAAACCCGCCGGTGTTTCTGTGACCCTGGTGGTGCTGGGCACCGTCGAGACCCCGTATTGGAAGCACAATCCCGGCAGCCGGCAGAACGTGCCGAAGACCGATCCGCGGCTCGTGCCCACCCTCACGCCGGAAGCCGCCGCCGCCGCGATCTTTCACGGCGCCGAAGCGAAGAAGCCGTTCGTGGTGAAGCCCGCCATCTACCGCGCATTGTTCGTGATGAATGCGCTGTTCCCGAACCTCGTCGCCAGCCAGCTCCGCCGCGCGTCGAAGAAGGCGCGGACAGCCAAGACCTAGGACGCCGCCGGGCGCGCGGATCGTGCGGGCGTCGCTGGCGGAATGGCCAACTGGGATCGCAAAGCGCTGCGCGGTCGCGCCAAGTCCGCCAGGCTGTAACCGTCGAGCACTTCGAGAAACGCATCGCCCGCCCGCTGGAGCGCCTTGCGCAGCACGCAGCACCGCTCGATCACACAGTCGCATCCGCCCGCCGCGAAGCACGGCACCAGCGTCATGTCCGGCTCGGTGTGCCGCACCACGTCGCCGAGCCCGATCGCCTCGCGCGGGCGAGCAAGCCGCAAGCCGCCGCCCCTGCCCCGCACCGTCTCCACGTAACCGGCAACGCCGAGCTCATGCGCCACCTTCATCAGATGGTTCTTGGAAATGCCGTAGCTCTGGGCGATCTCGGCGATGGTGGCGAGACCGTCATCCTTGACCGCGAGATACATCAGCAGGCGCAGCGCATAATCGCTGTAGACGGTCAGCCGCATGGGGTTCTCCTCCGAACGCCATAAAGCTATATTTTAGATATTGCTTTATAGCAAGGGGCGTGGAAAGATAGATACAGAATCCATGTTTCATAATGG
>Ga0307380_10005735_pt1 | contig 16452 bp, 17 predicted proteins | sample UN3MG_FD_202239 | JGI IMG/M metagenome (GOLD analysis project Ga0307380, IMG submission 202239) | Soil microbial communities from Risofladan, Vaasa, Finland - UN-3 | ecosystem: Environmental > Terrestrial > Soil > Coastal area > Acid sulfate soil | place: Finland: Risofladan, Vaasa | collected...
CGGCATCGAAGACAAGAACTCCAACTCTGCGGGAAACTTCGACCCGGTAACCGCTGCAGACCGCGCGGCGGAGGCGGCTATCCGGAAAATTCTTGCCGTTGAGCGCCCGGAGGATGGCATCTTCGGTGAGGAAGAGGCTCCGACCATCGGCAGTTCTGGTTTGAACTGGGTGATCGACCCGATCGACGGCACCCGCGCTTTTATCTCGGGCCTGCCGACCTGGGGCATTCTGATCGCGCTGGACGATGGCCAGACCGGGCGCATCGGCGTCATTGATCAACCCCATATTGGGGAGCGTTTTGTCGGGGTGAAGGGAGACTGGGAGAACCGGGCCTGGCTGACTTTTCGCGGCACCACCGAGCCTATTGCCACACGGCCTTGCCCCGATCTGGCGGCGGCGACGCTGTACACAACAACGCCAGATATGTTCACGCCCAAGGAATTGGAGGGCTACCAGCAAGTCCAATCTCGGGTCAGGCTCGCCCGATATGGCGTTGATTGCTACGCCTATGCGCTGCTGGCGCTTGGTCATGTAGATCTGGTAATCGAGTCGAAGCTGAATGCCTATGACATCGCCGGCCCTGCCGCGCTGATCCAGGCGGCCGGCGGGATTGTCACTGATTGGCAGGGAGGCGATTGTCGCTGGGGCGGACAGGCGATCGCCGCCAGCGATCCGGCAGTGCATGCCGCAGCGGTGGCAATTCTGAAGGACTATGCCGCCTGAACCTCAGAATCCATTCGCTAACAGAAATCGATCAATCGCCGCCCAAGCTTGGGAACGCATCGGTTCAGCTTCGATCAGCACCTCGTGCTCGGCACCTTCGATCATGACCAACTCAGCGCCTAGCCGGGCCGCGCCAATGTGCACTTTAGCCGGATCGACAACCCGCTCGAGACTTCCAAGAAGACATAGCCCGGGACAGTTCAGGGGCGGTTGCTTTGCCAGCCAGATCATCTCGGAAAATGACTGATCCATCCAGCCCAGTGTCGGTGATGCCAACTGAAGAGCCGGTTCGCGGCGCAGAGCCGCGGCCATCCAATCGAACATCGCCTGGTCGCTGGTCAGCATGTTTCCTTCGAAACCCGCGAACACGTAGGGTTGATCCAAGTTGCCGAAAGGGAGCCAGGACTCCAACCTTCCGAGCCGACGGGCGAGCCAAAGTATTGCCTTGCTGAACGGTCGAACCAGCCGGTGCATATCAATTCCCAACATTGGCGCTGACATGATTATTGCATCAGGTGTGATCAGACCGCGCGCAATGGCACCCAGACCGATCGCTCCGCCCATCGAATGGACCAACATCAATCGCGGCCCACCGACACTCGATACCGCCGGATGGCCCAACAGGGCCGCGAGGTCGCGGTGATAGTCGGTGAACTGCGCGATATGACCCTTTACCGGCGGATCGACCAGCCGTTGGGAGTGGCCTTGCCCACGCCAATCAAGACTGGCGACGGTGAATCCGCGTTTGACCAGTTCCGCTGCAAGGGGCGCACATTTTTCCAGAAACTCAGTCCGACCGGAGAGCAGCAGAACCAACCCTCGTTTCCCACTATCGTCGCCGTGCCAGATGGCGCCGCGCAGGCGGACGCCGTCGGAGGCGACCAATTCCAGCGTTTCGTCCCAGGCAATTCCGCCCGGCGGCAGGTCGAGCTTAGTCTGCATGGCAATCAGCCTAGTATTTGGCTGAGTTTCATCGCCGTGGTCATATCGCCATCAATGCGCATACGGCCGGTCATGTAGGCTGCCGTCGGCGACAACTCGCCATCGAAGATCTCGCGGAAAGTGTCGAGCGAGGCGCTGATTGTGACATCCGTATCGCTATCTTCCATGCCGACAGTGCCATCGGCGATGTAGACGCACCCCTCGCCCTCAATCTCAAACTTCACAGAGCCTTCGAAGTCTTTCCCGGAAAATTTGTCCCGCAGCGCCACGACTGCTGTCTCCAATGCCTCACTCATAAGGGTCTCCTTTAGCGAAGATTTCAGAATAATCCGCAAATCGTGCCTTGCAGAGGTAAGCCGCTTGCCTATCATTAAGCAATGATCGATTGGACATCAAAGGTTGGATCCTTGCTGGTTGCCGTGGTTATCGGCGCCACCCTGGGTCTGAGTGCACCGCCTGCCGCCGCGCAGCCTTCGGCCCCATCGCCATCGGAAGATGGGGGTTCGGAATTCGGGCCGCAAGTGCCACCGGAACCTGACGCCAAATCCGACGCCAAACCGCAATCCCCCGAGGAGGAGGCAGCGCTGCGCCGGGCAAGACTTGACGGCCTGTTCGCTCGGCTCGCCCAGGGGGACGATCCGAACTGGGAGAAGGTGCAGAATGAAATCTGGCGAGTCTGGTCACAAAGCGGCTCGGCCGCCATGGACTTGCTGTTGGTGCGGGCCGGTCGGGCGATGGATAGCGGCGATAGTGAACTCGCGCTCCGGTATCTTGACGACGTCGTCCGCCTAGCGCCGGATTTTGCCGAGGGTTGGAACAAGCGGGCCACAGTGTATTTCCTGCTGAGCGATTACGGCCGCTCGGTTGCCGATATCGAACGGACATTGGCGCTGGAGCCGCGCCATTTTGGCGCGCTATCGGGCCTCGGCACAATCCTTGAGCGCGTTGGCGACAATAAGGGTGCGATGCGCGCCTACCGGCGTGGTCTGGAGGTTCACCCAAACCTGCCGGGGGCCGCCGCCGGGGCCGAGCGTCTGGCGCCCGATGTGGACGGTCGGAAGTTGTGACCCGCTGGTCCTGACCTGACCGCGCGGTGGGCCTTGCCCACCTCCCGACATGACCCTATGAGAAGCGCCGATCCAACGGCTTCGCACCCAGACCCGATTCTGCGGACCGGCAAGCAAGGTATCCCCATACCGTGACAACCTACCGCCAGCAGACGCCGGATGAGGGTGTGATCAACGCGATCCTCGGCCCAACCAATACCGGCAAGACCCACTATGCGGTCGAGCGGATGCTGTCGCGGGCCAGCGGCATTATCGGCTTGCCGCTGCGGCTGCTGGCGCGCGAGATCTACGACCGGGTCTGCGCGGCCCGCGGCCCCAAGGAAGTAGCGTTGATCACCGGCGAGGAGAAGATTCAGCCCGCCGGCGCGCGCCATTTCATCTGTACCTCGGAGGCAATGCCGCTGGAGAGGAATGTCGATTTTGTCGCCATCGACGAGATCCAGCTTTGTGCCGATCCAGAACGCGGGCATGTGTTCACCGACCGGTTGCTGCATGCAAGGGGCCGCTACGAGACACTGTTCATGGGCTCGGACAACATGCGTGGGCGGATCGCCAGTCTGGTGCCACGCGCCCGTTTCGATAGCCGTGAGCGATTCTCGACGCTGAGCTATTCCGGCGCTACCAAGATCTCGCGGTTGAAACCGCGAACCGCCGTGGTCGCCTTCTCGGCCGATCAGGTCTATGCCATTGCCGAGTTGATCCGGCGCCAGCGTGGTGGTGCGGCGGTGGTGATGGGGGCGTTGAGCCCACGCACCCGCAACGCTCAGGTGGCGCTATACCAGAATGGCGACGTCGACTACATCGTCGCCACCGATGCGATCGGAATGGGGCTGAACATGGATGTGGACCATGTCGCCTTCGCCGGATTGACCAAGTTCGACGGCCATCGCCACCGCCGGCTGGAAGCGAACGAATTGGCCCAGATCGCCGGACGGGCCGGGCGCTTTACCAAAGACGGCACTTTCGGCGTTACCGGCGAGGCCGGGCCGCTGGATGCGGAAACCATCGACGCGATCGAAAGCCACCGGTTCAAACCGCTGACCCGGTTGATGTGGCGCAACACAGATCTGGATTTCGTCACTGTCCCGGCGCTGATCGAGAGCCTGGAATTGCCGCCCCAGCACCCCGACCTGTTTCGCGCTCGCGAGGCGGATGACCTCGCCTCGTTGAAGCATCTGTGGGGCGATACCGAGATCCGCGACCTGACCAATCGCGGCGACCGGGTGCGGTTACTTTGGGAAGTCTGCCAGATTCCAGATTTCCGCAAGACTGTAAGTGGTGATCATGTTACACTTCTGTCGAGCATTTACCGTTTCCTCCTAGCTGATACTGGCGTTATACCTTCGGACTGGATCGCCGGAAACGTTAAGCGGATTGACCGTGTTGACGGGGATATTGACACACTTTCGAAACGGTTGGCCTTCATCCGGACCTGGACTTACGTGGCCAACCGGGGCCAATGGCTTGATGATCCTGAAAGCTGGCGGGAGACCACACGTGAGGTCGAAGACCGGTTATCCGAGGCGCTGCATGAGCGCCTGACGCAACGATTTGTCGATCGGCGCACCAGCGTGCTGATGCGCCGGTTGAAACAGAAGGAACGGCTAGTGGCCGAAGTGAACGACAAGGGCGAAGTCAGCGTCGAGGGTCATTTTGTTGGCCGGATCGATGGCTTTCAATTCACCGTTGATGCGACTGCGGAGACCGAGGAGCTCAAGACGCTTCGTGCCGCCAGCCTCGCCGCGCTACAGGCCGAGTTCGCCCGGCGGGCCGACAAATTGTATCTGAGCCCAGACACCGAGCTGGAGATTACCGAGCAAGGTGGCCTGATGTGGGGTAGCGATGCGATCGGCCGGCTCGAGAAGGGTGACAGCCCGCTGGTGCCGCGCGTCCGGGTCTTCGTCGATGACATTGCCGCGGCAGCGGTGGCCGAGAAGGTCGAACGCCGGCTCGGGCATTGGATCACCCGGCGCATCAACACCCAGTTCGAGCCGCTGCTGGCAATGCGCGACGACGAAGCCGTGACTGGGCTGGCGCGCGGCGTCGCCTTCCAGGTCGCCGAGGCCATGGGTGTGGTGCCACGCCGCCAGATCGCCGATGACATCAAGGCGCTGGGCCAGGACGAGCGTGCACAGCTTCGCAAGCATGGGGTGCGTTTCGGCCAGCACAACATCTTCCTGCCGCTGCTGCTAAAACCGGCGCCGACCCGGCTGAGGCTTATACTATGGAGCCTGTGGGAAGGCTTTGAGGTGTTCGCGGAAGCGCCGCCACCTGGGCTGGTGACGATTCCGGCGCTGGCCGACGCGCCGCGCGGCTACTATGAGCGGGTCGGCTATCGGCTGTGCGGTACACGGGCGTTGCGCATTGATATGTTGGAGCGGCTGGCCGACATGATCCGCCCGATGGATGTGCGCGCCGGGTTCGAGGCGACACCGGACATGCTATCGATCACCGGCTGCACCCTGGAGCAGCTCGCCGAAATCATGAAATCACTGGGTCTTGAAGGCGAACGCGGCGAACGGCCGAAGCCAGTTCGACCTGCCAGAGTGATAGCCACGGATGGGGTGGCGAATGTTGATTCTCCGTCGGCGGAGGGTGCCGCGCCGGAGGCAGATGCCGCCGAAACGGCTGAAATCGAATTAACCGAGCCGAACATTCAGTCCGAACTGCCCGCAGCTGAGCCAGAGGCCGTGTTGGAAGCCGAACCTGCAAACTCGCCGTCAAGCGTTGAGGATGCAATCATTGCACCCGAGACCGAGATTGCCGAAACGGGGGTCACCGAAGCAATCTCAGGCGAAGCTGGGGAGACCGAGACTTTTTATACTTTCAAGCTGCGCCCCCGTTACCAACCGGGTGCCGGCGCTCCGCGCCGATCCGAAGCAAATGGCGGCCAGGCTGAAGGTGAAACTGGTGGAGAGCGACGGGCACGGTTTGGCGGCAAATCGGGCACCAACCCCGACCGAAAGCCTGGCGGAAGGCCTGGCGGCCCGTCAGGCGAAAAGGGAAAAGGCCGCGCCACTGGCAAGGGTCCGCGCCGCGATCGAAACGACAGTCCTCGACCCGATCAAGCCAGCGCCGGACGCAAGCCAATTGAGGCGCGTCCGCCCCGCGAGGAAAAGCCGATTGATCCGCTCAGCCCGTTTGCCATTCTCCAGCAGCTCAAGGATAAGTAGCGCCGCATGGCTGAGGCTGCCGCTCCGGTACAACCATCCTCCGAGAAGATCCGCGTCGACAAGTGGCTGTGGCAGGCCCGGTTCTTCAAGACTCGTGGCCTGGCCGCCGGGCTGGCCGGATCCGGGCGGCTGCGCGTCAACAGCGAACATGTCGCCAAGCCGGCGCAGACAGTACGGCCCGGTGACGTCCTGACCTTCCCACAGGGCGATCGCATCCGGGTGATCCGCGTCGAGGCGCTGGGTTTGCGGCGTGGCCCGGCGCCCGAGGCTCAAACGCTCTATACTGATCTAGACGCCGATCTCGGCGACGCGACTGGCGCCCAGAACGCCGATCCAAAACCAACCCAACAGGCCGAGCGTGATGCCGGCACCGGGCGCCCAACCAAGAAGGAGCGCCGTGAAATCGACGCTATGCGGCGTAACGACCCTTGAAGGCGGAGATTCCTGCTCCTAATACACAGACACGGCACGAACGGTGCAAATTCACGGCGGTTCGCTGTGGTTCGGAACAGACAGGAGATCCGTAGATGACATATGTCGTGACCGATAATTGCATCAAATGCAAATACATGGACTGTGTCGAGGTCTGCCCGGTCGATTGCTTCTACGAGGGCGAGAACATGCTCGTCATCCACCCAGACGAATGCATTGATTGCGGCGTTTGCGAGCCGGAATGCCCGGCGGATGCAATCCGGCCTGACACCGAGGCAGACACCGAAAAATGGGTTGGTTTCAACCTGAAATACTCCGAGATGTGGCCCAACATCACGGTAAAACGCGAGGGCCCGGCGGATGGCGAGAAATTCGACGGCGAATCGGGCAAGCTGGAGAAATATTTCTCGGAAGCGCCGGGCGAGGGTGATTGAGGGTGGCAAATCGCTACTTTTCTCCGCAACTTTAGCGCGAATTTGTTTAAGATTTCGGTAACTTGTCTCTGGCAAACTGACAGAATTGGACCTAGCGCCCGAGAGGAGTGGTAAATCCCGCCCGAATCTGTTATATAAATGTTGCACAACGCTCAAAAGCTGCCGAGTTAACTGTATCGGCGGGACGTGTTTTGTGACGAAAAAAGCAACGATAACTTGGTGCGCAAGCGCTGAGAGGCTCACTTTTAACCGCGTAACGGGCTCCGTTCTCGCAGTTGGAACAACTTGGACTGGAGAGAGAATGTCGAAGAAGATCAACGCATCTTCCGAATTCCGCGCGAACGAATATGTCGTCTACCCGGCACATGGCGTTGGCAGGATCGTATCGATCGAGCAGCAGGAAATCGCCGGTGTAAACCTCGAGCTCTTCGTCATCTCCTTCGAGAAGGACAAGATGACGCTGCGCGTCCCGACGGCGAAGGCGACTTCGATCGGCATGCGCTCGCTGTCGAGCCCGGACCTGATTGCCAAGGCGCTGGATACCCTCAAGGGTCGCGCCAAGGTCAAGCGGGCCATGTGGTCGCGTCGCGCTCAGGAGTACGAGCAGAAGATCCACTCCGGTGATCTGATCTCGATCGCCGAGGTTGTGCGCGATCTATACCGTGGCGGCGACCAGCCGGAGCAGTCCTATTCCGAGCGTCAGCTTTACGAAGCGGCGTTGGAGCGGCTGACCCGTGAGGTTGCGGCGGTCGAGCGCGTCGACGAAACCAATGCCGCTGCCAGGGTTGGCGCGGTTCTGGTTGCGAAGGCCGCGTAAGCCGCCGCCATCAATGAGATATGAGGCCCGCCGGCTAGCCCCGGCGGGCTTTTTCGTGCCGGAATCGCTATTGCCCAGGCCATGGAGAGAAAATTCAATGCCCCTGTACCGCCACGACGCCCGCTTCACGCGGCTCACCGATGCCGACCTCGCCGCCTGGACTGCGATCCCGCCCGCCATCGCGTCGGATTGCATGAACCGCAGCCAGAGCATGGCCGCCCGGATCAAACCGTTGGCGCCTGGGACCCGGTTGACTGGTCAGGCCCGCACTGTCGCCTGCATGGTCGGCGACAACAGCGCGATCCACGCGGCCCTGCGGCTGATCGGGCCGGGTGACGTGTTGGTGATCGCCGCCGGAGGCTATACCGAGACCGCACTTTGGGGCGGTATGCTGACCCAGGCGGCGCTGTCGCGCGGTGCCGCGGGGGTAGTGATCGATGGCGGCGTGCGCGATATCGCCGAGATCCGCGATGCTGGATTCCCCTGTTTCGCCGCCGCCGCGGTGCCATCCGGACCGCACAAGGGTTTCGGCGGCACGATTGACGGCGTGATCTCCTGTGCCGGCTGCACGGTGGCTCCGGGCGATATCATTCTTGGCGACGACGATGGTGTCACAGTCATCCCCCTCGGCCGGGCCGAGGCGCTGCTAGGTGATTGCCGCACCAAGATCGCCGACGAGGATAAGGCGTTGGATCGAATGCGCGATGGAACGCTGCTCGCCGATCAAATGGGCATTCCGGAGCCGACGCTGATTGATTGACATGATTGCGGATTGTTGACAGAACGCTCTCAGTTTGAGACCGTACGGGGAAAGATCGAGGGTGAGCGAGTAGTGGCGAGACTAATGAGCGCGTTCGGGCGAATGCGGGACGCCGTTCTATCAGCGGTGTGGGCTCACTTGCCGTGCTTGATACTGGGCGCCGTTTTTTTTCTCGCTTCGCTGATCTTCCTTGACGCCACTGACGAACAGATCGCGTTCAACACCAACGGTTTGGTTTCCAACCTGCTGAACCAACTTCCGTATTTTTTCGGTTGCCTCGGGATTGTCGGCCTGATCTGGCTGGCGCAGATGCCCCGGCCCAACCGGACCGTCGGAAATCTATGGCGCTGGCTCGCTGGCAAGAACTGGGTCGAAATTATTCTGCTTAGAATACCAATTGCGCTCCTCTTCACCTGGATTATTAGCTACTTACATCTTTATTTTAAGGTGAACATTCCGAATTTCGCACCCTACACTTGGGATCATTACTTCGCCGGTCTCGATCGCTTGATCTTCTTTGGTCAGGACCCCTGGATGATCAGCCACCGGGTATTTCCGGACGTTCTGGCGACTCAAATTTTTGATACCCTGTATTTGACCTGGTTCCTGGTCATGCAGATGTCGATCTTTGCTGTCGCCTTGCTGCCACCGCGCAATACACTCCGGTTAACCTTCCTGCTTGCCTACGGCCTCAACTGGGTCGTTGCCGGAGCGCTATTGGCGATTTTGCTCCCGGCGGCCGGCCCGGTCTATATGGAACCAATCACCGGAGACCCAATGTTCCGGCCGTTGATGGACCAGCTTCACCACCAGGCCGAGACGACAAAGATAGTCGCGCTGGAGGCACAAAAGTGGCTGTGGGAGGGGTACACCCTGCCAGAGGTCGATCCGGTCGGCATTTCCGCGTTCCCGTCGCTGCATCTGACCATCGCGACCACCTGCGCTTGCCTGGGCTTCACGACCGGCAGGGTGGCAGGTTGGCTCGGGACGGCCTTCACGATCGGGATGCTGATCGGCTCGGTCCATCTCGGATGGCACTATGCGATCGATGGCTTTGCCGGGATCGTTTTGGCTCTTGTTTTCTGGCGGATCAGCACTCGAGTAACGCGCTGGTGGCTGACCCGAACTGAACCCGGCATCGCCGGTGAGGCCGCCATTGTCGTGAGCTGAGAAAGCGGGATCGGGCGTTTGCAGTCGCGCTAATTTCTCGGTCCCCCAGGTAACATCCACGTCGCCAAATGAGGCCATAGATATAATTTGTTATCCGCTGAAGAATCGCGTCAGCACGTCAAGATAGATCCGGCTGAGCGCCCGGATTGCATCGATCGGCACCCGCTCGTTCACTTGGTGCATCGTGTCGCCGACCAGGCCGAACTCCATCACCGGGCAGAGATCCTTGATGAAGCGGGCATCCGAGGTACCGCCGCCAGTGGTGAGCTGCGGTTGGCGGTTCGTCGCCGCCGCGATGGCACTGGCAACCGCCTCGACCCGTGGCCCCGGTTGGGTCACGAAGCTTTCGCCTGAGACCTTCCAGTCAAGTTGGACGGTCAGCTCGGTTCCGGCCGCTTCGCGCGCGGCGATCTCCCCGGCCCAGGCGCTGAGGCTGGCAGAGCTGTGCAGGTCATTGAAGCGAATGTTGAAAGCGGCCCGACCCGCCGACGGGATCACGTTGCTGGCCGCGTTACCGGTGTCGATCGAGGTCAGCGCCAGCGTCGAGGGTTGGAAATGCTCGGAGCCTTGGTCGAGAGGTGTCTCCGCCAGCGCGGCACAGACGCGGGCCAATGTCGGCAAGGGGTTGGCGGCGCGCTCCGGATAGGCGGAATGGCCCTGCTTGCCGCGCACGGTCACCATGCCATTCATCGAGCCGCGTCGGCCAATCTTGGCCACATCGCCGAGATCGGTCACTGAAGTCGGTTCGCCGACCAGGCAAAAGTCCGCCGTTTGGCCACTCTTGCGCATCCAGTCGAGGATTGCCACGGTGCCGTCGGTGGCGTCGCCCTCCTCGTCGCCAGTGATCAGGAGGGCGATGGAGCCATCGGGCTTGGTGGCCACTATCTCGGCCGCCGCAGCGACAAAGGCGGCAACGCCGGACTTCATGTCGGTCGCACCCCTGCCCCACAGCACGCCGTCGACAATTTCTCCGCCAAACGGATCATGGGTCCAGGCCGCGTGGTCGCCCACCGGCACCACGTCCGTGTGGCCGGCGAAGGCGAAGACCGGCTGCGTCGTGCCCCAGCGAGCATATAGGTTCTCGACCCCGCCTCGGCTGATCCGGGTGCAGGCAAAGCCGAGCGGCCGCAAGGTTTGCTCGAGCAGTGCAATAGCACCACCTTCCTCTGGGGTAACAGAAGGGCAGCGGATCAGGTCGGCGGTGAGGGTTACCGGATCGATCATCATCAATCCTCCAGCAGCGTGACGCTGGCAACAATCACCGCGTTCTCGGCCAGGGCGCGCGCCATCAGGGCCTTTTCCTCGTCGCCAAGCTCGATGTCCGGGGCTTCGCGCGTGCCGTAGGACGAGACGTCGAGTGGTGACATTCCGGCCTCGCGGAGCACCTTTACGGTCTCGTCGACCGCGTGGCGTTCGGTGCGACCGGAGGCGTAGCACATCATCGCCGCCCCGGTGGTGCCGTCTGGCAGCCCGTCGCCCTCGATGCGGCCGGTTTCGACCAGGAGGATGTAGACGGTCTCGGGTGTTTTCGTGGCCTTCTTCTCAGTCACGCAACAGCTCGTTGATCGAGGTCTTCGAGCGGGTGCGCTCGTCAACCCGCTTGACGATGACGGCGCAGTAAAGGCTGGGGCCGGGTGAGCCGTCGGGGAGTGGCTTGCCCGGCAGTGAGCCAGAGACCACCACCGAATATGGCGGCACCTCGCCGATGAAGGTCTCGCCGGTGGCGCGGTCGATGATCTTGGTCGAGGCACCGAGAAAGACCCCCATCGACAGCACCGAACCCTCTCGCACAATCACCCCCTCGGCGACCTCGGAGCGGGCACCGATGAAGCAGTTGTCCTCGATGATCACCGGTCCCGCCTGCAATGGCTCCAGCACACCGCCAATCCCAGCGCCGCCGGAGATATGGACATTCTTGCCAATCTGGGCACAGGAGCCGACGGTGGCCCAGGTATCGACCATCGTGCCACTGTCGACATAGGCACCAAGGTTGACGAACGAAGGCATCAACACCACGCCGGGCGCGATATAGGCCGAGCGGCGGACAATGCAGTTTGGCACCGCGCGAAATCCCGCGGCGCGCCATTGGTTCTCGCCCCAGCCGTCGAATTTCGAGGGCACCTTGTCCCACCAGGTCGCGTTTCCGGGTCCGCCGGGGATCGGTGTCATGTCGTTCAAGCGGAACGACAGCAACACTGCCTTCTTGGCCCACTGGTTCACGGTCCAGTCCCCGCGGGCATTTTTCTCGGCAACCCTCAGCGCACCCTTGTCCATCTGGTCCAGCGTGGTGTCGACCGCATCACGCACCGCGCCCTTGGTGGCAGTGGTCACCTGGTCGCGTGCCTCCCAGGCGCTCTCGATCGCGGCGGAAAGATCGGCATGGCTCATGGTGGTCTCCTTGAGGGCGTCCAGGCGGAATAATTCTCCGGACTGCCTATAGGGCGGTTGCCATTTCCGCGCAATGTTTCAGGTGAGGCGGGAGGCATGTTGGCTGTCGCGAATTTCCTGATTGCGATGCTGGGCCAGCGCCATTAGGTCAGAGGAGACAACCGGCACGTCCGGGCAATAGTGAGGCAGCATGACCGAAAAACGCGTATCGATCTTCCCGCCGGCGGATTATGACGCCAAGCGAGCAGAGAAGGTGCCCGACACCCCGCAGACCCGGTCGCCGGCTTTCCGCCTGGCATTCCGCGACTCGGAGTTTCTGGAGCAGGACGAACTGCGACCAGTTCGCCTTCAGCTCGAGTTGCTGAAGTCGGAGTTGATCCTGCGCGAGCATGGCATCGTCTCGACCGTGGTGATGTTCGGCGGCGCACGCATACCGTCGCCCGACCGGCGCGAGACAGCGCGGACCAAGACGCTTGGCGAGCTGTCGCATTTCTACGAGGAAGCGCGGACGTTCGCCGGGCTGGTCGGGGCGGAATCTGTGCGACGCGGTGGCCATGAATACGTCGTCTGCACGGGCGGTGGTCCTGGCGTCATGGAGGCCGGCAGCCGCGGCGCCAGTGAAGTTGGGGCGCTGACGATCGGGCTGGGCATCGTGCTGCCACGGGAAGAAGCGCCAAACCCCTATGTGACGCCCGAGCTGTCGTTCAACTTCCACTACTTCGCCATTCGCAAGATGCATTTCCTGATGCGGGCGCGGGCGGTTGCAGTGTTCCCCGGCGGATTCGGCACGCTGGACGAGCTTTTCGAGACCCTGACCCTGATCCAAACCGCCCGAATGGAGCCGATCCCGGTGCTGCTGTTCGGGCGCGACTTCTGGCAGAAGATCGTCAACTGGGAAGCGCTGGCCGATGCCGGGACGATCGCGGCGGAAGACCTCGAGTTGTTCCACTTCGTCGAGACCGCCGAGGAAGGCTGGGAGATTATCTGTGATGCGGAGGGGATCGATGGGTGATATCCTGATCGACCATCACTTCTTCTATCTTTCACTCCCCTGCCCGCGAACCCTTTGCGGCTCCTGCATTGCTTCGCCCTCGATCTCGACCAGCATACCCGGCGCTGCCAGCCCGGCGCACACGATATAGGTCATCGGCGGCATGTGCCCTTCCATGACTTCGTCGCGGATCGCGCGGTAGGCGGCGGTGACATCCGGCTGGGTGACGAAGACCGTGACCTTGATCAAATTCGTCTTGTTCATCCCTGCCCCGGCCAAAACCGCAAACAGATTCGACCAGGCACGGCGCGATTGGGCCTCGAAACCCTGCTCAAGGGTGCCGTCCGGGGCGACGCCAACCTGCCCCGCGGCAATCAGGCGCGTGCCGATGGTAGACACCAACGCGCCATGGGAATATTTTGACCCAGGCCGGGCAATGTCTTTGGGATTGAAGAATTTCATATCGTCATCCCTGAGGTTTCACGCAGGCAAGGAATGCACCAAAATCACGATCGTTCCAACTGTTCCATGCTCTTTGGTTATACACTGGCACGGGCAATGATGCCGTTCGCTCGATCATTGCGTTTGATCTCAATGTTCAGGTGCCAGATAAATCACCGAGGTGGACCGGGCCGCCGCTACGCTTCAACAATCAACCTGTGCGTTTAGTCGGTGGCGGCCGATTACCTTGTTGTGCGAATTATTCAACAGATCGACAAATTGTACCCGATGCCGACATATAGATTGAACGACGCTGCCGACTAGCTTATTTAGTTATTCGGTTATTCGACGTTCACGATGGGGTGGGACTACTAACGTATGAAATATATGCAGCAAGACGTGCGGCCCGAGGCAAACGCAACAACGCCCCGGGAATTCCAAAAGGCACTGGCACAATATCGCGAGCCGGATCACACACGCAGCACACTCGAGCTGGTCATAACCGGAGCATCCTTCGTGGTGCTTTGGGTGATCGCCTGGTGGGCGCTGTCGATAAGCTACTGGCTGAGCCTCGCCATCAGCGTGCCGGCGGGGGCATTTCTCATGCGGCTTTTCCTGATCCAACACGACTGCGGCCACAACGCTTTCTTTCGCCGCAAAAGCGTTAACGACTGGGTCGGGCGCATTCTCGGCGTATTGACGCTGACACCCTACGATTATTGGCGGCGCAGCCACGCGATCCACCATGCTACATCTGGGAACCTCGACCGGCGCGGGATTGGTGACATCGACATCCTAACCGTCCGCGAATATCGGGCATTGCCGCGGTCGCGGCGCGTTCTTTATCGTCTCTATCGCCATCCGTTAGTTTTGTTTCTGCTTGGTCCGGCTTACCAATTCCTCCTGCGCAACCGTCTGCCGTTGGGCATCGCCGATTCAGATCGGGGGTATTGGATCAGCACCATGGGCACCAATGTCTCAATCGCTGTCGCAGCCTCCATCATGATCTACGCCGTTGGCCTAGCGCCCTTCTTGATGATTCAGCTGCCTATTACCCTGATTGCATCGTCGATCGGCGTCTGGTTGTTCTATGTCCAGCACCAGTTCGAACATACGCTTTGGGACGAGGACGACCACTGGCAATTGCCTGACGCGGCCCTGTATGGCAGCTCGCATTACGATCTGCCTGGAGTTCTTCGTTGGATCACCGCAAATATTGGCGTGCATCATGTGCATCACCTCAGTAGCCGGATACCGTTCTATCGCCTGCCACAAGTGCTTCGAGATTTCCCTGAGCTGACCGAAGTCAAGCGTCTGACACTGATCGAAAGCTTCGCCTGCATGAAGTTGCGGCTTTGGGACGAGGGCCAGCGCAGGCTGGTCTCATTCTCCGAGGCTCGGGCACTATCGGTGGAATAAGACGAAACGCCATTCTATTCGGCGTCAACGGGACCGAATTTGCTCGACTCTGCCGCTGCTTCACGTTTCAGGCGACGCCGATAAACGTTGAATGAAACGGGCAGCGACAGAATGTAGAGCACATCCGCCGCTATCAGAGTTTCCCAGGTGAAAACCGACAAGGAAGCAATCGCGGCGGCGCAGCCGACGAGGACGTATAAAAGACTGTCTGGATTGATATGGATGTGTTTGATCGAGAAGGTGGGAAGCGTGCTGACCGCAAGCAATCCCACGATCACCAGATAGACGAAGATCGTGCGGTCGTACTCTTTGATCTCCTCAAAGCCCAGCATCAGAAAGAACATTGGTAGCAACGCCAGGCAACCTACCATCGGGGCCGGGACACCGACGAAGAATTCGGCCTTCCAGGCAGGAATGTCGGAGTCTACCATCGCCACGTTGAACCGGGCCAGACGCAGCGAGCAGCAGACACCGAGTGCGAGGACCGCGAACCAACCGAGGTTTGCGTGTGGGGTGCCGGTGAATATCGCGATATAGAGCAGCAATCCGGGAGCAATTCCAAAGTTGAAAAAGTCCGCCAGGGAATCCAGCTCGGCACCGATCGGAGTGACGCTGTCCAGGATGCGGGCGATCCGGCCGTCCGCCGCGTCCAGAAATGCCGCCAGGACGATCATCAACATGGCGTAGCCAAATTTCCCCTCCATCCCGAACCGTACCGAGGTCAACCCAAGGCAAATCACGAAGATGGTTACGAGATTGGGGATCAATTGCCGAAAAGACGGGCGCTTGCGTTTCACCTTCCCTGCCACGCCTAAATCTCCCTGTACTTTCGTCGCTCACCTGACGCGAAAAGGTCCGCCAGCACCGTCTCTCCCGCAACCATGGTTTGCCCGAGGCCGATCAATGGCTGGATACCCGCGGGCAGATATATATCCAATCGGCTGCCAAAGCGAATGAGACCGAAGCGCTCACCGGTGTCGATCGACTGGCCTTCGGCGACCTCACAGAGAATGCGCCGTGCGACCAATCCGGCAATCTGCACGACCCCAATCATCTGCCCGTCTGTCGCTTCGATGGTCAAAGCGTTCCGCTCGTTGTGTTCACTGGCTTTGTCCAGCGATGCGTTGAGAAACTTGCCGGAGTGATAAACGATTCTGCGGATCGAGCCGCCGATCGGCGCCCGGTTCACATGGCAGTTGAAGACATTCATGAACACCGAAACGCGGATGCGGGGAACGTCTCCCAAATCAAGCTCGGGCGGCGGCAGCGTCTCGACAATCAGCGAGACCACGCCATCGGCAGGAGAAACGATCAGACCGTCTTGCTGCGGCACCGAACGCACGGGGTCGCGAAAGAAGTAGTAACACCAGATTGTCATCGCCAGTCCGGGCCAGAAAAGCACGCTCCAGATCAAACTCAGAACCACTGTTATCCCGGCGAAAATCGCAATAAAGCGCCAACCCTCGTTGTGGGTCGGCACGGCGACGATCTTGAGCATGCTCATTGCAATCTCTCGTTCATGGTCTGGTTTGAGATTCTGTATCAATCTTTAGAGTTTTTTTGCGCCGCGATGGGCTCAAGCTGGGCACCTTGTCTCATTGTATTCAGACATCTCCGCTGCACGAGCGAACCCATTCCGCAAGCATTCGCACGATCACAGGCGGACAATACATTGCGATTCCGCCGGTGGCGAT
>Ga0307380_10005736_pt1 | contig 16451 bp, 11 predicted proteins | sample UN3MG_FD_202239 | JGI IMG/M metagenome (GOLD analysis project Ga0307380, IMG submission 202239) | Soil microbial communities from Risofladan, Vaasa, Finland - UN-3 | ecosystem: Environmental > Terrestrial > Soil > Coastal area > Acid sulfate soil | place: Finland: Risofladan, Vaasa | collected...
TAAAGTACCCAAAGCAGAACCATTATTATGCCCCATGAGAAGATCGCCTTCCCAATGGCCAGGAATAGTTCGATCGGCAACTTCGGCAGGACGTTCTTCAATGCTTATATAGTCCTGTATAGGGCAGCATTTCTGACGAGACTTGCCGTGTATTCGGCGGTTTATATGGTGGTACCGTAAACATTTAACTAATTCTTTGCGTAAGGCGCCACGCGGCAAAACATATAAATACGAATAGATACTTTCATGTGAAATTTGCATTGCCATATCCATAGGATACAATATTTTTAGGCGTTTAGCAATCTGTTCCGGAGACCATAATTGGTCCAGGTGTTCAAGAACGTAGTGTTTTAACGGTAGATTCATATCCATTTTTCGGTTTTTGCGGACAAGATGCCTGAACTTATTAGCACGACCTTGAGCTTTAACTGCTCTGTAAACTTGCCCCTTTGCCGTGTTACGGTTGACTTCGCGACAGATGGTACTAGATGATCGGCCAAGAGATAGCGCAATATAGTTTTTACTAAACTTTTGGGCTAATCCAAGGCTGATCTCTTCACGTTCATTAATACTTAACTGATAACAATGGGTCATATGCAACTCCTTTCTTTTGGCATATTATACCAAAGTTAAGTGTTGCATTTGCAACTTGAACCCAAGCTGCTCCCTATATCAATCTAGAATAGTTTATTCCACATACAAATTGAAAACAAATACATGAACTCTAACCTGTCTTCCTTCGTCCTCGAGTGAGGTCATATGAAATTCCCACTCACCATGCTCTTTTGTATCTACCTCACGTTTGTATTTTGAATGTTCGTGGAACACTGCAGAAACAACATCTAGGATACCACTAAATTTCGCAATATGCTTGTTAAAAATAACAATAGCAGCTTTGCAGTCACGCCATGTTAAATATCCTAGCAACTGATCAATTGCTTTAGATAATTCTTTTGGTCCTTTCCAAATCTTGCATTCTGCAACAAATGCGGCTCTATTTTTATCTTCAATCCGAATATCTGTTTTACCCTTAAGCCGAAATACTTCACCAGAAGCACCACCTTGATAATGACCATTTAAATGTGCAAGCATTATATCCCTTAGTTCTTCCTCTTCATGAATTGAAAAGACTTTTGGGGTTGTTTCAAATGTCCTGCCTTCATGGCGAATTACCGAAAGAATATGAGTATAATCTTCTTCAATTATCCCCGGTTCTGGTTTAAAACCTGACTTAGGGGGCGGTGGTATTGGACGGACTAGTTTACGTTTAATTTTTACAGGTTCAAATGAAGGTACGCCTTCTTTTCGTTTTAAGGGTATACCGAGGATATCTTTTAATCCTTCATGCTTTTTAATTCTTTCGCGCCGAGCATTTACTGCAGCTAAAACTTGGGTATGTAAATTTGTATTAAAGTTATCGATTTGTCCCTTTTGTGATTGAATATAAAATCGTATATTTACTAATTCATCTTCTAAACGCTTTTTAAATTGTTCTAATGGTTCATCATCTGGTTGTTCGATTTGAATCAAGAGCACACCACCATCCTGGTTATGCCCCCTAACTATTTTTGCACGTGGAACTACTGATCGCCACCTATTCGGTCTTAATTTCCATAAGGATACATCACCAGTAAATGGGATCGATACAGAAACTAACACTCCAGGAACATAAATCGGTCCAGGTTTATTGAATAAATTTCTATCTCGATAACCACTAACGTCTATTTTTGTTTCATGTTGTTCCATCTCTTCTCTATCTTCATAAATAACCAGTGATTCAACAAACATCTCAGATACAATATTATCAACAATTTCTTCAATTTGAGCATTCATAAACTGATCATGAGGTATACTACCAACCTTAGTTGATACTGATTTCTGATGTGCCCTTAATGTTGCATCTAAATCACCTTCACAAAATAAATAATTTTCTCTATACATTATTATTGCCCCTAAAAAATAGATATTATTCTATTTTTAAAAAGTTTTTTATTTTTTTAAGACATTCATTTTTTTAAGATCTTTTTTTATATCAAGATTTTTCTCAGAAATGTTTTCTTTAAATCTATTTTGGGCAATTCCTCCAAAGTCTAAAGAAATTGCAATCAGATTGTCAAACAAAGAACCTTCCCCTTGTTTTATATATTAAATGATTTATTACCCATCCAAATGAATCTAAATCGACTTTCATTTCACTCTCTTTCTTGGACATTTAGCATAAACCTCAATATTAATTAAATTGGGAAATATATCTTATTTTGTCTATAGTTTTACTTTTCCTTTAATAAAGACTTCTCTTGGATTTCTATCTATAATAATAACATGATCGCTAATCAACAACTAAGAAACGCCTCAGGTCATAAAGGTTCCGTTAAAAATTATTGAATTATTGAGCTAGTAAAAACTTCCCCGTGCCATTATAAACAACCGTTCTTTGTTTTATGCATTATTTTTTTAAGTATAGAGTTAATATTTTACTAAAATGGTATATCGTCTTCAGAAATCTCAGGAATTGGCTCAGCCTTTTGTAATAAAAATTTATCTTTATTCGATAATGTCCATGACCATCCTTTTTCAGTAAAACTATACCCTGTATAATATTCACCAGTTTCATCTTGGGAATTTTCACAGTTTAAAAATCCCTTTTGAATTAGACTTTTAAGTGCCAACGTTACTGCAACTTTTGTAAAACCTCCTGCTTCCATGTCACGTTTAATTTGATAAGTACTAGCATCGCCATCAAGATGTTCAAGATTTTCTGCAATCGCCGCTAATGCGTAAACCTCATGTTGATCAAGCCCTTCAAATTTAGCTACTTTTGATACCTCTGTAATATTTGCTAATTTTTCTACTTTCCTTAATAAGGCTTTAATCCTTACTGTTATAGCTTCTTTTAACCTTTCAAAGTCACTCGTAGAACCGGTAGCATATTTAATTATTGTTCTATGCTGAATATCAAATGGGAATTTCTTTTGTCTTTCTTCTGAACAAACTAAAACAACTTCCTTTCCACAGGCAATGGCATAGCCTAGTTCAAACCATACATTAGGATTATCAATAGTAATATCAGCCAAGCATAATTTTGATTCTCTGATTCCTTTCTCTATATCTTGTATTGGAATACTTACTTTAGGATCTTGATCAACTCTATATGGTTCAAGTTCTGCATCTATAATTGCAGGAGAAAATACATCTTTAAATCTATTGTCAAATTTACCACCATCAAATGGTTGGATAACAAAACATGACATCATTTTACCTTCCTCACTTTTTTTTATTATATTTGCTTGATTTTATTATTTCATTAATGTTTATTCCAATCCCAAATATATTTGGTTGAAGAATTAAATAGCGAGACATTCCTTTTATAATCCTTTGGAGCAATGAATCAGAATTAGATTTATTAGCAATCATGTCATATAAAGCAAGTTTTATGATATCTCGTAATTCTTTTAATTGCGGAATTGAAATGTCTAAATTCTTTAATTTCTTACAAATTGCTCTTGCTGATGATTTATCTGCAGCCCTTATCGCAATGTTTGCTTGAGTAGCATAGTAATCTATACTTAAATTCTTATCCATATCATTGATTTGTATTTCGTTAAGATAATTTCTTGCCTCTTCTATGTTCCCTAGTAAACTATTAATTTGCGCAAGGTCAAGAGAAGTTACGATAGTTTTCCTGAGATTGTAAGAACATTGCAAATATTCTTTTGCTTTTATTAAATCCCCAATAAAATTATAAATGCGCCCAATGGATGAGTTGACCCAAGATAACATATCTATATCATGTTCAATTAATGGTAGTAAATTATTAAAATCTTCAATCGCTTGTCTAGATGCATCTTTGGATACTGAAATTATTCCCTTTAACTCCCATGTTCTCGCAGAAATAGCAAGATAAATTTCTTTAATGCAGTCTTTATTTGTGTTTAGTGTTCTAATTTTTATTATCGCCTCATCAATAAATTTCTCTGCAGAAGTTCGATCGAGATACAGGAAATATATTAGGGCTTTACGACTAAGGAGTTCGGCTAAATCGATATCCTTTTCCGCGCGTTCCAAAAGTACTTGAAGAATTTCTAAGCTTGAAGAAAGTAACAATTCCAAATCCAACAAATTGAGCACAAAAAGTAAGCCTTTCCTTCCAAACTTATTGTCAGCAAGTAGCTTAATATTGTTGTATTCGGTTTTTATTAGAAGAGCCTTGGCATCCTTAGTATTCCCTAGATACTCAAGCCAGAAAGCCCGGTATGATCGAACATTAAATGTATGTCTTGGATCACAAATAATATTTTCGCTATATTTCAAAAATATATCAATTTCGTCATTCTTTTTTTGATGGTATAAGCACTTTGCTATTTGAATTATAGTTTCCATAATTGCATTTATATCAATATACAACATGTCCTTGGCCTCACTTGGGCAAGCATTATAAAAAGGTACGGTTTGCTCATGGTACCAAATAATATATTGTGTTAAAAATGCACGAAAAAATGTTTCTGCTTTTTCGTAATTTTTTTCATTTAAAAAATTGCAAGCTTTTTCATTTAATTTTGGACTAAGATGTAGATATTGAGCACAGCATTTCTTGAATTTCCTGCCGCTTCCACAAGGGCAGGGTGAATTTCGTTCGATTTTGTATTTTTTGAGAGTATATTTCTTCATTATAAATAATCCTTAACATTATATTATATAGAATCTATTTTATTTTTAATTTATTATAGAGATGTGGGTAATTATAATTATAACTTTGTTTATTATGGAAAATAGGGATACCCTCTTTTTCTATGGCTCAGCTTTCCATTTTACGAGGTCTTCCTTTAAAATCTCATTTATTCTAAAAGAACTTGATTATTAATCTTTTAGATCTGATTTATTAATTCTAAAAGTAAATTTGGGGTAAGCAATGGAAAGACATTCCAGTATATTATTTAGTATTTCAAGAGAATCATCAGTTACATTTGATAAAAATGATAAATTAGTAGCAGTAGGAATATTGTGAAAGCGATGTAATGAATTTAAACATTTTTCAAATACTGATTCTCTTATTCCACCCCAATTTGCATGAATGAATCCAGAAGTATAATTATAAAATTTATCGTATGTTTCTTTTAAGCCAATTTCTTCGCTCATTTTCCTTAGATTTGCGGATTCCCAATGACCTAAATTTATTGGAATAAACTCAACCCATTTATCTTCATTAGCGATATCTTCCATTTTATCAATTTTAACACAACTAACTTCTCTCTCCATTTCTTTTAGTTTAAGATATATCAACTTAATTTGGCCAGTTCCATAAATACGATAATCATCCCAAACTTTTGGCTCATCTTGTTCTTTTTTTAATAGATAAGCAAAGGTAATATATGTCTCAACTAAAGTCCTTAACGTTATCCTTCCAGTAATAGAAAATGATAATTTATAACATACTATTTCCATAAAAAGTGATATTCCATATAGGGCAAGACCAAAAGCTCCTTCATGCCGATAATTTATAGTAGATGTTTCTGAAGTATTAAAAAAATGTTCAATTAATTTTATTCTTACATCTTTTACTTCTTTTAAATAATATTTCCCTTTTTCTTTTATCTCTATATCTATTTCCTTTTTTCTTTTTTTTATTACTTCTTCTGGATTTTCTACAAATAGACAGGAAGTGCTTTTAAAGCTATGTTCCCAAAAATGATTTACCCAGTTAAATTTATCTTCATCTTCGTCTAAATTAGGTATCATTTCTAACGCCCTGATTGATGGTCTAACCTTTCTCATATCACCATAACTTGGGTATTCCAAAATTTCTCGTACCATACTTTCCATTGATTGTGGAAAGTGCATTTTCCCACTTAATACTCTACACAGGGCCTTAATCCATCGACAATCTGTTGCTTCCTGGGATTGATGCCAAAAGGTCTTATTGAACCCATTTGCTATCTTTTGCCAATCTTCATCTATTGCCGATTTATCCAAAACTTCTTTCCATTCACTAATCCCAGGTAATTCTGGGAACAATAACATTGGGCGCATTAGAATATTTATTTCATTGGACCAATTTGTGAAATGTTTAATAAAATCTTTTAATTTCACAACTGGCAGTTTTGATATCCCTGAAATTGTTATATCCGAACAATCGGGATTTCCTTCTACAAATTTTGCGATATATCTGAAATAATTAAGAGCTGTGTCTCTTTTCATATTGCCTACTATCAAAACAGCCCATAATAATTCTGGTAACCTTTCATAATACCAAGAAAATGGAGTTATTCCTTTTATCTGTAAAAATGGAGGTATTAACTCTTTTTTGAATTGTTTGTGGTCTTTCAAATCACTTTCTATCTTTTCCTTATTTTTTTCTTTTCTTTTCATCTTAAGCATCCTATACTATTTATTAAAATATTGATACATCCTATTTTTTCTATGGTTCGGCTTTCTGTTTTACCAGTTCTTCCTTTTGTATTGTGGAGAGGAAGAGGGGCTGGGAGGTGAATGCCACACCACCAAAACTCTTTATTCTAATACTTCCATTCAACATGCCCAAGCGGTGCTCGATTAAGCTCTTCCCGGAGGTGCTTCCACTTGGGTGAAAATTTATCCATATAGGCAATAAATGTTTCATTGTGCTTTCGTTCGAGCAAATGCACCATCTCATGAATAAGTATATATTCTATACTCTCGATTGGTTTCTTTGCCAACTCAGTATTGAGCCAAATTCTATTTGCTTTAGGATTACAGGTCCCCCATTTTGTTTTCATTATTCTGATACCTATCTCAGCCACTTTTACATTCATCTTTTTTTCTAGCTTTGCAATATACTGAGGTATTAACGCTCTAAGTTGTTGTCTGTACCAGCCTTGTAAAATATCCTTTCTCCGTGTTATAGAAGTCCCTTTACGAATATAAAGCTCAATAGTATTGTGTTTTAGAACCACCTTCGGTGCAGAATTCTGTTCTACTACTTTCAACAAATATCTTTGTCCAAGATAGTAATGACTCTCACGATTGATATATTCCCGAGCTGTCTCTCTTTTTTGATTTTTAAGTTTTGCTTGTTGTTTTCTGATCCATCCCAATTTTGAAATACAAAAAAGCCGGATTGTTTCCAGATCCATTCTTAGTGGTGCCGAAATGGTCACTCTGCCCTGAGGGGGATGTACGCTCAGGTGAACATTTTTAATATCCTTATGAATGACATTTACAGAAATGTTCCCCATATTAATTGTATTATAATTTGTATTCATTTTGCTGTTTAACGATTTGAAAAATTCGCTCTACCTCCGCTTTATCTTTCAAAACTTTATATATTGCCATTTTGATCAAATTTTCACTTGGGGGATTTCCCGGCCAACCAGGGAGCCTACTGCTATGTACTGCTGCATCTACCAAAACTGCTAATTCCTCACTCTTCCCAAGATTGCGATACAAAGCCCGCTGTGCGTTGTTCTTTATTCCGGCCGGCAGATCATCCCGAGTAAGATTTTTCACCTGTTTTGCCAGTTCGGCAATCTTTTTCAAATATTCTTCATAACTCACTGCATTGGCTTTTCGTTCTTTAATAATTTCGCTCAAGAGCTTGGACATCTCGGCAAAATACGCTGGATCGATCAGATGATCTTTGATAATTTTGACCCGCACGTTGTTTTCAATCGTTTCAGCGACCGCTTCTTTGTTATTTCTTATCTCTTCAGGAATATTTTCAATCGCTTTAGTGATTCCGCTGTTTATCATAATATCGAGCAGTGACTGGTCGCCAAAAGGATCAATCCGCCTACTATCTTCCGCTTGTATATAGGTATCGATCAGGTGCCTCATATCGGCCTCATAGGTTTTAAGGTCGAGTTTTTCACCGCTTGCCATACGAATCTCTTCTCTCAACTTCAAATATTTATCAACTTTATTTTTTATCACTTCGATTTCATCGGTGCTATACCCGGCTTCACTCATCTCATCTGCAATATTAGCATAAGATCGTATCAATCCAACCGCGTGCTGGTAGAGCGCGGTTCGCTTCATTTCGCTATTTTTCAAATCTTGTTCGTTTTCCGGATTGCCACAAAAATAACGGATATGCGCCAAAATATCTTTTGGCGGCGCTACCGGCTCGCACACCAAATCGATGGCTTCCAGTGCGGCATCCAATCGTTCCTTACCTTTGGTTAAACGATCCTTCAATAAAATATCAATGTCTTTTTTATCCAGATCTTCAGGACAATCCAATTCAGAAGCGTAGACCGAATAGGCGCCTTCTAATTTGGTGAATAAATCTTTGTAATCCACGATATATCCAAAATCTTTATCTTCACTATCCAAGCGGTTCACCCGACAGATCGCCTGAAAAAGGCCATGATCCTGCATTTTCTTGTTTATATACAAATAGGTACAAGGCGGTGCGTCAAAACCAACCAGAAGCTTATCCACCACAATGAGTAACTTCATATTTGCCGGTTCTTTGATAAATTTCGTTCTGGCTTTGTCTTCGTAGGTTTCCGATTTTGATTTGCCTGGTTCCGGAGAGATATCTTTCAGCAACTCGGAGTAAATTTTATAGACATATTCTTTATCGGTTTCGGTATTTTCACCCGTATCTTCGGTAGCAATATCTTTGGTGGCAGGATTATAGGAAGTAATCAGAGCACATTTGCCCTTAAGTGGTGTATTTTGAAACATCTCAAAATAGCGAGTTGCCTCATAAATGCTCCCCGCAATCAAAATCGCATTGCCAAATTCAGAACTAAGGCGCGGCTTGGTGCTAAAATCGAACACGATATCCTGCACAATTATTTCCAACCGTGACTTGGAACTTAAAACCTGTTGCATGGTGCCCCACTTCTTTTTCAGTTCATATTTTTGGAAATCATTAAGTCCTTTGGTTTTCGCTTCAAACCAGGCATCGACTTTTTCTTCAGAAGAAAGCTTCGCATCAATATCCCTCGCCTCATACATCAGATCCAAAACTACGCCGTCCTCTACCGCCTCATTGAATTTATAGGTGTGAATGTATTCTCCGAACACCTCGTGAGTCGTCTGCTTATCTTTTTTGAGCAGTGGCGTTCCGGTAAAGCCGATAAATACAGAATTTTTCAAAATCGCTTTCATGGCTTTGTGCATCTTGCCGGATTCAGTGCGATGACACTCATCCACAAATATAAATAACTCACCCACAGTATTACTCGGGCCACTTTTTAACTCTTCAATATACTTATCAAAATTATCTACATCGCGAGTGCCAAATTTATGGATAAGTGAACAAAGCAAGCGAGGCAAAGGATTGTTCAATTTTTCCATTAGATCCTTCCCATTTTTTGCCCGCACAATGCCTTTTTCTCCTACTTCCTCAAATACTCTTTTTATTTGTTTGTCTAGCTCAATACGATCCGTCACAATCACCACACGGGCATTGGAATTATTTTCCAGGATCCACTTTGCAAGCCAAACCATAATTAAACTCTTGCCGCTGCCTTGAGTATGCCAGATGATTCCGCCTTCTCGCCGGCGGACAAAATCCTGCGCTATCTTAGTAGCAAAATACTGATGCGTTCTTGGTAGCTTCTTGATTCCGACGTCAAACAGTACGAAGTCATACAATATTTCCAAAAATCTTTTTTTATCGCACATCTTGAGCAGATATTTATCCAGTTGGAGCATACTGTCATCCTGCTCATCCTCTTTCCATTTCAAAAAATACTTTTCTGGCGTAAGGATAGTTCCGTATTTCAATCCCTCGGTGTTATTACCGGCAAAGACGAATTGAATCGTAGAAAAAAATGATTGAATAAACTCTTTTTGTTGGTTGACAATACTCTGGCGGATGCCATCACCAATAGACACAGTGCTTCGCTTGAGCTCCAGCACACCAAGGGCAATACCGTTCACATATAAAACAATATCCGGGCGTTTTTCACGATTACCTTGCACAGTCACTTCTTCAGCAATAGCAAAATTATTCTTTTCTGGTTTTTTCCAGTTGATAAAGTAGACGTCCTGATTATTTTCACCCACATGTTCCACGACTTTAGCGCCATAACGCAGGAGTTTGTAGACATTTTGGTTGTTGGTGTAGAGGCTTTCGTTGTAGTTGTTGGCGGCATTGCGGAGTTGATCCAAAGCGCGCGCAATCAAAGTAGCGCTATACCCGCAGCTGGATAGATATTTTCTTACCTCTCCCTCTTCAATATTACTATTATCGAGTCGATCTTCCCAGTTGCCCAAATATTCATATTTAAGTCTATCCCAAAACAAAGACACAATTCTGTTTTGTGTAGCTCTTTCTATTTGACCGACATTTTGATTAGTTGTTAGCATATATCCGTATTCTCCCTGTTAAAAGTTGTTGCATCATACCCTGTTTGAGCATGATGTATTTATCTTTCTTTTGCTCCAGTTTCTCAATCTCTGCATCCATATCGGAGAGGATGGAAACTATGGCAGTTTGCTCGGCTTTTGATTTCGGAAAAGCAATTGGTAATTCAGTTATATCATCGGTATTTACATAAATCTGTGTCCCCGGTTTGGATAAATTAACGATATACTTATGTGTTTTACTACTGTTTATTTGAAAATACAAAAACAAAGGCTCAATTTCATCTTTCGCAGTAAGACGCATTGTCCGCTGATTAAAAATATATTTTTCATTTTCCTCTATATACAAAACTCTACCAATTATTGTTCCTACTGCAGTTTTATCATTTAGAATCATCGTTAGGTCATTTTTGTTTAACACAAACTTTTTTAGTTCCTTGAAATATTTCCGATCAATATAACTACTAGTTTCAACAAATTTTCCAGCTTCGGAATAATTTCCAATCGAAATAACTAGCAGACCATTCCTTTTATTAAAATATTTTTCCAAAGCAGTTCCGTTTTGATAATTACACAATTTTCCCAAAGGCGACACCACCCACTCCCCACTAAACCCCGGCAATCTTTTTTTGCCGGCGAGGAGTTGTTGCATCGCGCCTTGTTTGATGGCTTTCTTTTTGGCGATCAGTTTTTCAACATTTTCAATCAGCGCATCAGTATCGGAGAGAACAATAGCAATAGCGGATTGTTCGGTCTTATTTTTTGGGAGAGCGAATGCTATTTTTTTAATTTGACTCCCTGTAACAAGTGGCTGCCCTGAGCCAAATATTAGTTTTTTCAGCTTAAAATTTATGAGCTGATAATAAGAAAAATTTATATCAATTCCGGATTGATATGTGACCATGAGCGTGTTATCAGAAACACAATATTTGCCACTAACTTCATTTACCGTTCCGGCGTTTGCGCCAACTCTAGCAATTAATACTTTATCACCCGCATAGTCTGACTGTTTTTTGTAGCCAATAATTCCAGTTGAGCCATAAATTGGATAATCACCTAACTCGTTAGTGGTATTGGATTTTCCAGATGCAACAGAAATGGTAAAATCTTCCATTTCTTTTACATCCCAATCCTCTGGGATTACTCCGATCTCGGTTTGTTTATAGCCTGCCTTCACCGAAGTTTCGTCAGGCAGGCCTTTTTTGATTATTGTATCTGTTACCATATAAATCCCATTTTTTTAAGATGTGCATCTACTTTGCCGGCAAGTGTTTCGGTTAAGGTGACAAGTGCCGGCAAAGGTGTGGCATAACGCTCGGCGAGGTCTTTAATCCGCCTGGTGAGTCGCTGGTTGATGCGATCCATTTCGTCTTTGACCGCCTGCTCGAGTGATGCCATCCATTTATCATCCACTACCAAAACCTTGATCTCTGATTCGGTGAGCGTCTTGTATTTGGCAATTAGCCTAGCATCAAGTGCCTTCTCAGCTTCTTTGATTTTTTTCTTCGCTTCGGATTCTTGTTCCCCGAGTGCGAGATACTGCTTCATTGCTAATAGCTCTTCAGCATCTTCTGGTTTGCCTTTAATTTCTTTGATTCGAGATGTAACATTCACTTTGTTTATCTTTTCGAAACTCGCAAAATATCCTTCTTCTCCGCTATTTTCCTCAATGAGTTCCTCAATTTCTCGGCTGGCGTTATCAAGTTTGGCTTGTAGCTCTTCTATTGTCTGTTTCTCACTGGTAAAATAGCGATTGATCACCAGATGCTTGGGAATCAAGTCGCACTCCATTTCTCCTTTTTTGCCTTCTACTGCTGATAGCTCCGCCTTCCAGCCGTCGACTGCAATCAAATACATATCATCTTGCATGGTCTCCGCCCAATACTCCATCAGATGCTGATAAATATCATACTTGTCAATCAAACTGGTGTTGCTGAATGCCGCTAAAATATCCTCGGATATTCCATGAATAATCTCCTTTGGCTTTAAATCAATAGTCAGGTTTTTGAAGAGAATGGTATTTTTTTCTTTCCAAGTGGTAAAAGTCGCCTCCATGGTTTTGGCATATTCAGTATATTCCAGATGTGAAAAAATGGTGTTCTTGATTTCCTCTTGAGCTATTTTGAGCGTACTATATCCCTTTCTCTTGCTCTCCCCAAATAGCGAAGTTCTGAGTGTCGGATACACGCTCCAGTAGTTTTGTAAGTCTTCAATATCTTGAGTTGGGATATCGCCCTTGAGATGTGCTTCAATATCCTGGATGTCTTCGGCCTCTTGACTGTCTATATAGCGGGGAATGTTGAGATTAAATTCATTTTTCTCAATCTCAACAACACTCACCATGCGAGAATACTTTGGTATTTCCAGGTGTTTGTTAAATACATCCACGATCTTGTGAATGTCCTGAGTGCGCAGACGATTTTTGTTGCCGTCTTTTACAAATCCCTTACTCGCATCAATCATAAAAATTCCTTTACGGTTTTCAGCGTTTTCTTTATCAAGAACAATAATACAAGCAGGGATACCCGTACCATAGAATAGATTGGCTGGCAGTCCGATGATGCCTTTGATATAGCCACGACGAATGATGTTGGTACGAATCTCTGCCTCGGCATTGCCACGAAAGAGCACGCCATGCGGGAGAATACACGCGCCTTTGCCGGTAGTTTTTAATGATCGGATAATATGAAGAAGAAAAGCATAATCGCCATTTTTAGCAGGCGGCGTACCAAAACCTTGAAATCTTCCGAACACATCATGTACAGGATCAACGCCGTTACTCCATGATTTGAACGAGAACGGAGGATTGGCTACGACAAAATCAAAGGTCTTAAGTTGGCTCCCCTCTATGAAAAGTGGAGTGGAAAGAGTGTTCTCTCTCACAATTTCTGATGCTGGATTGTTATGCAAAATCATGTTCATCCGCGCTAAAGCTGCAGTCGCATTATCCATTTCTTGTCCGCAGAGTTTCACATTTTTATCTGTTTCGTCTGCCACCTTCAAAAGTAATGAGCCTGAGCCGCAAGTGGGGTCATAGACAGTTAGGTAATTTTTTGTCGTACTTGCAATACCAATAGTCTTGGCGATGATACGACTCACTTCGGCAGGAGTGTAAAATTGCCCCTTGCTTTTACCGCTCTCGGTTGCAAAGTTTTTCATTAAATATTCATAGGCGTCACCGAGAATATCATCACCATCTGCTCGGTTTTTACTAAAATCAAGAGAGGGATTTTCAAAAATAGCGATCAGCTTTGTTAGCCGTTCAACCATATCTTTATCGTTGCCTAATTTTGTTGGATCATTAAAATCAACGGCAATCTTTCCAAGCGATGTATTTGCCTCTTCAATCTTTTGGATAATTTTTTTATTAATGTCGTCTCCGATAGTTGGCTTGCCCTTAAGTGCCACCATATCCTTGAAGCTTGATCCTTCAGGAATAGTGATTGGGGCATAAGTTACGCCGGCATATTTGTCGGAGATATATTTAATAAACAACAAAACCAGCACATAGTCCTTGTACTGTGATGCATCCATACCACCGCGAAGCTCGTCGCAGCTTTTCCAAATTGAACTATAGAGTTGTGATTTTTTGATTGCCATAATTTATCCTTTTTAAAAAATATTAAAGTTTGAGGCGTTAGCCGTAAAAAGAAAAGAATATCTTATATAGCATCGGTTCGTATATTTGCGAAGTGCTAAAGGAATTTGTGTAAGCATAGCGATCCGCAAACACATTATTAGATAAAGTGTCAATATTCATGTCCGCTTAAAATTCAGAATGCCAAAGTTTAGCCTGTCTCTCCCAGTGTAGTACTCTCCTTCAAGTACTTTTCTATTAGATTGTATAGTAAGCCTAGCGGTTCCTCGGTGCGTATGCATTGTATCTTTTGCATCAGGCGTCGGCTCGTTTAGATATTCATAACTAAGTACTATGCTATTAGGGTTTTCAATAATTATTGCCGCAATTACACTACTAGATTTAGAATAGTTGGCTTCTAGGATGATGCTGGTCTGAGTCCAATTTTGGGATATCGTAAGAGTTGCATCATGCCTTTTAGTATGCTCGTCAAAGGATGAAGCTATATAGCCATTCCAAGTACCGTTTAAATCAGGAATTTTTAAAACTCCGATTGCATGTAGTATTCGCCACCTCCAAAGATATCTATTAAAAATGGCATAAAACAGACCATAGAACCCTATTACCGATGGGGCATCAATCCACCAAGGTACAGTGAATTGCATAGCTCCAAGAACTCTATTAAGCCCCCATGCGGCAAATACACTTACACCTGCAATATAAAGCGGTACAATTTTTCTTTCATTTGAATCGGTCGCGTATGAGTGCATATTTTCACCAATCATTCCAAAGTCTTATCAACTTTTGTATAAATCTTTCAGCTTCGGATATTAACCACTGCTCCGGAGTATCACCAAAAAGTTTCAATTGTTCATTTTGGCATACAAAATCTTTTAAATTAGCCTTGTTCAGCCAATTAACAATATTGCAAAATACATCTTGGTAGCTACCACTAAATTTATCATTCGGCACATTATAAAGTAAACATTCCAAGAAATATGATGGTGCTAAACTACTGGATATGTAGTCTTCCTCTCCAAGATAACTTCGTGTATTTTTGAATATTCTTACCACGGATTTATACTGATTGTTAGTGTTTTGATGCTTCTTTATGCCATTATTATAATGAATTTTAGGATAATTTATAACTTGACGCTTTTCATTACTAGTCCAAAAGGTTATTCCCTCTATATAGTCATAACTTTTGAGACTCTTGTATTTCCTATATTGAGCGCATACTACAACATCTGCTGGCAAGCGTCCGCTGGTGGCTTCCACTTTTATAGATTTATTTCCTTCGGTAATTATTGGTGGATTATAATAGTCTTTTAAAGCACTTAAAACATCAGATCTAAAATCATTCCATCCGTAGGAAGCTGGTAATAGTTCTAGATATCTTTTTTGTTCTTCGGAAAGATTGCAATAGAAAGTTGAGTTAATTTGAACTGCTAAATCCACATCCATATCTCCACGGATATTCGTATCGTTTTTATAGGAGCCTTGAAGATAAACCTCAAAATCTACACCATCAGGAAACTCATAGGAATTTAAAGCATTTCTTATAGATTCATGAGTAGCCTTAGCGGTAGTTATTGCACCTTGATGAGACCAAGCTTCTAATTGTGATTCTGGAATACCCAACTTATTTACCTCCTCAAAGGCATTTCATATAACGTTATTATGCAAATTATTTTCATAATGTAAAACTAATAATAGTATTCAAAATTATGCTACTCTTTATTTAGTTTGAACACAATTATATTTTATTAGAAATCAAAAAATATATATCCGGGAACAGTTTTTCGTCATGCTACAAAAATATATATTACCTTATTAAATCACCACTAGAGAGCAATAAAATAATCTTTTCTAATTTTTATATACCTTTACTTTAATTCGTTAAAAAACTTATAAAATCCTACTTTTTTTGTGAAATTGTTTTAATTTATTTAGTTAACAGTAATTATTATCCCCTCTTCTTTCCATTCCCGCCAATCGAGGTTGGTTAGCTCAGATAGTTGGAGAAGGTCTTGTAGTTCTTTAAATCCTCCGCTTAGTGAATCCCTTAAGACAATTATTTTCCGAGCGAGGGGTTGGCTGATATGTAATATTTTTATAAATTCATCCTGTGATGCGGTATTGACACTAATGGTTTGAACTTCCGGTTTTGGGGAAGTGGTAGACAAGATTTGAGGATTATTGTAAAGGGAGAAGTAGACTTCGGTTTTGGCCAGAGTGGAAATAGATATAGTTATGGAAAGGACAATGATTAAAAAAGCAAGAATACTATATTTAGTATTTCTTTTTAGATATTGCATTTATAATGTGCTCTTTTTGATTTAGATTCAGGGGGACAGGCTTTACTTTTTACCTGGCATTAAATGCGGGATGACAAAAGAAGTCTGTCCCCCATTTTAAATAGAAAAGTACTCGGGTGTGAGTTATATATTTAATACCCTTTTATATATTCGACAAAGGGTTGGAAAAATCCTGCTTTTCTTGATAATTAATTGCAAAATGTAAAGATTCACAATTCACCAATTTAAAAATAATCCACCAATCTTCCGAAAAGATTTTC
>Ga0307380_10005737_pt1 | contig 16451 bp, 9 predicted proteins | sample UN3MG_FD_202239 | JGI IMG/M metagenome (GOLD analysis project Ga0307380, IMG submission 202239) | Soil microbial communities from Risofladan, Vaasa, Finland - UN-3 | ecosystem: Environmental > Terrestrial > Soil > Coastal area > Acid sulfate soil | place: Finland: Risofladan, Vaasa | collected...
TTAACGGCGCAACAGTGATATCCGCCCCTTGTGGGTCTGGCAAAAAGGATGCCCGGCCCGCCCCCTCCTTATCGATCACAGGCAAGCTGCAATCAACCGGTTTCGCTCTTTTTAATGAATGATTGGGGCTAAAATATCCAATCCCTCTGATTATCCCTCAGAACCGTTCAAAAATCCTGCCCCTCACAACAGGCTGCACCCAGACTAGGTGATAAATATCCTTACCTGTTTTGGAAAGAGCGTTTCTGCAAAAATACGAAATTTACCTTTGATTTACGGCCTGGGACGAGTTATCATTGGTCAGCAATCGCAAGATGTTCTCGGATTCAAAATGTTAATACAGGGTTAATTGCATGAAAAATTCCTCCTTGATCGAAGATTCCCGTCAATCCTGGGCCGGATGGAAACAGAGTACCAGCCTGAAAGAAGGGTAATTCTATGCAACAGAACAAGATAAAAGCGCTTATTTTTTCTGCTATTATTTCGGCGGCAATTTTTCCGGCCTTTTATTCAGGGTGCTCAGGGTTGGAAAAGACAGAGGTTGTACCATTGGAGATAGATGATGTCCTGGTGAACCCGGGGATGGGTTTCACCACGTTTCACAGTTTCAACGGCGATGAACGAAACAGTAATTACCCCGAGTGCTCTATCGCTTATTTCCGCTGGTATTGGGATGAGCTGGAGCCCGAGGATGGGAAGATCGACCTGGGGATGATTGACAGTGTCCTGGCCCTGGCCCGGGCGCACGGCCAGAAGCTCGCCTTTCGGGTAATGTGCCAGAACGGACACATGCGTGTCCCCCAGTGGCTGAGGGATGCCGGAGTAAAGGGGCAGCCCTATCCCGACGGTGCTAACTGGCAGCCGCAATATGATGACCCGCTGTTCCTCGAAAAACATCAGCGGCTGATCGTGACCCTGGCCCGGCGCTACGACGGCCACCCGGATATCGACCACATCGATATCGGCTCTGTGGGCCGCTGGGGCGAGTGGCACACCACGGGTACCGGGATGGAGATGCCCGCAAACGAGGTGCGCCGCAAGATTATCGACTTCTACCTGGACAACTTCCACAGTACGCCTTTGGTCATGCTGATCGGCGGAGAGTACGGCCTGGCCTATGCTGTCAGAAACGGCTGCGGCTGGCGCGCGGATTGCCTGGGTGACATGGGAGGGTTCAGCAAGACCTGGAACCACATGGAAAATTATTACCAGCAGGCTCTGGATGAGGCTCAGGCAAATGAAAGCTGGAAACAGGCGCCGGTGGTTTTTGAATCCTGCTGGACCATGCAGCACTGGAAAGATATGGGGTGGGATCTGGATTATATCCTTTCCGAGGCCCTGAAATGGCATATCTCGGTCCTGAACAATAAATCATCCCCCATTCCGGAGGAGTGGCAGCTCAAGGTGACAGAGTTCCAGAAAAAAATGGGGTACCGTTTCGTGTTGAAACGCCTGGCGCATCAATCCAGGATAACCGCCGGGGGGGAAATGCGGCTCTCCACAGACTGGGAAAATAAAGGCGTGGCCCCCTGTTATCTAAACTATCCACTGGCTGTCGAATTTCGCTCCGCCAAAGACAGCACCTCCTGGGTTGTGGAAACAGAAAAAGACATTACAGCCTGGCTTCCCGGCCCAGTGAACCTTGAAATAACAATCACTGTGCCGCAGGATATACCCCCAGGCGAGTATGAGCTCGGCCTGGGGATGCTCGATCCGCACAGCGGCAAACCCGCAATCAAGCTCGCTGTCAAGGGCCGGGGCCCGGATGGCTGGTACCGCCTGAGCCGGGTTAAAGTCCGTTAAAAATACCGGAAAGCTTTTGCAGAGTTTAAGATCAGAATATTTTTTTCGAGACTTCATTCCGGAGGTGAAAGATGTCTTACAGGCCTGTTTTACGGACAGTGGTTTGTCTCTTTTTTATTCTCGGTCCTGGGACGGTTTTTGCGCAAAAGACCCCGACCGGCAACCCCGCTGATTTTAAACTGAAAACCTGCCTTCATTCAGTCAGCTATGCCGGTTTCTGGCGCGGACAGGACAGACTCACAGTAGATGAATTCCTGCTCAAGGCAAAGGAGCTGGGATTCGAGGGGGTGATGCTGGTGGCCAAGCGGCCTCATGTCTCCCCGCTCGATTATGACTCCGAGGCCCGGAAACGGCTCAAAGCGAGGATCCAGGAGCTGGGTCTGAAGCTTGTCGGCCTGGCCGGCTATACGGATTTTACCGCCGGAGTCGATAAACCCGGCATACCGAATGTCGAGATCCAGGCGGCCTATGTCGGAGAGCTGGCCAGGCTGGCAAGGGACCTGGGCACTGACATGGTGCGTATCTTTACCGGCTATGAGAGACCGGACATTTCATTTGACAACCAGTACGCAATGGTGGCCGAGGGGCTGGGAATGGCGGGCCGGAAAGCCGCGGAATTCGGGGTTACGCTGGCCGTACAGAATCATCACGATATCGCTCTGCACCATGACGCCATGTGCTGGCTGCTCAAAGAGGTAAATCTGCCGAATGTCAAAGCGGCCTGGGATGCCTGGTCCCCCGCTCTGGAAGGCCTGGGTCCCGAGGAGCTGCGGGAATCAGTGATCAAAATGAAGCCTTTTATTGTCCACACCACCGCCGCCGATTATGTCAGGCTGCCCCGCTTCCAATACCAGCCCGGACTTACCAGCTATCTCCCTCAGGCAGACCTGTTCCGCGCCGTGCCTATGGGGGAGGGGATGATCGACTACCGCACCTTTTTCAATGCCTTGAAAGAAATCGGCTATCAGGGCTATATCGCCTATGAGATGTGCGCAGTGCTTGAGGGCGGGGGCTCGATCGAAAACCTGGACAAAACCGCAAAAAAGTTTTTGCAGTATATCAAGCAGTTCGAGTAATGCCCGGCGATCCATGCAAGACTGCGGGGCCTGCCGGGCTCACTTTTAAAATTCCCGCCGGAGCAGGGGGTTTCTCTCACTTGTCCGGCGCAATGAAGCCTTTATTCCGCAATCGGGGGCCACGACTTTTTTCTTTCCGGTCCCGGCTCGATTTAATCCGACAGGATTGAGCATCTGCAAACAACCGGAGGATAAAATGGCAAGTCTTTTCAAGGTGCGGTTTTTCAATTCCGCAGTATTCGTATTAATTGTTTTTTTGGGCCATACCAGGCTCCAGGCAGCTTTAGAGGTCCCGGTTTACGTGAGTGACGCCGAGGGTTATGCCAGGCGGAGCGAGCCTGTCACTCTGGGGATTTCATTGCCCCGCGGGGTGGTCACCGACCTGTCGCGGCTCTCGGTTGCCGGCCCTGACCGTGTGCCCGTGCCGGCTCAGTTCGAACCGCTGGCCACCTGGCCCGATGGTTCGGTCAAGTGGGTGCTCCTTGATATGCTCGCAGACTGCCCCTCCAGGGGTACTAATCAATATCTGCTCAGGGACACCGGTGAACAGCCGGACAGACGGCCCGTGCTTAAATTGACGGAAAGCGGGGATAAGGTTGTGGTCGAGACCGGTGTCCTGCGCTGTATCCTGGACCGTAAGAGGTTTGACCTGTTCGACACAGTTTATTTGGATCACGATCAGGACGGCAGTTTTTCGGAATCTGAAAGAGTAACCCCATTAGAGGGTGTCCCGGGAGTGAGTCTTGTAAATCAGCATGGCCGGGAGATCAACAGCCGGGGGGGCAATACCGGAAGCTTCGAGGTCGAGGCCCGTGGCCCGGTGAGGGCCACCGTAGCGGTTAAAGGCTCTCTCGCTGACCCGGACGGAGAAAGCTTTCTCGACTATACCGCCCGGCTTAGTTTCTATGCAGGCAACGGCCTGGTAAGGATCTTTTTCACCCTGGAAAATCACCGCTACACAGTGCCCCTGCCCGGAAGCCACTGGGTGCTCGGGAGGCCGGGGAATATGTTATTTGAAGACATGTCCCTTGCGGCCCGGGTCGACTTTGACGGTCCGATCCAGATGTCCGTGGGTGACGGGCCGGAAGATATTCTTGACCGGGTGGTGCTTACCGGCAAAGGCGGCATTTACCAGGAGTCTTCCGGCGGAGAAAACTGGTTTCACAGGAACCACATGAATTATCTGGGCCGGATCCCCCTGCGCTTCCGGGGGGCCAGGGTGTTTATCGATGGAGTAGAGCCTTACAGTCGCCACCGGCCCGATGCCTGGCTGCACGTGGCTGACCGGCGGTTCGGCCTGGCCGTAGCCGTGCGCCATTTCTGGCAGAACTTTCCAAAAGGGCTGACCGCGGAGCCTGATGGAACAGTGAGGGTGGCCTTGTGGCCCGAAGAATTCCCGGACCTTCACGAGCTCCAGGGCGGGGAGATCAAGACCCATGAAATAGCCTTTTTCTTTCATACCGGGCCGCAAGGCAGCACCAGGACGGAAAACCGGGTGGCCAGTGTGATGGGCTCTTTCCACCACCCGCTTTACGCCAGAGCGCCCGCTGAATGGTACCTGGCCAGCGGTTTTTTCGATGACGCCACAATTTACGACCCGCAGCGCTTCCCGGCTTATGAGCGCTACATGCAGGGGGCTGTCGCAGCCAAAGGTAACAACCTGACAGCGGACATTGAAAAGATAGACGAGTACGGCTGGCGCAATTTCGGTGACACCTGGGCAAAAAATGAGACCGATAAGACCGGAGGTCCTCACACTGGCCGCCAAGTGGTCAGCCATTTCAATCTCGAATATGATTTCGGCTACGGCATGCTTTTTCAGTCCTTGCGCACCATAGACGGCACCCCGGAGCTCAGCCGCAAGTGGTGGAGCCTTGCTGAGGCGGCCCTGCGCCACGAGAGCGATATCGACCTCTATCACTGCAAGACAGACCCGAGAGCAGGCGGAGTTTACAACAGCGGAAAGTTTACGCATACCCAGCACGGAGTGGAAGCGGCCCTGGTAACCCATCGCGGCGGCCCGCGCCTGACCTGGTTCGGCAGTTTGCGCTGGCCCTGGGGGCAGGGTTCCTCTCCTGAATCAGGCCATTTCAACAACCGCGGCCAGATGTGCTATTACTACCTCACCGGCAACCGCCGCGTGCTCGAGTCCGCTCTCGAGCATGCCGGTCTGGTCTACTGGAAAATCGCCGGAGACAAGTTCGCCCAGATAGACCAACTGAGCCGCGAGGCAGGCAACAACCTGCAGATTATGACTGATGCCTACCTTTTCACCTGGGATGAGAAATACAGGGAAGCTGCGGAGAAGATACTCAAAAGTACGGCCCCGGAGAAACAGTGGTATATGACAGCCGAGGGCCGCTCCGGGAATCCGGAGCAGAAAGTAGAAGGGTTCTGGACCTCGGCGCTTTGTATCAATGCAGCCGCCCGCTGGACAGCCGTAATGGAGGAAAAGACAGGCAAACCCTACCAGATGGGACGAACATACATCACGGCTTACGCCGACTTTGTCAGCCGCTTCCTGGCCGGCGGTCCGGAAGTCGGGTTTTACTCAAGCTGGTCTCCTGCCGGAGGAGGCAGGGGAGCAGGCTACGGCCCCTGGACCTTCCGCATTGCCGATCTGGTGATGTTCGGCCACAAATATACCGCTGATCTGGCACTCAAAAAGCGCTGCCTTAAAGCCGCTGCCGATGCTTTCCAATATATGGGGCGCAGGTTCCCGGGCAGCGATCCGGTGTATACTACCGGCAAGAACTCCACCATGCATATCGGCGGGGGGCATGAATATACATTTTTCAAGCGCTGCGGACAGTGGCCGGAATAAACTGAATGACCAGCGGATTTGCTTGAAGGTTGCAGCTTGATCTTCAAATCTATAACTGTCGATTCAACCGGCAAGACCGGCAACTGCGCGCAGTGCCTGTCGAGGTTCGACATTCATTCTCGAAATATACTGCGAAGGGGGAAGAAAAATGTCCGGGAAAAAGGATTGGACAAAGGGGAATATCACTCGGCGTGATTTTCTCGCCGGCGCCGGCGGGATATCCCTGGCAGTCGCGGCCAAAATCGCCGCAGGCCAGGAAATTCCGCTGCCGAAAGAACGCCCCAATATTCTGATCATTATCAGCGACCAGCTTGCGCAAAGAGCAGTGGGGGCTTATGGCGATCAGTGGGCGGAAACCCCGAATATCGACTCTCTGGCAGCTAGAGGAGTGCGGTTTTCCAGATCGTATACAAACTGTCCGCTCTGCCAGCCCTCCAGGGCCTCCTTCTGGACCGGACGTCCCCCGCACGAGACAGGTGTGGACTCGAACGGGATGAATTATCCGGTCCCGATCATACCGGAAAGCATGCCTACGCTCGGCTCGATTTTTAAAGCCGGGGGATACGAAACGATCCATTTCGGCAAGCAGCACGATGCCGGCTCTCTGAGAGGTTTCAAGCTAATAGAGCCAAGGGAGGTGGAGATCGAGGCTTCCGCGGCCTGGCCGGTCAATTCCGATTCGAAGCAGGACCCGTATGCTGCCGAAAAATGTGCAGAGTACCTGAAACAGCCGCACGAGAAGCCGTTTGTGGCTGTGGCCTCACTGAACAACCCGCATAATATCTGCGGCTGGGTAGGGGAAAATGCAGGGGTGCACCAGGACATTCCCATTCCTTTAAAACTGCCTCCCCTGCCTGACAATTTCGAGATCCACGACCTCGGGACAAGACCCCTGCCGATCCAGTATCTCTGCTGCAGCCACAGGCGGCTCGAGCAGGCATCGCATTGGAGCGAGACAAACTACCGCCATTACCTGGCAGCCTATTACCATTACCTGGGCCTCGTGGATACCCAGATCGGCGTTATCCTGGATGCCTTGTATTCCACACCTGAGGGCAGGAACACGCTGGTGGTCTTTTTCGCGGACCACGGCGACGGTATGGCCTCCCACCGGATGGTGACCAAACAGGTGAGTTTCTATGAAGAGACCACCCGGATCCCCTTGATCTTCGCAGGACCCGGTGTCAAAAATCATAATAAAATTATCCAGGAGCCGCTGGTCAGTCTCCTGGACCTCGTGCCGACTCTCTGTGATTATGCCGGGCTGGCAGTTCCAGACGACCTGCATGGAAAGAGCATGCTCCCTTGGCTGAAGGGGGAAAGATCGGAAAATGGCCACCAGTACGTGTTCAGCGAGTGGCAGACCGAATGGGGATACACAGTCTCGCCAGGCCGGATGATCAGGAGCGGCAAGTTCAAATATACCAGGTATCTGGAGGGAAATGGAGAGGAGCTTTACGACCTGGAGAAAGATCCGGGTGAAAAGCGCAGCCTGATTCACGACCAGTCATACGCCGAGGAGCTGAAGAAACACCGCCTGCTTCTTGAAGAGCACCTGAAAAAGACCGCAGACCCATTTTTAAGCCTCACCGTGAAGGCCGACAAACGGTGGCGCTCGCATCCCCTGGGCTACCCGAATCACCAGGGCCTCTCAGCCCCAGAGGCAGCCTGGGAAGAGGAGAAGAAGAAAAGATGAAACGGGGAATGGAAAACGGAGAAACGGAGAAACGGGGAAACGGAGAAAGGGAGAAACGGAGAAACGGGGAAACGGAGAAACGGAGAAGCGGAGAAACGGAGAAACGGAGAAGCGGAGAAACGGAGAAACGGAGAAACGGAGAAACGGAGAAAGGGAGAAACGGGGAAACGGAGAAACGGAGAAACGGAGAAACGGAGAAACGGAGAAACGGGGAAACGGAGAAGCGGAGAAACGGAGAATGGGAAAAAGAAGAAAAATAGTCAACAAAAAGGATCGATAAATAATTATCTTGACCGGCGCGCCTTTTTAGCCGCCTCAGGCGGGATATCTTTGGCAATCGCCTCGGAGATTGCAGCCGGTCAGGAACCGGTTGAACTGCAATTATCAGGGGGTTCGGTCATGAGTATAACCATGCGGGTGATCCAGCAATATGATATAAAGTACGAAAAGGAATTCATGGAATTGGAAAGAAAGTTCGCGGAGCTTGAGTCAAGGAGAAAGGACTATCGAAAAGGGAAGAGACTGAAACCCCTCAGCGCCTGCGAGCCTTGCAATACCTTGGTTTGGGAATGCGAGTTCCCGGACCTCCAGGCCGCAAAAAAGTGGCTCGATTTCCTGGGTGGAGACGGCGAGCACCAGGAGCTTTTTATCAAACAGGCCCCTTATTTTAAGCAGGTGAAGATCGAGTTTTACGAAAATCTGGAATACTGAGAGCTATAGAAATTACAAGCTTATGTATCCAGCCTGATAAGCCGATAATTTTGACTTGCCCTGCAGGATTAGTTATAATAATTTAGCTTTCAGACCTCTGGCTGCCTTAATCTTAATATTGAGAAAATGTTGTCTATAATGCCCAGCGTATTATTAAATTATAGATGATCAAAATGGCCGGGGGAACAGGGACAGAACCGGTTCAGGGATGGAAGAAACAATCCCGGAGACTTTGTCGCTTTACAACTTTTAAATTTACATCACTTTTGTCCTTTTTATTTACCACAACATATCTCTTTAATCAACGAGTTGCCCTGAAAAAACTTATAAATCCCTGTATGACATTTTCAAAAAATGCTCCGCTTGTTCTATCACGGCCCACCTTCTATGGAGGCAACAATGTTTCCAAAACGAAGCGGTAGTTTTCAAACCTCCTTCCTGGCATTCCTCTTCACAATTTTCGCTCTGAGTTGGAGTGTTGCAGTCACCCAGGCCGCAGTAAAAACCGAAAATCCAGGTTACTCAAATCTCCCTTTAAGTGCAGATATTCTCGAAATATCAGGAATAACGCGCGGAGTCTGCTCGGTATTGGGCGGCGACAACAGGGCACTGGCCCTTGAGCTTGCCGGATCAGGCGCATTTCTGGTGGACTTCCGGGATCCGGGCGGCCAGGTGATAGAGGCTGCGCAGAAACTGGCGGACGAAAAGGGATTGTACGGCCGGTCGATAATTGCGGAAAAAGGCTCGATCAAACAACTCCCCTATGCCGATAATATGGTTGATCTGATCCTGTCTGTATGTCTTACAGACAGCCGTTTGGCAGAGCTTTCCCTGCCTGAGATCCTGCGTGTGCTCCGTCCGGGAGGCAAAGCTGTGATCGGCAGGCTGAAAAAAGTGGCCGGGGGTGAAGGGATTTTGAGCGCGGCCCGCCTGCAAGATTGGCTCAAATCCGCAGGTGAGGCTGGGTACACATGCGATGAGGACGATTCAGGCCTCCGGGCAGTGGTGACCAAGCCGCCCATGAAAGGCACTGACAACTGGAGCCACTGGGAGCACGGCCCGGACAACAACCCGGTCTCGACAGACACTGCGATCAAGGCGCCGTATATGACACATTTCCTGGGGCTGCCTTATTACATCGCCATGCCGGCCATTACTACTGTGGCCGAGGGAAGAGTATTCACGGCCATGGGCCATATCGCACACCATGAGCGCGAGGAGCCCTGGCTCAATACCCTGGTTGCCTGGAACGGCTACAACGGCACGGAGCTCTGGAAGCGCAAGCTCCCGGATGGCTACCTGGTGCATCGCTCGGCGTTTGTCGCCACAGGCAGCACTTACTACATGATCAATCCCGAGGGAAACGGCTGCCTGATGCTGGATCCGGCGACCGGCGTGGAGAAAGACAGGGTACGTATCCCGGAGCTTGAAGGGGAGTGGAAATGGATGGCCCTGTCAGACGGTGTCCTGTTCGCCCTGGCGGGCAAGGAGAAAGATCCTCCACAGACCACGATCGTGCGCAGCCCCGCCCAGGCCTGGAGCTGGGAAGACCTGAGCACCGGTTACTATGAAAAGCGGATTCCCTGGGGCTTCGGGACAGTGATCCTGGCTTACGACCTGGACAGAAAGAAAGTGCTCTGGACCCATACGGAAGAAGCTCCTGTCGACTCCCGCGGGATAGTTATCGGTGACGGGAAAGTGTTTTTCTATGGGCCCGATTCCCATATCGGCTGTCTGGATGCCAAAACAGGGAAACTTTTGTGGGCCAACAACAACCCCGAAGTGCGGGAGCTGATCGAAGAACCGGGCCAGGGGCTTATCTCAACTCCCGGGTTCCGCACCACTTGTTTATGTCTTTATACCCCCAAGGCGCTGTTCTACGAGGCTCAGACCAGGATGAACATTGTCGCTGTGTCCAACAGGGATGGCAGCCTCCTGTGGCACAGGAAAAAGACCTCCAACAATCCGAATATGCTTTATGCTGACGGCAACCTGGTGGTGGGAATCGGTCCGCAAGGCAATACCCAGATAATCGACCCCCTGACCGGGGCCACACTCGAGGACCTGGGGTTCAAAAAACGTTCCTGTGTGCGGCTGACCGCTGTCTGGGACTCATTTTTCTGCCGGGGCTGGCCGGAGGGTCTTACCCGCTATGACCGTCTGGCAAAGAAAGTCCTTTTTAACGGCGCTGTCCGGCCGGCATGCAATGACGGCGTTATCCCGGCGAACGGGTTGCTTTACCTTGGACCCTGGCTCTGCGACTGCAACCTTTCCCTGATGGGCAGGCTGGCGTTGTGCTCTGCCGGAGCGTTCAAGTTCGAGTACAAGGCCACAGAGGCGGACCGTCTGGAACTCGGGGTGAAAGATTTGACCCGGGTCGCGGCGTTCGATATCTCGGACAGAGACTGGCCTGCTTACCGGGGCAACAATGCCCGCAGCTCCAGCTCCAGGGCAGAGGTCCCCGGACAGGTGGAGAAAATCTGGGAGTACGAGCCAGGGAGCCCTGTCAAATCCAGCGCGCCCACTTCGGCCGGGGGCCTGGTTTTCCTGGGCGGGGATGACTGCAAGGTCCGCGCGGTAGATGCAGCCACAGGCGTACTGAAATGGTCTTTCCTTACCGGGGGTCCGGTGATACAGCCGCCCACGATCTGGCAGGGCCGCGCCTATGTCGGGTCCGGAGATGGCTATGTCTACGCCCTGGAGGCAGCCACCGGGAAAATGCTCTGGCGCTTCCGCGCGGCTCCAGTGGAGCGCAAGATCATGGTCTACGGCTCGCTCTGCTCCACCTGGCCGGTGAACAGCGGCGTGCTAGTACAGGATGGAGTGGCTTATGCCGCAGCCGGGATAGTCGATTACGACGGCACCTATGTCTACGCCCTGGATGCTGTGACAGGCAAGATCAAGTGGCAAAACAACACCTCCGGGCACCTGGACCAGTCTTTACGCAAGGGAGTCTCGGCCCAGGGAGTGCTCACTATCGCCAACGGCCGGCTCTGGATGCCAGGCGGCAATGTGGTCTCCCCGGCCTCCTATGACCTGGCCACAGGCAAATACCTCGGCCCCCTTGCCGGGGATGGCTCGCCCAAAGCCAACCGCGGCGAGGAGATCGCCATCCTGAATGACCGCTATGTGCTGCTTGGGGGAAAGCTGCGGTTTTCAGCCTCTGAGAATGTGGTCAATCCGGAATATTTTACGGCGTTTGATTTGAGAGCGGTCAATGTCGATGGGAAAGGTAAGAATGTCTGCCGCGGGAAAATCACTCCCGCCTGGGATGGGAACAGGTTCCTCGTTGTTAATGGGCGGTTCGAGACCCCGGTCTGCTATTCGATCGGCAAGGTCGAGAAATACCTGGTCGAGGGTAATCCCGATAATCAGAAAACCTGGCCGGAGAGAGACTGGACAGCCGCCAGGCCGGAGGACCCCAGGCTGAAAGGAAGCGATGCCGTTTCCCTTGCCGTGGCGCAAAATGCTGCGCTTATTGTATATGAATCCCCGGTAGTCCGCGATCGGAATTCGCGCTGGACATTGTACTCCCTGAATCCTGATAATGGCTCGCTGGTCTGGGAGCAGCGGCTGCCCTCACCCGCTTTGCCCGGAAGTCTGCTTGTCGGCAGAGAGGGCCGGGTGATTGTGGTTCTTGAAAACGGCAATGTCGCCTGTTTCGCAACTAAAGGAGCTTCCTGATGATCCGGCTAAAGGTCTCCTCATGGGCCAGGCTGGCCCTGACAGCCGCACTGCTGTTTGCAACAGGCAGCCTGCCCGGTCCACAGCAGGCGCAGGCGTGCTATGATCTAACCGTGCGCGATGCCGCATTCGAGTATCCCCGCAGTGTCCATCTTCTTGCGGTAATGGCCAGGGCGGATGATCCTGCAGGAAAGGATGTTTACTCAGCTCTCGAACAATGGCTCAGCGGCCCGGGAAAAGGCTTGAATCTCGAACTCCGCCGTGTCGATCCGGGCAGCCCCGATGTCATTTGGACCGACTATGGCATTCCCTCCGCTCCGCCATTATCCCCGGTGGTGGTCCTGGCAGGGAGCGGTTCTCTCGGGCAGCCCAATTTCCTGGTCGATCACTGGGAGCCTGGCCCGGGCGCCGGTGATCTGGAAATTTTGAAATCATCTCCGGTCAGGGAGGAGATAAAGCGCGAGGTGACACACAGGCTCGCGGTATTGATCCATGTGCCAGGCAATGACAACAGTGAGAGTGATGCCGGGGAGGTTATTGAATCCGTGGTCCGGACATGGGCAAAAAGGGAGCCGCTGGGTGTCGCGGTAGTGCGAGTGGACCGCTCGGACGAGCGCGAGCGGCTGCTCCTGGCATTCATGGGAGCGAAAAGAACAGGCCCTGACTGGGTGGGGGTAGTGTTCGGCCGGGGCAAGCTGATGCCGCCGCTGAGAGGTGAGGAGATAACCGAGGAGAGATTGAACGGGCTTCTCGAGCCCCTGCTCGGCGATTGCTCGTGCCTTCAGTCTCCAGCCGCCCTGGGTGTCGACCTGCCCATGGAATGGGATGAGACCCTCGATTCTGCGCTGGTAAAGCTGCGCTCGAACGACATCCAGGTGAGCGGGGTTTCAGGCACATGGGGGATATTGGCTACCACTGCCTGGACCCTAGGGGGCCTGGTTTTTCTAGTCGGAATAGCCACAGCCCTGATAATGCGGAGCAGGAAGCGTTTTTCCGCATGAATCCTTGCAGTAGCTCAAGTTTTAGGGAGTTGGAGTTTCTGGATAATTAACTCGGATTCTTCGTAAAGATTTCATACCTGTATTTGTAATAAGGGTGCACCTGTGTGTGCGCCCGGGCCTGATCAAAACAGATTAACCCTCGGGCGGTCACATGGGTCCGCCCCATAAGCGCTAAGTTGTTGTAATATTTCTAAGCCGGATTATTTTCAATAATTCGCAATGCTTTATAAATGATAAAGTTATATCTCATCCCTATGATTAGGAGATTTACACACCCCGCCCGCTTCGCGGGCACCTCTCTCAAGAGGGGATTTTTCCCCCGCCGTTACCGGTCTATGCGCAAATGCCCGAAAGACGGGCATTTAATTCCCCTCTAAAAAGAGGGGTGGCGACGCAGTCGACGGGGTGTGTCATTCAAATCATCCTGAAGATTAACTTTCAACAATAAATACTTAGCGCTTATGGGGGTCCGCCCCTTGGGGTTGGGGAAATTTATGCATAATTCAGGTTAAGAGGGCAGAAGGCATAATCCTTCTTATGCCACCAAAAGAAGAAAAAAATTTACCTTTACGGATGATGGCTCCGTAAAAAGTCAAATTCTTTAAATTATTTATGTAAGTATTCAGAAATCAATGTAATTAGATGATTTTATTATTGCGATTTAGAATGATTATTATTATATTACCTGTATCTAACTTATGATGTATCTAGAAGCTAACCAATAAGTTACAGGTAAAAGACATGTTTAATGCCAGAGATCGACAAACAGGCTACCTTTTAGACCCTTGGGATTACCTCGGCCCTAAACGGCGCAGGCTGATGGAAGAATCCTGGGCCGGACTGTTCAAGAAAGAAATCCTTTGTGAACTTCCAGTAGAGGGAATGGCTCCTTTTTTTTCAGTTGATTTTGGCCGTTCTACTAAGGAGATGTATACCGTAATCGGAATGATAATCATCCAGCAAATGAAAGACCTCTCGGATGAGGAGACAGTATACCAATTAGCCTTTAACCAGCAGTGGCATTACGCCCTTGATATTCCAGGGGAGTCTGACCAGGCCAAGTATATTTGCCCGAAGACACTATGGAATATGCGTAAGATATTTACGGACAATGATCTGGATAAAGTTGTTTTTAACAAGATAACCGATAAGCTGGCCAAGGTGTTTTCTGTAGATACCACTAAGCAACGGATCGATTCGGTTCATATTAAATCCAACATGCGCCATCTTGGCCGAATTGGCCTCTTTGCCCAAGGCATCCATAAATTTCTGGTAAATTTAAAAAGACAGCAACCGGAGTTGTTTGGAACTTTACCAAAAGATTTTGTGAACAAGTATTTTCCGGAAAAATCGTTAGCCTGCTTTTCTATGGTGAAGCCCTCTGAATCTAAGAAAACCCTTGATTCTGAGAGCAAAGACCTTTTTGATCTTGTTCAGCGCTTCAGCGATCAACCTGATGTAACGGCCATGCACAGCTACAAGTTACTTCTGCGGATCTTAGAAGAGCAGTGTGAAGTAACCGGGAATTCCGCTGACAAGACGGCTGCGGTTTCTGTAAAACCCGCCAAAGAGGTTCACTCAAGCTCCCTTCAAAACCCTTCCGACCCTGATGCCGGTTATGATGCTTATAAAGGGCAAGGTTATCAGGTGCAAGTCATGGAGACCTATAGTACACAAGAGGATGAAGAAATTAAATCGCAACAGCTCAATCTCATTACTCATGTTGAGGTTGAACCGGCTTGTAAACATGATGCTAATGCTTTAATCCCGGCCCTTGAATCAACCCAAAAGCGTGGTCTTGATCCCAAAACAGTGCTGGCCGATTCCCTCTACGGAGGGGATGAAAACTGTGAAGCTGCAAAAGTCATGGGAGTAGAAGTTGTCTCCCCTGTTAAGGGAACCCCCACAGAAGAATCCATCAGCCTCGCGGATTTCGAACACTCAGAACAAGGAAAGGTCATCTCCTGTCCCCAGGGCCATGCTCCGGTCAAAGTGAAAAGATCCAAGAAAGGCAGATACAGCGTTGCCTTTGATCCCGATCATTGTAAAAAATGTCCCCTGATCAATGACTGTCCCGTCAAACCAGGAAAAAAATATCATTACCTTCGCTACAATGATAAAGCCTTACGCGTTGCAACACGAAGAAAAGCCGAGCAGACAGAAAAATTCAAAGAGCGCTACCGCTGGCGCGCCGGTATTGAAGCTACTATGTCAGAATACAATTCTCGAACGGGTGTTAAACAACTCCGTGTTCGAGGACTAAAAGCAGTGAGGTTTTGCGCAACCTTAAAAGCCCTCGGAGTGAATATTTTCAGGGCTACTGCCGTTCGAAAGGCGGTTAACCTCCTAAATAATGGCTTCGAAAAAGAGATATCCGGTCTTTGCCACATAATCTTTATTCTGAAAGAACATTTTGGAGAAGTGCAGGTTCGATTAGGAAAAATCTCTACACTATCTCTACTCTATTCCAAATATGATCTAAAATTGGCCGCATGACTTTTTACGGAGCCATCATTTATAATTGGATACACCATAAAATAACTTTTGTGATAATATGGAAAAAGAAAAACTTGAATCCACCGCAAGCGTTGATCTCAGCGATGCAATCATCCTGACTTTAGCCGACAAGGATTTGCTATCGTTGCGTTGCTATTATCCGGACGTGCTCAATGACTCTTTTGCGAAAGAGCTACACGAAGGACTGTTGAACCGATTGGAAATTTCATTAGAGGGTATCAATTCAGAAGTAGTAAAAAAATTTTACAAGAGACCCGATTTGAATGATAACGATGCGTTTCTTGTGATGACATATTTGATGGTTCTGTTGAGTAGTGAACACCCACAATACATACAAACCGGTTCCGAATCGAATAATATGCAAGAAGTGATACAAATATGTGAAAAAAATATTTCTCAATCAGTAAAAGACTTGGTGGAGCCTATTATGGAAGTGAAGCTTTGGTATTGTAATGTCCCTTGCCCTCGGAATGACCCCTCTTACCAAGAACCTCAAAGGCTCCTCCAATTATTGCAGGAATACTGGAGATTGTGTAGTAGAATTATATTACATGATACAGAAGCCTCAGTTGGACTAATTCCCAATCCACTCACTCGGTTGATTGTGAACCTCAGAGCCAGAATTGATATATGTACAGAAAAATTAAACTTATTAGAGGGAATTGAAGAGATTAAAAGAACAATAGATACTCTACTCGATATTGTTTTAAGCGGAGAGCCGGATGAACTTTCCGTAGTGCCGGAATGGACGAATGGCGAAATCCAGAAAATTGAATTTTTTCTAGAGAAGGCCAGATTACAGTTAGGGCCTAATAAGAGATATAAACTTCTACATGCAGAAAAGATCTTTATCCATCATGCAAATCAGACCATAGATTTTTATATAAAAGAGGTTGATAAGTCCTGGAGCCAGATGGTAGCAAAAGTAGAAAAGAGTGCAAGTCAAGCTAAAGAAGCAGATAAATCTTCTAAAGCAAATATAGGTGAGAAGACATTTAATGCTGAATTGACTGATGGACAAAAGATGGACTACAAGAAATTTGATTATAAATGCTGCGACAAGGTTTATATCCCCGGTACTGTCCCGACGAAGCGAAGCAATCTCATAGTGGTCAACGGGACTAATACAAAGATTGGAG
>Ga0307380_10005739_pt1 | contig 16448 bp, 9 predicted proteins | sample UN3MG_FD_202239 | JGI IMG/M metagenome (GOLD analysis project Ga0307380, IMG submission 202239) | Soil microbial communities from Risofladan, Vaasa, Finland - UN-3 | ecosystem: Environmental > Terrestrial > Soil > Coastal area > Acid sulfate soil | place: Finland: Risofladan, Vaasa | collected...
GACTGTGGCCAGCGGTCTTTACTTTTTCCATGTGACGGACTCTCGAGGAGAAGCGTATACCGGCAAATTCTATGTGATCAACTGATTGCCTGGTTTTTCTTTTTTACCGGTTATGCATTTTTCCTCATTGTAAAGACGGAGGTAATCCATGTTAAGAAAAGTGGCTATAAATGCCTTATTAACCGCTGGCGCACTTCTGCTTTTCACTCTCCCCTTGCTGGGTCAGGGAGTTCTGAATCAGGAGTATACGGGTCTGGACAAGTATCCGGTCCAGGGACGGCCCGATGCCTCTTCCTTTGTCGGGGTGCGCGCCGCGGAATTTCTCACCATTCCGGTCGGAGCCAGGGGAATCGCCATGGGCAGCGCCTACTCCGCCATTGCTGACGACATCAGCTCGATCTGGTGGAATCCCGCCGGGCTCGGCTTTCTCCAGAACAGTGAGGTAATGGTCAATGTTGTCGACTATACTATGGACCTCATTTACACCTATGGTGCAGCCGCTACGCCCTTGATGGACGGCAGGCTGGTGGTAGGCGGATTTTTCGGCTATCTGGACATCCCGGAAATGGAAATCACCACGATCGAATCTCCCAACGGTACCGGGAGAACTATCAATGCCTATGACTTCCAGATGGGCGGCTCATTCGCCTATAACTTCTCCGACCGCTTCACCGCTGGCCTGAATATGAAGTACGTGCATCAGGATGTGTATTTCAACGTCAGCGGCAACGCGTTTGCAATTGATGCCGGCGCCGTTTACCATACCGAGTTCATGGACCGGGAGATCAAGATAGCCTTCGCGATCCAGAACCTGGGCACGAACATTACCATGCGTGGACCGAACCTGCTCTATAAAGTCCCGCCAGAGCAAATAGGCGGCGAGTATCCAATGGGATATACCGACTATTCCACAGACCCTGACGCGCTCCCCAGACGGGAGGCCCGCTGGGCTTACCGCCAGACGCACACCTATCGCCTGCCGACTGTGGTTAAACTTGCCGGTTCCTATAACCTTTTTACCAGTAATAAGGTCAACTGGCTGGCTGCAGGTGAACTCTGGCGCAACAGTAATATCCCGATGAGTTATTCGGCCGGTACTGAGGTGTCTTACAACTTCTCACCCTACCTTTCCGGTGCCCTGCGGATGGGCTGGAAAGTGCAGACAGACGAGTTCACCGGAGATGCCGACGACTACGGGTATGAATACCTGGGCGATAACCCGGCCTTACGCGGATTTAGTTTCGGAGGTGGCATAAAACGGGACTTGAATGGCAAGACCCTCCAGTTCGATTACGCTTACCGGAACAAGGGTCGGCTTTCGGCGGATAACTTCTTTACTGTGGGCTTCGGTTTCTAAAACTATTTTAACTTACCAGGTATTTGAACTCCCGGCCCGGCCTTGCTGCCGGGCCGGGAGTATTAAATTCCTGATACCCGGTTCTTCTTTATCACGCTTGGATGATCAACTGGAACCGGAAAGCTTTAACAGGCTCTCGATAAGCAGGGGATTTTCTACTTTGAAAAATCTGTTCTCTAAATGTTAACCGCCTTCCTTCATCCACCGTCTTCCTCAAGGTTGGAAATGTATTTTTTACCTATCATGGAGCGGAAGAAATGTATTTTAAAAAGCATTTAATCATTAAGCTCGCGGCGATTGTTTTTCCCCTTCTATTCAGCTCCATGGTTTGCGGACAGTCCGGGCCCGGGAGACCGGCTTACCTTGACCCCGCTCAACCGCTTGAAAAAAGAGTCGAGGACCTGCTCGGCAGGATGACTTTGGCGGAAAAAATCGGGCAGATGAATATGCCTACTGTTTCAGGGCCGGGGTTTGGGAAAAGCATCCCGGAAAAGATGGATGGAGCCCGGAGATTTGCCGAGGGAACAAAAGATGAGGGTATCGGACCGGCGGGTGGTTTCTTTGCTCTTCCAGCTAATATCCTGCATAAAGGACCTCGCCAGCAGGCGGAATTCTTGAATGAACTGCAGAAAATCGCCACCGGTAAAACCCGTTTAAAAATACCGCTGCTCGAGACAGAGGAAGGCACCCACGGTTTCTTGAGTCCGGGCGCAACGATTTTTCCTGAAGGACTGGCAATCGGCAGCACCTGGGATATGGACCTGGTCAGGGAGATCTACTCTGTGGCCGCAAAAGAAGCCCGGGCTGTGGGCATCCACCAGTTGTGCACTTTAGTGGTCGAGCCTAACCGGGACCCGCGGCTGGGAAGGAACGAGGAAGGATACAGCGAAGACCCGTTTCTCTGCGCGGCGATAGCGGAATCCATTGTTAAAGGAATGCAGGGGGAAGACCTGGCCGCTCCGGACAAGGCGGTCTCGGTTTTATGCCACTATCCGGGTCAGGGTCAGCCTGTCAGCGGACTGGAAAGAGGGGCCATGGAGATCAGTGAAAGAATGCTGAGAGAGGTTTTCCTGCCTCCCTTTGCTGCAGGCATCAGGCGCAGCGGCGCCCTGGGGGTCATGGCCACCTATCCGGCGATGGACGGCGTGCCTGTACATGCCTCGAAAAAAATTTTAACTGATATCCTGCGGGAGGAACTGGGTTTCAAAGGCCTGGTGCTGAGTGAAGGGGCGGGTATTAGCAGCCTAATCTATGAGGGTCTGGCACCCACGCAGAAAGAGGCTGGCGAGCTGGCTCTCAAGGCCGGTGTGGATGTGGGTATCTGGTACGAACCTGCATACATGCAGTCGCTGATAGAAAATGTCGCCGAGGGCAGAGTCTCCCCGGAGCTGATCGACAGGGCGGTGCGCCGGATTTTGACACAAAAATTCCGGCTCGGCCTGTTCGAGAACCCGTTTGCGGACCTCGGGCGCGCGGTCAAGATTATTAATTCTTCCGAGCACCGCAGCCTGGCTCTGAGAGTTGCACGTGAAGGCATTGTGCTTCTGAAGAACGAGAACAACCTTCTCCCGTTAAAGAAAAACCTGAAAAAGATAGCAGTTGTGGGTCCGCTTGCAGATCACCCCCAAAACCAGCTCGGCGATTATACCTCAGGAGTGCTTCTGCAAGATATTGTTACAGTTCTGGAAGGGATAAAGGAAAAAGTATCTCCGTCCACCGAGGTAGTGTATGTAAAAGGGTGCGAAGTTATCGGGGAAGATCTTAACGAGCTGGCAGAGGCCCGGGAGGCCGCTGACAGGGCCGATGTCGCAGTAGTGGTGTTGGGTGAAGGTGAAGATAACAAAGGGGAGCGTAAGTATACGACCGACGGAGAGGCTTTTGATATAGCCAGCCTCGATTTGACAGGTCTGCAGCAGGACCTGATCCGGGCCGTTTATGAGACAGGGACCCCGACGGTCCTGGTGCTCTTGAATGGGAGGCCCCTGTCGATCCGCTGGTGCGCCGAGCACGTGCCTGCAATCCTCGAGCCATGGAAATGCGGAGAAGAGGGAGGCCGGGCTGTCGCCGAGGTGCTTTTCGGCGATGTCAACCCGAGCGGGCGCCTGCCGGTTACCGTTCCGCGCCATGTCGGGCAGCTCCCGGTCTATTACAACTATAAAAAGTCCAAAAAATACTGGATCGAAAATGCCTGGGGCAAGGCGTATGTGGATCTGAGCCCCGAGCCCCTCTATGAGTTCGGCTATGGACTAAGCTATACGAAGTTCGAGTACTCGGACCTCGAAATAGTCCCGCAGGCCACAGGACCCTCCGGCAATATCCGTATCAGATTGGATGTACGGAATGTCGGCGAACGCGAGGGTAAGGAAGTGGTCCAGCTTTACCTGAATGACCCGATCAGTACTGTGAGCACGCCGGTCAAAGAACTCAAGGGGTTCAGAAAAATAGCCCTCGGCCCGGGAGAGAAAAAGACAGTCGAATTCACGCTCACCCCTGACCACCTCTCCCTTCTCGACCGGCACCTGGAACGCCTGGTCGAGCCCGGGACTTTCGAGGTCATGATCGGCAGTTCATCTAAAGATATCCGGCTGAGGGGGAGCTTTGAAATAAGGGACTGATCTCTCTGGCAAGGATTGAAAAAGCGAGTTTGAAGCGGTAATCCGCTCTGAAGCCCGGAATAAAGCCATGCAGGGGCTGACAGCGAGCTAGATCCCTGTTAAGACTGAAAAATTTTACAACCCAAAACCAACCTGCTTGATGGTGAAAAATGGAAAAAAATCATACGATCTCACGATGGTGGCACATTTTCGTCGCGCTGCTGCTGGCTGCATTTTACACAATTCCAGGCAGTGGTCCTGTTTATGCGCAGATAAAAAGCCTTGACCTGTCGGGTGTATGGTATGTGACCTGGACCGATGGGAGCCACAGCGCCCAGGGAATCGACGTGTTCTCGAGAATGGAGCCCGCGGCTGACCCCGACCGGTATATCAAGCTTCCCGTGCCAATGGAATTGCACCTCGCCCTCCAGGAGAAGGGACTGGTGGAAGACCCGAATATCGGCATTAATTCCTTAAAAGCCCGCTGGGTCTGCAAACAGTACTGGCAGTATTTCACCACGTTTACTCCTCCCACTGAAGCCCTCTCGAAAAAAGCCTGGCTTGTCTTTGATCAGTTGGATATCAACGCAACGATCCTGCTCAACGGTGAAGGGATCGGCTCCCATGTGAACGCCCACCTGCCCTGCCGGCTGGAGGTCACAGGAAAGCTAAAACCGGGAGATAACAAGCTGGCGGTGGCTATCGAGAGCGGACTGTATTATGTGGCGGATCTCCCGGGGCGGGAATATACGGACGGCCTCGGAACCATTCTCAATAAAAGGCATTGGCTCAGAAAACCACAGTACCAGTTCAGCTGGGACTGGAACCCCAGGCTGATCAATGTTGGCATTACCGGGCCGGTGCGCCTGGAGTGGGGGGATAAAGTGCGCCCGGACCAGGTGGCGGTGCTGACCGCTCCGGCGAAGGATTTCTCAAGGGCCAGGGTGACAGTGCGCGCCTTTCTCGAGGGTCTGGGAGCGGAGAAGGAAGCGGTTTTGCATGCCAGGGTTCGGGAAACCGGCGAGGAGGTTTCCAGACCGGTCAAGCTCGCTCCGGGACTTGCTCTTTATGAAGCGGAATTGACCATGAACCGGCCGAAGCTCTGGTGGCCGGCCGGTCATGGGGAACAAGCGCTTTATAATCTGGATCTCGAAGTAATCATCGCTGGCCAGGTCGTCGAATCCACGAGCCGCAGGTTCGGGGTCCGCGAGGTTAAAATCAACCGCTCCCCCCATCCTGTGGAAGGAGAGTATTTCATTATCGAAGTCAACGGGCAGCCGGTTTTTTGCAAAGGGGGCAACTGGGTGCCGCCGGATATGATCTACAGCAGTGTTGACAGGGAGCGTCTTCAAAAACTGGTGCAACTGGCGCTCAAGGCTAACTTCAATTTCCTGCGTATCTGGGGTGGGGGGACCTGGGCCGGGCATGACCTGCTCGAGCTTTGCGATGAGGCCGGAATCCTGGTCTGGCACGATTTCCTTTTCTGCGTAGCCAGGTTTCCCGGTGATGACCCGGAGTTCCTCGCTGAGGCGAAACGGGAAATCACCTGGGGCGTAAGGGAGTTCGCCTGCCACCCGTCACTGGCAGTCTGGTGCGGGAACAATGAGCTTGAATGGGGCGCCTGGGACTGGGGCTACGCCGAGCGCGGCAAAAGCCTGCCGGATTATGCCATCTATCACCATGTGATGCCGGTAATTATGCGCGAGGAAGACCCGCTGCGCCCATTCTGGCCTAGCTCCCCTTACTCCCCGAACCATATCCATCCCAACAGCCCGGTTATCGGCGATCAGCATCCCTGGACTGTCACTCTCGGTGAGCATGGTCCGGATTTCTGGGCCTACCGCGCCTTCGTGGACCGCTTCCCCAATGAGGGTGGGGTCCTGGGGGCGAGCAGCCCCGAAACCCTGCGCCAGTTCCTTCCCGAAGGGCAAAGATACGTCCGCTCCTTTGCCTGGGAACACCATGATAACGGGGCGAACTTCTGGCGCGCTGATACTCCGATTACTTACAGGCTGGTCGATTACTGGCTGGGGAAAAATTACAAGGAGATGGAATTCGATGACTACGTGTTCGCCTCTGCGCTTCTCCAGGCCGAGGGCCTGACCGAATATATCACCAATTACCGCCGCCGGATGTTCTCCAGTTCATCAGCAATTTTCTGGATGTACAACGATTCCTGGCCGGTGACCCACGGCTGGACGATTGTGGACTATTACCTGCGCAAGAAGCTCTCCTACCACCCGGTGCGCCGCGCCTTCAGTCCGGTCACCGTGGTGGTGGCCGACGAGGGAGAGAAAATAACGGTGTTCGGCGTGAACGACAGTCACAGGGATTGGAAAGGAACCCTGCGCTACGGGATTTTCGGCTTTTCCGGCGGACTGCCTGTAGACCAGACAAAACAGGTCAGGCTGCCGGCAAACAAATCCACCGCCCTTGCCGTTTTGAGCCGCGCCCAGTGGGAGAAGCTCGGTTTTGCCTCCAACGGCGCTTTTGCCGTGCTCATGGAAAAGAGGACAGCTATCGCCCAGCACAAGCTGCTGCTCGAACCCTTTAAAAACCTCACTTTTGCGAAACCGGAAATAAAAATCAACCGGGGCGGGGATAAAATCACCCTGACCTCCCCGGTTTTTGTCTGGGGCGCCTGTCTCGATCTGGACGGAGAGGAGAATGTGGCCGATAACTGTTTCGACCTCATACCCGGAATCCCTTACCCGGTAAAATGGCATGAAGGTAAAGAGCTGCCGGTAATTAAAATGACCGGCAATGATTTAATGCTGAAAAGAAAATGATTTCTCACGAGACACGGTTACCGCTGGACCGTTGACTGGTCTCTCCACTAATGGATCTTATCTGGAAAAGGGAGCTTGATATGTTTTCAGGAAAGCGTTTATGGATCACGGCCTGGTCTATGATAATGTTGGTTCTGCATTTCGGGCTGGCCCGGAGTTCGCCCGCCGGCCAATTGCTTGCCGGTGCGGCGCGGGTCAATATCACGCCTGCCAAATCGATCAAGATGGCTGGCTACGGCTCCCGCAAAGAGGGCTTCAAAGGCGTTCACGATTCCCTTTTCGCCCGGGCGATCGTTGTCGATGACGGCCAGACCCGGGGGGCCATAGTTGCTGTGGACGTAGTTATGATTCCGCCCAAAATGTTGCAGAATGTTGCGCCGCGACTGGAGAGAGAAGCCGGGATCAAGCCAGACCTTCTGCTTCTGATGGCCATCCATACCCACGGAGGTCCCGCGCTCCCCTATCCCGATGACCATCCCAGACAGTCTCGCCCGGATACCGAATATAAGGCTCCGGAGCCTGCGCAACTGGCCTATGTGAGTACTCTGGAAGACAAGATTGTGGCAATGACCAAGCAGGCTGCCGCTGCGCTCCAGCCGGCGCAAGTCGGTTACGGCGAGGGCCGCGCCAATGTCAACATGAACCGCCGGGCCGAAAGGGCTGAGGGCGGCTACTGGCTCGGGTTAAATCCTGACGGTCCCTCCGATAAAACCGTGGCGGTCGTCAAGTTCACTACTCTCCAGGGGGAGCCGATCGCCATTCTGTTTAATTACGGGGTCCATGGCACGGTGTTGGGAAGCAAGAACTATCTGATTACCGGAGACCTGCCCGGGGTTGCCTCGCAGTTTGTAGAGAAGAAATACGGCGACAGATTCCCGGTGCTCTTTACCAGCGGGGCCGCCGGGGATCAGTCCCCGCTCTATGATGTGGAAGTGTTCGATAACTTCATAGGCTCTCTCGGGTCTCTGGCACATATCCTGGGCCGGGAGGTGTACCGGGTGGCTGAGAATGAAATCATACCGGATCACGGCGCCCGGGTCTATGGGGCCCAGAAAACAGTCTCCTGTCCGGGTAAAAAACTCGTCGGCGGGTTTTCACATGCCCCTGAAGGGCCCCGTTACGAGGACACCGACCCTGTCGAGATCCGTCTTTCGGTACTGGCTGTCAACCATATCATTTTTGCCGGCGTTTCCGGGGAGGTTTTCTGCCGTATCGCTTTACGCCTAAAGGAAGAATCGCCGTATAGATATACCATGATGCTGACCCATTGCAACGGTCGGTGCGGCTATATCCCCGATGATGACGCTTATGACAAGCCGAGCTATGAAATACAGGCGAGCCGCTTTAAAAAAGGGTGTGCGGAAAATGCGATAGTTAATGGTATACTAGAGTTGATAACCTGGTAATCGGAATGGAAAAGGCGGCTCGCCTGTCTCGTTACTCCCGTTCTCAGAATTTCGATCAATCTGAAATGCAGGCCTGGTGGGCCTGTGGCTGCCCTGAAAGCGCCCGGCAGGGTGGACAGATCAGTCCACCCTGCCGGGTAAAGTGTTCCGAATAATTTTTTCTCGATTGGAAGAAGGCATTCTTTCCAGCCCCGGTGGTTGTTATTCCGGCAGGGGCGGAAAGAGAAGTTCCTGCGCTCAGCCATACGGACCTCAGAGGATTTCCTCCTTTGACCTCTGAAACAGGAAAGTGGAGTTTTTCACTATGAACTGGCTCGATTTTGCGGTAATCGTGCTCTACATGCTGGTTGTGGCCGCGATCGGGTTCTGGACCATGCGCTCGATCCGTAATCGGGAAGACTTTTTCATGGGTGGCAGGCGTTACGGCAAGGCGTTTTCCCTTTTCATGATGTTCGGAACCGGCACCAGCTCGGACATGCCGGTGAGTGTGGCGCGGGAAAGTTTCCGCAACGGGATGAGCGGCATCTGGGCCGTGCTGCTTTGGCTCTTTCTGAACCCGCTCTACTGGATTATCGGCCCCTGGTTCAGACGGCTGCGCCTGGTCACCATCGGGGACTTCTTCAGCGAACGCTTCCAATGCAAGACATTGGGTGCGGCTTATGCGATTTTTTCTATCTTCTATTTCATGTATTACATCGCAATCGGCTTAACCGCAGTGGGTAAAACAGTCGAGGCGCTCACCCCGCGTGCCGAAAGCACTTATACAGTTGAAGAAAAGCGGAGTGTCGAGCTTTTCCTCCGCTACAAAGAGCTCGGGAAAGCGCACCTTGAGGTAGGCAGGCTTAATGAACAGCAGGAAAAAGAATACAAAAGTCTCGAGGACAAATTCCTGCGCGGAGAGCTCCGCAGCGAGTATTCATATATTTCAAGCCACGCCGTGATTCAGATTACTGCCCTGGTAATCCTGATCTACTCCATAATGGGAGGGCTGAAAGCAGCAGCAATCAACGATTTTATCCAGGGTATTCTGATAATTATACTCTCCTTCATCCTCATTCCGTTCGGCCTGAATGCAGTGGGCTGGTTTTCGGGGCTTCACCAGCGGGTCCCGGAAACGATGTTCTACATTCTCGGCAGTCCGCAGACCAGCGATTACACGGTCTTTTTTATATTTTCGATTATCCTGATCAACCTGGTGGGCATAGTTGTCCAGCCGCACATGATCCAGGTCGGCGGCGGGGCGGCCAGAGACGAGATGAGCGCCAGGATAGGCATGTGCTACGGTCATTATCTCAAGCGCATTTGCACTATCGGCTGGGCCCTGGTGGGGGTTCTGGGTTACGCCCTCTATGCCCGTGAGGTCTCGGACCCCGATATGATCTGGGGTTACGTGACACTACAGCTCTTGCCTGCAGGCCTGGTAGGTTTGATGATTGTGGGGATGTTGGCTGCCATCATGTCATCGGCAGCTTCTTTCATGGTCTCAGGCTCCGCGCTTTTTACCATGAACCTCTACCGCCCGTTACGGCCCGGCAGCTCGGATTCCCATCTGGTCTGGGTTGGCAGGCTGACCACAGCGATAATTCTTGTCGGCGCTGTTTTGGTTTCCCAGATCTTCCACAGCGTGATAGTGCTCCTTAAATACCTCTGGACTTTGCCTGTCATTTTCGGGTCCAGCTTCTGGCTCAGCTATCTCTGGCGCAGGGTCACCAAAAAGGCTGCCTGGAGTGCGGTCGTTTTTTCGTTCCTTGTGTCTTTCCTCCTGCCGCTCGTTATGACGAGAATCGAGGGCGTGGCTACCTCGCCAAGGCTGCTTTCCATGACCGAGCCCTCAGCAGTCGAGGTTCGTGTAGAGGCGAATGATATAGATGTGGCCGCTGGCCTGGCCAGCAGGACAGGGGAGCTGATCACAAAAGAACACCGGATTCCCTCGGTGCCGATCTATTTCGAAAATAAAATACAAATCCATCCCGGTGATCCTGATTCCGGCTTTCGCGGCATCGGAAAATTCAGGGTCTGGGTCTGGCTTTATACGAAGCTGGGTAAGGATTTCAGCCGGGCAACCCGGTCTAACCTGGATGCCACAGTATTTGTATCGGATGCCCTGACTCCGTTTCTCGTGCTCCTTATTGTGAGCCTTCTATCGATCCCGGTTTCCAAAACAGCCCTTGACCGTTTCTACGCCAGGATACATACCCCGGTCCAGAAGGATCGTGCCGCCGATAAGCGGGAGGTGGAGCTTTCCTATGCCAATCCCGGCCGTTTCTGCTCCAGTCTCCTCTTTCCAGGCACAAATTGGGAAATCATGAAACCCGACCTCACCGATATACTGGGGTTCCTTCTGGCTGTAGTTGTGGCGCTGGCCATTGTCGGGCTGGTCTTTCTTACGGCCTGGATCAGGTGGCCTTGACCGGCTGTCTTCTAAATATTTAATTGTTCGCTCGTTCCGGCACGGTTACTGCAATTACTGTCGAGGTAAAACATGTATTGCAAGCTCGCTTTTTTCCTGGTGGTGGTCATCCTCTTATTCCCGTTTTTGGGAGCGGTTTACTGCCAGAATACTCCAACCGGCAACCCGTCTGATTTCAAAGTTAAGACCTGCCTCCACTCAGTGAGCTATGCCGGTGTCTGGCGCGGGCAGGCTGTGCTAGGGGTGGATGAATTCCTGCTCAAAGCTAAGAACCTGGGTTTTGATGGAGTGATGCTGGTATCCAAGCGCCCGCATGTCTCGCCCCACGATTATGACTCCCAGGCCCGGAAAAAACTCAAAGCCAGAATCCAGGAACTGGGCCTCGAGCTGGTCTGTCTTGCCGGCTATACTGATTTCACTGCAGGCGTGGAGAAGCCTGACCTACCCAATGTGGAGATTCAGGCCGCCTATGTCGGTGAGCTGGCCGGGCTGGCGGGAGACCTGGGAACAAATATGGTGCGCATTTTTACAGGCTATGAAAGAGAGGGCATTCCTTTTGACGTGCAGTATGCAATGGTACTCGAAGGCTTGAAAATGGCAGGCAAGAAAGCCGCTGAATTCGGGGTTACTCTGGCTGTGCAGAACCATCACGATATCGCCGTGCACCAAGCTGCAATGCGCAGGCTGCTGGATGAGGTGAACCTGCCCAATGTCAAGGCCGCCTGGGATGCCTGGTCCCCTGCCGTGATGGGTTTCAGCTCCGAAGAAATTAGACAGTTCACGCTCAACATGAAACCCTACCTGGTCCACACCACGGCGGCCAATTATATTCGTCTCCCACGCTTCCACTATGAGCCTGATCTTGTCAACTACCGCCGGGCGCAGGATGTGTTGTGGATGGTGCCTATTGACGAGGGAATGATCGACTACCGGATGTTTATCAACACGCTGAGAGAAATCGGCTACCAGGGGTATCTCGGTTTTGAGATGTGCGCTGTGCTCAGGGGCGGCGGGTCTGTCCAGAACCTGGATAAATACGCAAAAGAGTTTCTTCAGTACGTTAAACAGTTCCAATAGATATTCCTGGATTAAGGAAAGACAAGCATGAGAGAGACTTATGCAATCAGTTCCGGATCAGCCCTGGTCCTCGTTTTTTTCTGAACCCGGGCTGCCACTCACAGGATGGGAGGGAAGCTGCTCTCATTAAAATCGGCAGCACCGGTATATTCCTCTGTTATTATGTCCAAGATTGTATCTTTTCTGCAAACTTGATAGAAAAAACGGAGTTGCTGGGGTTGGCATTTACCCCTCGCCTCAATTTCTTTAAACCTCGGCACTTCATAAGTGGGACGTCCAAAATTAAATCAATGGAGGCGGGAAAATGAAATTATCGTTTCCCTTTACTTTTTTACTGTCAGTCTTCCTGATTATGGGCTGTGGAAACAAGAGCCCGAGAGAGTCCTCAAGCGGGTCGACAGAAGAGGTTAAACCTGCGGATACCGAGACTGTGGATATCCTGCACAACATAGCCGAGCGCCAGTTGGATGTCAAAGTCGGAGGAGAGAGCTTCACCTCTTACTGTTACTGGGAAAAATTAACAAAACCGGTCCTTTATCCATTGCGTACCGCGGACGGGAGAGTGGTGACAAGAGGCTTCCCGGTCGATCCCGTGCCTGGTGAAAGGGCGGACCACCCGCACCAGTTATCCTCGTGGTTTACCTATGGTAATGTGAATGGGATCGATTTCTGGGACAACAGCTTCATGTACAAGCCCAGGAAAAACTTGGGCCGTGTTGTGCACCGCTCGGTAGATGCGGTTTCAAGCGGGAAAAAGACCGCATATATCGATGTCACGATGGACTGGGTGGACTCTGAGGGAAAAAAGGTCCTGGAAGAGAAAGACAGGATATATTTCCGCGCCGGCCCGGGGTTGCGGATTGTCGACCGGGTAATCAAGCTCGCTGCACTTGGGGAAAAGGTGGTATTCAACGACACCAAGGAAGGCGCGTTCGGGATCAGGGTCACCCGGGTTCTCGAGGAGGCCACGAACCAGGGCGGCAGGTTTTGTGGTGCCAATGGGCAGGTGGTCGAGTTGGACACGCCTGATAATACCGGTGTCAGCGGTGAATATCTCTCGAGCGAGGGACTGGTGGGTGAAAAGGAGGTCTGGGGCACCCGTGCCAAATGGTGCATCCTGCGCGGCACGGTGGAGGGCAAACCGGCGACGATCGGCATTTTCGACCATCCGGATAATCCGGGCTATCCCACATACTGGCATGCGCGCGGCTACGGCCTCTTTTCCGCCAATCCTTTCGGCTGGAAAGATTTCACCAGGGGCGAAAAGGTTTTCAATTTCACTCTGGCACCAGGGGAAAGCACTGTTTTCCGCTATCGGATCATGGTTTCCTCCAGCAGGCTCGAGCGGGAGGAGACTGAAGGACTCTATCAAGCCTGGCTCGCAGAAATCGGCGGCTGAACCGGGGATCAGGGATCATATTTCCAGAAAGCGCGGAGCGCGCGGATAAGCAGGAAGTCTTTAACTTGCCTGAGCGAGGATAAAGATGAAACGGGCAGTTATTCTATTATCGATCCTCTCTTTTGCCTGTTCGGGCGTAAAGGGGATCAACACGGCGAATCCGGATGCATCCCCGGAGGTGAAAAAGCTCTTGACCTATCTGGCGCGCCTTCCCGAAAGACAGGACAACCGGGTTATCTCAGGCCAGCATGCCGGCGCCTTGAACCGTGTTCCGGAGATCTACGATGAGCTGGTGGCGGGTCTGCATAAAGAGACCGGCAAATGGGTCGGCTTGATCTCGGTGGATTACGGCCAGTGGTGGCAAGCTGAGGAACCGGACCGCGCATTGTTGAACCGCACACTGCTCGATTACTGGAACAGCGGGGGCCTGGTCTCGGTCTCCTACCATGTGAAAAATCCCTGGACCGGCGGACATTCCTGGGAAGAACTCCCCGCAAACCTGGAAGAGCTTATCACTCCGGGAACCGGGGTGAACAAGGTCTGGATGGCAGAGCTGGACAGGGTGGCCGAAGCCCTGGCTGAACTCCGCGATAATGGCGTCGTGGTCCTCTGGCGCCCGTTCCATGAAATGACAGGAGACTGGTTCTGGTGGTGTACCAAGGCTCACCCGGGCAACCCGGAGCCATTTAAAAAGATGTGGATCCACATGTTCGACTATTTCACCAAGACGAAAAAACTCGACAACCTGCTCTGGGTCTACAGCGCCTCCAACCGGAGAGACCCGCCTCCGGACTATTGTTATCCCGGAGACAGCTATGTGGATATTGTCGGACAGGATATCTACAGCGATTCAGCCGAGGTCTCCGGGTATGAAAACCTCCTCGCCCTGGGCAAGCCGTTTTGTCTAAGTGAATTCGGCAAGACGATCAAGAACAAGGATCGACCATTCGATTACCTGGTGCTGATAGAAAAAATCAAGCATAAATATCCCGATACCATCTACTGGCTATCCTGGGACGGGCCTTACTCGATTGCCAGGAACTTGAATGCCGAGGCCCTGCTGAACGATCCCTGGGTGATAACTCGGGACGAGCTCGATTGGAAATAATAGTTTTTTCAATAATTTTCTGATAAGCATGCCCTTGGCCAGAGCCTGATAAATTTGCCGGACAAACTTATTTGAGCCGTGGTAACCTATGAGATCACATAAAAATCTCAAAATCAGAGTACTGAGTTGCCTGCTGTGTTTTCTGGCTTTCTTTGCCCTGAAGACTCCATTGTCCGCGGCCGAAGAGGAAGATTTCAATCTTTTCACCAGGGAATTCGGCTGGGTCGAATGGAGCGACGGCAAGCATATGTTGAGGCATCACCTCAATGAGCAGGCATTTGCTTTTCTGGATACCCGGGAGAGGGAAATCAGCGCCTTGAAAACCAGGGAAGACTGGATAAAAAGGCAGAAAAAGGTAAAAGAGATACTTCAGGATATGGTGGGCCCTTTCCCGGAGAAAACGCCTCTCAAGGCCAAAGTCACGGGCAAAATACAGCGGGAGGGGCTCTTTATCGAGAAAATAGTTTACGAGTCCATGCCGCGTTTTTATGTAACGGGCTGTCTTTTTATCCCTCAGGGAGTCTCTGGTAAAAGGCCGGCCATTCTCCTGCTTTCCGGCCATTATGGTGAGGCATTCAGGGCCCAGCACTATCAGCAGCTCATTTATAATTTGGTCAAGAAAGGTTTTATAGTTTTTGCCATTGACCCTCTCGGTCAGGGGGAAAGGTTTCAATATTACGATCCTGAAAAACAGGCTTCCTTAGTCGGAGAATGTTGGGATGAACATGACCAGGCAGGGAGACAGTGCTTTTTATGCGGGATTAATATCGCCAGGTATTTTATCTGGGATGCGGTCAGGGGGATCGATTACCTGTTGACCAGGAGCGAGGTGGATCCGGAGAGAATCGGGGTCACAGGAAACAGCGGCGGAGGAACCCAGACAGCCTATGTCGCCGCTTTTGACGACAGGATAGCCGCGGCTGCACCCTCCTGTTATCTCACCGGCTTCAGAAGACTTCTCGAATCCCTGGGAGCCGATGACGCAGAACAGAATATCTTTCCGCAGCTAGCCAGAGGGATCTCGCATGAGGATTATATCGAGGCAATCGCTCCGAAACCTTATCTCATAGTCAGCCAGACACGCGACTGGTTCAGTATCCAGGGTGCGCGCGAGGTTTTCAAGGAGGCCGGGCTGGCTTATAGAGCATTCGGGAAAGAAAATAATCTGCAGATGACCGAGGATGATAACCGTCATGGATATTCCCGTAAGAACCGGGAAGCGATCTATGCGTTTTTCCAGAAGGTGCTCGAGTTTCCGGGAAGTCCGGTCGAAGAGGATACCGAGTTGTTAAAGCCAGACCAGTTGCAAGTTACGCCAACCGGCCAGCTTTCGACCTCCCTGGGTGGGGAGACCGTATTCAGTCTCAATCAGAAAGATGCACTGGAATTGATTGAAAAGATAGAGAGCTCGAGAAAAGATGTCGCCGGGCACCTGAATCAGGTGAAGCTGAAGGCCAGGGAGCTTTCTGGATACCTTGAACCGGTTGAAAGAGTTGACCCGGTTTTTCGCGGAAGATACCACAGGACGGGTTACTCGATAGAGATGTATGTTTTACAAGGTGAGAATGAGGACTATGTCGTACCGCTGCTCCTGTTCGTTCCTGAGGGAGGAGGCAAATACCCGGCACTGGTCTATTGTCACCCGGAGGGCAAAACTGCTGCAGTCTCTCCAGGTGGAGACCTTGAAAAGCTGGTCAGCTGCGGGTACATAGTGGCAGCCCCTGACCTTATCGGAACCGGTGAGACCGGGGATAAATCATTGGGCACCGACTATGGCGCCATGCTTATCGGCAAGAGCAGGGTGGGACTTCAGGCCGGCGATATCGTCAGGGTCGTCGATATGTTAAAAGAGCGCAGCGATGTTGAAAGTGGGGAGATCGCAGCGGTGGCCTTCGGAGAGCTGGCCCCTGCGCTGCTTCATGCCGCGGTTTTCGAGCCCTCGATCAAAGGTGTTGCGCTGCTGGAGGCCCCTGTTTCATACCGCTCGATCGTAATGAGCAGGCTCTACGATTTCAGGTTCTCCTGCGCCGTGACAGGAGCCCTGACCGCCTATGACCTGCCCGATCTGGAGGGTTGCCTCTCTCCCAGAAAAATTATGCTGATAGAACTGAAAGATGCCAGGAAACAACCCGCCACCTCGGAGCTGGTCAACCGCGAGCTGGGGTTTCCAAGAAGGGTTTATTCTCTCGACAATGCGCCGGAGAAAATTAAAGTCGTCTATCATAAGCCGACTGATTATATCTATTCGATTGTGGATTGGTTATCTGAATGAGCGGAGCGGGGATGGTCAAAGAACACGGGCTCTCAA
>Ga0307380_10005740_pt1 | contig 16447 bp, 14 predicted proteins | sample UN3MG_FD_202239 | JGI IMG/M metagenome (GOLD analysis project Ga0307380, IMG submission 202239) | Soil microbial communities from Risofladan, Vaasa, Finland - UN-3 | ecosystem: Environmental > Terrestrial > Soil > Coastal area > Acid sulfate soil | place: Finland: Risofladan, Vaasa | collected...
GGTCACTTACCGTGGTTTTCTCATCACCATCCGGCAGCAGTCCCTTTTGGCCTGGATCCCGCCGCAGGAGTAGACCGCTTGATACGAGCAACACGAAAACGAGAATACCGATAATAGTATAGGAAGTGCGCCAGCCATACGAAGCGATGAATATACTGGTCATCAATGGGATAATCAATTGGCCGGTGCCGGTCCCCACCTTAACCATACCGGTCATCATTCCTCTTCTCTTGACAAACCACCGGGCTGTCGTTGTCAACGGGATTACATCAATTGAGCTCAAGCCGATACCCACGATAACGCCATAGAACAAATATAACTGCCATACTGTACCGAGCTGAGACATCAGCAATAGACCCAAACCAAAAAATAAGCCGGTGACTGCCATAATCAGCCGTGGTCCAAACCGATCGTTCACCTTCCCAACCACAATACCAAGCAAGCCTGAGAGAAGAAAGGCTGCAGAAGGAGCCCCTGAAATGATGGCTCTTGGCCAGCCAAACTCGGCGAGTAACGCCTTGAAAAAAACGCCATAACTGCCGTGTGTGCCGACGCCCGTGCCCTGAATAGCAAAGCAACCTGCCAACACAAGGTAACCATAGAAAAATTGTGACCTTCTCTTCTCGGCCATAGGTGAGAGCCTATCTTTTTGATAATCGAAAAGGTAAAACCCGGCATTGTCGGGGGGCTTCGAGCGACTGTACCGGGTGAGACAGTGGAAACAAAACCTCCCACATAAATCATCACCATTCAAATGCGGGAGACTTGAAACATAAGCTAGCGAACCTTACATCACAGGATAGGGGATTGCAAGTATCAAGGGACTTTAAACGGAGAAAAACGGAAAAAGGTATTTGGGTATTTTGGAATAGGATAGATCGAGGGAACGAGCGTTATCTCCATCGCGAGGAATTCTATGCAACTCGGGAGGAATTTTCCTGAAACCGAAGGGTCACCTCGATTCCCTATCGGCGATGAACTGTGAGCAATGAGCTGCCCCGCCTCAAGGAAAAGCGGCCCTCGAGTGGAAATGAGTTGCCTCCGCGCAAGCGGATTGCCTTCAGCACTTTCATCCGGAAAGTGCTGAAGCAAAAAAATCCGGTACATCCCGTTAATCCTGTCTCCCTTGCGTTTACCTCAAGTGAAGCGGCCCTCAAATCCTGCGAGAAGCAGGATGCTCCTCAAACGCAGTGGTCCTTAAGCATAGCGCTCATTCTTCTTCCTAGGTATTTCTACTTAATTTGCCATCCGTATTTTTACTGATTAGTGTTTGTTATTGACTTTTCCGAATTTTTTCCATACATTACCCACGGCTGAAAGAATTTCATGTGCAGGCTCATGTTGTTTTACGCTTTTGTAGATGCTCTGCTCATTCTAGGCCTCAAGTCCCATTACGATGGGACGCTCCTGAAGTGAAACGATCCTGAAATCCTGCCATAAGCAGGATGCTCCTCTAACGAAGTGCTCGCTATGCCTCGTATTCGTATTGCACCTCAAATCCTGCCGCAGGCAGGATCATTCTCAAGCGAAACCGGTCCTCAAGTCCCCCTCTGCGGGACGCTTCTTCTAGTATCTACGAGCTGATGTTCCTCTTGTGTGATGCCTCAAATCCCGCTACCGGCGGGATGGTCCTTAAGCTGCGCGGTCCTCAAGTCCCAGCACAATGGGACGCTCCTTAAGCGAAGCGGTCTTAATTTGCTAATTCGCCTTTAGCATTTGTGCCAGGGTTATTGAATGCTGGGAGGTGCCTTATTCGCATAAGAAACCCCGTCGAGCAGCGGGAAGGTTGTTGAGCAAGAGTCAAACGGAGACTTGACCCGTTCATATTATATATGAAGAGAGAGAAAAGATAGCTCTGATTACCTTGAATCAACCTGAGAAACAAAATATTTTATCCTTAAATTGTATAGAGGAAATCTCTTCATGCCTGAGACAAGTGGCAAAAGAAAAGAGCGCTACGGTAATTATCGTAAAAGGAGCCGGTGATAATTTTTGTGCAGGACATGATCTCAATGAGATCCTTCACCAGGATATAAACACTATTCGCCATCTATTTCAGACCTGTTGTGATTTAATGATGCTGATACACACAGTTCCTCAACCAGTAATAGCACAGGTTCACGGCATCGCCACTGCTGCGGGCTGCCAGTTGGCTGCCGCCTGTGACCTGGTAGTTGCAGAAGAAGGGGCCCGGTTCGCAACGCCTGGTGTACGGATTGGTCTTTTCTGTACTACCCCAATGGTCCCCTTAAGTCGAGCTGTGGGAAGAAAAAAGTCACTGGAGATGCTCCTTACCGGGAAATTTATCAGCGCTCAAGACGCAAAAGAATATGGCCTGGTCAATCGAGTAGTACCCAAAGAAAATTCAGCGACCTCCAGCAAATCTGGAGGATTGATTGTGAACTCCGGCAAAACCGGAGTTAAATATATGAGCCACCTAAAGGTGGCTGTTATCTGAACATGTTCATTTGATCAATCTTGTTGTCTGATTGTTCCTGCTTTTGTATGTACCGACGAATTGTTTCTTCGTCACGACCTGAAGTTGATACATAGTAACCTCTGGCCCAAAAACTCTGGCCGGTGAAATTTTGTTGCCGGCCTGTATATGTCCTTGCAATATGGATTGCGCTTTTGCCCTTTATGTATCCCACAACCTGAGATACAGCATATTTCGGAGGAATTGAGATCAACATGTGAACGTGGTCACCAACAAGGTTACCTTCTACAATTTTGCTTTCTTTTTGAAGGGCAAGCTCTCTGAGAATATCACCAAGATATTTTCTCAGGTTTCCATATAAAATCTTTTTCCTGTACTTTGGGATCCAAACCAAATGATACTTGCAATCCCATGTCGTATGACTTAAACTTTGAAAATCTTGCATTGAAAGCCTCCTGTTCTGTGAGCTAAGAGCGGTTTACAGATGAGAGGCTTTCTTATATTCCCGAAAATGTCAAACTCTGAGAGTCTCCCCGGCAAAGCCGGGGGTTTACTCCGATTAATTACTACGAGGTCTTTAACTACCTTACCCTTTTTAAGTGGTTCTATTATCATCTCCTGTTCCGCAATTGCCTCACAGGCCAATACGGGCTTATTATTGACCTCTCTGCTTCATCATTCAACCTTCTCTATCAGCCACCCATAGTAAGTCTTCTGAACCATAGACCTGATAAAGGTCTCTGTATTGACGAGGCCCTCCATGTGAGCAATCTTTTTCTTGATAAACTGATAAAGATCCTCCATGTCTTTCGTATGAACACATGCGATTACACCCGGCCGGTTATTCATGGTCATGAAAAAGTGGACTTCAGGATAGGAATAGAGGCGGGAGCAGATGTTATCCACTTCGGCCGGATCAGAATCCAAGATGATATAGGCGTTTGCAGAGACCAGCCTCGAGGGATTTGGAACCGCGCTGATTTTGATGATATTCCCCTTGAGCAAAGCCGCTATTCGCCTGTACACGGTGGTAACATGAATCCCTAACCTATCAGCCAGTTCATTCGGGTTTGTGCGACCGTCTTTTGCCAGCTCTTTGATCAAGGTCCAGTCCGTCTCTTTTGATTTTACCCGTCTCTTTGCAAAAGGTTCTTTTTCAAAAAATCGCTCATAGCGTTTGAAAAGCTCTTTAATAAAGTAAATTTCCACCTGGGTAACGCCGTCAATCGTGTAGAGTCCATTGTTTATAAATTGATGCAGCATCTCCAAGCTGGGAAAATAAACGATGACCAGGATATCGAAGCGACCGAACACCGTTTGGATGAGATTGACGAAAAAATTCTCGGCCAACTGCTCGCACACATACTCTATCTTGGAAGGATCCGTCTTGATAACGATGAGTGCGCTCGCTGAAAGCCCCAGTTTAAAAGGGTTCGGCCGGGCCCTGATCGCTATTACGTTGGATCTTAGAAGCCCTTCCACTCTTCTTGCGACCGTCTTTGGGTTGATGTCCAGCTTTGCTGCCAGGTGGGAATAACTGATGCTGCCGTCCCTTTGGAGCTCCGCCATCAATTGAAGATCTCTCTTGCTGATTTTCGGTAACCTCCGGTTAAGTTTTTGCATATCATAAATTGGCATCCTTCAAAAGTGTTGGTGGCATGGGCACAATTCGATAGAACTGATGGAGATGTGAAAGTGGCCCTCGATGCAGAGCTTTTTCAACCAATACTGTTCCCATTTACTCCGCGAATAGTGTTTGAGCATGATCATCTTGGAGAGCTTGGTGACCGTTTTATCTGACCATCCCCAGGCGATCCGTTTAAGACGGCGTCCTATTTCACGAAAGACTCTCTCTAATAAAGAAGCCGTTTTAGGGGTGATGAGCCCTGTTTTCAGCCACAGTTAGATATTGGTAAACAATCGTCCGGCAAGGCTCTCAAGATATGATGCGCCCTGGCGGTAACCCTTGTCTTTGAAGGTCTGGATCAGCTCTGCGATTTCGGCCTTGCTTGATCGATATCGTGTTTGCACCCCCTAGGAGGCTGTCCGAGAATACGCTTTTTAGGAAATCTCCCTTAGTAATATCAGGTACTTACGAGTGTAAAAATGCCTGATATTGCTATTCTCGGACAGCCTCCTAGCTATTCTCTACAGGTACCAGCCCACTCCCGGCCAGCCCTTCGCATTCTGGACCTCTCTTTCAATTATGCTTCCATGACCCCAAATACCTCTATCTCCATGAGCGTCTCCGGCTGGTGCAGAGGAGCTTCAATCACCGTGCTTGCTGGCGGCTCCCCAACGAGCGCCGGCGCATGGATCTGATAATACTCCAACTCCGCCTTCCGGAGTGCAGGGTAGTCATCCATTTTTCGGATATAGATGATGGTCTTGACGATATTCTCCATGGAACTGCCTGCCTGCTCCATGTAAGTCTTGAGCTTGTTCATCGTCATCACCATCTGGTCGTTGATATCGTTGGAGGTCTGCTTGAAAGACCCCAGGGACAATCCCGTGGCGCCCGAGCAGAAGATCAAGTTGCCGACTACAGCCGACCTGCTGAACATGGGATGCCCGGGAGCCACATGGGGATAGGCATACTTGATCCCGCCGTAGTACGCAGGGTATTTCTTCATTTTGCAGTCCGGCCTGTTCCTGGAAACCAGACCGATGGCTTCCACGCCTGCCAGATACTCCTCTTTGTCGAAATGGGCCTGGCAGACCGTGCTGGCCGGGGGGTCTTCCGCCAGGGCAGGGGCGTGTTTAAGATAGTACTCGGTCTCCGCCTTTCTCATGCGGGAATAGTCGGCGCTCACGTGCTTGAGACGGATGAGGGTCTTGACTATATTACTCAAGGATCCGCCTGCCTCTTCCATGGTCATCCGGACCTTATCCAGGGCAACCGTCATCTGTTCTTCAACATCGTCCGTTTCCACCTTGCCGCTTACCAGGGATCGGGCATTCGCACCGGAACAGAAAACCACGTTCCCCACCACGACCGACCTCGCAAACTTCGGCTCTCCGGGAGCTACGTGAGGATATCCCTGTTTCACGCCTGCGTAATAAGCGGGGTAGGTCTTCATTTCCCAGCCGGGCTCGCCCCTCGTGACGAGTCCCAGAGCATCGATCTGCACGAGAAAGTCCGGGTCCTCAAGATTTGCGGTGATAAAAGTGCTGGCGGGCGGGTCTTGAGCCAGGAGGGGTGCATTCCTTTGATAATACTCCAGCTGTGCCTTTCGCACCCGGGCCCAGTCCGCCAAGTTCCTCACGATGATGGTATTGCGGACGATGTTGTTCAGGGACCCGCCCGCTTCCTCCACCGCATGCTTCAGATTATCCAAGGTGGCCTTCACCTGTTCTTCGATGGTCTTCGCCTCCGTCTCACCGCTCTCCGTTGACCGGGGAGACACTGCAGAGAGGAAGATCAGATTGTCGACGACGACGGACCTTGAGTAAAAACTGCCTCCCGGCGTGATATGGGGATAGGTCTGCCTGACCCCTCCACAGTATGCTGGATATCTCTTCACCCTGCTATCCATTTTATACCTCCTAATCGCAATATTTGATTGGTTTACTGCTCCAGTTTCCCCTTCAATAGGCTATCCACTGCGTCAGGCTCGGAAGATGCGAGTATGGCCCTTGCTCCGACAGCGACATAAACGGGCAGCCTTTCTCCGATGTTAAATGCGACCCGTACCAATTGCGGCGATCGAGCATAGTAGGTTATACTAGCATTGTGCCCTAACATCACCTCCAACCCAACACATTCCCCCACGGGATTCCGATTTCGCGGGCAGGACTTCGGTCACTTCATTGTTGAAGGAAGCCAGAGGGCTATCTCGGGAAAAATCATCATCAAGATCGTCGCGATGACGATGGCTATCATCAGTACACTTGTGCCGGTATAAACCTTTACCAAGCTCATCTTGGCCGTTGCGCTTACAACAAAGGCAATGATTCCGACAGGCGGAAAGACCATGCCCATTGCCATCATCATCATCGAGAGGACTCCATACCAGATGGGATCGAAGCCGAGGGAGATAATGAGGGGATACGTCAACTGTAAAGTCAGGAGCAGCAGCGGGATCTCATCCATGAACATGCTGATGACGAAATAAGCTATTATGATCCCCAGGATGACCACCCACCGGTTGAGATTCATGGCACTCACACCTGCGACCATCTTCTGGGGAATCTGGCTCATGGCCATGTAATTGCCGAAGATGTCAGCACCGATAATGATGATAAAAATCATGGTCGACGTGCGGATTGTCGCCGCCAGCGCTTCCACGAAGCCTTTCCGATCGAGCCGTTTCAGGACTAATCCGATGCTCATCGCCGCAAAGGAGCCGATCGCTCCCACCTCAGAGGGTGTCGCGATCCCGGTGTAGAGCATAACCAGCACAACAACAATGACCAAAAAGCTCGCCCATATGCGGCGCGCACTGTCCAAGCGCTGTCGCCACGGTACCCGTTCAGGCCGGGGAGCGTCCTGGGGCCTGATGGTGACCCAGACGAAAACAGCCAAGGCGAGAAGGACCCCCACAAGAAGCCCGGGCACCACGCCTGCAATCAGAAGCTTCCCGATGGAAGTCTGGGTGGCGATGCCATAGATAATCATCCCCACACTGGGCGGAACCAAGACGACAAGCGTCGAGCCTATGCCAACGGTGCCAGCGGCCAATTGTTCCGAATACCCATGTCGCCGCATTTCGGGTAGTGCAATGGTCGCCATGACTGACGCAGCTGCAACGGCGGCTCCGGACATGGCCCCGAAGATTGCGCACGCCGCAACGGTTGCGATTGCGAGACCTCCACGCAGGTGGGACAACCAGTCGGCCCCGGCCTTATAGAGGTCACGGGCAAGGCCGCTCGCAGCAGAAAAATAGGCCATGAGAATGAACATCGGTATGGTTGACAGGGTGTATTGAGCAATGGTGCCAAAAGGCACCAAAGAGATATTGCTCAGGACCATGTTCCAGTTTCCCGTGACCAGATACATGCCCAGGATGCCGGCCCCGCCAAGGGAAAAACCGATTGGGAGACCCATCAGGAGACCGACTAACAATGCGAGAAAAACCAGCGCAGCCATTCTTCATACTCCATGCATCAGGCGGCAGAGGAATCACCTTGAAAGAGATTCCCCTTTCCATGTCTTACCCGGAAAATATCGACCAGCATCAGCAAGGTCAATGCCAACAGCCCAACGAAAACGATCATGTGAGCAGGCCACAACGGGAAATCCAGGTTACCCAGGGTCGTACCATCGTCGATAGCGCGAAAAGCCCGTCGGCCGGTTCCCACCATGAGAATCGCACCGTAAGAGATGGAGATTACCTGAACGATATGATTTAGGATGATCTGGACGTAACCCCGCAAACGGCCCACTAAAAAGGTGACCCGGATCAGAGATTCATTACGGTAGGCATAGCAGAGCGCAAAGAAAAAAGAGACGGGCATGAGATAACTCTCTGTAATCTCATAGGCCCCCGTCACCGGAACGCCTAAAAGATATCGCCCCATTGCATCCGCGGTCGTCAGGCACATCATGATGAAAATCGACGTGAAGGCGGAATACCTCAGCACACCCTCACAAAAACGGATTATCCTCTTCATAACCTGCACCTCATTTCCCCAACCTTGCCTAGCTCATTGCTGAAACTACATCAGACATTTCTGAGCCATCTCAACACCGGCTTGAAAAGCATCCAAGTTTGCCTTGGCCCCCCCATAGTACGATCTCCCAACTCACCGGGAAAAACGCTAGTCTACTTATTTTATGACTCACCAATTTTTTGGAGGACCGGCGAATGTCAGGCCCCGGCCAGAGCCGGGGTCCCATAACATCCTTTTTGAAAGCCTTATGTTACTTCGAAAATCGCTCCGCGTATTGCCTCGCTTTTTCAAGGATCGGTTTACCGTCTATGCCCTTTTTCTTCATCTTGGCAATCCATTCATCATAGTGCGGTTTCATCAACTCCGTGGCCTTTTCCGTATCCGATTTTGGAAGAGTGATGATTTCATGCTTCGGATCCTTCTTGAGCATTTGGTAAACCTCATTATTCCCCTTGTCCCAGACTTTCGCTGCGAACTCCGCGCCGTAATCACCCGAGTATTGATCTATAAGGCTTTTGACGTCGGGCGGTAGCGCCTTCCATTTGTCCATGTTCATCACCACATAAAACGGATTTGCATAGAAGTTTAACCAGGTATGGTAGAAAACCATTTCGTCAAGGTTCCATCCCTTGATTGCCTCCCATGGATAGATGATCCCCTCTATCACACCTTTGGAGAGTGCATCATAGACTTCAGGGGAGGCCATGACGATCGAAGTGGCGCCCAGAGAATTGAGATAGGGAGCCGGTTGTCCTGAAATTTTAATTTTTACACCTTTCAAATCGCCCAGTGTTCGAATCGCCTTGTTGGAGGTATGGACTTGCATGGGGGGCTCGGTTTGAAACCAGAGGACCTTTACGTCTTGCCAGTCCTTGGCAAACTCGGGAACTGTCTTAAAAAGCTCCATATAGGTTTTGGTGGCACACAGCGTCGAAGTGTAATTCAAAAACGGTAAACCGGAGACCTCGCTGACTGGAAAACGACCCGGGTGAAATCCGGAGTAACCCATGACGATGTCGATGCCCCCGCTGACAACCGCCTCAAGAAAATCATTGGGCTTGGCCAAGGCTGCAGAAGGATAGACCTTGAATTTCAATTTACCCCCGCTTTTTTCCTCCATCATCTTGACCCACGGTTGAACAATTTCGGTGTGTACAAAATGCACCGGTGGAAAGTAGTGCATGAAGCCGATCTCTATGGGCTTAGGCTGAGCCCCCTCCACCCCTTGAAAATTTCCGATCAGACCAATGCACGCTGCAAGCATTATAATTCCAAATATTTTTTTCATGGTTTTGCCCTTTCAATAAAATGTTTTAGTATGCCTGTCCTCTTCCAATTCCGTTCATCGTACCTTCCCAAAAATCACCTCCTTTCAGAGATTCTCAGCGGACCCGTTCTTCATAACCCTTCCAGTACTAGTCCCTGAGTCCGTTCTTCACTACCCTTCCAAGGCCGGTTCGGGGAAAATCACTTCCAAATTCAACCGCCTTTGGACATTTATAGCCTGCCACATTGCGGCATGTGAAGAAACTGATGTGCCAATGGCTACCGGGCAACAACCCGTCAAGAGGTTACCCCGCTTCTCGCCAGATCAGCTGATATCTATTCCATTTCTTGCAAAATTTTCTGAGCGGTTACCGCCGCTACAGCACCATCACCGACAGCGACCGTTATCTGGCGGATGGAGCCGGATCGGATATCCCCTGCGGCCAGCACGTAAGGCGTTTCTGTTTCCATATTCTGGTTCACAATGATCTGCCCTCCGCTATCCAGGGGTACAATTCCTTCCAAATAACCGGTATTAGGTGTAACTCCAATATCTACCAGGACACCGTCGACAGGCAAGGAATATTCTTTCCCGCTCGCTATTTCAACACATTCCAGGGCTTCCAGACGAGAGTTGCCCGCCATGGAGTTGATAGTGGTCCCGCAGCGGATATCCATCTTCGGATTCGCTTTAGCCCTCTCCTGGAGAAGTGCGTTGGCATTGAGTTTCGGCATTGCCTCCAGGATATAGACCTTGGAAGCCAGCTTGACCATGTACAGGGCTTCGGTCATCCCGGAGTTACCGCCGCCGCAAACGGCCACCACCTTGTTAGTAAATTGGCCGCCGTCGCATAGGGCGCAGCTGAATACCCCTTTACCCTCCAGGTGATCTTCTCCGGGAACTCCCAGTTTCTTTTGGCGGCAGCCTCCGGCGATAATGATCACCGAGGCGGTATATCCTTCGTCGTCAACGCAGTTGACGCACTGGGTACTGGTATAAAGGTCTATGGCGTTCACTTCAGCCAGTTTAATCTCCAGGCCATATTTAGTCGCCTGCTGAGCCATCGCTGAGGCCAAACTGGGTCCTGATATCCCCTCGCTGAAACCGGGGTAGTTCTCTATGAATTCGACATTTTTGATGTATCCGCCGGAACCTTCCTTATCCAGTAGTAATGTCCGGTAGTTAGCCTGACCTAAATACAGGCCGGCAGTCAGCCCGGCAGGACCGCCACCGATAATGATTACATCATAAAAACTCACTTGAGTCTTCCTCTCCGATAAAACCTAAAGTGTCACCGTTTTTCACTGCTGTCCAAAATAATCTGATTTTTTACATGGGGCTTAACGATTTCAAGTACTTATAACCTTTAACCCATACGTTTCAATCTCAGGTTGTCTTCACCCCGAGATGCTGTCCAATACTAGCGAGGGGAAGCGGTATTTGGACAGATCTGATGTGATCCCTATTTCATACTACCCTATTATCGATCAGGTTCTAGATAGTACCTATGGGTTTGCGGGATTTCGGCAGCTTATCCCAGTTTGCGGGCAGTTTTATTTTCTTGGACGTAGCCAAGCCCTCTGCACCTGCTTGCCCCATGACAAAACCTCTGCATCTAATCATACTTCCCCCAACAATAATCTGGAACTCCTCCGGATTGTGAACCACCGGAAGCAATCTATGAGGGTCTTCTGATTCACAGAATATCTTGGAGATCAACTCAGACTTGACGGCACTGCAGGCAGTCAGGCCCCGTTGATCTTTTTCCAGATCCTCGTCGAAGATATACGCAGGTACTCTTGCCTTCTCGAAAAGGTAGTTTTTAATGTCCGATTTAGTGTAGCCCGCTTTGGATAATATATCTGCAATCAGTGCGCTCAAACCAATCACGGGAGACATTTCAGGACCGAATCGGACCATGGGAGTTATCGTGCTTTTGAGCTCTCTGGCCACTTCGATCGCCAGGCTGTTAAGCGTAACCTCGGCACTCCCGGCCGTTTCCCAGTGATCACTCATGCAATGCATTAGTATAACGGTGACTACATTATCACCTGGCTCAAAACCCCGATCTACACTCAGGGGTTGCCATGGACTTTGCTCCTCATTTTCAGCCATTACCGGTGTATAATTGCGCCCAAAACTACCCATGTCCGTTGAACCTATCAGGTATCGAGACACATTCACCATCTCTAATCTTAAGAAACGGGAAACCGCCATATTACCCCGGCGCTCAGGACGCATGCTGCCCTGCCCAGAGTTAAAGTCCAGTTCTTTTATTATTGGTCCATTCAAAAAGATCGCAGGGGTCGATGACTGTGTCGCTCCGGCATGTTCCAATCCGAACCTCGGGTCCGCCACAGCTTCGATCACCGCGATTAATATGGGCATAAATTCAGGCCGGCAACCAGCCATCACCCCGTTAACCGCAATATTCCAAATTGTAGCCTCCCGTCTTCCCGGACGGAGAACGGCAACCACCTCATCAGGGGAGCGGTCGGTATATTTCAGCATTGTTTCCACGGCTTCCAGGGTAGGAGGAATGACAGGAAGCCCGTCGGTAAACCGTCCCCTATATAAAAACTCATTTACCTCATCAAGGCTCCCTTTAAATACTATCGTCCTTGGAGATGCATCTTTAGCTTGTTGCGGCACCTGAGATGCCACAGCCGGTTCAATCAACCCTTGAATAACCTTATCTAGGATGACTTTGGCATTTTCATGGATTTCATCAGAAGTCTGCGTTTGGATATTGGGTGGTGGAAATTCCACAATCCTAGGCGCAGTGAGTCCTTCCCCCAAACACGCCTGGAGACCTGGTTCGGTGAAACCCTGGCAGAATATCCCAACTGCAGGAACTCCAGCTTTTTCTGCAGCAGCCATGCACCGCGAAACTGCGGGCGCACAGGTACCTCAGCAACCCATGGTCACGATGAGTGCGTCGACTCCGGACTCCTGAACCACTTCCCCAATAGTCGCATTATCAGGATAGTTGCCCCACTGCCGCCCTTTGCCCGGCGGGATCACGACAAATTTCAAGTTCTTAAATCTCTTCACCAGCAGGTCCTTAAGCATGTTGGCCAGGACATCTCCATTGGTAAAGAGGGTCCACATGAGTCCGATCGTTTTACCATCCAAACTTGACAGTGGTGAAGCAGAAGGGATGGTGCCGCTCGTCTTTTTGGCTAGCGGGCTCACAATCTCATAAACAGATGCGTCTTTCATAGCCATAACAACCTCGTTTAAGTATAAAAGGGTCAGCCGGGCCTGATTCCTATTTCTGAATATTTAGATGATCCGCACGATCTTTTGCAAATCAAGCCCGAATAGAAAATTGCAAATAATAGGTACTTTGTCAAGTTATTTTTACATTTTTTTAGCATTTTTTGTATGCATTTATATACCTACTGAAGTTTCGCAGTTACTACCTTCACCTGGTTTGAAATGGAATCTTCAACTATATCAAGGAGATGTAAGAACCTATCAGGTTCCATTTCAGGCCAAAATAGCTGACTGTTTAAGCTTTGTCAATATGTCCCCTTAACTGCTTAATAAAAATGTCCCCCCTGAGCTGCTGAAGCCATATAAACCCATTGCTCACCACAAGCAGCTTTTACCTTTGATTTCCTTCTGGGCTTGGCCCTAATTGGTTCCTGCACCGGTGTTGGATCTGTCTGGGCAATAAGGCTGTCTTTATAATAGACTCGCCAACTGCCATCCAAGAGCTGGTCCACCTCTACCTTTGCCTTGGCATAGCCTCTTTGTCTAGGGCCTTGTGGTATGTCGATCACCATACCGCCGAGCCTCACCGCATTGTCGTTTCCCACCACTGCCTGGTAGTGGAAGCTGATGGCTCTGTCGATATCAAGGCCCTTTGGTACCCTTCGCCACGCTCCTTGAGATGTCTCGGGTTCTCTGGCGAATCGGCGGTTGTAGTCCTCAATAAAATACTCTGTAAGAAACCGATTTCCCGCATCCATATCGATAATGCCCCTCAGTTCCATCTCGGCGATGAGCCTATCCTGGAGCACCCCGAAGAGCCGCTCAATTCTACCTTTTGCTTGGGGCGTGAGGGCGAAGATGGGGGTGATTCCAAGGGCCTTCAGGGCAGCTCCCACCTGGGTGGGATCCTGCTCTCCCTGTAGCTGCTCCTCTAAGCTCCAGTGATCGTCATTTCGGTGTAAACTTGCGGGTCCCGGGTCGCCTATGAGAAAGTAAGTCAAGAAAAAACAGCTCTCCATTAGCAAGGAAATCACTTTTTTCTTGCTTACGGTCTCCGCTCGTTGGCATTTGCAACGTTATTCTTTTGAACCCCATTTTATCTATCTTACCGGATCTTGCTTTATCGAAGGCTATTAAGAGTGTTTCAGTATCCCTCAGTCGCCTATCTGAACTCTCTATCCATGGCAAATCATTCTTCTCGCCAGGGAATGGGTTACGATAAATTTCAGGAATAGAGGGGGGGCTAATCGGACCATTGAACTATATAGTATCCAAGTAAGATGGATCTGTTACGACCCCGCATTGAGCTCTCTCCCCTCGCCTGTAAGACCGTTATCCACATGTGACGGGATTCTTTGAATACGATGCTTACAGGCCTGATTGGACTTCTTGATAGCCTTTTACATGATCCCTCCGGTATGGTTGATATTTCTTGCCGCTCTTAAAAACCCCTAAACTGAGGATGGCCAATTTTCGACAGGCCTTATGCCGGGCAGTATGTGCAGGATACCCTTTCTCCTGCATCAAATATTCATAGTAATCATTGACGGGGTTATTTCCGCCTATGGCCGCCCAGGTGCTTGTTTTATAAACACTCTTTAATTGCCGGCAGTAACGAGAATTCTTCCGGCCATAGCTTCTTCCGCCACTTATTTTCTCCAGCTTGATCAACCCTATATAACTCAAGAAATGACCCTTATCGGCAAAGCGATACGGAGTTACTACACGGGCAACGATCTTTACCGCGTGAATGGGGCCAATACCAGGGAGGGTTTTCTGATGACGTATCTCGGGATAATCTTTAGCACGTCTGTCAAATTCTTTCTCATAACCTTCCTTTTCTTTTTTATGAGCCTCAATCTGTCTATCCATACAATCTAGAACAAACTGATCGCCTTCTGAGTCTAACTTCGTGCCCGCCCACTCAAAGCCACGTTTCCCGCACGCCCTTAAAAGTGAATATCGCTGATTCTTTAGCCGGACTCCTGCTTTGACCAGATCTTCATAGCCACTAACAAACCGGCGGAGATACAAAAACTTGTCTGTAGAATGATAGACTTCTTTAATGAGCCCGGCCTTCAAAAGATGCACCAATTTAGCCGCATCGATTTTATCTGTCTTTGGCCCATCATTGAGGAGCTTATTTCTATAGGGATCGCAGATTACCAGCCTGTCCACATAATCCCTCAACTCTGTATATAACCATTGGGATGTGGTTGTTTCTTCAACTACTACTATCTTTGAGCCCTTGAGCTTTTTTAAATAGACCGTCATTTCTACAATATCTGACGGCACATCGATGAGAATGATTTTATTGGATTTCTTCGTCATGCGGGCAATGGCCATGTTTTCAATGGACCAATCTATTGCAACATAGTGATCATAAATGATATCTTTCATGTTGGTCTCCTTTCTTTGTGTTATTTTTTCTTTAACTGCTAAGTCTTTAACACAAATGAGGTTCTCCCTCAAAGGAGACCATCTTTCTCATTTTATCGGACCAAGTTAACTATTTGATATTACTTTACAAAGGTTTAGCAAAAGGCCGTTTTCAAGCCTTAGAGGGTACTTTTTAGGGCAAAAAGAAGGTTTTAAGAAAACTCATATTTGGTAAAGTTTCCTTAGAGGTTCGGTTCTACCACGAAAATGGACCCTCTAAGCTTCATATACAGCGTCTTTTAGAAGATTTATTCAGGGAATTCAACTTGTTAACTTGGTCCGACCACAGCTACAATTAACCCGATGAGATGCCCCTGGGGCTTATCTGCTTTAAGTTGACCGTGGATAATCCCGGTGACGTCGCCCAAGTGACCGTGTACCTTTCTGAACCCGCACCGAGTGATGCAAAGTGGTACAGATATGACCCGGTAAATGGCTGGCAGGATTACTCAGCACATGCCACATTCAGTGCAGATAGAACGTCTGTTATGTTAGAGGTAGAAGACGGTGGTTTTGGTGATACAGATGGAGTGGCAAACAGAATCATAATTGATCCTTCCGGACCTGGTGCTGCATCAACGCCTTCCCCTCCACCCAATGGTGCCGGAGGTGGTGGCTGCTTTGTCACAACCACGGGTAAATGAGGACAATAGTTTGCGTTGATCTTCCGTTCCAGTGTTATGAAGAGGATATGGGGATCAGGCACAAGGAATTACGTGTTTACCCTTCGAGTTGGAAGAGCAGGCACACCAGCGAGACACCGTGCTGGCCAGTAGACCGGGCAACTAAGTGCTTCGATTCGCAAATATAGTCATGTATCTAAACGTGAAATCTTTGAACAAATGCTTACTCAGCACTTAGTCCCGAGTGAATAAATACGTTACCGTAATTATGAATCGAGGGACTAAGCAAGAGTCAAACGGAGAATCGCCTCGTTCATGGTGCCTTTCGCCTGAAGCTCGCCCTGTGGTATAAAGAAACCTTGTCTATTCCACCGGGGCCCCGCGCTCCCGGAGTGGCCAAATGTATCGAATGCAAATGATTTATCTCCGCGCAAGCGGATTGCCTTCAGCGCTTTCATCCCCGCCCGCCTCGCCTGAGCAGGTCGCGATGGCGGGCTGGCCCGCCAGACTTATGGCGGGCAGGCGGAAAGTGCTGAAGCAAAAAAATCTTTACCCCGTTAAATCCAACCGGCAACTTTCTGCACAGCTTACCAAACGAATCTGGTATCGGCTGTATAAAGTCAAGCTATCTGTTTGTCGCCATTTAACCGGGGCAGTCTATCCCTGGCCCAGACCTGGCCTAAAAGAACTAGGGCTATATTCCCACAAACGGGAAACATGCCGAGCTGACATTATGCTCACATCACGTCGCGCCTATAATTGTGCCATATGGCATTGACGATGGTGTTATAATCATGATTGCTCTTGAGTTCCTAACTGGTGAACGGAAGGAGGGCGTAGCCCGACTGG
>Ga0307380_10005741_pt1 | contig 16447 bp, 15 predicted proteins | sample UN3MG_FD_202239 | JGI IMG/M metagenome (GOLD analysis project Ga0307380, IMG submission 202239) | Soil microbial communities from Risofladan, Vaasa, Finland - UN-3 | ecosystem: Environmental > Terrestrial > Soil > Coastal area > Acid sulfate soil | place: Finland: Risofladan, Vaasa | collected...
ACGATTCCATCGTGCCAGGCACGTTGGAAACGTGCCCCACGGCCATATCGCGACAGTTGTTTCTTGCGCGATCCTTACCGGCTCACAAACGACTCAATCCGCTCCAACGCGGCCTCCAGGTTCTCCATGCTGGCGGCGAAGGAGAGTCGGGCGTAGCCCTCGGTGCCGAACGCGGAGCCCATCACGGTGGCGACGCTCTGCTGGTTGAGCAGCTCGAGGCACCACCGGGTCGAGTCGTCGACCTGGACGCCGCCGTACGCGCGCCCGAGGTGCTCTTGGATGTTGATGAAGGCGTAGAACGCACCGCCGATCTCTGCGCAGCTCAGGCCGGGAATCTCGGCGATCCGGCGGCAGACGAACTCGCGGCGTCGGGCAAATTCGGCCAGCATCTGCCCCACGCAATCCTGGGGGCCCCGCAAGGCAGCGATCGAAGCGTGCTGGCTGATGCTGCACGGGTTCGACGTCTCCTGGCTCTGAAGCCCGCTCATCGCCTTGGCCACGTGCTCCGGCGAGATGGTCCAGCCGATCCGCCACCCGGTCATGGCGTAGGTCTTGCTCACGCCGTTTACGAGAATCGTCCGCTCCTGGAGCCCGGGCCGGACGGTGGCGAAGCTGGCGAACCGGTGCCCCGCATACACCAGCCGCTCGTAGATCTCGTCGGAGACCACCAGGAGGTCCCGTTCCAGGACCACGTCGGCCAGCGCGCCGAGCTCCTCGGGCGAGTACATGCTGCCCGTCGGGTTGGAAGGGCTGCAAAGGAGCAGCATCTTCGTCCGGTCGTTGATCGCGTCGCGGAGCTGGTCGGGCGAGAGCTTGAAGTCCTGCGACTCGCCGGTCGGGACGATCCTGGGCACGGCCCCGGTCAGCTTGACCAGCTCGCTGTAGCTGACCCAATACGGGGCGGGGATGATCACCTCGTCGCCGGGGTCCAGGAGCACGGTGAACACGTTGTGCAGCGCATGCTTGGCCCCGTTGGCCACGACCACCTGCGCGGGGGCGTACTCCAGCCCGTGGGTCGCCCGGTACTCGTCAACCACGGCCTGCTTCAGTTCCGGGATACCGCTGGCGACCGTGTAGTGGGTGTGTCCGGCCTTCATGGCCTCCGCGGCGGCGTCGCAGATGTGCTTGGGGGTGTCGAAGTCGGGCTCGCCCAGACTCAGGTCGTACACCGTCTTCCCGGCCGCCTTTAGCTCTCTGGCTTTCTGCGCCATGGCGATGGTCGCCGAGGGCTCAAGGGCTTGGACGATCTGCGAGATGGTTGCGGGCATGAGAGAAACTCCGTCCTCGAATTAAGGGGGGAATCCGTGCTGCGGACGAGCCGGTTGACGTGCCCCGGCGCACGTCGGACAATCTTATGGTGTTTGCGGCTCGCTTCCAAGTAGCTCAGCGCGTACGCGGGGAGGATTCGGCAAACCATGGCGCGACCGGGTATCGGCATCTGGCTTGTCGGGGCCAAAGGCGGCGTGGCGTCGACCACCATCGTGGGACTGGCCGCCCTGAAACAGGGCCTGACGCCCCCGTTCGGCCTGGTCAGCGGCCTCCCCCAATTCGGCCACCTCGGACTGGCCGACTGGAACGACTTCGCCGTGGCCGGGCACGAGATCCGCGACGTGCGCCTGGTCGACGAGGCGATGAAGCTGGCCACGACCAGCCGGGCCATCGACCCGCGGCTCATTGAACAGTGCCGAGCTGACCTTGCAGAGATCGACGGGCGGGTCCGGCCGGGCACGATCTACCAGGTCGGCCGCACCATCGAAGGGCTGGCCGGCGCCGAGGTCCCCCGCGGGGAATCGCCCCGCGACGCCATCGCCCGGGTCCGGGAGGACATGGCCGGCTTCGTGCGGGCCGCCGGACTGAAACACCTGATCGTGGTCAACGTGGCGTCGACCGAGCCGCCGGTCGATTTGGCCTCGGTCCCGCCGACCTGGGCCGAGCTGGAGGCGCTTCTGGACCGCGTGCAGGAATGCCCCCTGCCGGCCAGCTCCCTCTACGCGATCGCGGCGCTCGGCGCCGGCCACTCGTACGTCAACTTCACCCCGTCGCTCGGCTCGGCCCCGGAAGCGATCGACGAGCTGGCCCGGCTTCGCAACACGCGGCACATGGGCTGCGACGGCAAGACGGGCGAGACGCTCTTGAAGAGCGTGCTGGCCCCGATGTTCCAGCTTCGGAACCTCCGGGTGATGAGCTGGGTCGGGCACAACATCTTCGGCAACATGGACGGCCAGGTGCTCAACGACCCGGTCAACAAGGCCGCCAAGGTGGCCAGCAAGGACCACCTCCTGGGCGAGATCCTGGGCTATAAGCCCCAGACGCACGTCTCCATCGAGTACATCGAGAGCCTGGGCGATTGGAAGACCGCCTGGGACCACGTCCACTTCGCCGGATTCCTCGGCACGCCGATGACCCTCCAGTTCATCTGGCAGGGCTGCGATTCGCTTTTGGCCGCGCCCCTGGTCCTCGACCTCATCCGCTTCACCGAGCTCGCCCACCGCCGCGGCGAAACCGGCCGCCTCACCTTCCTCGCCAGCTTCTTCAAGAGCCCCTACGGCGTCGAAGAGCACGGGTTCGTGCGGCAGTTTCAGATGCTCGAAGCGTGGGCGGCGGGAGAGGCCGCCGGCGAGTAGCGCCAGCTTCGCTCCTCAGTACAGCTCATACACGTGTTCCCCGCCGTGGGCCGGGTTGCCGATGAGCGTGCGGCTGCGGAGATCGACGACCAGGTCGAGGTGCTCGAGCGGGAGCTGGCCGATCAGGACGGGCACGCTGTCCGGCACTTCCATCACGTCCATGGTGCAAGAGCGGCCTTGGATCGTCAGGCGCACGGCGGAATAGACGGCGGCCTCGCCCTCGCCCGTGCTGGTGATCACCCTTTTCGACGCGGTTTTTTCCAGCCCGAGCTGCTCGATCAGTTGGGTAGGAACTGAGAGCAACGTGGCGCCCGTATCGACCAGGGCGTCCCTGACGGTGACCCTCCGCACTTCGTCAGCAGACGCAATCCCACGCTTGACGGCCCAGAGGTCTTCCATGTTCTCGATCGTGGCTTCGGTCAGAACTCGGCCCATCGCGTCAGTCTCCATTGGCCCGGCCCCCTATGGGTTCAATTTGGATCGGCGTCGTCCTTCATTGTACAGCATGGATAGGCAATGAGCCCACTTACCTACCGTCGTTCGTCGCCGGCTGCCGGGGCAGACCCGACTCGGGGCAGCCCCCCAAGGGACCTCAGACGGGGCGGCAAAAAAATCCCCGTTTCGGGCTTGGATCGTCGACATCGGCTTGACAGCACCGTATACTGGATGCCAAATTGCGGTGCCCCCCTGCGGCGGCATAGGACCGTGCGGCGACCGCCGGCGGTCTTCCTTCCACACAACCATGCAGTCTGCCGGTACATCCCCCTGCTACCAGGCGAGAGGAGTCATCCGATGGGTAGGAGTTGTCTTATGAGCGGCACGTTTTGCAAGGCGGTTTGTGCTTTGGCCGTGTGTCTGGCGATCACGCCTGCGGCGGCCGCGGAGCCCGGCAAGTACCTGGGCCCCTGGGACCTGGTCGCCTCGCCGGACGGCAAGAGCCTGTTCGTCCTCAACGTCGACGCCGCGCAGGTCGCCGTCGTCGACGTCGCCTCCGCCAAGGTCGCCCGCACGATCGGGCTCCCCGCCGGGCCGACCGGCTTGGCCGTAAGCCCCGACGGCGCCACCCTCTACGTCACCTGCGCGAAACCCCAGGGGACGGTCAGCGTGATCGACGCGGCCTCGGGCAAGGTGAACGGGACGATCCCGGTGGGACACGGCGCCACGGGCCCCACGGTCAGCCCCGACGGGAAGCGCCTCTACGTCTGCAACCGGTTCAACCACAACGTGGCGCTGGTGGATCTGGAGGCCAAGAAGGTGGCCCTGGTGCCGGCCGTTCGCGAGCCGATCCGTTCGGCCGTCACCGCCGACGGCGCTACGCTCTTCGTGACCAACCATCTGCCGCTCGACCCCTCGGACGGCTACGACGTCGCCTGCATGATCACGGTGATCAACACGGCGGACAAGTCCACGAGCACCATCCGGCTTCCCAACGGCAGCTCCAGCCTGCGCGGCGTGTGCATTGCGCCCGACGGCAAGCACGCCTACGCGGTCCACATCCTCGCCCGCTACCAGATGCCCACCACGCAACTGGAGCGGGGCTGGATGAACACCAACGCGTTGAGCATCATCGACGTGGCCGAGAAGAAGCTGGTCAACACGGTGCTGCTGGACGACATCGACCTGGGCGCGGCCATGCCGTGGGACGTGGCCGTCACGCCGGACGGCAAGTCGATCTGTGTGAGCCACGCCAGCACGCACGAGCTGAGCGTGATCGACGCGGCCGCCCTGTTGAAGAAGCTGGCCGAGGTTCCCAAGACGGAAGAGGAGGCCCGAGAAGCCGGCCGCTACGACGACCGCACGCTCTACTCCTCGGTCACGGTGAACGACGTACCCAACGACCTGGCGTTCCTGGTCGGCCTCCGCGAGCGGATCATGCTTCCGCCCCACGGCCCCTGGGGATGGCTCGACGCCGACAAAGAGGCGGCCGCCAGCCCGCGGGGCGTGGCGATCGTCGGCTCGAGGGCGTACGCGGCGTGTTATTTCAGCGACGTGCTGGCCGTGGTCGAGCTGGAGCCCGAGCCGAGCAAGAAGGTGGAGCTGATCCCCCTGGGTCCGAGGCCGCAGCTCTCGCTGGTGCGACGCGGCGAGCTGCACTTCTTCGACGCCTGGCTCTGCTTCCAGCACTGGCAGAGCTGCGCGAGCTGTCATCCCGACGCCCGCGTGGATGCCCTCAACTGGGACCTGATGAACGACGGGATGGGCAACCCGAAGAACGCCAAGACCATGCTGCTTGCGCACAAGACCCCGCCGGCGATGGCCTCCGGGGTTCGGCCCGACGCGGAGTCCGGAGTCCGGGCGGGATTCACGCACATCCTCTTCGCGGTCCGGCCCGAGGAGGAAAGCGTGGCCATCGACGAGTACCTCAAGGCGCTCCAGCCCGTCCTCAGCCCGCACCTGAAGCCCGACGGCCAGCTCAGCGACGCGGCCAAGCGGGGCAAGGAGCTGTTCTTCAGCGAGCGGATGGGCTGCGCCACGTGCCATCCCGAGCCGCTCTACACCGATCTCCTGATGCACGACGTCGCCTCGCGAGGCAAGTACGACCGCCGCGACGACTTCGACACGCCCACGCTGATCGAGTGCTGGCGGACCGCCCCCTACATGCACGACGGCCACTACACCTCGATGAAGGAGCTGTTCACCGTCGGCAAGCACGGCCAGAAGGGGGGCGACGTCGAAGGACTCACCGAGCAGGAGGTCAACGACCTGGTCGAGTTCGTGCTTTCGCTGTAGGGGCCGTCAGAAGATCGCGTTGAAACCGGCCGTACGAAAATGGTGGTCGTTGGTCAGCGCGTCGATGATGCCCAGGCGCCCCATGACCACGAACGACACGTGATCCACGATGCTTGCGTCGCCAACCTCATCCTGCGCATAGGCGGCCCAGGCTTGCTGCCAATCTTCGTCGGTCGGGGTGATCAAGAGCCCCGCAGACTCCATCCGCCGGCGCAGACGATCCACGGCAGAGCGGTACGGTCGCCTCGCTGCTGCATTACCGCATTCCAGGAGGATGAAGGTTGTTGTGACGAGTTGGGATCGCGCACGGGTGAGCTTCGAGAAAGCTTCCTCAGCCGCCGCGTGCCACTGGTCGCTACGGTCCCACAGCGCCAGCAGCGCGACCGTGTCCAGAAACACCGTGGTCATGGCTGGTGCTCATTGTGCCGTGCCGCCACGTCGCTTTCGCCCGTTTCATACCGCTCCGAGAGAACGTCGTACACTTCGTCCAGCCCTCGGCTATCCTCGCCCGGCCGGACGACCCGCGGCTCGAATTCCACTTCGCAGCGCTCGGGCAGATCGACGGGCGCCGTGGGATGGAACACTCCATTTTCGAAAACTGCGTGAACCTTCCCCATCTCACGGTCTCCCCGGTTGGGTCAATCGCCTACCATTGAGCGTACCCGCGCCCGTAAGGGTCGTCAAGTGCGACAATGCCCCCTTGCACCTCCGTGGCCCCCGTCGCCTCAAGTTGCAGCGTCTTCTGGACCACCTCGATCATCTCCGGCGTGTAACGGCAGCCGGGGTCCCCGCCGTCGGAAGCCTTGCCGATGCACGGGCTGATGGGCAGGAGGCGGTAGTCGAGATCGGCCAGGAGCTTCTTCGCCGCTTCGACGTTTGAGGGGACATCATGCTGGTTGACGAACGCATCAAGCGCGGAGCGGGCTTCGGCGAACTTCTTTTCCTCGACGAGCCCTCGGGCCCGGGCTTCGACCGCTTGATACGCGGCGTTCGCCTGCTCGCGGACGCCGGCCACCGCGTCGGCAATCAGGCGATTGAGCCGCAAATCGTCAGAACGCTCGCCCAAGGCGGCGTAGAGCTTCTCGGCCTCGCCGAACCGCTGCTCGGCCAGCAGCGCCTTGGCCTGGGCGTCGGTCTCGTCCCAAGCGGCTTGCCATCCGGCGGGTTCCAACTCCGCCTTCGTTTCGGGCTCGGACGAAAAAGAGCCCCGTCCCCTTTTTGCGGGAAGGCCGCTGGTGGCGACGGCCTGGGAAGGTGGGCCATTCGTTGCGTCGGCTCCATCTCGTCCCAAGGTCATCACGAGTGCCGAGATGACCACAAGGGCCGCCGCCGCACCAGCGATGCTTACGAGGATCAGGGTCTTCCGTCGGGCGGTCGTCGCCGCCTTGCCGGCCGCGCCGCCGTGCGTTTCTTCTTCCGGGCGATGGGCGATCGTCTCCTCGACGGCCACCGCGGCCTCAGGCACGGCCACGGCCGGGCGCCCGCCCATGCTTTGGAAAAAGCGTTTCAAGGCACTTTCGCCCGATGAATCCGCTCCAGAGCCCGGCCGTTGGGCCTCGTTGTGTCTCTTCTCCGGCGCAAGCGCTTGGCGAAACGCCGCCAGCTCGGCGGCGGAGAACAGCCCGCTTTGGACGAGACTCTGAGCAAATTTCTCAAGCGAGACGGCCATCATATGCCCTCAGCGAACGCAGTCTTCATTGTAACGCGTTCGATGAGGCCGAGACAAGCGCGTGTTTACTCCGGCCCGAAACGTTCGCCCGCCTGGACGCGGTAGCCGCGGAGGAACTCGCGGACTTCGAGGAGGCGTTTGCCGGCGGGCTGGAGGGTTTCGAGGACCACGGCGCCGGGGGCGGCGGCGATGACGATCCGGTCGCCGGGGGCTTCCACGACCGTGCCTGGGGCGGCGTTTGGGTCGGAGGTTTCGTCCACCTTGACCGGGCCGAGGATGAGTCGCATGGGCGGCCCTTTGGGGCGATGCCAGAAGGTATAGCTCTTGGGCCAGGGGTCCATCGCCCGAACGTGATTGCGGATCGCCTCGGCCGGCCGGCTCCAGTCGACCAGCCCGTCGGCCTTCTTGATCCGCGGGGCCTTGGACGCCAGCGCCGGGTCCTGGGGCAACGGTTGGGCCGTCCCCGACTCCAGGGCGTCGATCGCCCGGGGCACGTGCTCGGCGCCCAGCTCGGCGAGCCGCGCCTCCACGTCGGCGGCCGTTTCGTCGGGGCCGATGGCCGTGCGTCCCTGCTCGATGACGGGTCCGGCGTCGACCTGGGGCGTCATGTGGATCACGCTGACGCCGGTCTCGGTCTCGCCGTGGTAGATCGCCCAGTTGATCGGCGCCGCGCCGCGATACTTGGGCAGAAGCGATCCGTGCAGATTGACGCCTCCCCGGCGCGTGGTGGCCAGGGTCTCGGCCGAGAGTATCTGCCCGTAGTCGCAAACGACCAGCAGGTCCACGCCATACCGGGAAAGCTGCGCCCGGGACGCCTCGCGGTTGACGTCGTCCGGGTCGAAGATCGGGGCGTCGTGCTCCCCGGCGAGCCGGCGGACGGGGCTTGCCACGGGCGGCCGTTTCCCCCGCTGCTTGAGCGGACTGGTGACCACGGCCACGATTTCGTGACGTGTATCGTACAAGCGGCGAAACGTGGGCACCCCAAATGGGCCTGTTCCCATCAGCACTATACGCATGAGTCAATTTACCTCAGGATCCGTAATAGAATACCGTCTGCATCCGCGGAGTAGCAGGCACACGCCGTGTGCCGTAGCCGGCGGACGGCACACGGCGTGTGCCTGCTACTGAAGTCGGGAAGCTGTTTTTCGGCCGATCCTTACGTCCTCGCCGTTTCCAGCTCGGCCAGCCGGGCGGCGATCCGGGCGTCGTCGGGGATCCGCCCGCGCTGGCGGTACATGGTGAACTCGCGCTCGAGGACGGCCAGGTCCTCCTTCACGGCGAGTCGGTTCGCGGGACTGAGCCGGTCGATGAACAGGATGCCGTCCAGGTGGTCGGCCTCGTGCTGGACCACCCTGGCGCACAGGCCGTCAAACTCGTAGGAGAATTCCTCCCCGCTCAGGGAGTAGGCGTTGACCACGATCTTCTCCGACCGTATGACCGGGGCGTAGATCTCCGGGAAGCTCAGGCAGCCCTCGCGGTCTTCGGCCGAACCCTTGCGGTCGGTAATCACCGGGTTGAGGAAGGCATACTCCTCATCCCGGACGGCCGGGTCCCCCGTGACGTTCGTCACCAGCATCCGGTAAGGCAGGTCGACCTGGTTGGCCGCCAGGCCGATCCCCTTCTGCTCGTACATCAAGTCGAACATCTCGCGGACGATCTTCTTCAGCTCGCCATCGACTCGGCGCAGGGGTTTCGATTTGTGTCGCAGCGTCGGATGGGGGTACTTGATGATCTGCACAGGCTCGGACTCCGCAAAACGGGTGGAAACGTCCAATTATACTAGCCGTCTAAGCTGCGGCGAAGGGCGGTCGGGAGGCCGGGCCGGCTCGCCCGCTCGCCCCTGGTCCCTCGCCGGAGTGACCCAATGAGGGCCACCGGCGGTTAGGATGGACGGTGGGGGGGCGGCTCATGGATGGCGACTCGCGTTGACTCGTTTGGGAAGCGGATCTAGAATTCCCGCGCGTGTCGTAAATACTTTATTGGCTGGCGCTTTCGGAGGTTCTTCGGGATGCAGGACACGGGCGCGATTGACCGCGGAGAGCGGCTCGTGGCGGGGGCCGCAGGTCCGCGTCGTGAGCTGCCCTCGTGGCTGATGTCGCTCGTGCTGCACATCGTGATCTTGCTCGTTCTGGGCCTGACACTTCGTCTTCCTGCCCGGCAAGGGACCGCCACCGAGCGGATCGCCGACGTGGGCATCGCGCTGGAGCAGCAGGACGGCGGCCGCGAGTACTACCAGACGGGGCCCGATGGAGGGGGTGGCTCGGCGGCTTCCGAGGGCGGGGCGACCGGGCCCAACTCGAGCGACTTCCTCAGCGAAAGCCCGCCCATCGATCCAAGCGCCGCCCTCCCGTCGGGGCTCAATATCATCGGGCCAAGTGCTTTGGGTGGGGAAGGAATACCCAGCGCGGGCGGCATGTCGGACGGCGCGGGGCGACGCCCCGGCTCGCCAGGAGGCAAAGGACGGGCGACCGTGTTCGGGGTTACCGGGGAGGGCTGGAAGTTCGCCTACGTGTTCGATCGCTCCGACAGCATGAGCTGGCACAACCGGAAGCCGCTCCGGCGGGCCAAGGCCGAGCTGCTGGGCAGCCTGGGGAGCCTGGAGTCGAACCACCAGTTCCAGATCATCTTCTACAACCAGGAGCCGGCGATCTTCAATCCCTCGGGCGATCCGGACCGACTTGCCTTCGCCACGGAGCAGACCAAGCGGAACGCGGAGCGGTTCGTCGCCGGGATCACGGCCACCGGGGGCACCGACCACGTGGCCGCCTTGACGCGTGCGATCAGCCTCCACCCCGACGTGATCTTCTTCCTCACCGACGCCGACGAGCCCGTGCTGTCGACCGGCCAGTTGTACGACCTCCACCGCCGGGCCGCGGGGATCACGATCCACGCCATCGAGTTCGGCTACGGCCCCCAGCGCGACGCGAACAACTTCCTGGTCAAGCTGGCCCGTGAGAACGGCGGACTACACAAGTACGTCGACGTCTCCAAGCTCTGACCATGCGACAAAGGAAACGTGCAGTCGGAACCGCCACTTCTGAACGGACGCTGATGGCTAGTGGTCTGTCCAAGTTGAATCTGCGGGTGCCACGGGCATCTTGCCCGTGCTCTCGTAGCTGCACTGGCGAGACGCCAGTGGCACCCGACCGGCAAAGTCAATCTGGACAGACCACTAGTGGTCTGTCCAAGTTGAATCTGCGGGTGCCACGGTTGGCTTGTCCAACCGTGCTTCCGGCACTGCTGGGCAAGCCAGCAGTGGCACCCAACGCGCAAAATCGAGGTGGACAGACCACTGGGAACGCCTCGACAGGTCGCGAGCACGTTTTGCCGCCAAGGCGCGTCGTGCCGGCGGGCTGCGCTCTCGGGATCGTGGCGGCGCTCGCAGCGATCTTTCCCGTGCTCGTTTCGGCGCAGGACGTCGTCCACGTGGCCAACCCGAGCAGTGCTCAAGGGTACGCCGAGTGGCGCGGTCAGGTGATCGACTACACGGGCCGCGAGCTCCAGCTCCAGCTCCCCGGCGGCCCGAAGCGGACCTTTCCGGCCGACCAGGTCCTGAGGATCGAGACGGAGCACGGCCCGCAGCACGTGGAGGCCGACCGGCGGTTTGCCGTGGGGGAGTTCGACGGGGCGTTGGCCTTGTACGTCGAGGCCCGCAACCGCGAGCCGCGGCCTTGGGTCCGGCGGCAGATCACGGCCCAGATCGTCTGGTGCGATCGGGCGTTGGGGCAGCCGGAGCGGGCGGGCGGGGAGTTCCTCGAGGTGCTGCTCCCGGCCGACCCCGACACGCTCTACTTCGCGTGCATTCCGTTGGCTTGGGTCCCTGCGCAGCCGTCGCTCGCCGTCGAGCGGGCGGCCGCCGAGTGGATCCGGCGCGACCAGGTCCCGGCGGCCGTGCTGCTGGGCGCCAGCCACCTGATGTCTACCGGCGATCGCAACGCCGCACTCGAGCGGTTGAACCGCCTGGCCACGGACCGCGACCCGCGAATCGCGCTGTTGGCCTATGCGCAGACGTGGCGGGCCGCCGTGGTCACGGCCGACGAGCGGCAGCTCGACCGGTGGCGGGCAACCATCGAGCGGATGCCGGAAGCGCTTCGCGCCGGGCCGTACTACGTCCTCGGCCAGGCCGAGGCGCATCGCGAAAGGTGGGAGGCCGCCGCGCTGGCCTGGCTGCGGGTCCCGATTCTCTATCCGGAACATCGCCTCCTGGCCGCCCGGTCGCTCCTCGACGCCGGCCGCTCGCTGGAGCGGCTCGGCCAATCCGACCAGGCGGGGGGACTCTACCGGGAGTTGGTGGAGAGCTATCCGAAGACGCCGGCGGAAGCGGAAGCGCAAGCTCGGCTGCGGGAGACGAATGAGGGAGGATGAGTGCTGAAGTGATACGTGGTGTGTGACGGAGAGTGTTGCACAGCAAACGCCACGCCGAAGCCCAGGGGTTGCACCCCCTTGGTTTGGAAGGACCAACACGGGACGTTGGCACAAGATTGTGTAGGAGATCACGTTGCGCAGGACGAATGCGTTCATGATCGTCGTGGCCCTTGCGTCATGTCTGAGCTTGGGAAGCGCTTCGGCAGCGGAAGGGCCCGCGCCGTCGGCCCCGAGCGCACCGGCCCCGAGCGCACCGGCGCCGAGTGTTGGAGGCCATGGCGCGGCCGCGAGCGAGTCGCCGGCGGATGAGTCGGCGCCGGGCCAGTCGCTGGGAGACATCCTCAAGGCCGGCGGGGTGATCGGCATGCTGATCATGCTCCTCTCCGTGGCCGCGGTGGCCCTGGTGATCGAGCACGTGATGACCATCCGCGCTTCGGTGCTCATGCCGCCCGGGTTGGGCGAGGAGGTGTACGATCTATTGGCCGCGGGCAAGGTGGGCCCGGCCGACCAGCGGTGCCAAATGCAGCCGAGCTTCCTGGCCCACGTGCTTGGGGCGGGCTTGGCCGAGGTCGACGGGGGCTGGCCGGCGGTCGAGAAGGCGGTGGAAGACGCCACGGCCGAGCAGTCGGCCCGGCTCTTCCGCAAGATCGAATACCTTTCGGTGATCGGCAACATCGCCCCGATGATGGGGCTGTTGGGCACGGTGATCGGGATGATCTTCGCGTTTCGCGAAGTGGCCGACACGCAGGGCGCGGCCCGGGCGGCGGACCTGGCCGAAGGGATCTACCTGGCCCTGGTCACGACGGTGGAAGGGCTGATCGTGGCCATTCCGTCGCTGGCCGCGTTTGCCGTGTTTCGCAATCGCGTGGACCACCTGGTGGCCGAGGTGACCTACGTGGCCCAACATGTGTTCGCCCCCTTGAAGCGCAACCGGACGGCCGGTCCGCCCAAGGCGCCGGCGCCGCCGAAGGCCCCGCCGCAAGGGCCGTCGCCGCCGCGGGGGGGGGGTGGATCCTGATGCGTGTCCCGTCGAATCTCGCCCGAGGAGGCCTCGGCTTCAACATGACGCCGATGATCGACGTGGTGTTCCTGTTGATCATCTTTTTCCTCGTCTCCAGCCACCTCGCCCGCCAGGAAACGCAACTGGAGCTCGACCTGCCCGACGCGGCCAGCGGCGAGCCGACCCGAGAAGACGACGTGCGGCGCATCGTGGTCAACGTGTTGGCCGAGCCGGGGCCGGAGGCACGGATGCAAGTGGGCGGCGAGGTGATGGACGGCGTCCGCCTGGGCGAGCTGATCCGCCACGAAGGCCAAAGCGCGGCCGGCCGGCTGGAGGTCCGCATCCGTACCGACCGCCGCGTGCCCTACGGGGTGATCGAGCCCATATTGCTCGCCTGCGCGAAAGCCGGCGTGTGGAACGTCGTCTTCGCCGTCCGAGAAAGCAGGGAGTAGGAAGGATGAAGGATGAGGGATGAAGGATGAATCGGATCGGCGCAGATCGGTCGCTCCATCATTCATCCCTCATCCTTCATCATTCAGCATTGCCCATGCGTAGACCTCCTTATCATCGCGACGAGCGCGGCCGGCTGGACGTGAAGATGACGCCGATGATCGACGTGATCTTCCTCCTGCTGATCTTCTTCGTCTCCACGGCCAGCTTTCAGGCGCCGGAGGGGAGCCTGCCGACCAACCTGTCGTTGCCCGGGACCGTCTCCGACGTCGAGCCCATCGATCTGGAGCTGGAGGACTTGGAGGAGATCGTGGTCAAGATCCTATGGCGCGCCGGCCGCGCCGGCTGGCAGATCAACGAGCGGGACTTGGGGAGCCTGGATGAGGTCCGAGCCGTGCTCCAAGCGGCTGCCGACGTAAAGATCGATTTGCCCGTGATCCTCGACGTCGAGGACAAAAACAGCGTGCCCATCGAGGACGTGATCGACGTCTGCGACGTCTGCCGTCAGATCGGACTGGAACGGGTCAAGTTCGCGGCCTCGGTGGAGGATTGAGTATGGCCGTGGTGAGTCCTGACGGCATCGTTCGACGGGCTCGACCCTCACAAGCTCATGGCTCAGCCCATACGGGGAAACTGGTGTCGGGCTGTCTGGCCGTGGTGGTGCTCGTGCTGACAATCGGCGGCGCGACTGGCGCGGAGGATCGATCCAGCGACCAGCGGTTTCTGTCAGGCCTGCGCCAGCGGCATCTGTTCGCCCTGGCCGAGAGCCATTGCACCACTCGGCTGGAAGATCCGCAGCTTGCCGACGCCCGCCGGGTGGAGCTGGTGATCGAGTTGTCGCTCACCCTGGCCGACTGGGCCGTCAACTCCGCCCCCGACGACCGAGAACCGCTCTGGCAACGGGCCCTCGCCGTCACCGAAGACTTCGCCCAAAAGCATCCCGACAACCCGCAACTCCTGCTCGTCCGCCTGCAAGGGGCGTTGGGCCTTCTCGCCCGAGGCGAGCTGGCCCGAGAGGAGGCCCCGCTCGTGGCCCAAGGCGAGGCGCTCCTCGAACAGGCCCGAACCTCGCTGGGCGCGGCGATCCGATCGCTCCAGCAGCTCGGCGAAGAAGCGGAAGACCAGTTGCGGGCGGGCAATCGGCCGGGGCGAGGCGCCGTCGGTCGAGACGATGGCGACCGGCTCACCGCCTATCAGCTCGCCTCGCTCGCGGACAACATCCGCTATCAGCTTGCTCGGGCGTATCGTAACCGGGCGCAGTGCTACCCGCCCGACAGCCCGGATTGGGCCAACTCGTTGACGCTGGCCGTCGAGACGCTCGATCCGCTGGCCAAGCAAGACACGACCCATCCCTTGGCATGGAAGAGCCGGATCGACGAAATCGTCTGCTACCGGCTGTTGGCCGACCACGCCACGGCCCAGCGGAGACTCGAGGCATTGTCTTCCGCAAGCCCCCCGCCGGCCGTGGCCGTTCGGGCCCGAGCGGAACAGATTCGCCTGGCGTTGGCGGCCAACCGGTTGAACGAGGCGGTCCAAATGCTCGCCGGCGGACGCCAACTCGAGGGCGTCGGCTCGGGCGAGTTGGATTATGCCTTCCTGGAGACCTACCTGGCGGCGTGGCGTGCCGCCAACGAGTCGGGCGACGAAGGGCAAACCGCCGCCTGGCAAGCCAAGGCCAACGAGATGCTCGCCTTGATCCGGGGTGCGGACGGACCGTATTGGACGCGCCGCGCCCAAATGCTCCTTTCCCGCTACGTCCAGGCCCTGCCCGGCGGCGACCTGGCGATGTGGGTCCAGGCGGCGGAGAACGCCTATCACAGCGGGCAGTACAACGATGCGCTGGCCGCCTACGACCGCGCCCGGACACTGGCCGAACAACAGGGCGACGAAGACCGGGCGTTTCAGTTGGGCTTCACCGCCGCCACGATCGAGCACGACCGCGGGCGACACCAGGAGGCCATGTCGCGGTACCACGCCCTCTCGAAGGCCATGCCCGGCCACCCGAAGGCCCCCGAATCGCATCTGCTGGCCATCTTCCACGCCGGACAGCTCGCCCGCCAACAGCCCTCCGGCTCACTCGACCGCTACGCATCGCTTGCCCAAGAGCATCTGGCGACCTGGCCGAATGCCTCGACGGCCGACGAGGCGCGTCGATCTCTAGGCTTCGCGCTCGATTCCCAGGGCGAGTGGCAGAAGGCCATCGAGCAATATCAGGCCATCTCGCCCGACCACCCGAAGTTCGGCGAAGTGGTCGCGGCGGTCGCCCGCGCTTACGAGGCGTGGCTGGAAGAGCGCAGGACGCGGGGAGAGCCGACTGCCGAGATTGCTGCGTCCGCGGCGGGGTGGTTCGAGACGCTCATCGTCGGGCCCGGGGGGCGGCTGCCCGAACGGTGGAGCCCGCTCGACAGACAGGCGGCGATGGAAGCGGCGCGGTTTCGCTTGAACTACACGACGCAGGACGCCGATCGCGCCGAGCGGATCTTGGCCGCCGCGCTCGAAAAAACCGAGGATAGTACCCCGGAATGGCAATCGACCGCAAGAGCGCTTCTGGTGTTTTCCCTGGCGGCTCAAGGTCGGCGTCACGAGGCGACCACGATGCTCGGGCAGATCTCCGAGGGATCGCCCGAGCAGTTGTTGAAAATGTTACAAGGGCTTGCAAGGATCGGCGCGGCGAGCGGGGCGGAAGTGAAGGCGGAGCTGGCCGGCCTGGAGCTGAGCGTCGTCGAGCTGCTCCGCTCGCGAAGGGAGGAGCTGGACGCGTCCGCCCGGAGAACGCTCGACTCGATCGCGGCCCAGGCGCTGGCCGACGCGGGCAAGACCGACGCGGCCCTGGACGCGTTCGGCCGGCTCGCTCAGGCCCATCCCCAGGACGGCGAGATCCAGGAGGGCTACGCCCGGCTGCTGTTGACCCGGCAAGACGCCGCGGCGCTGGAAGCCGCCCTGGCCCAGTGGCGCGAAGTGGAAAAGAAGTCCCGCCCGGGCAGCGACCGCTGGTTCCGCGCGAGGCTGGCGGTGGCACTTTTGCACTATCAGTCGAACAACCAGGGGCAGGCCGAGAAGATCCTCCGACTGCTGGAGGTCCTGCATCCGGAGCCGAAACTCCGCGATCGCGAAGTCACGGTCCGGTTCGCCGAATCTCTCGGCCCGACGATGAGGGCCCGGCTGATCGAGCTCCTCGACTCCTGCCAGCGGTAGCGGAGCGATGGCGACGAAGCCGGCGCGACCCTCCCACCGAGAGACGGCGAGCGCAGGGGTCTGGCCAGTGCACGGGCAAGATGCCCGATCGTCCGGCGAAACAGCGGCGTGCGTGCGGGCCCGGCGGGACGGGCCCGCACGCAACGGCGCTCAGAAGGGGTGGGTCGTGCGGACCGGCCGGAGGAAATCGACGGCCATCAGAACGCAGCTTACGGTACCAAAGAACATCAGAGCGGTAGTCAGGAACAACGGCGTACCCTCCTTGGTGCCAGAGTCCTTGTGATTGCAGTTGCTGGGCGAGCGAGAGCAATTTACGTGCCAAAGGAGGGCGCCGTCAATAGGATTCCAGCCCCGTATCGACACCGACACCCGCCCGGCGAAGCCGGTCCTCCTGCCTCCGCACTTCCCGGTCCG
>Ga0307380_10005742_pt1 | contig 16447 bp, 15 predicted proteins | sample UN3MG_FD_202239 | JGI IMG/M metagenome (GOLD analysis project Ga0307380, IMG submission 202239) | Soil microbial communities from Risofladan, Vaasa, Finland - UN-3 | ecosystem: Environmental > Terrestrial > Soil > Coastal area > Acid sulfate soil | place: Finland: Risofladan, Vaasa | collected...
CAGCCATGTCTCCTGCCCCATAACCTCATTTCCAACATAGAAATGCTAAAATTTTTATATCTTTATTCGCTTTTTCGACCATAATTTCCACCTCTCTATATTTCTTCTAAAATTGCATCAATTTGTTTTTCATATTGAGGTTCTCTATAGTATCTAAGGGTTATCGCTTCTGACGGACAATTAGCTAAACAAGATCCACAACCCCTGCAATATATCTCATTTACTTCAGCTCCATCATCTTCTACAGCTATCGCCGAGTATGGACAATTAAGTTCACATAATCCACATTTCGCGCAACGTTCTTTATCAACAGTGGCTCGAATTAGAAGAATACGATATTTATCCTTACTCATTAACCTCGCTACTGAGGACGCTGCAGCTCTTCCTTGGACTATGGACTCTGCAATAGATTTAGGACCTTGACTAACTCCCGCTAAACTTATTCCGGGTATTTTAGTATCAATAGTATTTAACCTGGCGTGAAATTCTTTGAAAAACTTATCTTGACTATTTTCTAATTTAAGCATCTTTTGAATTGATTCAACACCTTTAGCAGGAACCATTGAGGCAGAGAGAACAACTAAATCATATTTCAACTCTTTTAATCCGCTTGAACCTAAAGTATTTTGCATGATTATTTTTAGATTATGTGTTTCTGGATCTTCTTTTATTCTACTCACGTTTGTTCTAATATATTTTATGCCTTCCTTTCTTGAGAGTGTGAAATATTCTTCATAATCTTTCCCAGCAGCTCGCATATCCATATAAGCTACAGTAATATCTGCTTCGGGATGATGTTGTTTGATTAATTTACTATTTTTTATTGAAATCATGCAACACACTCCAGAGCTACAATAAGTATTCATATTTAAATCTCTTGACCCAACACATTGAATAAAGAGAATTTTTTTTGGTTCCTTGCCATCCGAAGGCCTTACCAAATGGCCAACTGTTGGTCCGTTTGGAGCTAACATCCTTTCGAGTTTCAGCTGAGTAATCACATTAGGATATATGTTGTACCCCAAATATCCAGTTGGTGGCTCAAATTCGTCCCAACCAGTTGCAACTATAATAGTGCCTACTTCTAATTCAATAATCTCATCTTTTTGGTTAAAATCAATAGCATCTACTTCGCATGCCCCTTTACATAATTCACATTTGATGCATCTATCCATATCAATTTGAGCCAGAGATGGAACTGCTTGAGCAAATGCAACATAGATAGCTCTTCTAGAATCCATCCCTTCATTGAATTCATTATATCCGTAGGCAGGACATACTTCAAAACATGCTCCACATCCATTACAATCATTCGTAACATAGCGGGCTTTTTTTCTTATTTTAATAGAGAAATTCCCTACAAATCCACTAACTTCTTCAACAATACTATATGTATATAAATTTAGTCTTGGAGTTCTAGCTGCCTGTAGCATTACAGGTCCCAATATTCATATAGAACAATCATCTGTTGGAAAAGTTCTGTCTAATTTAGCCATTTTGCCACCTATTGTAGGACTGGTTTCTATTAGATGTACTTCAAAGCCTTCTTCAGCAAGATCAATTCCTGCTGATAAACCTGCAACTCCACCACCAATGATTAAAGCCTTCTTTGTTATGTCTACTTCTTTTATTAAGATTTTTTCCAGAACTGAAGCTCTTGCTACAGCAGATCTCATAATATCTTCAGCCACTTTTTGAGCTCCTGCTTTATCCTTTTTATGAACAAAACTAGAGTGCTCACGTATATTTGCAAATTCGAGATATGAAGGATCAACCCCCATAGATTCTAAAACGCTCTTAAATACCGGTTCATGAGTCTTAGGAGTGCATGATCCTACAACTAACCTGTTTGCATTACTTTCAGTCATCTTCTCTTTTATGAATTCTGCCCCTGGCTCGGTTCAAAGACTAATGTAATCTACTACTTCAACAACATTTGGGAGCGTTTTTGAGAATTTTGCTAATGCTTTTGTATCTATAACCTCCGCGATGTTAATCCCTCATTGACAAATGAAAACAGCGATCCTTGGTGCTTCTTCGTCATATTGAACTGTTTCATCTTTAGTTTCTACCATTGCATATTACCTATCTATTATCTTTTTTATAATTCCTCCAATTTAGTTAATACAATATCAATGTAAATCTAAACTAATTAAATAAATTTAAATTGTTTTAATAAAATGTTTCTTATAGTTAAAAATTATTATAAATATAAAATGATATTTTAAAATCAAAATTACTTTGCTTAATTGGTGAGGATTAATGATTTTTCAAGTTGGAATGCCTAGTGGGGCACAAATGGGCATAATTATTAGTGCTCTAGTATTGATACTTTTTGATATGTTATTTTTAAAAATTGGTTTAGCTATTACTAAAGCTGAGGTTAAAAAAAATATGAAATGGGTTGCCGCTAGCTGGGTCATTCAATTTGGAGTCATTATTTTCATTTGTTCTCCTTTAATATTATATGGGATGATTGGGAAACTTGGGGATGATCCGGGAATAATAATATTAGTGGTTTTCTTTTCTTTCTTTATAGACGTAAATATTATAAATTTAATTCACAGAATTGGTATGAAAAGATCTATTGTTGTGGTGTTTTTTGTTGTCATGCCACTTACAACAGCTATATCCTTTCTTTCTTCTTTAGGGGGAAGTTTTTAACGAATTAATTCATTATTTTACTGTTGATCTTCTTATTAATTTCAATTACTTCATCTCTAGCAGCTTTTCCAAAATTCTCTTGGGAATAATTTCTATTTTTATGGTACGCGTAAATTATACTCCTTGAAGAGTTTACAATTCCGCCTAATCCATTCTTATAAAAACCATTTTTAATGTCCTTCGCTTGAGCACCTTGAGCACCATAGCCAGGTATTAATATGAAAGAATTTTTTACAATTTCTCGCACTTTTTTTAATTCCCGAGGATAAGTTGCCCCCACAACAACACCTAAATTAGTGAAATTTGAAAAATTTACTAAATCCTTACTCCAATCATGTATAAGCTCAGCAAGCTGAATATAATTCCTCTTTAAAATCCTATTTTCTACTTTATACTCAATAATATCATTAGGAATCTCTTCTAATCTTATACTAAATAAATCTTGAAATTCTGCACTGCTGGGGTTTGATGTTTTTACAAGGATAAAAACACCTTTTTCTTTATAATCTAAAAAAGGTTTAACTCCATCAAAACCCAAATAGGCATTAATAGTACAGGCATCTGCATTAAGATTTTTAAACAACGAGTAAGCATACGCTTCAGATGTACTTCCAATATCATTTCGCTTCGCATCTAAAATTACTAATAAACCTTTTTTATGTGCAAATTTTATAGTTTCTTTTAAAGCATCCAAGGCTTCATATTTTTCATAGAAAGCTATTTGGGGTTTAATAACTGGAATTAATTCATATGTGTTTTCAATCAAAATTTTGTTAAATTCAATAATGATTTTATTTGGTTCTTTTATTTCTTCAATTAGATATTGAGGAATTTCTCCCTCATTATCCATTCTGGGATCAAGTCCCATACAGACAACACTTTTTTTTTCTTTTATTAATTGAATTAAATCCTCTATAAAATTCATAATGATTAAAAACTAACTTTTTAATATAAAATCTGATATCATAAAATAAAATCTTTATTGGTCAAATTAATTATTACCAAAATGATCTATGATTTCATAAATTTCATCTATTAATTCATCTAAATCAACAGTTTTCTGTTCTTCAGAGACCATATTTCTAATAGCAATTTGTCTTTCTGTCAATTCTTCGGGTCCAATGATTAACTCTATAATAACTCCCTGTTCATTAGCTTTTTCCATTGATTTTTTAGATTTTTAAATCTATAATCTACTATGCAAGGGAAATCTTCATCTCGGATAATTCTTGCGAGTTCAATAGCATAAGTTGACATATCTTCATTTATAGATGCAATATAGATTGTTTCACTATAATCTTTCTCTCTAATTTCATCTGGAATTAAATTATACGTCCTTAAGAATAAAGTGAGAGTGTAAACATTTATTAGAGAATTAATTAGAAAAAAATAATAGAATAAATATTTTGAACGATTTTTACATTTTTTTATTATACACTGTTATGTTTAAGATACAAACATGCGGAGGATGGTTAAACTCGTTTTTGCAGTATAGTACTTAAAATATTTTATACTATTTAGAGAAGCTTACATACTAAGTGTTTTTTAGAATACCATAAGATTACAAAAAAATTACATTTCCTTTAATAAAATGACAAAGTTACTTCCTTGAGTGTGATCGCCTTTTATTCTATCTTCCACCCAAACTTTTCCTTCAAAATCATTAATAATTTGTTTCACAAGCGATAGCCCTATACCCATTCCGCCCGTGCTTCTATTTCTTGTATAATGTTTTTTAAATATATTCTTCTTTCGATCATCTATAATGCCCACACCATTGTCCATAAATTCAATTTTTACAAATCCTGCTAGATCTTCTTCAATTTCAGCGACTTTTATCCATAATTTTATTACATCGCTTTCATTATGAATAACTCCGTTTCGTAGAATGTTCTCGAAAACGTCTAGCAGTAGATTACTTCCATTAATATTTTTAATAGGTATTTTAGGAAATATTGATTGGATCTCAATTGCTTTATCTATAAATTGTATGCGTATTTGTTGTAATGTTTTTTCAAGGAGTAGCTTAACATTAACAGCTTTTATAACTTGATTCCTCTCGTATACTTCAGAAAGCTTCCTTACATTAGAGACCAACGAGGCACCTCTGTCTAGTTGTGTTTTGATAATTTCCATTAGCTCTTCCTTTTTATTCGACTTAGCGGGGTCACCCTTCCATAAATCTGTCAACTGTACAGAGGACTTAATGTTGTTAAGAATATTACTAATATCATGTGCTAAAAGATCTTTATAAAAATCAGTGCGGCTCAAAGATTCTTTTAAATCTTTTTCCGCTTTAATTCTTACTTGCTCAAGATCGATGTTGTTGATTGCAAATGCAATATCACTAGCAACCTCATCAAATAAGTCCTTCTCTTCCTCAATATCTCCCATTTCTTTAGGAAGAGAGATCGTTATTACACCAAATATTCTAAGCGAGAGGTCATTACAACTCGATCACCATAACTTTTTGCTAGGGGACATAAATCGCAGAAGATTTGTGGATTTTTAATAATAGCTGATTTTTTTTGCTCCATTGCTAGAATTAGGCATTTTGGTAATTCTCCTTTTTTAAAGATTTCCTCCCATAATTCGAAAACTTCTCCAATTCCCGCTTTAGACGCGAAAATGAGATTCAGTGCTTGATCGAGAAGGACGATCCAAACGGATAGAAAACCTCGTGTTTCAATTAAGATATCACACGATTTTTGAACTAATTCCTCTCGATCTTTTTCCCTGGTTATGAGTTGATTAACATGTCTAATTGCTTTTAATACAGAACTAACATGCTTTATTTTTCGCTTCGATTGTTGTACACGAATAAAGAAGTAATTGGAAACGATACTAAAGATGATTATAAAGGCGACACCAGCAATCCTCATCCATAATTCATGAAGGGTTGGAGTAAAAAAAAGAGAGATAAAATCAAATTCATTAGAAAAAAATAAAAAATGCAATAAAGATTCTACAAACCAAAATGCTATACTTATAATAAACCCTATGATGAATATCTTATACTTCAGTATCACTTTATATTGAGGTTTCTCCTTCATTAAATTCATTCCATTAATACTTTTTTAATTAAATTGTATAATTCTTGGATGTTAAATGGTTTGGAAAGAAATGCCACCGCACCCATTGAAATTGCTTCCTCTTTAACAGATTCATCAGCACTAGCAAAAATGATTTTAGGACTCTTGTCAAACCGTAAAATCTCTTTCATTGCTTCCAATCCGCTTAGAATCGGCATACGATGATCCATTATGATTATATCGGGTGTTTCCAGACCGTTTCTAATTTTCTCAATCGCTTCCTTGCCGTTACTTGCAAAATTGATCGTTTTATATCCCGCATCTTCTAATATCATCTTATAGAGCATAAGCACGGAACGATCATCGTCAACAACAAAGATTTTGGTGATGAGAATCAACCAATATTGATATAATATAATTATTATACAAGAACTCGTTTATAATCTTATTGCATTAATAATGTTGGGAAATTACTGATTATTTAATTTATCAAAATTCTAAGTTCTTAATATGATATTCCTAACATTATTGTCAAATTTTCTTTTCATAAGTTACAGAAAGTAGCTGTGTGATTATCATCCTAATCGGTCTGTAATTTTACCTACGAATCGCTGTGTATCCATATTTTTTAGGGAAAGCGAAATAGTCAATAATTTTTATCTTTTCCTTTCTAGCAATTCATTAAAGAAGTGATGTATAAAGCATATTTGGAGGGGATTGAGTATATTTAACAAGTGAATCCTATATCTCAAAATATAGCTTCTTAAACAATAGATCTATTGAATATCACGGTAAATATAAGAGAAGACAGATTTACTGTGGCTTGTTTCGAGCATCTATGGAAAGATTATCAATGCTTATATAAATGTGGCATATAATATATTTAAAAAAGCAATTTCTTAATATAAAATCAGAGATCATAAAAAAAAATTTTTATTGGTCAAATTTATTATTGCCAAATTGATCTATAATATCGTAAATTTTATCTAATAATTCATCTAAATCAACGGTTTTTTGTTCTTCAGAGACCATATTCCTAATAGTTATTGTTCTATCTGTCAATTCTTCAGGTCCAACGATTAAAACTATAATAACTCCTAATTCATTAGCTTTTTTCAATTGATTTTTTAGATTTTTAAATCTATAATCTATTATACACGGAAAATCTTCATCTCGGATGATTCTTGCTAATTCAAAAGCATAGGTTGACAAATCTTCATTTATAGATGCTATATAGATTGTATCACTATAATCTTTCTTTTTAATATCATCTGGAATTAAACTATATGTGTTTAGGAATAAAGAAAGCGTATAAACCCCCATACCAAATCCCGTACCAGTTATTTTTTCTTCTGAAAATATTGATAATAGATCATCATATCTCCCTCCTCCAAAAATACTTCTTATATTTTCTTTTCCAGTATCAAATACCTCATAAATGATTCCAGTATAATAATCAAGACCTCTTACCGTCCCAGAAGAAAATGTACAATAATTAGAAAGATTTGCTTCTTTTAATAGTCGGGTAAAATTAGTAAGTTCGAGATATCCCTCAGATTGGTAAAATTTTTCAGGAATATTATCAAATTTCCTTAATAATTCATCAACACTTTTTGAATCTTTTAATTTAAAAATTCCTTGGATGATTATTTCATCTTGAAATGTATCAATTAAGAATTTTTCAAATTCTTCCTCATCCATTTTATCAGATTTATCTAAAGCCTTATAAACTAAAGGAATCTTGCTTATATCTAGTTTAAGTATAAAATTACTGACTGAATCCATAAATCGTCGACTATTATAATAAATTTGAAATTGGTCTGCTGTAGCACCAAATTCATTAAATATATCTATAATTACGTTAAATATTTCTAGATCAGCATAAAGGCTTTCCTCACCCAATATATCTACATTAGGTTGAAAAAAAGCACGTCGACGACCTCTTTGGGGTCTTTCATACCTAAAGCATGTTGGAACAGAAAACCACCGAATAGGTTTTTTTAATTCTTGACTTTTTTTAGCAACCATCCGAGCTAAAGAAGGTGTAAGTTCTGGGATTAAAATAAGTCTTTCTCCTTCTTTTTTTTCAACAATGAATGATTGTTCATTAACTAATTCATCAGAGGATTTCGCAGCAAAAATTTCAACCGGTTCTATTTGTGGAGTTAAATATTCTTCATAACCATATCTTTCTACTACATCCCTTATCATTTCAATTATCCAATTAACTTCGCGTAAATCATCTGGGTAATAATCATCCATCCCTCTAATAGGCTCTTTCGAAAACTTCTTTGACATCAAATCACTTGTATTTTAATAATTGCAAACTAAATTTTAAAAAGAAAATTAGCAAATATTTTTTTCTATTCAACAATAAGGTTTTTCTAATTTATTATATGTAAATAAATAATATTTGATTTGAATTTTAATTGTGATTTAATAAATTTTTTGGAGAGATTTAAGTGTCAAATGAGGAATTTTATAATAGTATCACCAAGGCTATTGTAAATCTAGATGAAGAAAAAGCTATTGACTATGCAAATATGGCAGTTAAAGAAAAGATGAATTTACTTGAAGTAATTGAGAAAGGGTTTGCTGCAGGAATTCGGAAGGTTGGAGAGTTATGGGAAGAAGGTGAATTTTTCTTACCTGAATTAATGCGAGGAGCTCAAATAATGCAAAATTGTTTAGATCTGATAATTCCTTATCTTCAAGATGCATCGGAAAAAGTTTCACGCGGTAAAGTGGTTATAGCTACAATCGAGGGAGATATTCATTCGATTGGAAAAACAATAGTTGCGACAATGTTAAGAGCTTATGGATACGATGTGTATGACTTAGGTGCTGATGTCCCCGCTGAAAAAATTATAGAGGAAGCCGTTAAAAGAAATGCGGATATTATTGGTGTTTCTGCTCTTCTAACAACCACTATGTTTGGTCAAAAAAAAGTTATTGAACTCTTAGAAGAAAAAAATTTAGTCAATAAATTTAAAGTGATTTTAGGCGGTGCTCCAGTAACAAGTAAATGGGTAGAAGAATGTAATGCTGATGGTTTTGCTGAAAATGCTGTTGATGCCGTCAGATTAGTTAAATCTCTTTTAGATTAGTTAAAAATATAATTCATAGAGGATATCAAAATGTCATTTCAGGAGTGGTTAAAAGATGATTCAAAAGTTATACTTTTTGATGGGGGATTTGGGAGTGAACTTATCAAAAGAGGATTAGAATCCGGAAAAATTCCCGATATTTTAAATATTGAACAGCCAGAAGTAATCTCTGAAATCCATCGATCATATTATGATGCAGGTTCAGATATGTGTCAAACCAATACTTTTGGTTCAACCCCCTTGAACTTATCTCATCATAATCTTGAAAGTCAAGTTGAAGAGATTATAGAGAATGCTTTAAATAATATCAAAAAGGTCCGTCCTTCTGGATGCTTAATTGTAGGAGATATTGGCCCAACAGGTGAATTTAGACCACCAGTAGGACATGCTTCTAGTGATCAATGGTATTCTAGTTTTTCGACCCAAGCGAAATTATTAGAAAAAGGGGTTGATCTTTGGCATATTGAAACAATTTCAGATCTTGAAGAAATGTTAGCAGCAATAAAAGCAGTACGAGATGTTTCTAAAAAACCCATAATTGCCTCAATCACATATAAAAAGACAAAAAGGGGGTTCTTTACAATCATGGGAGACTCATTAGAAAAATGTATAGAAGCATTGAATAATGAAAACATAGATGTAATTGGAGCAAATTGTACATTAGGATCTAAGGATATACTTGAATTACTAAAGATTGCTAAAAGTTTTACAGATAAACCTATTTCTGTTAAACCTAATGCTGGTCAGCCAGTAGTTAAAGGGGGTAAAACTTATTATGAACAACCCGTAGAGGATTTTGCTAATGACATTTGTGAAATGATCGAATTTGGAGTCAAAATTGTAGGGGGTTGTTGTGGTACATCCCCAAAAACGATTATGGAAATACGTAAAATTATTGATTCAATTTAAAATAAAAATCTCAAGAGTGTAAATAAATGTCAATTATTAGACCAACGATTAAAATATTAGATAAAGAACATAAACAAAAGATTTTAGAAGAAGCTAAAATGATTCTCGAAACTCAAGGAGTATTTATAGAGAATCAAGAAGCGATTGACTTATTTAACAAACATGGTCTAGATCATAAAGGTTCACGCTATTTTATCCCACCAGATTTAATTAATAAATGTTTAGAAACAGTGCCAAGTGAAATTACCCTTTTTGACCGAGAAGGTAATGAACATATTACTTTAAAGGACGACAATGTTAATTTTGATCCCGGTTCTGCTGCAATTTTCATCCTTGATGAAGAAACAGGGAATATTAGAGAAGGGATATCAAAGGATTTTATAAGATTCTCAAAGGTAGTTGAGCAATTAAAATATATTGATGCTCAAAGTACAGCATTAATTTATAATGATGTTCCAAAAGACGCTCAAGATTGGCATAGATTATATCTCGCGTTGTCTAATTGTTACAAACCCGTTGTAACTGGAACCTTTCGCAAAGAAAGCTTCTCGATTATGCGAGAAATTCTTTTAACATGTAGGTTATCAGAAGATGATTTAGCGAGAAAACCACTAGCTATATTTGATGCATGTCCAAGTCCTCCTCTTAAATGGTCTGATCTAACAACACAATCATTAATTGACGCAGCGAAAAGTATGATACCCTCTGAATTTGTTTCAATGCCTTTAGCTGGAGCTAGTGCTCCAATCACCTTGATAGGATCAATCACTCAGCATTGTGCTGAATGTCTTGCGGGGATTGTGATAATTCAGTTAACCAAACGAGAGGCTCCCTTAATTTGGGGGGGTTCTCCTGCTGTCTTTGATGTTAAATATGGGACAACACCCATGGGAGCTATTGAATCCATGATGATAAATCTTGGAGATGTTGAGATGGGAAAATTCTTGAATTTGCCCACTCATGCTTACATGGCACTTAGTGATTCTAAAATTCCTGATAGTCAAGCAGGTTTTGAAGCTGGTATGGGTGCCCTATTGGCAGGATTAGCCGGGATCAATATGGTTTCCGGTCCTGGAATGCTGGATTTTGAATCAACACAAAGTATTGAGAAATTAATTATCGATAATGAAATAGCAGGGATGGTAAAAAGATTAATTCAAGGTATTGAAGATCATGGATCTCCCTTTGCTTCAGAAATTCTAAAAGATTATGAGGATAAAGAAGAACTATTATCACATCCATCAACCCTGAAATACTTTAGAAAAGAATTATTCCTTCCTAGCCCAATAATAGATAGAATGACACGTGATTCTTGGAAACAAAATGGTTCTAAATCTGCTAGAAAAAGGGCTAAAGAACAAGCATTTAGACTGTTAAGCAAATCCTCGATACATCCAATTGAGGAACATTTATCCACGGAATTAGAAAAAATTGCACGTAAAAATTTATAAGAATTTTATTTTACTCTATTTTACCTAATTTTCTTAATCCGAAAAATAAAAGCGGAATGGCACTTGCCACAGAAATTAATAATAATGGCATAAGATAGTGAAATCTTGCTAAAACTGGAGAAGTAGGCACAGGAAATGCTATTATAATAATCATAAGTATGAATTGAAAAGGTATCATTTGAAGAACCATTAAAAAAAGATTATTTGCTGTCATCGAACTACCCTTTTCCTCAAAAGCAGGGCTTAAGCATTGGATTCCAACTGCTTGAGAAATAACTACCTCACTATTTATTAAATAGAAACTAAAGAAAAATAAAATATTAAAAAGGTCAAATTTGAGAAAGAAAGCAAAGAAAATTGTAAGTCCTAATGCCATTAATATATTAAAGATTAACATTGCTAAGAGATAAGAATACACTAAGGCACGAATATTACGAGGACTTCTTTTATATACCCAAATTAAATCTTTACTCCCAACAAATATATAGCTTCCAAACATTAACCCATACATTATTCCACCTATAATGATAATCATGGCAATTAATATAGATTGACCAATTAAATAATCCACACCTAAGGTTGAAAAAAGTACTCCTAAAACACCCACTAATCCTATTAAGTATACAAACTTCATTATACTTTCTCGTCTTCTTAAAAACTCCTTGAGTTGAGTTATAATTAATCCTTCCCATTTATGCCCCGATAATTTCCTAGTCAATTTGTAAAATTTATTTTCTCGTTTTATCACAGTGGATATTTTTTCTATACCTCCTTCCACACTAAAAAAAGTATCTGCTTTTTTATATGCAACTAAAAAAATTATCAGAGGAATAATTATAACTAGAGCTACACTAAACCATATGTTTAAAATATATCTACTTATCAAGCTTGGGTCAATAAAATATAAAATAATATTGGAAAACCATAAAGAAGGATAAAACATCACCCAATTCCTTAATTCAGGATTTGTTATAAGATATCCGAATAAGAATTGCAGAGTATACACTATTGCAACCATTGCAATAGAGAGAAGAAATAACAGTATTTTTCCCAAATCTTTCACTCGATCACTTTTAGCTATTTTATGCTCTAACCATGCGGCAATAATGGAGCCTAATAAAGTTGCAAATAAAACTAATCCAAAAACACAAGCATAGATGATTATATATTGAATTAGACTCAAATTAATGATAGGGTTGAGCATTCCCGTTATTATTGGAGTAAAAAGTAAAACACCCCCCAGATAAATTGGTAATTTTCCTATGATTTCACCCAAGAAAATATCACCTGGTGTTGCGGGTGATGCTAGTATTATTTCTTTGAACCCTATTTCAATTTTCCTATAAATACTGTTTAAAGGATATATAAAAACAGATAAAAAGAAAGCCATCAATACATATTCAATAATTAACGCGACTGCTAAATTAATTTCTGGGATAACTTCTGCCAATGTAGGCATAAATAAGTTAAAAAGCATTGGAGCTAAGAAGAAAGCCCAAATTATGAAAAATGAGTACAATATAATGAAAAATAATACCCGATGATTTCGAAATTTATTAGTTCTGAGCTTTATTTCTTTTTTAGCAATTATTTTCCAAAGAGCCATTCTTATCCAGTTATTATTTTTTCTTTTTTTTTTTCTTATCTTTCTTGATATTAACCGGTATTTCTTCTCTCCAAGCTAATAAATCTTCAATTTTAGAAACACCCATGATTTTCAGATATGCTTCTTCTAAATCTTTTGCACCAACCGAATCCATAATTTCTTTTGGGCTTCCTTCAACTTTTAATTCCCCATTATCAATAATTCCAATTAAGTCACATAATTCTTCTGCAGCATCAAGGAGATGAGTACAAATGAATATAGTTTTATCAGCTTTCTTAGCGAGATCGGAGATTAGATCCTTTACCATTCTCGCTGCTGCAGGATCTAGATTAGAAGTTGGTTCGTCTAAAAAAATTATTTTGGGATCTTGTATTAAAGCGGCACATAGACATACTTTTTGCTTCATACCTCTTGAGTATCCTTCTAAAAGATCATTCTCACGCCCTTCCAAATCAAAAATACCCAATAATTCTTCAATGCGGTTAGAGATAATTTCTTTTGGGAGATAATATAACTCGCCTACAAATTCCAAGAATTCTTTTGCTGTTAACTTTTGATATAATCCAGGTGATTCTGGTAAAAAACCACAGTTTATCTTAACTTGTTTGCTTTGAGTTATAATATCAAATCCTACAACTTGCGCAGTTCCTTCGGTAGGCGAAATTATAGCGTTTAACATCCTAACAGTAGTAGTTTTTCCAGCTCCATTAGGACCTAATAAACCGTAAGTTTTACCATATGGAATTTTTAAATTTAGATTATTTACAGCTACGATATTACCGAATTTTTTCGTAAGGTTTTTTGTTTGTATCGCAAAATTACTAGTAATTATTATTCACATCCACTTATCTAAAAAGTTTCTTTTTTTTAATTTTCCCAATCAATTAAATTTTACTTAATAAAAACATAATCTTCGTAAAATTACAATTAAATTTCTATTAGAATAAAATTTTATAGCCACATATAATTATTTATAATTAGCTTGGATAAGAATACAAAAAAAGGTCTGATAACAGGTTTTTTCGGGGTCATATTTGTTGGATTGCAGCCTATAATTGCTATTTCGAGACCCTCTACAGTTGATGCTTATCTTTCTGGAGCCATGACTTGTTTGGTTGAAGCATTGATTTTCTTTCCAATTATGTTAATTGAGTTCAGAATATTAAATTCAAGTAATCAGATAGTAGATAAGCAACTAAAAAAAGTTAATAAAGTCCATATCCTTGGAGATTGGAAGAAAAATCTTTGGTTACTAATTGCTATTGGTTTAATTTTTGGTGTAAATCAAGTTTTCTTTTTTATCGGTTATGATATGGCTGGAGCAATTAATGGATCCTTGGCTCAAAAAACTACTGTCTTTTTTTCAATAATTTTAGGCTATCTTATTCTAAAAGAGAGGATCACTAAGTTACAGTTTTTTTTTTCAATATTGCTTTTCTTAGGATTAGCAATTAGTATTACCCAATTTTTTACATTAATTGATATCAATCTCACTATATTAATTGGAGTAGGCATAATTCTATTAATTAGTTTAATGTGGATTTTTGGACACACACTCACAAAACCAATGTTTAGTAGAAATGAAGCTACTCCGATACAAATGGTATTTATTAGAAATAGTATATCCGCGATAGTCTTAATTTCAACCTACCTGATAATTTTTACTCCAGATTTATCTATTTTCAGTGATTCTGCCAATTTCATATTTTTTCTAACAATGGGAAGTGTTTATGGGTCTGGATTGATATGCTGGTATTTAACATTATCTTTTTTAGATGTATCAAAAGCTACTACCATATTTGCTCCAACCCCAATAGCATCAGCTATATTTGCTTCTTTTATTCTTGGAGAGAGTTTCACGATTGCCCATTTTTTGGGAACAATTTTGATATTAGTTTCAATAGTAATGATCATGAACGAGAAAAAGAGATAAGAATAGAATGATATTACACTAAAAAAAGTCACATATATATCTATATATATTATTAAAACATTGGAAAATCATAAAAATCGGCATATTAATCGATAATAATATTTAATTCAAAACATTTAAATATAGTAATATATGAAAATATATAAAGAAATATATAATTATTAAATTTAAAAACATTTATGTTAAACAATCAATTTTAATGAATGAAAATGTCTAATCATGAAATAATTGTTGTTAAAGAATTAAAGAAATATTTTGGAGAAGTTAAAGCGGTTGATGGTATTTCTTTTAATGTTCATAAAGGTGAGGTTTTTGGTCTTTTAGGTCCTAACGGGGCAGGAAAAACCACTACGATAAAGCTTCTATTAGGACTCCTTGAACCGAATGGTGGAGAAATGAGTGTTTTTGGAATGAACCCAGAACGTGATGAAGTTGAAATCAAGCGTCGTATAGGGTATGTGAGTGAGGAACCTTTAATATTTAAATCATTAACGCCAAAAGATTTATTTAATTTTATAGCATCTGTCCGTAGATTGGATGAATCAAAGACTACAGAACTTGCAAGAGAATACATGGAGAGTTTGGAAGCAATTGACTATTATGAACAATTAATCGCTACACTATCCCATGGTAATAAACAGAAGCTACAAATAATTGCTGCAATACTCCATGAACCAGATTTACTTATTTTAGACGAACCAATTGCGGGTCTTGATGCCAAATCTGTAAGAGTTGTAAAATCTATATTGGATCTGCATACAGAGAGTGGTGGTTCAGTTCTTTTTTCAACACATATTATGGAAATTGCTCAGGAATTATGTGATCGAATAGGGATCATCCATAAAGGAAAAATAGTTGGAATCGGAACATTAGAACAACTCCGTCAGCAAGCAAATAAATTGGGGGCAAGTTTAGAAGATGTTTTCTTAAGATTAACTGAACAAGACACTTCAGTCAATGAGATTATAAAAAAATTAAGAGCATCTTTTAAAATGAAAAATTAATGGTGTTGATGAATATGAAAGAAAAAAAACAAAGATCTTTCTATTCTTTAGCGAAATACCCTATTTATGAGATCTTTATGGAGAGCCAGATGGCTAGTGCAGGAGCACATCAAGCAAAATTTATTGAAAAACTAAAAAAAAATAAAAATTATATTAAAACTCAGGCTTTATCACTTAAAATTGTTTTTTCATTTCTTTTTTTATTTTTGCCTATATTACCGTTAGTTACGTATTTCCAGATTAGGAATAATTTGGGTATCTATACTATAAATACTATTTTTTTCGTATCTTCATTTCTATTTACGATTTTTTTTGGGATGACTCTCATGTATACGCTTATGTTTGGAATGGTATCAACGGGATCTTTTATGTCAGGTAATGCTTTCAAGTGGTTGCAGACGTTACCTTTTTCTAAAAAGAATTTGAAAAAGATAGGTGTGATGACTTTATTTCGTAGTTTAGATATTCCATTAATAATTTTAATCTCAGCATTTCCAACAATTATGCTTATCATAACCCAAGACTTTATACTGTTTTTAATTTGTCTGGGAACTTCATTTGTGAACACGATTTTCAGCTTTAGTATTTTGGTGTTACTTGGAGAGAAAATGAGTTTTCTTTTTTCAGAGTCAAAAGCAAAATCAAAGAATGCGAATATAATTAGAACAGTGACGATGCTAGGGTATTTTGTCATCATGTTTGGTGCAAGTTTTATATTCAGTTGGGGAATAAGCATGGTTG
>Ga0307380_10005745_pt1 | contig 16445 bp, 14 predicted proteins | sample UN3MG_FD_202239 | JGI IMG/M metagenome (GOLD analysis project Ga0307380, IMG submission 202239) | Soil microbial communities from Risofladan, Vaasa, Finland - UN-3 | ecosystem: Environmental > Terrestrial > Soil > Coastal area > Acid sulfate soil | place: Finland: Risofladan, Vaasa | collected...
TTTTCAGGGATTCCGTGGCGGTGATTGATATCCCTCGCCGCGGCCAAACCGGATTGACGATCCGCACTTTTGAAGTGCTGGCCTCTGGTTCCGTGTTAGTCACTACGAATCCGGCCGTCGCTCGCGAGCCGTTCTTCGACCCATGTCGTATCGTGTTTCTTCCGACTGACTTGGACGAGAAGCGGACTAAAGTGGCCCTAGCTCAACTGGATGCGATCACGCCGCCGGCAGGCCCTCCCGACTCGTTCGATCGGTACTCTCTGGAGTCCTGGGTGCGGACAATCGTGGGAGGCGCAGGGGAGTCTGGAGCCACCAGAAGTTCCCCTCCATTTTTCTGAGTTGGCGCAGTCGTTCGGATTTCGCGGCTAGAGGGCTGTTACCGAGGCGCCTCGATGGATTTGAGAGGAGGTTCCCCGAATGAGGGTTCCTCGATGCGAAGGGTGGCTACTCGACCGCGACAAACGGCATTTCCTTGATAATGCGCGACTGATCTTCGAGGGTGTATCCCCGTTCGAGCCTGCTTCGGTGCGGCCTGAACGCTACGTTGGACGGTACGACCTCCAAACCCTGTGTCATGCAGTCATCCCGGACAAAGAACGCGTTGACGCCCCTGCCGTCGGAACCGACGAGGCTATATCCCTTTTTCTTTCCCAGTCGCTCGAGGGCGGCCAACGAGGCACCGTGGTAGAAGCCCGTCGCGTGCTTCTCGATCCTGTTGAACGTAGGTTCGTAAGGAATCGTGAGGGAAAGGTCCGGTCCCAAACTGGCGTTGTACTCGATCACTACCACCCGCGGAGAAATACACGTCAGATTTTCCCAGAACCAGTAGTCATTACCGTCGACATCAATAGACAGTAAATCAATCTCTCCCGTCAAGCCGTTACTTTGGATCAGCCCTTCCAGATTCTCGAGGTCAAGAAAGGCGTTTATAGCTGTCACGTCGGTGATCCCGAATGCGTGGGCCGCCTTTTTGAACTGCGCTACGGCTAATTTGGAACCATCGATGAATAATCCGGAGAAACCCTCCTTCAAGATCAAGCGCAGGCTGTTGTTTTCCTTGCCCTCAAACCCGAACTCGAGAAATCTCTTCGAAGAAAATCCGATCTCCGCGAAAAGATACCGCAGGATACCGTCCTCCCCGTTTTGTGAAAACATCGAGTATTCGTACTTGTCCAGTCCGTGTTTAGCGGAATTTTCAGGGAGTGGCCACCGAGGCGGGTCCTCTCGCCTCCAGGTCATTTGGATAGGCACTTTATACTTCAGATAGGACTTAATTCGCGGGGGCATGACCTTTCGTACATTTTTCTCGATAAAAGTCATTGCGCCACCGCGCGACCATGTCCCATTCCAATTACTCATTCAAAAATCGCGCCTTTCGGATGGGCCATCCCCCTCGTGAGGGATGCTGAAGAAGTTTGGTAAATGCGAGTCTACTATATCCAAATAACATGAGGCCACCTAAAAATGTTGAGACTGCGACGCTGTCCTCTGCGCCGGCTACAAATCTCCGCGAGGCTTTGTTGGCCACTTTCTCTTTAGCGCGCTTTGAGCGTGGCGACGCACCCGCGCCGTCTGAGTAACCCCCCAGGACCGCGGGTGCGGATTTCAACCTCGCCATCGTTGCTACCGCGTTCAGCCTATTCTAACGTTGAAGCCGTCGTTGCTTGATGCGCGCGTAGCCTGCACGGGGCGGCCCTACATAAAGGTCATCCAATGAAGCGTCGGCGCGTGTTCAAGGGCGTGTTGTCGATGGCGTACGGAAAAGTCGTTATCGCTACAGTCCAGTTGGCGACGGTTCCGGTATTGGCGTCTTCTTGGGGTCTTCCACTTTACGGACAGTGGCTGCTATTGGCGACGGTGCCAGTATTCTTAGCCGCCGGTGATCTTGGTTTCGGCTCTGCCGCGGGGCACCGCCTGATTGGCGAAGTTGCCAAAGGCGACGATGACGCCGCCAGAGTTACTTTCCAGAGCGCCCAAGCTGTAGTGCTTGCCTTGAGCGTGACCATACTGGGTTTGGTGGCGGCGATTTCCATGGTGCTGCCGGACCATCTGCTTGCTGTAAGCCGCGGCCTGGATGCGGGTGAGGCGCGTGGGGTGTTGATCGTGCTCAGCGCCTACGGAATCGTAGCAATGAATTCGAACCTCTTCCTAGCCGCAATGCGCGCGCAAGGTGCATTTGCGCTTTCGGCGAGCTTCGACGCAACCATTCAACTAGTTGAGGGTCTCGCGGTGCTTGTGGTCGTTCTATCTGGTGGGACACCAATGGAAGCCGCGCTCACTTACCTCTTGATTCGCAGCTTAGGAGTTGCTGGTCATGCGACGCTTGCGCGCCGTCGGGCCGGATGGCTAGTTCTCGGATTCGCTGACGCTAAACGCGCCCGGATTCACGAGTTGCTGCGGCCAGCGCTTGCGGCGATGCTGATGCCGCTTGCACAAGCAGTGAACCTTCAGGGGACGGCGCTGGCCGTCGGCGCGGCTGCCGGCGCCGCCGTTGTGCCCATATTCACCAGCCTTCGCACCCTCTCGCGGGTTGCACTCCAACTCCTCTTCACAGTGACCCTCCCGGTTCTACCTGAGCTCACAGCTGAGCACGCGCGCGGCAATGTGTCATGGGTGCGCAGCGTGATAGGCGCCTTGACAACGCTCAATGCCCTGGTGGGCGCAATCGCAGGCCTCTGCCTCGCATTCGGGGGAAGCTGGCTGCTGGCCGTGTGGACAAAGGGCGTGATTTCAGCCCCGGAACCGATGATTGTTCTCACAGCTGTCGGTCTGGTTGCAGGAGCCGTTTGGAATCCGATGTCGCAGGTACTGCTTGCGCTTAATCAGCACGAGAGATTCGCCTATGCGTACGCCGCCGCCGCACCGGCTGCCGTGTTTCTGTCTTTTGCGCTGGTGAGTCGCTGGGGTGTCACCGGCTCCGCAGTTGCCAGCTTGTTGCTTGACCTTGCCATGCTCGGGTTGGTATTCGTGCAGCTGAGGCTCGTTTCGGGCCCCTTTCCGCTCGGTCGGCGGGCGCTGCAGGTTTTTATCCGGGAACGACGGCGTCCGGTATGAGACTGTCCGACCGCCCGATCCGTGCAAAGTAGGTGCATATCGTTTGGGACCCCGGTAGGCCGGTCGCCACCCTTGTTGCCGCGGAATGGGGCCGTCCCCAGCATATATTCGGCGCTAAGCTAGGACAATTGGGACACATTAGTTTTGCCCGCCGCTATGGAGTCGGTCGGTCCTCAGGTTTCGCGAAGATATGGGAAGAGGAATGAACGTCTTCTGGCTGATCGCACTGGTGAACCTCGTACCAGTTGCGGCAGTTGTCGCCACGAGTCCGCTTAGGGGGCTCTCAAGGGTACTCGCGCCCGACACCCTGGTTGTCGGCATGCTGTACGCGATTTTTGCAATCCGCCCCCTATTCACTGACCGTTTCCAGGCATCGCGATTCGAATACAGCGGGTTTTACCGTTTCGTGCCAACCTACGACGGCCAATTGACTGCGTCACTAGTGGGAATTCTGCTGCTGTGGAGTATCGGGATAGGCGCTCTGTGGTGTTCGCACTGGCGAAAATTACCCGCTGGGCCAACAACTGCTGGACCTGAAGACCGCCGCACCCGGCACGGTACTGACGCAGCAGATCTTCCTCATGTACGCGCAGTGGCCGTAACCTTGGCCGCACTTGCGTTGCACTTCGCGTTAATCGTTAGCTTCATGGGTCTCGCTCGGGCACTGGCAATGTCAGAAGGGCGAAGCGACTACGTATCATCAGGAGCTTTTGGTCTTCCCGCGATCGTGTACGTCATTCCCCTCACCGGGTCGATCGCCGCCGCGACCCTCATCTTGATGGCACGGTCGCACCCTATTGGCTTCCCTGCTTGGCTCTCAATCCTGTTCTGCACCGCACTCAGCCTCGTTTCGGTGTCGCAACTCGGAAATAGACGGTTCATGATTCCCGCTGTGCTTATTGTTGTCGGAGCTTTCCTCATGCAAAAGCCGATCCGCTTACGGTTATGGCACGCAGTCGCCGGATTGCTGGCGATAATTTTCTTAGCTGTCGTGCCATACGTGCGCAAGGCCGGCAGTCGCCCCGGCGAAAACTTGGGTGAGGCGATGGTCCGTTACATCGGGGATAACGGATTCGTTGTATTACTGAGAAATATGTTCACTACCTACGACACGGAAATGTACGACTATATCGCTGTCGTGGCGCCGAGACTCGAGAACGGTCGCGAAAACTACGGTTTCGGTAGCGGTACGGTACTCGAATTTTTTTTGCACCCACTCCCGCAAAACATGTTTAACTTTAATGAACGTTCATCGGAAGTGAGATCATATCTGTTCAACTACGGCTGTGGAGTCACGTGCAATCTGCCCAACCCCGTTTCATCCCTGGGTGGCGTATTATTCTTCGATGGCTGGTACGTAGGCGTCATAGTAGGTGGCGTCTTGGCTGGGGTATTGATTCGCGTGATCGCGATGCGTTGGAGTCGCGCGGCTACCAGTTCTGTCGCACAGAATATGGTCACGGCAATCAGCGCCAGCTTCATGGCGATAGCTGTTCGGACCGAAACTATAGGCATCCTCTGGCTATGTATCTATTCGCTGATAATAGGTTTCCTCGTGCTCGCAGTAATGGGAGAAGGAACAATCCTGTCCGGACTTAGACGATCTCGAGATAACGACCTGAGTTCTGTTAGCTCAATCTGCGGTCCTCAAAGTCCGACCACCCAAGGGACAGCGCAGACAGAGGGAAAACCCCGCGGGGATTTTGGCATGGAGGTGAACGGACGGGATTCCCGCCGAGTGCCGATTCTCTCAGAATAGCTACCGCCGCCCGTATGTTCGATATTGTTAGGTCATCCGTTCGGTGAGGTGGCGCGCCCCGTGGGGCGCAAGGTCGCATGGGGATCCGAGTGAATAGTTGTAACCGTACCGACCAAGTGACTGAATCACTTCTATGCAGCTGTTGCGGCTTCGACTGGCTGTTCCGCCTCGCACTTCGCACCAAATATCCGGGCGATGACCCGCCTCAAGGAAATCTTCCATGCCTCTAACGGTTTGATTTTCGCTGCCCTCCACGTCGATTTTTACCAACACAATCTTTGCGGGGTCGCCAAAATATTCGTGAGAGAAGGTCGAAATTGCGACAGTATCCTTGGAACGAATGTAGCCGGCGCTCTGAATTAGTGATGTAGCACCACTATTGGTTGGCGAATAATATAAAGGCAACTGACCTGCGACGTCAGAGAGTGCAATCGCGTAACTTGTACCGAGGATTTTCTTGTTTCTTCGCAAAAAGTCAGCGTGTGCAGGTTCCGGTTCAACCATGAATACCTCAGCGCCCTTCGATCTAGCGATGAGGCTGTAAATCCCCAGATTAGCCCCAACATCGACAAACGTCCTACCACTCCAGTCCATGGCAGCAATACGCTGGCCGAGTGGACTATTCTGATAGTGCTCCAAGATGTTGTAGAAGCAGTAGGCGAGAACGCGTTCGGGCGCTTGGGCCGCATCTATCTGGAGAGTTCCAAACGGTGTATCGATCGAACCGATATTCTTTCCGCCGCGGGTCAGTGCATCCATGATGGACTGAACTGCCCGCATCTTTCTTCCGCCAAGACATATCTCGATCGGAAGTATTGAGAGTCCTCTTCGTGAAAATTTGGCTAGGTCGGTCAAATCCAATCCCACCTTCCCGCACACGGTTGTTGTATGGTGTCGAATTCGGGCCGAACTTGATCGTAGACCACCAGTCGAAGGCACGGCGCGTGCTCCACTCGGGGCCGGCGACCGGATCTGGCAAACGCTAGCCAGTTCCGTAAAGATAGTCGTGGTGGGAAAGCTTCGCCGCAATCGTATAACCGGCGAGAACGAGGCTAACCTCAGCTTCCGTCTGGGTTTCGACAAGAATCCATCGGGGCCTGTGCCTGTGGAGGTCTAAGCCGGCCAATACGTCCAACTCGAAGCCTTCAACATCAATCGATAGAAAGTCGGGTGCCTTGCCGCCTAAAACATGGTCGATCACGGTGGATAAAGTTGTCGTGGCAACACAGAGTCGGCCGGGCCCCCGTGTTATCGCACTCACGCAGTCTTCATCGTTCATGGAGACTACGCCAGACTGCGATTCTCCAGTCGCTGCCGCACAAATAACGGTTGCTTTCGGGCGATTGCGGAGGGCTTCCGCCGCGAGTTGTGGAACTCCTTCAATGAGAACACCCCGCCAACCACACTCCCTCTCCAGCATGAACGTATTCGAATACTGCAGACCATCGTTCCCGCCTATTTCTATGAATGTGCCTCGTGGGGGCCATCCAAAGGCGTCCGCGAGTTGGACATCCATGCCGTCCATGCCCGGACGGCGCCACGGTCCCACATTCAGTCTGCATGCGATGTGCGTTCGAAGTGCTTTAACTCGGCGTACCCGATGAGCACCAATCGTGTCGCGGACCCGCTGCTTGAATTTCACGAAGGGAAGCATAACTTAGTGCATGATCGACAATTGTCGAGTCTGGCAGGGCGGAGTTCACACGATTACCGTCGGCGACGCGACAGTCGGCGAAGTGCTCATGTGCAAACCACTCAGCGCCGGCGGGCTGGCCAACGTCACGCGGCGACTCCAGTGGCCGCGTGAGGGTCGGGGTCCGGCTTCTTGTCGGTGTTTAGCGCCCTAGTAGCCAGAAGCGTTACACCGGCGACGGCATGTTAGAGGACCAACCTCGCTGATACGATTGGGGCTTCAGTTTTACCGTTGGCGTCGAACCTGTAGAGATGCCGCGTTCGACACCGAGGTAATAGAAAGGCCCTTCCGCGAGTGGACCAAACTGAGTATGTGCAATACGGTTGTGGGTGGTCAGCCCCCAACGGGTGGCGTAATTTTGATGCTTCACCTACATTGCGCTTCGAAAGAATTCCTCTGATCGGAACCCTCTATACCAAAAATGATGCGCGCTTTCCCGCAAACGTGGAGTATGGCGATGTAGTCAGGGGCCTCCCGATTTCGCCGGGATCTTGCAGAGGCGTGTACTCATCTCACGTCTTGGAGCATTTGGCGCTGGACGACTTCCGGATCGCGCTTCGCAACACATACGAGATCTTGCGGCCGAGCGGTACCTTCCGGCTAGTTGTGCCAGATCTCGAGTATTCAGCCAGGACGTACATTGAAAGTCGTTCAAAAACTGCAGCCAGTGAATTCATCAGGGATACGAACCTTGGCCATGAAAGTCGCGCGAGGGGCATTAAGGGCTTAGCTCGGACTTGGCTGGGCAATTCCCAACATCTTTGGATGTGGGACTACAAATCGATGCAGACCGAACTAGAAAATGCTGGTTTTGTGGAGGTTAGACGCGCTACCTTCGGAGACTCGTCTGACCCAATGTTTCGGACGGTAGAAAACGAAGACAGGTGGAAAAATTGCCTGGGGGTTGAATGCTGCAAGCCTAGCGGGGGATTGGGCTAGCTGTTCGGCGCCAGCCAAACGTTGTCACTTGTAGCCAGGCAACTTGGCGGACTAGTTGGTGATGCGATGCGACCTTGCGCCCGCGTCGCGTATCGCGGAGAGTCGCCGCGTGGTGCAGGATTGTGGATGTGCCCCACCTAAGTCGCCGTACTGCTATCCGGCTTGCAGTAGGGGTGGCAGGCGCTGCCGCCTTTGGCGCGGCGGGCCCTTCGCCGGCGGCGGACGCCGACTCGCCTTCGGGGTTCGGATTTATCCTCGTGTCGGACTTTTTCATTGATCAATCAACTACCAGCGATGCTGCTATCGCGGCTGCTCTCGGCGCTGCATCAACAAGTCCGCCTGGCACCGTGGATTTCGGTGGGGTCAGTTACGTCACACTCGATACGGTGCGCATCACCCATAGCGGGCTGACACTTCAGAACGGCGGTATCACCGCGGCGGGCCAGTTTCCAGCGTTAGTCATTGAGGCCGATGATGTGACGTGCCGCGGCATGCAATTCTCGCGGTCGCAGTCGTCGGGCATTTCCGATTCCGGCTTTCAGCGGTCGTGTGTTTCGGTGAGTGGCAAACGATTCCGCTCCAACGATTGCAGATATCTTGCTACGAATCTGGCGTGTGTGTACCTTAGCCATGCCGCCTGTGACGGCGCGCTAATCAGCGGCGGCGAAATGACCGGGTGTGCCGCGGTGCATGACGGTTCCGGCGTGTATGCCCAGGCCGGGTTGATCGGAAATCGCAACATTACGATTAACTCTGTCTATATCCACGACCTGGTTCAGGCCATCCTTCTTTTTGATACTGGCGACAGCCTTATTGAAAACAATCGTGTGGAGAGAATGCGAAAGCTTGCTACGGTCCCACTCACCGGGTGGTCTCAGGTTGGCAACAACGTGTGGCGGCAGCGATCGGCAGCGGGCACTTCAGGAGTGGATGGAGTATCTACTGACCGCGAAGATGGCCCAACAAACACGATATCCGTAGATGGAAAAAATCTCGGCGAGGTCCTTTCCGGCACGATGACTCCAAGCGCAAACGGCGCCAGCAGTGCAGGAGGCTACGTTTACATCGACCTAGAGGGCGCGGATCCCAACTCGGCGACGATTTTGTCAGATATCGTGTCTGGATATGCGTACGCTATTTATGCAGCGTCCCTAGATGCTGGCTTGGTTTCCAGAAATAAAATATGTTACAACTCAGCCGTCGACTGCGACGGGTTCGGTATTTACCTTCAGTTGCGTGGCAACGCTAATGCGACTGGCAACCATGTTCTTGGAAATTCTCTTTCGAGTGTATGTCTCGCGGGCGTGCAGCATGCTTCGTTGCCCTACGCAGGGATTGGCATTACGGGTGGATCGGACACATTGCTTTCGGGAAATAACATTAACGGGGTAGGTGCATTTGGAGAAAACGTGCCCGGAATTAGGGTTGACTTTCCCGTGTCCTACGCCGGAACTCCGAGTGGAAATATCATCGGAACCACTGTGACAAAAAGTTTCGGTCCGGGCTTCGATATCCGGGCTAGCAATTGGTCGTTACAAGATTGCCGCGCGCAGGACAACCGCGGCTCGGGATTTCTCGTGGCTGCTTCCCAAGATAGCGCAATCGTGGCAAACGTAACGCTCACGGACTGCCATGCGCACGGCAATGGGCGTGACGGTTTCAGCATTGACGGCAGTGCACTGGGGGTTGGGTCTGTCGCGGCAAGTATTGTCGGTGGCTCCGCGACGGCCAATGCTGGGCGGGGTGTTTCGGTGGTAGGGGACGCGGCGAGCGGGTCGGTTACTGGACTTAGCGAAACTTCTCGGTGATACCGACAACGGACTCAGAGCGAGCTACGGGTGCGGCATCAGCGGGGCAAGGATTCCCGTCAAGGAGTCGGCTTCAGTTTGATGAGTCTCGCGTAGGGGCGGGCGACGCAGAGTAATTCGTGTCTGTATCGCTCGGCGTCCCCGCGCTATCCGTATTGGTGGGAATGTCGATTGCCGGCGCCTGAGTGGGTTTATCACCATACGTGGAGCCGTAGTAGTAGTAGTTGTAGCTGTACGAGCCGCTCCCACGTGCCGGCACCATGGTCAGCACCGCGCCGAGTAACTTTGCGCCGACGTCGCTTAGCATTGCGACAGCGTGCTGGAGTTGCTCGCGCTTAGTTTTTCCGCTGCGGGCCACGATGAGCACGCCGTCAGCTTGGGTCGCTAAAATCGCCGCGTCCGTGACTGCTAGAAGTGGCGCCGAATCAATTATCACGTAGTCGAATTGGGCGCGGAGTTCGCGTAACAACTTACCGGCGACCAGCGACCCGAGGAGTTCGCTCGGATTCGGCGGTATGGGCCCGGAGGCGAGGAACGTCAAGTGTGGGAATTTCGTTGATTGCAGAACCTCATTAAGGGGAGCGGCGCCGCTGAGCGTGGAGCTGAAACCTACCGACCCGACGAGGTCTAAGGCTTTGGCCAGCCTCGGCCGACGTAAATCGCCATCGATCAGAACCACCTTGCGTTCTGCCTCGGCCAGCGATAGCGCGATGTTGATCGCTGTAGTGGACTTTCCCTCGCTTGGCGAGGCGCTGGTGACAACGATCGTGCGGGGCGGATCATCCACCGCGAGGAACTGCAGGTTGGTGCGGAGCTTGCGAAATGCCTCGGCCGTCACCGAATTGTCGGTATCGAATGCCAACGCCGAATCTATTTGGAGTTTCTTGTCGAAGGGGACGAAGCCGACTGCGCCCCTCCCGGTGATTGCTTCGAGGGATTCCTGGCTCTTGACGGTGTTGTCGAGCAGGTCGCGAAGAAGAGCCAAGCCGATTCCCAGCATCACGCCGAGTACGACACCGAGTGCAAGATTGCGCGCAGTCTTCGGGACCACTGGTTTTTCGGGAATCGACGCGCGTTGCTCGACAACAACTCGGGCATCGGGCGCTACCCCCTGCCTAGGGGTTTCCAATTCCCGTGCCATGACGACGAACTCGTCGGACAAAGCATTGGCAATGTCACGTGCTTGGACGGGGGAGGGGTCGAGGACGTCTACGTCGATCAGAACTGTCCCGAGTTTCGCACTCGCGCTGACGTTTTCCGTCAGGTCTTCCGCGGGCATCTTCAGACTGAGTTTGTCGATAGTCCGCCGGGCCAACGTCTCGCCCATCAGCAGCTGTGTATAGGAGATTACGCGCTCCTGGGATAAGCGATTTCCTTGGTATGAATCGGTAGCCGATGCGCCACCGGTGGTTGAGACGAAAAGCCTTGTTGAAGCCTGATAAAGCTGCGTCTGGAGTAGCGAATAGGTGATTGCCGCCAAAATTGTGACTAGCGCGGTGACGCCGACGGTAACCCACCGCGTTCGGATTAGCTTGACGAAGTCTTGAAGGCCCATTTCAACTCCTTCGCGCGCCGATTGATCTGGACAGACGTTTGTGGTCGCGGGTTATCAGGGGCACGTGGGTACCTCGACCAGCGGTGTGACGTTGTCTATCAACGGCTGGATCGGCACCCGCGCCACGCCCGGTGAGGTTGGCTCGTTTAGCCGGAAAGTCAACTCCCCGCCTGTCCCGGGAGGTATCGCGACTTGGATTTCGAAGCTCGGGCGTCCGCGTTCGATGTGCGTAATTACCGGCGTCGGCTCACCATTGGATGTCGCGCTCATCAGCTTGGCACCTTTGGTGGCGAGAACGCGGACCGATGTCACCATCGTGCCGCTAGGCACCTCCAGCGGGATCGCGGCGTCGAGACCCTGCGGTTTGGCCACGTAGTCGGGCAGGAAACTATCGGTCGCCGTATTGGTCAATCTCACCGTGATTGTCGAGTTTCGCATGTCCCCGCTGCAGCCGTCCGCCACGTACTCGATCTCGCGCTTGAGGTAGTAGTCCATCTTGTTCCCGGCAAGGTTGTTGACAGTGACTTGGGCGTACGGTGCGTCGTCGTCTGGGACCGAATGCGCGAGTGGGGTCTGCTCAAGGAGTTTCTGTTCGGCTGGGGAGGCGCTCCATACCGAGATTCGGCCCTCGCCGGCTGCCCGTCCGAGAGCATCCAGAAGCTTTCGAGGTGCCGGCAATGGTCCCGTCATCTTTTCGACTACGGCATTTGCGATCTTTTGCAGATATATCTTCCGTAGGGTGGCCGCGTAGGCTACGTCGTAACGTTTGGACTCAGCTTCCGAAAGTCCTGCAGGAGCACGGGCTACTGGCGGAAACCGACTATAGGCCGTTGACTGCGTCAATTCGACAACGTTCCCTTGGCTGATCACTTCGCCATCCGGCAACGTGACTGGGCCGGTTGCGCCGAGTAGATAGCTCAGGGCAATCGGATCCACGGTTATCACGCCGTCCGCTATCAGTCCCGACTGCTCTTCCCACATGGATTTCCATATCTGGGCCGCGTAGGGAAAATGGGGACTGAGGTTACTGTTGCGGAAATCGCCGTACGGATTCGTCCAGCCGTACACCCTGTCGAATTCGGCTCCCAGATCGACGTTGGCCACGGCTTCATCTAGCTTGTTGTTCGGAGCCAGTGTGTCGATCTTGGCTCTCCCGTTATCGAAACGAAGGATCCCGAACCCACCCAGTATCCCACCGGTGCCGCGAGCTTCCGCATTGTTCTGAAAGGCCATCAGGTAGGTGCGCGGCCCGTCGGCGCCCAACATTGACGGCGCTAGCTCAGCGGCAAGCGCGGTGTTACCCAGCAGTTGCGCGAGTTGGGAAGTCTGGTCCTGGAGTTGTGCGCGGGCGTCGCCGATCAAGGACAGGTATGCGGGCTTGGAGATAGCTTGGGCCCTGGCGTCGAGCCTGGCGGCGGCCGTCGACAACTCGCTCAGCCGCGGCCCCTCCTCGCGAAGAAGCTTCAGGTTGATTCGGGTGCCGTCGATCAAATTCGCAGGAGACAAACCAGCCCCCATCGTGGCGCCCGGTAGTAACACATCATCTGCAAGACCCACGACGACGTCGGAGATTTGCTGTGTGGTCTTCAAGGGACTGCCCAACAGTGGCACGGCGGCGGCGATATTCCACGGCACCGAATGGGTGGCCGTCTGGGCTTGGCGGGCATGGAATTGCGCGTTTTCCGCGAAACGGGTTGCATCGTCGGACTTGCCGCTGAGCAGCGCATCTTTGGCTTGCTCAGCGCTATCGCGGGCCTTCTCGAGATTCGACTTCGCGGTCAATCCCTGAAGCCCCAGCCAGCCGATGAAGATCACGACAACAAATAACGCAGCTAGGGCACCCCACTTGACTCCTTGGGGGAGATCGGCCAAGCGACGCCTCAGACCGCCGGGCCTGTCATCAGATCGGTTGCGCGAGAACATGTTCATTCAGTGAAATCCTCGACCAGCGGTTGAACGGCTTATAACAGGAAAGTGGGGGCGGTCCGCGAAGACCGCCCCCACTTAAAGACTGTACCGCGATAGTGCTAGCAGCCTCCGGTGCTGATGGAGTTGGTCGAGGTGCCGTACGGACCAGCCGACGGGGTGATCGAGTTGCTCAGTCCGAGCACGCAGGCCTCGAAGTTCAGGTCGCTGTACCAACCGTAGTAGCCCCGCGACCAGCCGGGAAGATCTGCCAGCGGGTCGAACGTGTTCGTGAAGGCCGGCGGCGGCGGTGTCGGGTTGGGTGTGCCGAACCACCACAGCGGGTTTTGGAAGAGGGGGTTGGGCCCGAAGTTGTTGGCGGCGGGTGCCCTGGTCGCGGCGCGTGCGCCACTGACGACGGACTCGGGCGGGGCGCTCGGTCCGGCACCTGCCGCACCGTTGGTCGCCGCGCCGCGCCTGGCGGCGCCACGGTTGGCGCGAGCCGGCGCCCGGCCGGCGGCGCTGCCGACGCTACTGCTGGCGTTACCTGAGTCGGAGGTGGCACTGGAGTCGCTGTCGCCGTCGGGTTCGGCCTGGGCGGCCACCGGGACCAGGACTGCGGTCGCAGCCAGGGCGAACGCTCCCGCGGTTGCCCACAGCTTGTTCGAAGCGGTGATCATGATGGTATCCCCTCAGAGGCTCTAAGTCTTTGCTGTTCGTCGTTCTGGGGCAACCTTGCCACTGATCACAGGTCGGTGTCAACTCAACGCGCAAACTAGGGCCAAAAGTCCCACTCAGGACACTGTAATCCGGCCCTCAGGCAAACCTAAGCACAGAATACCGAAATCGGTGGCCTGAACCGCAGGTCAGCAGGCCGGGGAAGGTCAGGGTGTGCCGAAACCCCCGGTCAGCGCAGCCATGCTGGCTAACGCGCCCCGGTATACGCGGCAAAGGTGATCACCAATTCGCTGATGATGTCGTCCCACAGGGCCACGGGTAGGTCGTGGGCCATGCCGCTGAACAGCACCAGGCGGGCACCTGGGATAGCTGCGGCGATGGCGCGCCCACCGGCGGGGCGCATCAACTTGTCGGCCCGGCCGTGGATCACCACCGTCGGCGCGGTGATCGCCCGGTCGTAGCGTTTGAGGCTGCCACTGCCCAACACTGCACCGAAGTGCCGGGCGATGCCCTGTGGGTAGTGGGCGCGGTCGTAGCCTTCGATCGCCTCGGCCCGCAACGTGTGTTCCGGGGTCGGAAAGCCCGGGCTGCCGATGATCTTGGACACCCGCACTGAGTTCTCGACGATGACTTCCCGGGGGGAGTCCGGCGCCGGGCCCTTGATCAGCGCCAGCAGTGCCCGCGGCGCCGGCGGGGGCAGCAGGGCGGCGTTGTTGGAGGAGATGAGGATGCCCAGGCCCGCGGTGCGCTGCGGATAGCGGGCCGCGAAGATCTGGGCGATCATCCCGCCCATCGAGGCGCCGACGACGTGCGCCCGGTCGATGCGCAGGTGATCCAGCAGTGCGGCGGCGTCCTCGGCCATGTGTTCCAGGGTGTACACCGACGGACTGGGCCGCCCGATAAAGGACCGCGCCAGGGCCGGGATCAGCGGGCCCTCGGCGCGGCGGCCGTGCAACTTGCCCGACAGGCCCACGTCGCGGTTGTCGTAGCGGATCACCCGGAAACCCCGGTTCACCAGGCGCTCGCAGAACCCGGTGCGCCACAGCAGCAGTTGGGCGCCCAATCCCATGATCAGCAGCACCGGCGGGGCGGCCTCCTCGCCCATGTCCTCGTAGTAGATGTCGAGGTCGTCGTCGTCGGTCCCGCCGCCGGTGATCCGGGCGGTGCCGGTGCGGATCTGCACGCGCTACCTACTCTCCGTCGCCGCGGTGCTCGCGGCTGACCTCGACCATGAAGTTCGCGAAATATCCGGTCAGTTCCGGATCACTCATCATCTGCCACTTCGGCGCGAGCAGTTTCATGTAGCGCTCGACATAGAGGAACTGCTTGCCGATCAGCACCAGTTCCCGCGGCAGGGTCACGTCGTAGGCGTCGGCCAGGGTGGACAGTTGCCGGCCGATATCGGCATAGGACATATCCCCGAGGCTCTTCAGGGTCAGCGGGGCTGCGAACGCCTCAAGATCGTCGGCCGCCTCGGCCTCGGGCTTGGTGGTGCCGACCGCGCCCATCAGCACCAGGATCTTGCCGGCCGCGGCGTGGTCCTTCTTGACCAAAAGGGCGTGGACCAGTTCGCGCAGCAGCCACCGGGTGCGCGGGTCGATGCGGCCCATGATCCCGAAGTCCAGGAACACGATCCGGCCCTGGGCGTCGACCAGCAGGTTGCCGGCGTGCAGATCGCCGTGGAACAACCCGTGGCGCAGGCCGCCCTCAAAGGTGCTGAACAGCAGCGCCTTGACCAGTTCGGTGCCGTCGAACCCCTGCTTGCGGATCGCGGCGACATCGTCGATGCGGACGCCTTCCACGCGGGCCATGGTCAGCACCCGCTCACTGGTGAACTCCCAGTGCACGTCCGGAACCGTGATGTTGCGGCCCAGTGGCGAGTTGTGCAGGCCCGAGACCCAGGCCTCCATGGACTGCGCCTCGATGCGGAAGTCCAACTCCTCGGCCAGGTTCTCGGCGAAGTCGGCCACCACGTCCTTGGCGGAGAGTCGCCGTCCGGTCTTGGCGAACTCGGCCACCTGGGCGAAACGCTTGAGGATTTGCAAGTCCGCGGCCACCCGGCGGCGGATCCCCGGGCGCTGGATCTTGACGACGACGTCCTCGCCGCTGTGCAGGGTGGCGTAGTGCACCTGGGCGATCGAGGCTGAGGCGAACGGTTCGTCGTCGAAGCTGGCGAACAATTCTGCGGGGTCGGCGCCGAGTTCCTCTTTGAACAGCCGGTGCACCTGCGCGGTGTCGGCCGGGGGCACCGAGTCCAGCAGGCTGCGGAACTCTTTGGACAGGCCCTCGCCGAACGCGCCGGAGCTGGAGGCGATGATCTGGCCGAGCTTGACGTAAGTGGGGCCAAGATCGGCGAAGGCCTGCGGGACCTCGCGGATGACCTTGTCGCTCAGGGAGCCCTTGCCGGCCAGCCTGCACAGCACCCGGGCGCCGGTCCGGGTGAGCTGCCAGCCGGTCGCGCCGACGCGGGCCGCCTCGATCGGCAGCGGCACCCGATCGAGCTTGGCGACCTGACGATCCGTGGAACTCATGGTGGGTCATTGTGCCAGTCGGGGCTGGTGGACCACTAATTTCTGCGGCGGGCGGGGGACGCCGGTCACACTCCGACCCGCGGTGTGACGCGGGTAGATTTGCCGGCGTGCGCCCTTGGCGCGATCGAACCGGCGCTAGGGAAAGGAAGGCGGACATGAGCTACGCGGTGCTCGTCACACGCGACGGCGAAAACTGGCTGGCGGATGTGCCGTCGGTGCCCGGCGCCCATACCTTTGCCCGTTCACTGGAGGGGCTCGCCAGGTCGGTGCGCGAAGTGGTCGTCCTCATGGACGATCTGCCCGACGATGCTGAAGTGGAACTCGACTTTCACGTCGACCGCAGATGACGAACGTGAACTCTTAAGACACATCCGAACGTCACTCTGCTGCCGCGTAGATTTGCCGACGTGCAGGTGACCTCGGCGCAATCGATGGAACTGTTCGTCGGAGACCCCGACGCCCCGCTTCAGGTGGTCCGGGTGGGCTACACCGGCGACCCGGTGGCGGTCATGATCACCGGGGA
>Ga0307380_10005747_pt1 | contig 16443 bp, 9 predicted proteins | sample UN3MG_FD_202239 | JGI IMG/M metagenome (GOLD analysis project Ga0307380, IMG submission 202239) | Soil microbial communities from Risofladan, Vaasa, Finland - UN-3 | ecosystem: Environmental > Terrestrial > Soil > Coastal area > Acid sulfate soil | place: Finland: Risofladan, Vaasa | collected...
CTTCTCCCCCGACTCGACGTACGTGCGGGAATAGTAGGTGCCCGAGCCGAACTCGCGGTTGTCGTCGCCACGCATGTCCAAGATGTTGAAGTGCGTGTACTTGCCCATCTCCATCTCGGCCAGCCGCCCCGCGGACGCCGGCGCCGTCGTCATCTCCCGCGCCTTGCCGCCCTCCGTCGGGCCGAACATCACCCACTGGCCGATGGCACGCGAGATATAGGGATCGATCGGCGTCCAGCGTCGCCACATGCCCGGCCGGATGACGTGCATCATCGTGTCGCGGCGCATCGACAGCCACGGCCAGGCATCCAGCTCGATGTCTTCGCGGTAGCCGATCTTGTGCAGCACGTAGTTGGTCCAGAGCGTTTCCTTGTCGGGATAGGGCATCATGTTGCTGGTGGCCGAGGCTTGCTGGTTGAGCCATTCATGCAAAGCGACGTAGCCGGTCCGGTGCGGACGCCGCGCTTCCCCATAGAAGGCGGTATCCGACGTGCCACAGCCCTTGATGCCGCCGACCGCGCCGATCGTGCCGCCGTGCGGGCCGGCCCGCAGACCCTTCGAGTTATAAATCGAGTTATAGCTTTGGTAGTCGCCGCGCTCGAAGGGAATGTACTTGTCGAGGAACGCGCGCTGTTGGCCCGCCCAGAACCCCCAGTTCTCGTCGGTCTTCACCTCGAGCGGCTCATCGATGACCTTGATGTCGGTCCGCAGCCAGGCGTTGCCCAAGGAGTACACGTAAACCAGCTCTTCGAACTCGCGCCACTGCTCCAGCGCCCATTTGAGCTCGGCGGAGGTCATCGACGTGGTCTTCCGGCCGACCACGGTTTCCTTATCACCCTCGCGCTTGACCGCGGTCGCCTCCGTCGTGGGAAACACCAACAGCACCGCCTTGATCGTATTGGGCGGCTGCGGATTGGCCTCAGCCTTATTCTTGAGGATCTCGTACTGCTCCCAGATGAGATCGGGCGTCGGCCAGTTCCGGCCCAAGCCGCCGTATTGATTGATCTCGATCCTGTAGTCCTCCCACACCAGGTACTTGCCGGTGGGATTCTCGATCTTCGGGGCGAGTGGAGCCTGCGCTTGCGCGATGCACTGCGCCGCAAGCATGCAAGTCGTTACCGCCAGGATTCTTCGCATCCGCTCGTCTCCTTCCACGACCTTTGCCGTAACAAACAGAATCATAGCGCTGTGGGCGACGGGACGGCAGCGTCATGCCGTCGAATGCGACGCCTCCACCTCAGACGCTGATCATGCCGGCGGCTCGCCGCAGAACAGCATCCGTGGGGATGTTAAGCGGAGAACAGGCGGCAAAACAAGGCAGTCCGAAGCTGGCACCGTGACCGGCGCGCCGCAAGAGGGTCGCACTGACCTGCCATTCCGGCGCCGGCCAGCTGGACTTCAATCAGGCCGCGAGGTATACGATCCCGATGGCGCGGAGTCTCGGCGCGGCCGGCCAGCCATCGTTGATTCACCAGCGCTTTCCGACGACGCGCTCGGCCGAGCGGGCGATGTACGGAGCGACCGCGTCGTCGGTCGTTAATATGGTCGAAACCCATTAGGGCGTAGATGGCGTCCAGCAAACCGACCTCCAGCCGTCGGGAGTACGAAGCGATGTCGGCACACGCACGTCGTGATCGCAAACAGACACTGCTCGTCGATCCGCGGCCACAGTTCGAACTCTCTCCCTACCTGTTTATGCAGTTCATGGAGCCGCTCGGCACGACGGACCCCTCGCTGGAAGCCGGGTGGGATTTCAAGCGGAATCGATGGCGTGAAGATCTGGTCCGCGTCACGCGGGAGCTCGCGCCCGGGCTGATTCGGTGGCCCGGCGGGATCCTGACTGCATACTACCGCTGGAAGGAAGCAGTGGGCCCGCGGAGTCGCCGACAACCGCTCAACAACCTGTGCTGGGACGGTGTGGAGACGAACCAGGTGGGCACGCACGAGTTCATCGACTTCTGTCGGCAGGTCGGAGCCGACCCCTTGATCGCCGTCAATTTCGAGTCCGAAGGGGCCGCCTGCTGGATGCGCGATCCGGCCGGCCGCCTCCGCCGCGCCGGGCCAAAAGAGGCCGCCGAATGGGTCGCCTACTGCAACGATCCGCGCAACGCGCTTCGAAAGAAGAATGGGGCCCGCGCGCCGTTCGATGTTCGCCTGTGGCAGATTGGCAACGAGACCTCGTACGACAAGAGAGCGTACGATGTGCAGACCGCCGCCAAGCGAACCGTCGTGTTTGCCAAGGCGATGCGGAAGGTGGACTCGACCATCCGGCTGATCGGTTGGGGCGGCAGCGGCTGGGCTGCGCGCATGCTCGAGGTGGCCGGCGAGCACCTGCAATACGTCGCGTTTCATCATCACTTCGATTCCGGGCTGCCGAACTCGCCGCTGGCGCCGAACGAATACCGCAAGGATCCGGATCGGACCTGGCACCACCTGATGAACGCGTACAAGTCGCTTGACCGGCGGATTCGTGACGTGCGTCAGGAGGTGGCGGGCTACGACGTCGGGCTGGCGATGACCGAAGGCCACTTCGCGCTGCCGGGGCACAACCGCGGCGACGTGCTGAGGACCTGGGCGGCGGGCGTCGCCTACGCCCGCCTCCTCAACGTCCAGGTCCGCCATGCCGACATCCTGAGAATCGCTACGCTGGCGGATTTCTGCGGGCGCATCTGGACGGTGAACGCGATTATGCTCCGATCGCCGCAGCCGCGCTCCGGCGGGGCCTATATGATGCCGGTCGCCCGCATCATGTCGCTTTACCGCAGGCACATGGGCCGCAAGGCCGTCACGGTGAAGGCCGTGCCGGATGGGCTGGACGTGACGGCCAGTCGCACCGGCAAGAAGGTGCTCCTCTTCGTGGTCAACACGAATCGCACCAAGGGTGTGAGCACCCGGTTGGCAGTTGACGGCATGCGGATCGGATCGGGGCGGGTTTTTGAAATCGCCGACGATCCCATGCGCGAGATGGACTCCACGATTCCGGATGCCTTTTCACCCAAGCAGCGCGCGTTGCCGCAAAATGCCGTATGGGAGTTTGCACCAGCGTCGGTGGCCGCCGTCGAGTTACGCGTCGAGGAAGCTGGCCCATGAGGCGCTTGACCAGAGACCATACGGTGCCCGGCGACCGGCGTTATCAAGTTCTCGAGCCGGCGCTGACGCTTGATTCCGGGGAGACGGTCATCGTCGAGACAATCAACCACATGACGCCGATCGTACGCGGTGGGCAGGACCTGCACCCGCATGGCTCGCCGGAGTACCGGGAGCGGGAGGAGACCGGGCCGATCTACGTACGTGGAGCGCAGCCCGGTGACATGCTGGCCGTGCGAATCGAAGAGATCGCGGTGGTTGGTGTGCCACACGCGCACGGTGCCGGCCCCTTGCACGAGCGCTATCCGCAGCAGCCCCTCCTGATCCCGGTCGAGAATGGGAAGTGCCGCTTCCCCGGCGGGTTGAGCGCACCGCTAACGCCGATGGTGGGCGACATCTACACGACTCCGCCGTCGCCTTCACCGGCCTTCTTCGATCATGGGGGCAACATGGACTTTACCGAAGTGCGCCCTGGTAACACCTTGTACTTGCCGGTGTTCCGTGAAGGCGGCCTGCTGGTCTTGGGTGATGTGCACGCGGCGCAGGGCGACGGTGAGGTGTTCGGTGAGGGGGCTGAAACCGCGGCGGACGTGACGGTGACCATTAGCGTTGATCGCACCTATCGTCACCCGCGGCCGTTGGTCGAGACGCCCGACCGCCTGATCACGCTCGCGGGGCGCGGCACCCTGTTTGACAGCATCAGCTTGGCCGTCGAGGACATGACGCGCCTGTTCGCGCGGCTGCACGGCGTCAGTGAGCAACAAGCCTACGTTTTCTGTACCGTGGTCGGATCTCTCCGGCTGGGCGGCTGTTTGTCGCGTAGAGAGGGAGCCGGAGAATACTGCTTGGTGGGGTTGAGCGTTCCGAGAGAGCCGGGTCGGTAACGGACCGCGACGGTTGAGCACGACCTTCGCATCTAGCCGCGATTGAGGAACCGCGCGCGGCAAGTCGCATCAGGCCTGCTGAGCTTCCCTGCAAAATAGACTTAGCGGCGATTGTGGGCAGCCTTTGACGAACCGGCTACTCTGTGCAGGGGGAGGTGCTGGTGACCGGTTGCTCTCGGGAGAGCGCGCAGCCATGCGAATCACCCTCGTGCTGACACTCCTGCTCATGCTCACGGGTCCACCCCCGGTTCGAGCAGATGAACCGGGGGCCGCCCAAAACGCTACCTCCGCAGCAACAACCAGCATGCCGACTGATGGGGAGCCAACCGATGACGAGTCTCTGCGCGGCCACTATCGCTTCGCGGCGCACGCCGCGCTCCTGATGCTCATAGTCTTAGGCGTGCTGGCCGGCATTTGGCTGGCCCGTCGTGGTAGGGCGCTGCCAATTCGCGACATCCCCGGCTTGAGCGCGTTCGACGAGGCTGTGGCCCGTGCCACGGAAATGGGCCGACCGTCGCTGTTCACAACCGGCGGCGTGTGTGACCCTCGGCGGGTCCAGCTCTACGCGTCGATGCCGCTTCTGCGCCGCGTAGCCGCCCTGAGCGGCGAGCTGGGCAACCGGCTGATCGTTCCGGTCGCGTACGCGGAGACGTTGCCGGTGCATGCCAACGCGACGCGCGACGGCTATATCGACGCCGGGGCGTTGGGGAACTATCGCTCGGACGACGTGCGCTACTTTCCCGGCGGTCAGTTCTTCTTCGCGATGGCGACCATGGGGTGGATGCTCAAGGAGCAGCCCGCCGCGTGCTTCTACTTCGGCTGGTGGGAAGCGGACTCGTTGATGCTGGCCGAAACGGGGCAGACGATCAACGCCCTGCAGATCGCGGGGACGGATCAGCTCTATCAGGTCCCCTTCTTCGTAGTGGCCTGCGACTACACGATTATCGGCGAGGAGTTCTGGGCCTCGTCGGCCAAGATGAGCGGCGAGCCCGGGTTGCTCGGCAGCCTCGGGGCCCAGGACCTGTTCAAGCTCGCGATCCTGGCGCTCATGGTCATCGGCATGTTGCTATGCCAGCACAGCGGGTTCGCCGCGTGGATGGCAGCGCTGAAGAAGGTCCTCGGATAGGAGTCGCACGTGCGCGCGATACTGATCTGGCTGGCGCTTCTGTTCCCGGCGGTCTATTACCTGCTCGTGTTCTTCGCCGAGGGCGGGCCACCGCTGGGCGAAGGGGGGCTGCGCATCGACGAAACCGACGTCTACGTCGGGCGCGGCATCATCATTGTGTTGGCCCTGGCAATCGGGCTGGGCGTGATCAACCTCTTCGCCCATCACGCGAAGAACGCCGTCAACAAACGCAAGGACTGGCAGTACTCCATCATCGTCTTCGTCTCGTTCTTCGTTGTAGTAGCGGCCTTGTTGTGGCAATACCGCGTGAGCGCTGAGCGTGCGCGCGTGGCGGACCCGGCCCTCCCGGCCTTGCAGCAAATCGACGAGCTGCGCAAATCGCAGCCGGGGCTCACCATCCGCGAGGCGCAGGCCGCACTATCGCCTGAGCACCAAGCCGCCCTGCAACGTATGCGCGCCTACCAGGAGCGCTACCACTTTCAACCGCGCGAGTTCTGCGTCAACTACGTCCGCCGGCCGCTCGAGGCCACGGTGATGGCGTTGCTGGGGTTCTATATCACTTACGCGGCGTATCGGGCGTTCCGGCTCCGTTCGCTGGAAGCCACGGTAATGATGCTTTCGGCCGCGATCGTGATCCTGGGAAGCGATTCGCTCGGCGGGTGGCTGACGGGCGGGCGTCTGACGGTGTGGGCCGATTTCGACAACCGCGTGCTCAACTCGGGCATGCAGCGCGGCCTGGCGATCGGCATCGGCGTGGCAACCATCGCCGCCAGCCTGCGCATCATGCTGGGACTGGAGAAGGGGATCATGGGATCCGGGCGGGGCGAGCAGTAGCGCATGCGCGTACTGGAGTCCATACAACGTGCTCAGCTCGTCGATCGGCGCATCGTCTATGTCGCACTGGCGATCGCGCTGGTCGTTCCCTTCCTCGTGGAATACACGCTGCCGATCTACCCGGACACCTACACGCGGATGTTCTTCAACACCATCGAGCAGATCGCCAACGACCCGGTCGAACGCGAGAAGGTCGTCCTGGTGCTCTCGCAGTGGGGCCCGGGCAGCGACGGGGAGAACGGCCCGCAGCTCCAGGTGCTCTTCCGCCACCTACTCCGCCGGCACATCAAGTTCATCCTGCTGAGCACCGCGGACGACCCGGTCAACCTGGCGCTGGCCGAGTTGCGGCTCCAATGGGCGATGGAGGACGAGCAGCGGCGGGCGCAGCGCCTGGGCGATCCCGTGCCCGAGTGGGTCTACGGCACGGACTACATGAACTTCGGCTTTCAGCCATCGCCCATCTTCGAGCCGCTGGCCCGGCCCGTCGTGTTGGAGACGCGCGCGCTTTTCAGACAGGACTACGTCTACAAGAAACCGCTGACCGATGAGAACTTCCCGCTGCTGCGTAGCTTTCACGGCGTCGAGGACATCGCCCTGTTTATGATTGTCTCGCACACCGACGAGGCCAAAGCGGTCTGCGGTATCGTCCAGCGGCAGGTGCCTGATCTGAAGGTGGCCGAAGCGACCATGGGCATCGTCGCCAACGACCTGTACCCCTACGTCAAGTCGGGCCAGCTCAGCGGGCTGCTGAACTCGGCCCGCGCGGCGACCGAATACCTCTACCTGCTCGACCCCGCCGACACCACGACCTCGCCGAACGATAACTCGATGAGCCTGGGGAAGGTGTTCCTGCTGGTGATGGTCCTGCTGGGCAACGTCGCGCTGCTGATCACGCGTCGGGCCGAGGCCGCCGGCAAGCTAGCCCCGGCCCGCGTATACTCCAGACCGATGGCGCCGCTGCCGGGTCGCGCCTGGCTGGCACTCCTGATTGTTTTCGCGACCGGGTACGTCGGCGTTACGGTCGTCGAGTTGGTGCAGGGCGGTGCGACGGGCACGCTCCCGCGTCGGCGCGTGGTGGACCCGACGGAGCGCGAGGAGCGCGGGCCCAAGTACGAGCGCGTCAGCCTCGACGAGCTGCGCAGCGAGCAACAGGAACAGCTCGAGGCCCAGGACGAGCCCGAAGCCGCGCAACGTGCCGGCATCCGCGCCTCAGCCGAGTTCGCCCGGCTGCTGGAGAAGCGCATCGGCGAGTTTCTGGGGGCCCTTTTGACGCTGGGCATCCTCTCGTTCCTGCTGGGCGACAATCGCTTCTATCGCACCGTGGAGGCCGTCATGATCGGCGGGATCATGGCCTATGCGCTCATGGAGAAGTGGGAAAATGTCGTTAAGCGCGATTGGGTCATGCCGATCGTCGGCGGCGCCCAGCCGGGCGGCAACCATTGGGAGCTGGTCTGGCTCGTGCTGATCCTCCCGGCCGCCCTGTGGTACTTCGTCTACTCCGCGAAGTACCGCTGGCTCAACCGGCTGGTCGTCGCGCTGATCATCGGCTGCGCGGTCGGTCCCGAGTTCAGCAAGCAGGTCGGCATCATCGTGCCGCAGGTGCTCGATAGCATTCGACCCATCTGGCCCTTCGCGGCGGATGCGACCACCGGCCAGACCGTGTTCGACATCGGGCGTTTTGAGCACCTCGTTTTCATGATCGTGATGATCCTTTCGCTGCTGTACTTCATCTTCTTCTTCCGCCCGAAAACGCGCTTAGCACGTGGCGTTTCCCGGGCCGGCCGACTCGCCATGATGATCGGCTTCGGGGCCATGTTCGGAAACACCGTTAACACCCGGCTCTCCTGGCTCGCCCCGCGTTTCGAGTACCTGCTCGACGACTGGCTTGGTAAACTCTTCGGCTCGTAGCGCTAGGGAAAGGGGCGCATGCGGAACGGAGAGCGTCAGCGGCGACGGTGGAGCCTACCAGCAGCCGGTGCGCAAAGGCAGCGGGTCGGCAGTCCATGCCATCCGGTCGCACAACCGTTGCAGCAGGGCCAGCTTCGCCTCCTGGTGCTCCGGCGAGTCCCACAGGTTGTGGGTCTCGGCCGGATCCTGCGCGAGGTCGTACAGCTCGCCCGGCTGCTGCCCATGCATGACGACCAGCTTGTGCCGCGCAGTGCGCAGCATCGTGGCATACGCAGCCGGGTCCTTGTGGCAGGCCAGGGCGTTGTAGTACTCGCAGTAAACGTCAGCGCGGTGCCGGTTCGGGTCGGCGTCTCCGGTCAGCCGCGGCCAAAGCGAGCGCCCCTGCATACCCGCGTGCCGCGGAAGCCCGACAGCATCGAGCAGCGTCGGCGCAACGTCGGTCAGCTCGACCAGCGCCGCGCTACGCCGACCGCCAGGAATCAGCGCCGGACAGCAGACGATCAGCGGAACCCGCACGGCAGGATCGTAGAAGTACGGCCCCTTGAGGTAGACCCCGTGATCGCCCAGCATTTCACCGTGGTCAGACGTGAAGATGATGATGGTGCTGTCCCGCTGGCCGGTGCGCTCCAAGGCCGCCAGCACGCGGCCGACCTGCGCGTCGATCAGATCAATCATGGCCCAATACGCTGCCCGCACGAGCCGATGGTCTTTATCGGTCATCTCGGGAAACGGATAGTTGCGCGGATCGTTGTACGCGCCCCGGTGGTCGATCCGTTGGAAAATCGGCTTATGGTCCAGCTCGCCGGGCGTGTAGTTGGGCAGCGGGATATCGGCGAGGCGGTCCAGGTAGCGCTCCAGGTAGTCGGCCGGCGGGTCGAAGTTGTCGTGCGGGTCGAACGGGTTCAACGAGAACAGCCACGGCCGATCGGCCGGCGCAGCGGCCTCGATGAAGTTGATCGCCTTGTGGGCGCACCACGTAGTCTGGTGATACTCGGCCGGCATGCCAACCTTCACGAACCGCGACTCCGGGTGCGGCGGGGTCTGAAAGGCGACGCCCTGCTCGGCCAGCCAGTCGTTGTATTCATTCGTCGCCCAATCGCCGCTGGGGTGATGCGACCAATGGAACGCGCTGTAGCCGTCCTCGACACGCGGCTCGCCCGTGGGATATTGGGCGGGATAACACGCGGAGATATGCAGCTTTCCGGACAGGCCGCAGGTGTAGCCGGCCTCTGCCAGCAGATGCGTAATCAATACTTCGTCCTTGGGCATGACCTGCCCGTTCTGCCGCACGCGCGTGGTGCGCGGGTAGCGTCCGGTCAGAAAGCTCGCCCGCGACGGCGTGCACACCGGGCTCTGCGCAAAGCACTGCTCAAAGACGATGCCCTCCTCGGCCAGGGCGTCCAGATGGGGCGTGTGCACCAGCGGATTCCCATAGCACCCCAGCGTATCCCAGCGCTGGGAGTCCGTACAAATCCACAGGATGTTCGGCCGGCTCGCCATAAGGTATCCTCCTCGTCCGCGCGCGAGCGGAATGCGCCGAGTGCGGCGATGTTGATTCTTCTCACGCGATTATGGCGCGCGTCGGTGACGCGTCGCAACGCCTAGGGAGCGCAGATGCCAAACAGCAGCGACAAACGACAGCGGCTCATGCCGGACGAGGCCAACCGGCTGCTTCTCCACGCCGTTCCCGAGCCGCCGATCGCGCACGCTTATCACCACTGGGATGACGAGCAGCGCGTCCTGACCTACACGTACAACAACCGCCGCCTGCTGACGATCCACATTCCCGGCACGGCCCGCGTCAGTTTTCGCCACGGCTCCGACGGGCAGCTCCAGAGCTTCCCGTTCTTCCAGCAGATTTACGTCATGCTGAGTGGTGGGAGCGTGACGGCGACTGCCCGTTTCCAGCTCAGCCACGACGTCATCAACGTGCGGTCGCGGCGAGCCGGTCCGGGACAGGCCATCGTCGGGCAGGTCGGCCGGCCGCTGCTGCCGGCTATCAACGGCCTGTACGACATCCACCAGGACCTGATGATTAGCTGGTTCGGCCACAGGTGGGAGTGGAAGGACGCCTGTCTGAGGCCGGACGGCGACGGCAACCTGACTGCCACCATGCAAGTCGAGCTCGGGCCCCGGACGTGGATCGTAAACCTCAAACCGCACTATTACCGCACCCACCTGGGGTACGAGTACCACAAACCCTGGGAACGCCGTCCGAAGCTCAAGCCCATCGTCGGCTGGTGCACGTGGGAGGCGCATCGGCGGGATCTTTCCGAGGAGAAGATTGTCGCGGCGGCCGATTTCTTCGGCGAGCACCTCAAAGCGTACGGGTTTGAATACATCCAGATCGACGACGGCTTCGAGAAGCTGCCGCTGCCGGTGGACACGCAGGCCGACGACGCCCTGGTCAAGGCCTGGCTGGAGACGATCGACGCGTTCCCGGGCGGGCATGCGGGCGTTGTGCAGAAGATCAAAGAGCGTGGTTTGCAGCCCGGCATCTGGACGTCGGCGGCGATCTACAACGACGAATTCGCCGACCGGCAGCCGGACTGCCTCTTGAAAAACTGCAACGGCGAGCCATTGCTGGGCGACTGGGTCAAGTACGTCCTCGACTGCACGCCGGCGTCACTCGAGAAGCACGTCCGGCCGTATTTCGAGGGGCTGAGGAAGGCCGGATACACCTACTTCAAAATCGACGCGATTCGTCACCTCCACTACGACGGCCTGCACGAAGCGGCCCTGCTCGGGCTGATGAGCAATGAGGAGGCCGAGAAGCGGTTCCGGGCCTTCTTGCAGTGCGGGCGCGACGCGCTGGGCGAGGACGTCTACTGGCTTTCGTCTTGGGGTGTTCTGACTCAGATGGTCGGGTTGTGCGACGCCTGCCGGACCTCACAGGACGCGATGCCGACCTGGGCCGGCATGCAGATGCAGTTGGTCGAGTCCGCGCGCTGGTTCTTCACGCAGCGCATCCTGTACCTGAACGATCCCGATCACGTCTGCGTACGGGCCCCGTTCGAGTGGTCACGAACCGTGCTGTCGCTGGTGGCGATTACCGGTGGGCTGTTCATGCTCAGCGACGCGATCGCCGAATACGACCGGAAGCGCCTCCGCCTCGTTCAGAAGTGCATCCCACCGCTGACGACCACGACCGCCGAGACCGGGCCGCTGGATGCCGACTACGCGGCGTTCACCTGGACGAAGTTCCACGGCTTCCACGTGCTCGACGAGAGGCCCTTCGACGCGGAGACGATGACCGACGAGGAAGCCCGCAATCAGGCGGGTGACTGGCCTACCATGGACGACGATCATCCGTTCTCGACGCTCTGGGCGATTCACCTGGACACCGGGATCGGCCGTTGGTGCGTAGTGGGGCGCTTCGCCTCAATCGCGCTGCGGGCCTCGAAGCTGCCGATCCCCGCACTGAGCCTCGACCCGGATCGGGATTACCTGGTCTTCGACTTCTGGAAAGAGGAGTACGTCGGCCGCGTCCAGGGCGAGATCGGCTGCCCGCCCCTTGAGCTCGGTCATTGCCAGATCCTGGCGGTTCGCCCCGCGCTCGACCGTCCCCAGCTCCTCTCGTCCACGCGACATATCAGCCAGGACGCCATCAGCGTCAAGGCTCAGTCGTGGGCGGAAAACGAGCTGACGCTCGAGCTGGAGGGCGTTTGCGGGACCAGCGAGACATATTGGATCCACGTGCCGCAGGATTACGAGGTGAAGGGCGTGAAGTGTAAGGGGTTAGCTGCTGCGCCGGGCGAGGCCCAGCCGGACGCCGCCGGGGGTCGAGCGCTGGCGATCAAGGTGGACTTCCCAGCCGGCCACGAGGACCGCACGCGTGGCACGCTGCGTGTCTCATTCAGCGCCGCAGAGCAGCACGGCAAGGAGCGTTGATGACCAACGGGGAAGCGCAAAAGAAACGACTCATGCCTGACGAGGCCAACCGGCTGCTGCTGCACGCCGTTGCGGTTCCACCGCTCGCGCACGCCTACCACCACTGGGATGAAAACCGGCGAACGCTGACCTACACGTACAACAACCGCCGGTTGATCTCGATCCAATTCCCCGGCAGCGGGCGAGTGAGCTTTCGCCACGGATCAGACGGCACGTTGCAGGGGCTGCCGTTTGTCCAGCAGATCTACGTCATGCTGACGGGCGCGAACGTCACGGCCACGGTCACGTTCGAGCTGAGCCACGACGCGGTCAACATGCGCCCGGCGCGGGCCGGGTCGGAGCAGGCCATCGTTGGGCAGGTGGGCCGGCCGTTGCTGCCGGGCGTCAACGGTCTCTACGACCTTCATCAGGACCTGATGATCAGTTGGTTCGGTCACAAGTGGGAATGGAAAGAGGCCCACCTGAAACCCGATGAGAACGGCGATCTCACTGCCACGATGGAGGTCGAGCTGGGGCCGAAGACCTGGATCGTCAACATCAAGCCGCACTACTACCGCACGCACCTCGGCTATCGCTATCACCAGCCGTGGGAGCGCCGCCCGAATCTCGAGCCGATCGCCGGTTGGTGCACGTGGGAAGCGTATCGGCGCGAGGTGAGCGAAGCGAAGGTGCTCGAAGGGGCGGACTTCTTCGCCGGGCACCTCAGGGCCTATGGGCTGGAATACATCCAGATCGACGATGGCTTCGAGAAGCTGCCGTTCCCAGCGGATACCGAGAAGACGATCGCGGACAACTGGCTGGAGATGAAACCGGAGTTCCCTTCCGGTCATGCGGGCGTCGCCAAGCGGATCAAGGAGCGGGGCTTCCAGCCCGGTATCTGGACCAGCTCCTCGGTCTACAACCACGACTGGGCCGATGCGCAGCCCGAGTTCCTGCTCAAGGACGAAAGCGGCGAGCTGCTGCTCGGTGACTGGATCAGATACATCCTCGATTGCACGCCCGCAGCGCTCGAGAAGCACGTGGCGCCCTATTTTCGCGGCCTGCGCGAAGCCGGGTACACGTATTTCAAGATCGATGGCATTCGCCACCTGCTCTATGACGGTTTGCAGGAGGCGGTGCTGCGGGGGCTGATGACCAACGACGAGGCCGAGCGGCGTTTCCGCCGGTTCCTGGAATGCGGGCGCCGGGAAATCGGGCCGGATAGCTACTGGTTGTCATCCTGGGGCGTGCTGACGCAGATGGTTGGGTTGTGCGACGCCTGCCGCATCGCCCAGGACGCCATGCCGAACTGGGCCGGCATGCAGATGCAGATCGTCGAATCGGCCCGCTGGTTCTTCACACATCGCATCCTCTACCTCAATGACCCCGATCACGTCTGCGCGCGGGCGCCCTTTGAGTGGTCGCGCAGCGTGCTGTCGCTCGTGTCGCTCACCGGCCAGCTCTTCATGCTCAGTGACGCGCTGCACGAGTACGACGAGCGGCGCATCCGTGTGATTCAGCAGTGCTTGCCGCCGCTGACGACGATGACCTCCGAGACCGGCCCGCTGAACACCGACTACGCCGCGTTCACCTGGACCAAGCTGCACAGCTTCGCGGTCGTCAAGGAGAAGCAGGACGTCCGCAAGCCGTACACGCCCGAGCCCGCCGGCGACCAGGAAGCTTACAACATGGCGGGTGTGTGGGAGACACTCGACGACGACCACCCGTTCTCGTCGCTGTGGGCGGTCCATCTCGATACCGGGATCGGGCGCTGGTGCGTGGCAGGGCGCTGGGCCTCGCTGCCGCTGCGGGCGTCAAAGCTCGAGTTCGCCAATCTCGCGCTCGATCCCGCACGCGAGTACCTGGTCTTCGATTTTTGGAAGCAGGAGTACCTCGGCCGGTTTGCCGGCGAACTGGACTGCCCGGAGTTGCCGTTGGGGCACTGCCAGATCCTGGGCATCCGAGCGGCGCTCGATCGGCCGCAGCTTCTGTCTTCGTCGCGCCACGTCAGCCAGGATGCCGTTAGTGTCAAGACCCAATCCTGGACCGACAACGAGCTCACGCTCGGCCTCGAGGGCGTCTGCGGCACGCGTGAGACGTACTGGGTCCACGTGCCGCCAGGCTTTGAGTTCGCGACGGTGACCGGCGAGAACCTGAAGCCGCAGGCCGGCCGACTGAAAGCCGAGGGCGGGCACGACGGCGCGCTGCCCATTCAGGTCGAGTTTCCTGCCGGCGACCGCGACCGCACGCAAGGCGTTCTGGTGGTCACGTTCACCCGAAGGCAGAGCGCGGCCTGATTCAGCGTTTGGCGCGCTCGATCCGCGGCTCGCCGACTGCCCAGCCGTGGTGCCCCGTCCCGGAGTCGTCTGGGAACGCACCGCCCAGGGGTTGGTCGAAGTGCAGCAGAACGACCGTGTGCTTGTCGCGGTGGAATAGCGTGTCGGGCGTGAACGGCGCGGCATAGCGGCCGATATCGGACAAGCGGACCTCATCCACCATGCCTTCGAAGAAGCTGTTCGGCCGGCCGTCACGATCCGGATCGGCGCCGATGTACAGCGGGAGACGGTTGTCGGCCAGCGCCGCCTCGGTCGTCTCCTCCGCTACGGGGCGACCATTCACGAAGAACATTGCCGTGCCTGCGTCGAAGACCACCGCCAGGTGCGTCCATTGCTCCCAGTTCCACGGCTCGCGGGCCGGCAGTCTCAAGTAGCCGGCACTGGTGCCGACCAACGCGGTCGGGGTCGTCCCGTGGTCGGCCCAGAAGATGCCGTAGCCGGACCCTTCCGTCTTAGTGGCGACGGCGGCGCGACCTTTCGGCTCGCCGCCGCGAACCCAGCATTCGAGCGTGTAGCGCGCCAGGCCCTGCGGCACCTCGAGACGCACCGCGCTCTCGCCGTCCAGCACGAGCACGCCGTTGTTGTCCGGGTCGGGCTTGGCCGCGTTTTCGGCGTTCAAGAGCTCGATCGGTACCGTCGCCCGGACCTTGAACGGCTGTACCAGGCCGCTGCGGAGCCGATACTCTGCCAGACCGCGCGCACGTATGCCGGGCTGTGAGCCGAGCCGCGCGGGTGACGTGGCCCGCACGCGCACACTGAGCGATTCGCCGGGATCGACTTCCTGGTCCATGGACTCGGGATCGAGCTGCCAGCCTTCGCCGGCGCTCAACTCGGCCGATAGGTGCATCGTGCGATCGGCCGGATTCGTGAGCGTCAAGGCAAAGGTGGACTGCCGGGGCGTGCCTGGGTCGACGGTGACTTTGCCGCGCAGCTCGAACCACGCACCGCGCGCCAGCTCGTCCATCGTCTCGACCTCTTCGCCGAGCACCATCTCACCGCCGTGGACCGACCCGACCGGCAGCACCGCGACGGCCACGTGGTCTCGCCGGACGCGGACGAAGTCCACGTGATGGATGCCCGCGGTGTCCGTGTGCCGGCGGCGCGTGCCGCCCGTCGTCGCCAGGGTGTAGTAATGCACGTTATCGATCTGGCTGTCGTCGCGATAAACGTGGACGTGGCCGGCAAACACCGTGAACGGCCGACCGTCGCTGACGAACGCGCGATGCACCTCGTCCCAGTTGCAGCCCTTGTACTCCTCAGTCCAGCGCGGGTGGTGCAAGAACACGAAGATCTGCGCCGCTTTGGTCGAAGCCAGGTCCTGCCGGAGCCAAGCCAGTTGCTCCGGGCTGAGGTTTTGATCCGCAGGCGGGTTGCCGTAGGAAAGCTGCTCGTCCGAGAACAGCACTACGAAGTGCGCCCACTTGTAGTCAAACGAGTAGTAGAGCGGGCCGAAGTGCTCCTTGTAGCGCTCGAGGTGGCCGCCGGGCTGCATCGGCCACATGTACGTGTCATGATTGCCGGCGGCCGGGTACCACGGCACGCGCAGGCCGTTCATGACCGACTGGTACTCCCGCATCTGAGCCAGCCACACGTCCGGCTCATTATGCCCCTGGATCAGGTCTCCGACGGTCATGACCAAATCCACATCCATGCGGTTGGCCATTGTGACGGCCTGCTTGAGCACCTCGATCCCCTCCACCGGCCCGCCCGCACGGTCACCGAAGATCATGAAGTCAAATGAATCGCGCGCCTCCGGCGCCCTAAGCTCTCGGCCGCTCGGCACGCCCGCGTTGACGCGCTGGTCGTCTATGGCCAGGGCAGTCGGTACCGGCAGGAGCAGGTAGATGCTGAGCGCCAGACTCCACCATGCCAAACCACTCATGAATCGCATGCGTTCTCTCCTAGCGTGTTACTTCCATGGCTTACGCTCGTTCTTCTCACCGTCACCCACCCCAGACCGGCGGCGCAGCACTCGCTCCTCGATCGCACGGCAGCCTTGCTCGGAGCGGCGTCCACGGCAGGCGTTTCGCTCCTTCACTTCGGATCGTGCGTACTATTGCTCGCCTCAGCGGAGTGAGTCCTCGATGGCCTCCATGAGCGTTGAAATCCGAACGGGCGGGTAGAGGATGATCGGTGAGCGGCTCTTCAAGCGCGCCGAGGGCATGTTGAGTTTCCTGTCTTGGCACATGACGATGAGGGGCAACGATGGCACGCCTGCCTCGCGTTCCGCCGTCTCGTAGCGGTTAAGCACTGCTTCCTGCTCGTTCGAGTGACGCAGGCAGATGACACCCAGATTCGGTGGTCCAGTTTCCACCGGATCGCTCAGACGATCGAACAAGACCTGGTACGCGGTTGTGGATGGCTGGTCGCCGACGCACAACGCCCGTACCGGGTTGGG
>Ga0307380_10005748_pt1 | contig 16439 bp, 12 predicted proteins | sample UN3MG_FD_202239 | JGI IMG/M metagenome (GOLD analysis project Ga0307380, IMG submission 202239) | Soil microbial communities from Risofladan, Vaasa, Finland - UN-3 | ecosystem: Environmental > Terrestrial > Soil > Coastal area > Acid sulfate soil | place: Finland: Risofladan, Vaasa | collected...
GGCCGGAAGTCATTAAGGCGTTGATCAAGAGCAAAAAGGATGCCGGCCCGCCCTGCCCCGGAACTCCCCGGCTTTTTTTCTCGCACCTGAAACAGGCATTCGCGGGCGCTCATTTCTCGTTTTTTCCCTGCGCAAAAGACAGCATGCCAGAGTACTCGAACTCGGTGATAGCCAACTGCGATAATGCAGGTTTATCGATAATCCTCATTACGTTATAGTAATTTTTCATCGGATCAGGACAGAGTCGTAAAAAGCCGCCAAACTAACGGAAACTTACTTTATTTTTTGCAATTACTTGGAGTTTCGGGCAAAATATATTAATTTGAAAATAAAAACGGTAAGCTCTGGAACCGCTCTTTTTCCGGTTTCCTGGAATTCAAATAAACTACTGCATTTCTGACTCTCAAGAAAAGGAATTAAGCCATTTCCAAGGAACGACCTTTAACTGAGAGAAACGACGAAGATCTGGTAGGTCTCTTTATAAAAGGGCAGGAACGGGCGTTCAACGAATTAATGAAGCGGTACAGCCGTAGAATTATCAACTATATTTACCGCATTATTGGAGACCGTGACCGCGCCGAGGACCTGCTACAGGATACTTTTATCCGGGTCTACCGGAATATCGATCGATTTGACCAGAAAAGAAAATTTTCCACCTGGTTATATACTATCGCCACCAATCTGGCTAAAAACGAACTGCGCAATACCGGCCGCAGCCCGCTGTTGTACTTTCAGAATTTTTTTTTCCGCAAAGACGATCAGCAGATGTTCGAAGCTGCCGACAGGGAGGGGCGGCCGGACGACAACCTCTATCAGAAGCAGTTGCAGGATCTGGTGGCCAAAGCGGTCGAGAAGCTGCCGGATAGGCACAGGCTGGTGTTTACTCTGCGGGAGTCCGAGGGCAAAAGCTACGAGGAGATCGCAGAGATCCTGGACTGTAATATCGGTACGGTCAAGAGCCGCCTGAACCGCGCACGGGCCCGTTTTGCCCAGCTTGTCGAACCCTACTTGCATTAGGCGCTTAGTTTATCCACATCGACAACAAATTGTCGATGAGGAGTCAGAAGTCAGAAAGCATAGCAACTACGCTTTTGGTAAAAAAAGAACCGCAGCTGCCTGGAGAAAAGAGTTTTAAGGCTTTTTTCATTTTATTCAACATTTACCAGTCTGATATGTGATCAAGAGAATTATCTATCCCTGTTTGAAAAAGGGTTTAGCGGGGATGTGTTCGTTTTTATTCTGACTCCTGTCTTCTGACTCCTGACTACTGAGTATTTCCAAATATCCACTGCCCCCGAAAGGGCATCCTCTTCCGGGCGAAGTCTAGGACGAGGTGTGGAGCCTTGATCAGGTTTCCTTTTTTGTTTCTCGAATCGAGAGAGGTTTATGATGGCTTTTCCACAGAATAGAGGCCGCAGGCTCAGGCGCACTGAGGCGATCAGAGCTATGGTGCGCGAGACCTCTTTGAGCACGCGGGATTTTATTTTCCCGTTTTTTGTCGTGCATGGCAGGGGAGTGAAAAGAGAGATCCCTTCGATGCCCGGCAACTTTCACCTTTCAGTGGATGAGCTGGCGCGGGAGGCTGCCCTGGTGAGCGGGCTCGGGATACCGGCGGTTCTTCTTTTCGGTATCCCGGATAAAAAAGACCCGCTCGGCAAAGAGAGTTACAGCGAGAGGGGCATTGTCCAGCAGGCGGTCAGGGCTCTGAAAAAAGAGCTCCCTGATCTCTGCGTGATCACCGATGTCTGCCTCTGCGAGTACACGGATCATGGTCACTGCGGCATGATAATCGATGGGCGGGTGGACAATGATTCCACTCTCGAGCTGTTGGCAAAGCAGGCGCTAAGCCATGCCGAGGCCGGAGCCGATATGGTGGCGCCCTCGGATATGATGGACGGCAGAGTGAGGGCGGTCCGGGAGGCCCTGGATGAGAAAGGGTTCACGGAAATTTCGATCATGAGCTATGCCGCCAAGTATTCGAGCTCGTTTTACGGTCCTTTCCGCGAGGCTGCCGAGAGCGCCCCGGCTTTCGGCGACCGCAAAACCTACCAGATGGACCCGCCGAATGTCCGTGAAGCCCTGCGCGAAGTGGCCCTGGATCTCGAGGAGGGGGCGGATATTGTGATGGTCAAGCCGGCCCTGGCCTACCTGGATGTGGTGAGAAGAGTGAGAGAAAGTTTCAATGTGCCGGTCGCCGCCTACAATGTGAGCGGCGAATTCTCAATGGTCAAGGCAGCAGACCGGCTGGGATGGGTTGACGGCGAGAGGGCTATGCTGGAGATTCTCACCGGAATCAAACGGGCCGGAGCGGATATTATTATCACTTACTTTGCCCGGGAAGCAGCGAAACTGATCCAGGAGGGACGGGTTTGACCAGGTTGGATTCTTTAGATCAGCGCATCCTGGGTGCCATCCAGAGTGATTTTCCGGTTTGTGAAAGACCTTTCAAAAAAATTGCCGAAAAGCTTGGGATTTCGGAAGAGACTCTTATCCGGAGGGTCGCTGCGCTTAAGGAACGCAAGATCATCCGGCGTTTCGGGCCTGTGTTCGACTCCCGCAAGCTGGGGTATGCGAGCACCCTGGTGGCACTGCGCATCCCCGATCCGGACCGAATAGAGTCCGTGGCCGCAGAGATTAACGCCTTTTCCGAGGTAACCCACAACTACGAGCGCGAGGACTGTTACAACCTCTGGTTCACCGTAATTGCATCAACCAGAGCCCGCATCCTGGAAATAACAGACAAGGTGGCCTCACTTGAAGGGGTTGCCGAGGTGATAGACCTGCCGGCAGAGGAGGTGTATAAGATTCGCGCGCAATTCGAACCGACCGGGGAAGAAATCGAGGGAGGGGCTTGACAAGTGTCTGTTAGCGATACACTTTTTTTCAGCCGAAGGGAAAAGGCATTGATCAGGCTCCTTCAGGAAGATCTGCCTGTCTGCCCGGAGCCTTACCAGGAGATAGCTGCCAGGCTGGGCCTGAAGCAGGAAGAGGTGCTGGCGGCTGTCGGGCGCTGGGTTGACTGCGGTGTAATCAGGCGCTTCGGCGCCACGGTGCGCCACTTCAGGATGGGCTATGAAGCTAACTGCATGGTTGTCTGGAAGGTGGATGAGCTGTCAGATCACCGGGAGGCGGGCGCGCTTTTTGCGACTTTCCCGCAGGTTACCCACTGCTACCGCAGACCACCTTTCAGGGATTGGCCTTATACTCTCTATACAATGGTACATGGCCGCAGCAGGGAGGAGATCGACAATACGCTGGCCAAGATGTCAGCCGCCTCGGGACTGAAAGATTATCGGCTGCTTTTCAGCGTCAGGGAGTGGAAAAAGACCTCAATGAAATATTTCAGCGAAAAGGAGCAGGATCGATGATGGGCGAGAATTCCCGCAGACTTTACCAGCGGGCCTGTAAGGTTATTCCTGCAGGGGTCAACTCCCCGGTGCGCGCTTTCAGATCAGTCAGCGGGGATGGGCCGTTTTTTGTGGAGCGTGGCGCAGGGGCATATATCTTCGATGTGGACGGCAAGGGCTATCTGGACTATGTCTGCTCCTGGGGCCCGTTGATTTTAGGGCACAATCCCCCGGGCCTGGCTGATACCTTAAGTGAAGTGATCAGGAGAGGGACGAGCTACGGAGCGGCAACCGAACTGGAGGTGGAGCTGGCGGAGCTGATTGTCGGGCTGGTGCCCTCGGTCGAGATGGTCCGCCTGGTGAACAGCGGCACTGAGGCCACAATGAGCGCGGTGCGCCTGGCGCGCGGTTTCACCGGCCGCAGACATATTGTCAAGTGCGAGGGCTGTTACCACGGCCACGGCGACAGCTTTTTGGTCAAGGCTGGTTCTGGTGGCGCGACATTCGGGGTGCCGGACTCCTCCGGCGTTCCGCCCGAGCTGTCATCGCTCACTGTCAATGTGCCTTTCAACGACCCGGAGGCGCTGGAGGCTGTTTTCGCAAAAGATGCCGAAAAGATCGCCGCTGTTATCATCGAGCCTGTCGCCGGCAATATGGGAGTGATCCCGCCTGAGCCGGGATACCTCGAGCGGGTGTGCGAAATTACCAGCAAAGCAGGGGCGCTGCTGATATTCGATGAGGTGATCACCGGGTTCCGCCTGGGCCTGGGCGGCGCCCAGGGGCTTTTCGGTGTCCGTCCTGACCTGACCTGCCTGGGGAAAATTATCGGCGGAGGATTTCCAGTGGGCGCATTCGGCGGCAGGCGCGAGGTAATGGAGCTTCTTGCCCCGCTCGGACCGGTCTATCAGGCCGGCACACTTTCCGGCAACCCTGTGGCTGTTACAGCGGGGCTTTTCATCCTGAAAAAATTGGCTGCAAACCCGCCTTACGAGCGCCTTGAGACACTCGGCGGAAGATTGGAACAGGGAATCAAAGACAACCTGGAGAGCCTTGGGCTTGAGGCTTCAGTCAACAGGGCCGGCAGCATGCTCACCCTGTTTTTTGCCAAAGGGCCGGTCAGGGATTTCTCCTCGGCCAAGGCATCCGACACGGCGGCTTTCGGCCGCTATTTCCAAGGGATGCTGGAGCGCTGCGTTTTTCTTCCCCCAAGCCAGTTCGAGGCTTGCTTTATCTCTACAGCGATGCTTGAAGAAGATATAGACCGGACCGTGGAGGCCGGCAGGGAGGCTCTCAGGTCTTGTTCTAAATAATCCGGTCAATGCAAAGGAGACTTGGACAAGGATGCTCTCGAATCAGCGGATAGCCTGCTGGCTTGTTTCGCTTGCCGTCTTGCTCGCTGCCTGCCACAGAGAAATAAGAGTTCCACCCGGTATAACCACCGGTCCTGCAGGAGGGCCTGTGGTACGGGTGCGCCTGGCAGCCGGATCAACGGTAGTGAAATTGGGGGCAGCGGAAGCCGGCCTCCTTATCTCGGATGCCGGGAGCGGGGGAAAAATCGCCCTGCTTTCTCCAGGCGCACAGTGGGATGCTGTCCGCTTCGGGCCTGACTCCGAGTTGCGCGTGTCCATGCCGGATGGGCGGGTAAGCCGGCACCATCCTGATGGTATCCGTGTAGAGGCTCTGGGCGAGCCTCAAGTGGTTAAAGTTAACGGCAATCTTTACCGCGGCCGGGTATTTGTCTATCTCGACGGGCAGAAGAATTTGACAGTTATAAACACCCTCCCTCTCGAACAATACATCCGCTCCGTGGTGCCCGCTGAAATAGGGGCTCTGGAAGATAGATACTTCGAGGCCCTGAAGGCCCAGGCCGTAGCTTCCCGCAGCTTCGCATTGGCCCAAATGGTGAGAAACCGGTCATACAGTTTCGATCTCACTGCTGATACAGGTGACCAGGTTTACAAGGGCCTGGCCAGTGAATCTCCCCAGGCCGACCGGGCGGTTAACTCGACCGGCGGTGAGTGCCTTACCTCAAGCGGCAGGGTGATAACGGCTTTTTATCACAGCACCTGCGGAGGAAGGACAGCCGATCCGCAAGAAGTATGGGGCAAAAGCTTTGCCAAGGAAAATCCTTACCTTGAATCAGTCAAGGATGGAGACCATGACCGCGATTCGAAATGGAATTCCTGGAGGGTGAAATGGACCAGGCAGGAGCTTCTTGACGGGATAAAAAAGGCACTCCCCTCGATAATGAGTCTTTCAGCTTCAGAGATAGGCGAGCCAAAGGATATCGAGATAGTGGAGAAAGGCCATTCCGGTCGTAATACCCTTCTCAAGGTGGCGACAGACAAGCGGATTTTCCAGATCACCGGCGACAGGATAAGAAATGTTCTCCGCACACCTGAGGGGAGGCTCCTGCCGAGTACATTTTTTACCCTTTCGGTGGCCAGAGAATCCGCCGGGCCGGTCATTATCGCCGAGGGCCGGGGGTTCGGCCACGGGCTGGGGATGTGCCAGTCCGGGGCTAAGTCCAGAGCCGCCGATGGCGACTCCTACACCCACATTTTGAAACAATACTACAAAAAAGTGAAAATAGTCAGGATGTATTGACCGGCAAAGGCTATTTCGGGCAATCCGGGTGTAGGGGTGGGTTTCAAACCCGCCCTCCTGGCTCCAATCTCCACCTTTTCCGATTCATGCCCCGATCACCGAGATATATTTGACAGCTTTGATCTTAATCAGGTGGCTGATCCGCGAGCTTTCGCCTAAGTACAGGACCCCGTCCGCCCCGACAGCCATGGTATCCATGCGGTATATAGTCCAGCCCCGCTCGTGAATGACTCCAAGTTCCCGGAGGTCCCCATTCCGGGGATTGTAACGAAATAACTTGCTGATACCGTCGTCCTCCCCCCCGATTCCGTACAGCATCCCGTCAGGCGCAAAAGCCAGAGCCCGGATACGCTGCTGGCGAATCGGTTTGCCCAGGCAGATTACCTCCCCGTCCGCTGGATTGAATTTGAACAAATAGCCATCGGAATATGTACCGCCGTAAATGATGCCGTTTTTGTCCTTTGCCAGAGCATCGACCGAGATCTCGGTTATTATGGCATCTTCTGTGCCGATCATGAGCGGCATCTGGATTCCCGTATCAAGCAGTGTGTCCGCCTTTATGTCGTATTTAAAAAAGCAGCCCTGATTCCGCGAGCCCCAGACATTTCCCTCGTTGTCGCAAATAATGGCCCGCGGGGGAAAATATCTTTTCCGCCAGGCCGCGCCGCCGATCGATCTCTCCCATCCCGCGCCCATCTCCTCCCCGACATCCGTGACAACCAGTTTCCCCTGCTTGTCCTTTTTGGGCGGATTCAGGTAAGCTTTTATCGAGGCCATGATATCGCCGATAATACGCACCTTTCCTTGCGCGAGCTCGTAGCTGAAAAAGAGGCAGGAGGGCGTCGTGACACCGTAGAGGATAGTCCGTTCATCATTGGCTGTCATTACGTAGATCCCCTCGCCCTGGGCCACGATTCCCAGATCGACCAGTTTTCCGGCCTTGATCTCGTAGCGGAACAGGTGGCCGGAGGGCTGTTTATCGCCCGGTTTGGCCTCGGTCCAGGTACCCCCGTAAAGGTTGCTGTCAGCTCCTGCTGATAACGAATGCCAGATCTTTTGCTGCCCCGGTATAGCGGGCCCGAGTCTGCCTAATATTTCCACCTCGGCGCCGTTGTAGCGGAAAAGGTAACAATCTTTTCCCGGCCTGTCGGCCGATGTCCCTCCGTATATTTTCCCGTCCGGACCGACTGTCATGGAGGTAACTGCTGTCTGCCCGTAAGGGATCTCACCGCCGGACTCCTTTGTCAGGTCGATTACCTCTCCGGCAAGCCACCTTTCAGCAATGGAGAGCTTTGCGCAAATCAGACTGAACAGCAGCGCCATCAATATAAGTGCTATTTTTGTCCGCTGGGGATTTTCAGTTCTCATTTATCCCTCCGTTAAGCCAGTGCGCGGGGGAATTTCACTCCGCCAGGATTTTATTGTCCTGCGGATCATAAATTAGAAGGTACGAGTTGGAAGGATTTCCGCCGTGGATATTGAAATAGACCAGTCCTTTATGCACAGCGGCACCGTAACAATAAAAAGCGGGGATCGTTTCCCGCCCGATCCGGCCGCAGTCAATCCGCTTTCGCTCCAGGATATCGTAGCGCATGATATGCATTCCGCCTTTTACCTCGAAGCCGTGGGACCCGGCGATATAATACAGGGTCCGGCCATCCGGAGTAATAGCGATGTTCGGGCTGTAAACCGCTCCGGCTTCGATCACCGGACCCAATTCGATAATCTCCCCTTTCATCGGATCGAACTCGAACATCCAGCCGCCGTTGGTGATACAGTATACCTTGCCCTCAGTGGGCCCACAGCCGGTTGCGTGGACCCTGAGAGCCTCGTTTTTTGGCAGGGCTATTTTCGTGTCCACCAGATCATCCAATTCAGGGTCGTATTTTACAAAGCAGCCGAAATTGTTATTGGTCCATACGCTGTGGTCCCGGTAAACGAAAAGGTCACGGCCCCAGTTGAGCCTTTCTCTGTTGGGACCGATCGGGTGGTGACTGACAGTCCCCAGGTTTCGGACTATCCTGGTATCGATAGGGAAGACCAGGAACTCGCTTCGGGGCCAGTCAAGAAGGTAGAGAATGTTGCGTTCCACATCCAGGTCGGCGGCAATGATACTTACATAGTGATAGGGAATACCCAGGCTTATTGTCCCGCCGCTTTTTATATCATACTGGTAAACATGACCGCCCATGTATCCGGAGGGATGAATCAAGTGGGTGTACATGGTAGCGTAGCTTCCGCCTATCATACCGGCCCAGTAAATTTTCCCGCCTTCTCCCTCCAGGAGACCGGTATGAATTTTGGAGTCCCACAGACCGTCAAAGCCGATTTGCCTGCCGAATTTCTTCCGGGCTTCGAACACCATATCCATCATGTAAGTCCCGGGATTATACCTGACCAGCCAGGTGGAAGCCCCGAGATCCGAATGGGTGGCCGGCGGGAGGTAAATGCAGCTGTCCGAGGCTAGAAGGATATTTCCCCAGAAAGAATGGAGCGGCCGCTTGATTGACAGGGGCAGAGCTTTGGTCATCTTGTAATGACTGTCATCCAGCCATAATCTGACCGGTATCTCATGTCCCCGGACATCGAACGACTCGACCAATTCCTGTCCCGGGGACATTCTGGCTGTAAGGACCAATAAGATCGACCAAAGCAGGAAGCTGAACTTGACTTGACTTGAGATCGACCTCACAACGGCTCTCCTGATTATAATTTAAAGGAGATTGAAGAATTTGGTTGTTTCTCAAGCTTCCTTTACAGTGCGGACTTAAGGCAGTTTTATAGTCCGGCTCACTGTGGTGGTATTGTAGAACTCATCATAGACTTGGACAGAGACTGTGTGATCGCCGGGGGGGACTTTATCGAAGGTGATGCTGAAATCCTCGCTCCGGCTGTCTGCGATCCGGTCAACCGGGAAAATTTTCTTCCAGTCCGCTGCATCGAGGGAAATCTCGGCCCGCTCGATGCGGCTCATTTCATCCCGCGCCTGGAATGAAATTGTGATGCTTGTTCCGGATGCTGATTTTGAGAGATCGAGGTTTTTTACAAAGGGCGCGGTGTTGTCAACGACGAACAGCGGGCTGACTCTTTCAGCCGTGAGAGCACGCTCGTCCGGGTTGTCAAGAGAATCGCAAGCGGTCACCTTGATCACATATTTTCCATCGGCCATGGTTTCCGTGTTGAAAGTGATCGAGTTATCGGCTGTTCCCAAGGCCAGAGGCTTCCAGGTGGATTCATTGATCCCCCGGTAATGGACATGGTAGAGCAACTGGTCACCGTTGGGATCATTTGCGTTCCAGCCGGCCATGCGTAATCCCTTACTGTAATCCTTTTTTCCCTGGAATGGGTTTTCAGTGCTCCCTGACTTTTTATTTTCCAGTAATTGATCTACAGCATAAGGATAGTCCTTGTTGCCTGAGGAGTTGTCCGAGGGGCTTGGAGAGGACTTGACATACATTCCCTGGGGCATGAAGCGGATCGGGCTTATCATCGGCGGCCGGTTGCGGCGCAGATAGGAGACAGTGACCTTGGTCAACTTTGGAGTGACTTGCGAGTTGTTGGTTGAGAGAACCGCTTCCCATTGGAAATACTGTCTCGGCGGGGATGAAACCTTTTCATCGGGTTTGCCGCGATATGGAGCCGACCATGCACTCCAGGTAGTATCAGGACGCGCGGTGTTGCCCGAACGCGTCTGGAAGTAGATCTCAGTGCCCGGGGGCGTTTCACCCTCCCAGGAGATAGAACCCCATTCAGCGGGGAGCCCGGCAAGGAGAACCTCGCTGGTAAAGCTTCCCCGCCGGCTGAACCCCTGCTCTAGTTCGTAAATTTTCCCGACATTGCTGGTGCAGAACAAAATCCTGCCGCCTGCGCCCAGGAAACCGCTGACCTCGCTCTCCTTGAAAGAGCTTATAAGGGTCAGTTCGCCATACTGGTTGATTGCATTAAGCGTACTTTTCTCTTTGGTGGAAACGAACAGCGCACGGTCATCTCTATCAATGCCGATAGCCATCACGGATTCGCCATTACCGCGCCAGATCCGGGTGACAAAGCGATCTTTATCCAGCATGTATATTTCGCTGTTGGCTTTGATGCCCCTGGTCGGGGGAGGCATTCTGAGGACAATCTGTTTCGGCTGCTTGGAGGATTCATCCTCTTCTTTGGAAGGTTCTCCATTTGACGGTTTATCAGCCGCACCCTCAGGCTGCGGCACCATCATTTTTGAAATGTCTTCAAGAGATTGAAGCTCGAAAGCGGCAACATATAAATTGTTCCGGCTGTCGACAACAATCGAGCGGATATCTTTCAAGGAGCTGTCGTAAAGGATAGAGACATTATCTTTCGGGTCGATCTGATAAAGAATGGCGCTGCCGCTCGAGCCGGCAAGCAGGTTGCCCTCCAGGTCGAAAGCGAGGGAAATTATGTGCTGTTCCTCTGTATCGAGAATCAACCTGGATTCTCTGTCTGCTGTCACCTTGTAGAGCCGGCCTTTGGAACCTGCCGCGACATACAGATCGCCTTTAGGATTGAAAGCGAGGCTCCAGATATATTTTTCTTCCGGATCAAAAAAAACTTCAGCCGTTCCTTTGCCTCCGGGAATCCGATATACTCTTCCCTCAGGTGAGGCGCCCACAAATAGGTCACCTTTTCGGTTCACGGCTAAAGCGGTCACCTCAGGCTCGAGAGCGTCGTATACAGTTGCCGTGTCGGCTCGGGGGGTTATGCTCAGCACTCTGCCGTCATGTCCGGTGCCTATATAGATCAGTCCATTGGTCCCTGAAGCCAGGTCCCAGATAAAGGGTTCGCCGGTATCAGTGAGTAGCTTTAATCCGGACGCCAGAACGAGGCCTTCTTCAGCCAGGATCGAAATCTCCTCGGATTGTCCTTTAAGATAGTCATTCTGCGTCTGTGTAGTCCAAAACTTAGGGCCATCCGCTCTTAGCCCTCCAGCTAGACAAAAGAAAATAACGATAAACTTTGAACTTCGGAGCTTTAGCAACCTTTCCTCCATTGGGGGGCAAATGCCGTGTGAGCGCATTGAACTGGTTTGTCGCGCTAAAGGATTCAAGGGCGGGGTTTTACTTCGACCTGGATGAACTTGAATCCGTTGATAATAAATTCGGTCGGTCTGACGAACTCACTGACCGTAATGTCGTTAAGCGGCAGCATAGCGCCTGAAGATTTCTCGGATTTCAACAGGGTCCATACCGAAGGCGGCAGCCCCGGCATCTCCCGATCCCCCAGGATAAGTCCCTTGTCCTGGCGCAGCACTTTGACATAAATACAGTTGTTTTTTTTTGATTTGTTAATCAGCCGGATAAGGTGATCCAGGCTGGTGTATAGAAAGCGGGTGGGCGAAAGTTGAAATTCGATCCTGGTGATCTGGTCGCCCGCGCCGACAAGCAGGAACAGGTTCGTTTCCTCATCGATCTCCGGGGCAACGACTATAAACTGTTCCTTGATCTTAGGCTGCTTGAAAGGATCGAGAACGACATCAATCCTGATACTGTCGCCCGGATAAACCGTGCTGTGGTCCAGGTATACTTCCCCCAACTGGGCCCTCGGAAATCCCTCGCTGACCTCGAGAGAAAGCTCCATCCCTTCAACCTCGGCCGGTCCGTAATAGTTATTGTAGAGATATTGGAGAATGGTCTGCATCTGAAGGGTCAACATGCTGGCGGCAGCACTTCCGGCGAACATATCCTCAATTTTTACCGGCACTGAGTTCTTAATATCTATTTTCCCTTTGACCTTGAAAGTCTGTTCAGATCCCGCGCCGTCGCCCGAGAGCAGGGTGTTGAATAAAGTTAGGCCTCCGAGGAGGGAAGTGAGAATCTTATGGCGGACCAGCTCGTAGTGGAATTTTTCCACTGGCCGGCCCGGCAGGTTTATATCGATATCGAAAGGGATCATTTCCGGCTCGCTGCCTATAATGCCTAACACACCGTTTGCATGATCGGTTTTAATACTGCCCATGAAAGAAGTGCTGTTTGAAATCTTGAAAGAGCGATCCATCCTGGGCAGCACTGTTACAATCTCAGCGGCGGTCATGGGGAAATCGACCTGGCCATAGCGCATGTAAGGATGGCCGAAAGCCAGAATGCGGCTGCTGTCGCGGCAGGTCAGCGTGCCGGTAGCGGCAAGCGAAAGGTCTCCTCGCACCAGCTGTGCACTGATTGCTGAGCCGCTTTGGAAAACGGGGTTTTGTGCATTGTGCGTTTTATCGCTGCCGGTTGTTCCACCTGAGAAGGGAACCAGGCCGAAGCGGCTGAATATTTTACCGTAGCGGTCTATTACCTCAGGGTAGCAGCCTGAGAAGATAAGCGGGACCTCGAGCCGGCTCAGGGAGGCGCCGCCGGCAGTGAAAATGCCTGCGGCGGGCCGGTCCGGGCCCTGATCATCCTCGAGCAGTGGATTGGCCGGCGGCTCGAATGGATTGTAAAGAGCCCCTCCTGCCTGGCTCCGGCCCGCCGCAGCGCCGCGCACTGGCGGCGCGGCGGTGCCCCGCCCCTCGGAGTCGAAATCCGTGCTGATTTCCAGCATTTGCTCGATTGGGGTTATGCCGGCTAACGGCTCCTTTGAAAATGTCCAGCCGTAAGCCACCGCACCGATCAGTTTGCCGTTAATATAAATCGGGCTGCCGCTCATTCCGCCGATAACACCCGTGTATTGCAGCCTGTCGCCAAGCAACTCGACTAAAATAATATCCTTTTTCGGCAAAAAATTTTTCAATTTACCGATGATCCTGACATTGAACTCCTCAATGCTGTCACCCTCGAATACAGTCTTGCCTACACCGAGCATGCCCGCTTTGATTTCGGAAAGCGGCATGATCGGAACTTCCTGCGCAAAAAGGGTAAAAGTGCAATGGCTGAAGGCAATGGTGAGAGAGAGAACAATATTGGATATTTTGAACATGGATGTCACAATGGCTTATGAAAGTGAATTAAATTTTAAAGAAAATCTAACCAAAAATATTTGAAATTTATTTTATCTAACCACTAAGTAACTATGTTGCTTAGTGTCTTTGTGGTTAAAAATGTAAGAGATAATCTCTCAGAATGAATATGTAAGAATCTAAAGAGTTAAAAAATACCTGATCGATAAGATTATGTCAACTGTTGAGTATTCAAAGCATTTCCTTAAAGGTGATAAAATTTTTATGCTGTTTTGTTCCGGTAAATATTTTATCAAAAGTCAGCCTGATAATTTTTTACCGAGTAAGCGTAAGGCAAGCCAGAGAAACAGGAGAATGACAGGAATTGAAAGGACCGGGTGAAGGAGGCCCATCCCGCTCGGCAAATAGCCGAAAAGTACGCTAATTAAAGCGACCAGCGTCGCATAGGGGAGTTGGGTCCGCACATGGTCTATATGGTCGGCGCCGCTGGACATGGAACTCATGATTGTGGTGTCGCTGATCGGGCTGCAGTGGTCGCCGAACACGGCTCCGGATAGAATGGCGCCCACAGTGGCCACCATGGTGAGTTCCACTGAATGGGTGGGCAGGCCGGCATTGACAGGAAGGTAATAGGCCAGCGGGATGATCAGCGGCATCAGAATTGCCATCGTGCCCCAGGATGTACCGGTGGAAAAGCTGGTAGCGGATGCAATGATGAAGGTGATCGCTGGTAAAAGCCCCGGGCTGAGAAGTCCCTTGGATATGGCGAGCAAATAATTGGCGGTTTGCAGTTCCGTGCATACCAGTTGGATAATGCGGGCCAGGGTCAGGATAATCATGGCCAGGGTCAGGGATTTAAAGCCTATCAGAAAGGCTTCTACCGACTGGCGTACCGTAAGGGCCCTTTGGATCAGGATCAGGAAGAAACTGGCAAACACACCGGTAAAAGCGGCCCACAGCAGGACCTGAAAGGGGTCGGCTTCGCCGATTATATTGTAAAGGCTGATTGCGTGCCCTGAGGCTTTCACCTGGTCCAAACCGCTTTTGTAAAGTCCCACTACAAGGGTCACGCTCATTGCGCCGATCGGCACAATTGCGTTATACCAGCGCCGGGGAGTATTAGGCGGCGGCTGCAGATTGGTCATCTCTTCATCGATCAATGGTTGAGCGTTTACATCGAGCACCTGGCCGCTTTGGATGGCCCGCTTCTCGGCGCGCCACATCGGCCCGAAATCGCGGCGGGTCAGGATAATCATCAGAACAAAAATAATGCAGGCCCAGGAATAGAAATTATAGGGGAGCGCTTTTAAAAACAGCCAGTAAGCGTTTTCCTGGAGACCCAGGCTTGAAATGCTAGTGTTCAAAAGGCCCAGTTCGAAGCCGATCCAGGTGGAAATCAAGGCGACACTGGCTACCGGGGCGGCTGTAGAATCGACAATGAAAGAAAGTTTCTCACGGGATATTTTCAGTTTATCGGTAAACGGCCGCATTGTATTGCCGACCATCAAGGTATTCGAGTAATCGTCGAAAAAGATCAGCAGGCCGATCAGCCATGTAGTCAACTGGCCCATGCGGCGGCTGACCGCCAGACGTGAAAACCATTCCACCAGCCCCGCTGCGCCGCCGCAGCGGGTAATTAAACCTATCATGCCTCCTAAAGTCATGCTGAAAATGATAATCCGCACGTGATCTTTATTGGTCATGGCCTGCACCAGATATGTGTCGATAAGCCGCAAGAGACCGGTCCAGGGATTGATCCCGGCAATCAAGCTTGTGCCGACCCAGATGCCGAAAAATAGTGCCGGCAGGACCTGACGAAAAATCAGGGCCAGAATAATCGCCAGAACTGGCGGTAAAATTGTCAAAAAACCAGGCATCACTCTTACAAGCCGGCTGCTGGTGCGGTCGCCCGCTCTGAGAGTGACAAGGTAGTGTCCGGCTTCTGGAAAGCTCAGTTGCGCTTTCCCTGAACTGTCAAACTCGACCTCTTCAGCCGGAGAAGAGTTTTTGCCGCGGCGTTGAATAACCAGGCCGCCCGGTTTGTCCAGATCTTTGATAACGGGGTGATTCTGGAGGTTCACTTCTACAGTTGTACAGGCAAATATTATTCCGGGTAAATCAATCTTCGGCAAACCGGTATTATTGCCGGAGCCGGAAAGAGGCTGGCAAGTCAAAAAAAGTAAAACAAATAATAAGCCGGAAAGAATGTGGTTGGTTTTATTTTGATTCATCATATTTTGAATTGATGCAGGTTGACCAGTGCTTGCCAGTTCAGAATAAAAGGTGGCGCAAAGAAAAAAAATTCCGCTCGTTTTGCAAAACATTGCACAATTTATCGGCATAATTAAAACTTGTCAAAGATTAAGATTTGGATATCGCTGGAGACGGCAGGTACGCTTTTTGCTCTGCCTAAAATTATGGCAAGAGTTGATCCCGGCATGCCGGAGTTCTTGACTTGATTATATCTTTCAGACATAATGATTATGAAGAGAGTTTAAGATGAGTTTTTTAATTAAAGTGGCGCTTTTGGTTTCCAGCCTGATCCTGCTGGTTGGATTGGGTTGTAAGGATATGATATATTCCCCGTTTTATAATTATCCCGAAAGGCGAGGACCGGAGTATCCGCAAGCCGGGCTGGAGATTGTGACAGAGAAAGCAGCCGGTGAAGATGAGGCCTGCAGCCTGGAAGTGAACCAGGAGGACAGTGTTTTTGTGCTCGAGATTCAGGTAGGCCCGGTCTCGCCGGAAAAAGTGCGCGAGCGCAATGTTGTTCAAATAGAGCTTGAGGTGACAGTCGGACTTCGTGACGGTGGTCTGGTGCTGGCTGATACAGCAGGGATTATTGTCAACGGTCCCGGGAATTACCCGCTCGTTTTGAAGATTGAAAACGGTTCGGGGCTGGTTGAGGGAGAGAATAAGGTTGCTATAATTGCTATCACGCGCTACCTGGATTATGACGGCAATCTATTGATACCCATGGGCCGGAAAATGATCTATTGTACCTTGAACTGGTAGAGCGGAATCGTTTTCCATAAGGCACAATTTGAAGAACTATGGCTGAAGAACAGAAAAAAGACTATTCGCAGGAAGAAAATAAACCAGAGGATCCAGCGGATCAGGATCTTCCAGGGGATGATTTTTTCAAGGGTGAGCTCGAAGATCAAGAAGAGGCTTCAGAAGAGGAAGCGAAAGATCTTGAAGAGGAAGCGGAAGATACTGAAGAATCAGATACTCTTGAGCCGCCTGACAGGTCTTCCCTCCAGCTTGATTCGGCAAAGGGGCCTTCGACTGAAAGGTTTGTCGATTTCGATGTCTGGGTCGCGACCCTGGAGGCCAATTTCGGTCATGATTTCGAGGCAGTGCTATCGGAGGAACTGGGACCTGATTGGGTCAAGAAGTTGGACGACATGATGGCGGAGAGCGGGGATTTTTACAAAGTCATCGAGGAGCTCAAAAGGGAAATAAGCGGAGAGGGAGAGGAAGAGACGAATGAAGGCGATATGTCTTTCGAAGCTCTCGGCCCAGGGGAGATAATCGTGGACCCCTCAGCGTCTATTACTATTAACGCTCCAGGCAGTTCGGGGGGTGGG
>Ga0307380_10005751_pt1 | contig 16435 bp, 11 predicted proteins | sample UN3MG_FD_202239 | JGI IMG/M metagenome (GOLD analysis project Ga0307380, IMG submission 202239) | Soil microbial communities from Risofladan, Vaasa, Finland - UN-3 | ecosystem: Environmental > Terrestrial > Soil > Coastal area > Acid sulfate soil | place: Finland: Risofladan, Vaasa | collected...
CGGCGACGCTGCACATCGCGTCGGTGCACGACGGGTCCGACAGGCTGACCGCCGCCGCACACACCGCGAGTGTCAACGTCCGCTTCAGGTCCCACCGCTCGTGCAGGCCGTAGAGGACGCCGGAGCAAAAGGCGTCGCCCGCGCCCGCGGCACCGCGGATGTAGCCGTCGGGCAGTGCAAGGGCTGGCTGCCAGAGTTCGTTACCGTCGGCCGTCCGCGCGTAACCGCCCTCGGGCATATGGATGCAGACGAGGCGCGTGACGCCCAGGCGCAGCAGTTCCTCGCTTGAGGCGCGAATCGCTTTCGGGTCGGGCTGGTCCCCGGGGCGAAGTTCGTGTCCTGTTGTCCGCCCCGCCTCGAATTCGTTCAGGATGCAAAAGTCGGCGTGCCGAAGCGCCGGTTTGACGATCTCTGAAAAGCGCGTGCTGTCTTCGCTGACGACGTCGATGCTCGTTTCAATCCCCGCGTCCTGTGCCTGCTTGAGGAGCCTTGCCGCCACGGTGCCGAACTCGGCGTCCGGCTCGTCGAAGCGGTCCAGAAGCAGAAGATACCCCAGGTGCAGGAGCCGCGCTTTGGTTCTTTCGATGGGCACGTGCTCAGGGCCGAACAGGACGTTTGCGCCGCGGTTGTGGAAGAACGTGCGACGCCCGGTCGGCTTGTTCACCACGACAAGCGTGTAGGAAGTGGGCGCGGCATCGGTGGCGCTTAAGGCGCCGGCGTCGATGCCGCAGCGGGCCATGTCCTGGCGGATGAACTCGCCGTCGGCGTCGTTTCCCGTCAGACCGATCGCTTCCAGTGGGATCGGCTCGCCGGCCGGGCCGTCCGGTTTGGGCGGTGGGCCGAACGTCGCTAGGTCCACCAGACAGTTGTACGGCGCCCCACCGGTGCCCCGGCTTTCTTCGAGGATGTATGAAATGGTTTCCTCTCGCGGCCAGCGGTCACAGATGTAGAGATAGTCGATAATCCAGTTGCCGGCACAGGCAATACCTCGTCGCTCCTCGGTCATGGTCTCCTCGCCGCTTGACGTTTTCGGGCGGTGCATGATAGCACAGCGCCGTCGCGACCGCAAGCGTGGCCGGCTGCGCCCCTGGTTTTCCGAAGTCGGCGTTGCCCGCCGCGCCGCGGTTCCCGCCGGCGAACCCGCCAAGTTGCCGTGAAACAACCCCCCACCGGCCGCGTTCTATGCAAGGGGCCCCACCCCCTTTCGGGGCCTCGAAAGGGGATGCCGAGCGTGGACTTGTCCGAACGCATCCCGCCGCTTATACTATGGACGGAGGCAAGGCTGCAGGGCTTTCGGCGTTACCCCGCCGGTCATCGCATGGCCCGGATTTAGGGAACCCGCCCTCCACGTGGGCGTCTAAGAGATTGGATTCCAAACGGTGGTATCGCAACGGGGAATCCGAGGCGGTCCGGCCGACCAGGAACTGGTCAGCCAGGTCGTCGGCGGCGACTCGGCCGCCTTCGGCAGAATCGTCGAGCGATACCAGGACCGCATCTATAACACGGTCTATCGCATGGTGGGATCGGCCGAGGATACACGCGATCTGGTCCAGGACGTTTTCGTCAAGGCGTATGAAAACCTGGCGGGGTTTCGCGGCAACAGCAGCCTCTACACCTGGCTCTTCCGAATTGCCGTGAACACGAGCCTCAGCCACCGCCGAAAAAGAAAAGAGGTTCGCTTGGTGTCGCCGATGGGCGATGCGGACGATGCGAATCCGGGAGGAGACGGATGGGCGGACCCGACGTCGGCGGACCCGGCCGCGCCGCTCGAAGCGGCCGAGACCGAAGCAACCGTTCAGCGGGCCCTCTCGCAACTGGACGACGAGCACCGGGCCGTCGTGGTCCTGCGAGACATTCAGCACTGCGATTACCGCGAAATCGCCCGGATTCTCGGCATCGCAAGAGGAACGGTCAAATCCCGGCTGCACCGGGCGCGGCTCACGCTCAGGGAAAAGTTGCAGCCGTTACTGAATGCGTAAACCGTTAGGCATGGGGGAGCGGCGTCGGAGCAACCGACCATGTTATGCGACCAAGTTCGTGAACACTTGTCGGCCTATCTGGATCGGGAACTGACGGCCGAACTGTCGGCGGCGGTCCGGGCGCATCTGGACGCCTGTCCGGATTGCCGGGCCCTGCTTAAGGACCTCCGGGCGACGGCCGACCTGTTGGGCCGCATCCCGGCCCACGCCGCCTCGGAGCACTTGTCCGAGGATGTCCAGCGGGAAATTGAGCGGCGCGCCATCCTGGCGCCGTCCGGCTCCTGGGCCGAAAGACCGCCCCAAGAGCGGACGCTCGCGCTCCACCGCAAGAGTCCCTGGCCGCGAGCCCTCGCCGTGGCCGCAACGCTTCTCTTGGCCGCCGGTATCGGGATTTTCGCCTTCCTGGATTCCCGAAGGCCTGCGCTGACGCCGGAAGGCGCCGTGACCCACCGGGTCGAGGAAACCCTGCACAAAGCGGCCGAAGGCCGACCGGACGCCCCGGCTGGAAAAACCGGTGGGGCCCTCGCGTTGAAGGGCAAGCGCGCCGGCGAGGCGGACGAAGACATCGTCGGAAACGGCGGGTTCGCAAAGGTCGAGGTCGCCAGAGGTGATCTGCCTCCGGCGGCGGAACTGGTTCCGGCCGACGCGCAGAAGGGCGGCGCGCCTTCGGCCGCGGCCGTTGCCCAGGCGCCGGCCGGGGAGCCCGGCCGCCAGATAACAGCGGCGGGAACTCGGTTTGCCGACGCTCCCGATTTCCGCCTCCCAGGGGTCGCTGAAGGTCCCGTTCAGGTCCAGCGGACGATGAACTGGGTCGCCAACGCCGAAGCGCCGGTCGAGGAACTCAAACAGGTGGCCACGCTCGACAACCTCAAGGCAGCGGACAACACACTAATCATTCAGACGGCGTCGCGCGGCCGGGCCAACAAGGACCTTCAACTCCTGTTCCACGCCAACGACTGGCGGCCCGTGGACGAGGCCGACGCCTTGGCGGCAGCCCTGGACATCGGGGTTCCGGCCAAAGGCCCGGCGCTCAAGACCGCACCCGCCGATGGGCTGAAGAAGGAAACGCTCGACCGCCAAACCGCCAACGGATTCTACTATCAAGCCCGCCAGGACGGCGAGGACACCTGGCTGATCATCACCGACCGCGCCCAACTCGCGCGCTTCGAGAGCCAGTTGGCCACCTTCGACCGGCTGGCGGTCGCAAACGAGACCAACGAGTTGAGCCGCAGGATTCGCAGCCGCCAGGACCGCCTCCGCCGGGATGACAAGAAAAACCTCGCGGAGGGGTTAAGGGACACATACGAATGGTCCGGCGAACGTGAGGCCAAAGCACCGCGGCCACCCGAAACCCAACTTGGCGACAAGAAGGCGCTGAAGGAGACCGCCGAGCCTTCCGCCGAAGCCCTTCCTGCCGAGGAAGGCGAAGCAGAGGAAGGCTCCCCTGCCGAAGCGTCCGAATCGCAAGCCGGGCTCGCCCCCGCCGCCCGGAAGCCGGAGGAGGAGAAAGCGCAAGAGGAACATCTCGAGCGGCTCTGGGATGCCGACCAGGCGTTCCGCAGGGCAGCCCGCCTGCCGGAAGAGCAGGTCCTCGTGGTCATCCGCGTCCAAGGGCCTGAAGCAGCCATCCAAACGTCTGAAGATGCGGCGAAAGAACCCGCCGGACCAACAAGGCCCGCCGCCGAGATGGACCAGGAATAGCCGCTTGCTACCGCCAAAGAGACGCCCGGACCGACAGGCCCGGGCGTATTTCTCGACTGCGATGAGCGCGGCTCGAAATCCGTGGGGCGCTCTTACAGCCCGAAGAATTCGGCCGTTTCTTTCAGGTCCCTGACCCGCGCGATGTTTTCTTCCAGGGACTCGGGCCGATACTTTTCGTCGAACTTCTCAATCGCCTCGAGTTTTCCGAGGGCCTCGGCAAACTTCTCCTCTTTCTCCAGCGCTTCGGCCTCCTCAAGAAGACCGGCGACGGCGGCTTTAATCTGCTCCTCCGTCATCTTCGGCGCCTCGGCAGGCGGCGGCTCCGACGGAGGCGGTTCGGATGAAGGCGGCTCCGACGGCGCGGCCTCAATCCGGGCCTTCAGCGCCGCCCGGACCTCATCAATCTTGATATGCTCGACGACAAGGTCGGCCGGAAACGCAGAGGCAACCCGGTCATAAACGGCGAGGGCGTCGGCCGGACGGCCTTCGTCCTGAAGGCGCTTCGCACGCTCGAGTTCTCCCGCAAGTTCCTCTTCCTGCTTCTGCCGCTCCTCCCGCCGTCGCTGCGCGGCCGCCTTGATGTCGGCCTCCATTTTCTGAACGCTGACGTTGATGGATGCCAGCAAGTCCCGGTCGTCGCTGGTGATGTTTCGCAGAATCGCCAAAGAATCGTCGTAACGGTGCTGTTTGGCCATTTGGTCGGCCAACTCGATCCGTTCGCGGAGCTCGTCCAGCCGCCGGCGCCGCTCCTCCTGGATCTTCCGGCGCAGGTCGTGGATGCGCGCCTCCCAGGTCGTATCTCCGGTCTTGTCGATAAGGTCCTGGTAGATGGCAATGGCGCCGGCGTAATGCTCCGACGCCGCCCGGCCCGTCGCTTTCCGGCCCGCGGCCACCTCCTCGTCCGCCCGGTTCAGTTGCTCGTTGACCCAGGAAGCCGAGTCGTCCGGGGCGGTCGGACCCAAGCCGTTCGGCCCGGCGCCCTCGGGCGCGCCGGCCGTTCCGAAGGTTGCATCTCGCCACTCCACGAAGGCCTTTTTCCACTCCGGCGGGGCGAAGAACAGAAACAGGACGAGTGGAGTAAGCGTTATCCACGTCAGCGCCAGAACCACCCACAACTTCGGCCGCCGGCGACCGGTCCTGAGACCGATGTGCAGCTGCCGCGCCGGTGTGGGCGTCGGTCCCTCGGCGAAGGCTGTTGCGGCCGCCACGCCCCCTTCCCTGCCGACCGGCTCAGCGGCGGCCAGCGCCTCGGCCGGAGCCGCCGCCAACTTCTCCTCCATCTCGTGCGCAGCCCGATGGTGCGGTTCCTTGACCAACTCCGGCGGCACACCGGGCCGAGCGTCCGGCGGCTTCTGGTTCATATTCAACTGGCAGGAGGTGCAGTAGGTATCCTCTGGTTTGGCCTCCGCAAAGCAGTGAGGGCACATGCCAAGATACTTGGCCAGGCGCGGCGTTTCGGCGGCACACATCCAGTCCTGATGGGTGGTGGGGCCCCGCACGATGGCGTCGCGGCGAATGCGCCCTTTCTCAACCATCTTGACGATGGCCTCGAAGGTCACTCCCCGACCGCTCGGGTTCTGAGGGTCCAGATAGAACCACTCGCCGATTACTTCGCGCGACGCTCGCCGAACCGCCAGAGAAAAGGAGGTCCGACAGTGGGGACACCGCCGGCTGTCACGCGGGATAACCCTCCCGCAATAGACGCAAGGAGCCCCCTCGCCCAGCCACGGCTCACTGCCGCCCGAATGTTCTTCCGGCTCGCTCATGTAAGCCCTTGTGTCAAAAGCAACCAGGCTCGTCGGCGGGCGATTCCAGCGTCCGACCCGGCAAGCGCATTATAAGACCCCCCGACGGCGCGTGTCAATCAACACGGGAACCCTTTCCTTATTCGGTCGAAATCAGGTGCACCTCCCACCTTTTCCCGATTTTCCGCCCTTCCCGCCGACCCTGCCGCACGGAATCACAACGCCCTTCGGCCTCTCTGCGGTTCCGGTTGGCTTTTGCATTCGCAGCCGTATAATAGAGGGCTTCAGAACTCATGGAGGGGCCTGTGGCGCATCTGAAAAGAAGCCGCTTCACCCTCTCGGCCGAGACGGTCCGCCGGCGCATTCGCGTGCGGGGAATCGTCCAGGGGGTCGGCTTTCGGCCCACCGTGTACCGTCTGGCCGTCGAGCGCGGCCTGGGCGGATGGGTTTTGAACGATGCCGAGGGCGTTCTGATCGAGTTGGAAGGCCCCTCGGATCGAGTGGACTCACTTTTGGCGGCGCTCGCCGCAGACCCCCCTCCCCTGGCCGAAATCACCTCCGTCGAATCCGAAACGGTTTTCCCCGAGGGTGAAACCGCCTTTCGCATCGCTCCGTCCGGCGGCGGCGAGCGCGCAGCGCTCATCTCGCCGGACATGGCCACCTGCCCCGACTGCGCCCGCGAACTGGCCGACCCCGCCGACCGGCGGCACCGCTACCCGTTCATCAACTGCACGAACTGCGGCCCGCGCTACTCCATCATCCTCGACATCCCTTACGACCGGCCGAAGACCACGATGCGCGGCTTCAAAATGTGCCCCGCCTGCCGGACCGAATACGACGACCCGGCCGACCGGCGTTTCCACGCCCAGCCGAACGCGTGCCCGGCGTGCGGTCCGCACCTGGCGCTTCACGATGCGGCGGGCAACCCTGTCCCGTGCGACGATTCCGTCCGCACCGTGCGCGACGCGCTGCTCGCAGGCCGCATCGTCGCCATCAAGGGACTGACGGGGTTCCATCTGGCGGTCGATGCGCGAAACGACTCGGCCGTCCGAGAACTCCGCCGCCGCAAGGGCCGCGACCAGAAGGCGTTCGCCATGATGGCGGCGTCGGTTGAAGCCGTCGCCCGCCGGGCGCGCGTCGGCGAGGCCGAGCGGGCGCTTCTGGAGTCGAAGGAGCGGCCGATTGTCCTCGCGCCCAAGCGGCCCGACCACGACCTTTCGTCCCTTGTCGCCCCAAGAAGCCCTTACTTCGGCTTCATGCTGCCCTATGCTCCCATCCATTACCTCCTATTCGAAGACGATTTCCCGCCGCTGATTATGACCAGCGGGAACCTCTCGGAAGAGCCCCTTTGCCGCGAGAACAACGAGGCCGTGGGCCGCCTCGCCGGCATCGCCGACCTGTTCCTGCTGCACAACCGGCCCATCCACACCGTCTGCGACGATTCGGTGACGATGATTCAGCAGGGTCGGCCGCTGATGCTTCGGCGGGGCCGCGGGTTCGCCCCCCGGCCGCTCCGGTTGCCGCTGGAGGCGCCAGCGCCGATCCTGGCCGTCGGCCCGGAACTCAAAAACTGTGTGTGCCTCGTCCGCGGCCGCGAGGCGTTTGTCAGCCAGCATATCGGCGACCTGAAAAACGCCCTGGCCACACGCTACTTCGAAGAGGCCATCGAGAAACTCGAACGCCTCCTCCAAGTTGTCCCCTCCGTCGTCGCGCACGACCTGCATCCGGCGTATCTTTCGACCCGCTACGCCCGCCGCCGCGCCGAAGGCGCCGGCATGCGATTAATCGGCGTCCAGCACCATCACGCCCACGTCGCGTCCGTCTGCGCCGAGCACGGTTTGGAAGGCGAGATCCTGGGCCTCGCGATGGACGGAACGGGCTACGGCCCGGACGGGACGATCTGGGGCGGCGAGGTCCTGCGCGCCTCGGCCGCCGGCTTCGAGCGGCTCGGCCACCTGGCATACGTTCCGCTTCCCGGGGGCGATGCCGCCATCAAGCACCCCGTTCGGACGGCCTGGTCGTTCCTCGTCCAGGCGTTCGGCGCGGAAGAAGCCCAGCGCCGGCGCGTAGGTCATCTTGCCGAGGCGACCGACCGGAATCTTCGCCTGTGGACAGAGATGCTCGCCAAGCGCGTCAACACCCCGAGGGCCTGCGGCCTGGGACGCCTGTTCGACGCCGTGAGCGTGCTGGCGGGTGTCTGCGCGGAGAACTCCTACGAGGGCCAGGCGGCCATCGAATTGGAAGCGGCCGCCGGCGACGCCCCCGATCCCGATGCATCGGGACCGTCTTACGCGTTCGAACTGTCCGAGCCGAAAAAAGGTGGCGGATGGACGCTCGAAACGGCGCCGCTTGTCCGCGACGTTGTCGCCGACGCCGAATCCGGTCGCAACCCCGCAACCATCAGCGCCCGTTTCCATGCGACGGTCGCCGCGATGCTGCGCGACGCCGCCGTGAGGGCACGCGACGAGACCGGCCTTGCGCGCATCGCCCTGGCCGGCGGATGCTTCGCCAACGATCGGCTGGTCCGGCTCCTCGTGCCCAAACTTGAAGCCGACGGCTTCAACGTGTATGGTCACCGCCAGGTGCCGCCGGGCGACGGCGGTGTGGCCCTCGGCCAGGCCTATGTCGCCGCGGCGCGTCTGATGCCGGCAAAACAGGAGCCGACAGCATGTGCCTAGCCGTTCCAGGCCGAATCGTCGAGATGGAAGCCGGCGCCGGCGTGGTGGACGTGCGCGGCAACCGCATCCGCGCAGGTCTAGCCCTCGTTCCGGACGCCGGCGTGGGCGACTGGGTCCTGCTTCACGCCGGCTTTGCCATTACGAAAATCACACCCGACGACGCCGCCGAAACGAATGCCCTGCTCGATGAGATGGACCGCCTGGCGGGCGTCGGTGGACCGGCGCCGTCCGCACCCGAATCCAATCCATGACCGCACAAGGAATCGAGAACCTCAAACGCGACATCACCGAGGCCGCCGCCGCGATTCCCGGCGAAGGCCCCATCGCCCTCATGGAGGTCTGCGGGACCCATACGGTGGCGATCCGAAGGACGGGGCTGCGAAGCCTCCTGCCCGAACGGGTCCGGCTAATCAGCGGGCCCGGCTGCCCCGTCTGCGTGACGCCCCGGGGCGTCATCGACACGCTCATCGCCCTGGCCGGACGCGACGGCGTCACGGTCGCAACGTTCGGCGACATGGTCCGTGTGCCGGGCTCGCGATCGAGCCTGGAGGAGGAAAAGGCCTGCGGGGCGAACGTTGCGGTCGTCTATTCCGTCCTCGAAGCGATGGATCTGGCCAGGCGGACGCCGGACGAAACCGTTTGCTTTGCCGCCATCGGTTTCGAGACGACCGCGCCCGGCACGGCCGTCGCCCTGGAAACGGCGCGGAACGAGGGGCTCAAGAACTTCCAGGTTCTCTCCACGCACAAGTGGATCATTCCGGCGATGGATGCGCTGCTTGCCGGCGGCGAGGTCCGAATCGACGGTTTTCTTTGCCCCGGCCACGTGAGCGTCGTCATTGGGAGCCGCGCCTATGAGCCGCTCGCCCGACGCTACCGCCGCCCGTGCGTCGTGGCCGGGTTCACGGCCGAGCAGGTCCTGGCCGGCGTGGCGGCTATCCTGAGGCAACTGGCCGCGGGCGAAGCACGCGTCGAGAACGTTTACAAGCAGGCCGTGCGGCCGGAGGGGAACCCCGAAGCCTTGCGCCGAATCGCGGGCGTCTTCGAGACGGCCGAGGCGGTCTGGCGGGGACTGGGCCCGATTCCGGCGAGCGGCATGACCCTTCGCCGGGCGTATGGCGAATTCGACGCCGTCAGCCGGCTCGACCTCGACTGGCCGCCGGACGAAACCGGCGCAGACGAGCACGGCTGCCGCTGCGGCGACGTCATCCGCGGGGCACTGGAGCCGCACGAGTGTCCCCTGTTCGGCAAGGCGTGCACACCGGCCCATCCCGTGGGCCCGTGCATGGTCAGCCGCGAAGGTTCGTGCCAGGCGGAATACAAGTACTGATCGTTTCGCGCCCCCGTCCGCCAAGGCTGCGCCGAAGAAAGGGTTGAACCGAATGCCGGGCCGCTTCGCAGAACGCGGGTTCCTGATTTTTCTCGTCCTTGGCCTCGCCGCCGGCTGTGCCCGCCGACCCGTCGAGAAGGTCGAAACGCGCGAGGCGATGAACACGGTTGTGACGGTCCGCGTCGTCGCCCCCTCGAACCCAATCGCCCGCCGCGCCCTCGACGACGCGTGGAAGGAGATGGACGAGTGTGTCCGGCTGCTCGATTGCCACCGCCCGGATTCACACATCAGCCAAATCAACCAATCGGAACCGCCGTTCACGGTTTTCGTGCACCCGCTTGTGGCCAATTGCCTCGCGGCCGCGAAGGAGGTCTGGGAGGAGACCGGCGGCGCGTTCGACCCGACCATCGGTCCCCTGCTGGAACTGTGGCGGAAAGCGGCCGAGGAAGGCAAAGAGCCCGAGCAGCGGAACATCGCCGAAGCGCTGGAGCGGGTCGGCATGGATAAGGTCGAGATCGAGATGGAAACCATGATGGTCGCACGGAACGTGACGGCAAGGACGCCCCAAAGCGCCCTCCCCTCGCAGGAAAACCTGCTCGAGCCGGCGCACCTGGTGGGTTTCACCAGGGAAGGCATGAGACTCGACCTGGGAGGCATCGCCAAGGGCTGCATCATCGGGCGCATGGTGCGGCGGATGGAGCGGGCGGGCGCCACGGCTGTGCTCGTCGATGCCGGCGGCGACGTGTATGCAGCCGGCCAACGGCCGCCGAGCCTCGTTCCCCCCGGCGGCGACCCGCGGTGGCTCGTCGGCGTCCAGGACCCGCGCGCTCCCGCCCAATCGCCCCACGAACCGGGGCGGCTTTTTACACGCCTCCACATCGGCGACCTGGCTGTCGCCACGAGCGGCCACTACTACCGCGGCTTTACCATCGCCGGCAAACGGTACAGCCACATTATTGACCCGCGGACCGGCCGGCCCGTATCCACGCGCCTGGCAAGCGTGACGGTGGTTTCACCCGACCCGGCCCAGGCCGACGGTCTGGCGACGGCGATTGAGGTGCTCGGCGCTGAGGAGGGCATGAAACTCGTGGTGAGAACCGAAGGCGTCGAGTGCCTGCTGCTTGAGTGGGCGAAGGAACCGCCCTCTTCCGAGCCCTCGGACGACCGGTTACTCGAAGCGCCCCTCGTCGAGTATCGCTCGAAGGGCTTTGCGGCCCTGGAGGTTGGCAGCGGCCCGACACACGATTGCGTCCCCCCGACCAGCCGTCACGCAGGCGCTCCGCCCCCTCCCTGAGCGGCCCGGGACGGCTCGCGCCCGCCCGGAAAAAATTTCAAATTTGCTTGCATTCGGTGTCCGTCGATGTAGGCTCCCGCCCTCGTATAGGCATCCTTTAGTTGCCCGCATCGGCGCCGGGGAAACGGCGCGGTTAAAAAGAAAGGTAAAAGATGGAAAAGAAAAAGGCGAAGCGAAAAATAACGAAAAAGCAGGGCAGGCGCCCCTCGGCCCGAGTAAAACAGCGCACCGCGAAGACGAAACCCCGAAAGATTCTCATGCTCATCGGCGGACCGTTGTTTCATCCCAGCCAGCAGGCGGCGGAACTTCTGGCCGGCCTGCTCCAAGCGCGAGGCGGGCGCTGGGAAGTGAACGCCACCAGTGACTATGACACGCTGGCCTCGCTTCCCGGGAGCGGCTATGACGCCGTCCTAATCTACATGACCGGTTTCCGCGACGACCTGACACCCGAGCGAGAGAAGGGGCTGCTCGATTTCGTCAAGGCCGGCGGAGGCTTGGTGGGCGTGCACTCGGCGGCGGACAGTTTCCGCGGCAGCCGCGCCTATATCCGGATGCTCAACGCCGAGTTCCGGACCCATCCGCGCAAGCAGCCGATTCCAGTCCGGATCGTGGATCGCGACCACTACCTGACGGTCCGCATGCCCGACTTCGTGGTCGAGGACGAACTCTATATCCTTCAGGCCCACGACCCGCAAAAGAGCCGCATCCTGGCCGAAGCCACCTGGCAGGGCAAACGCATGCCGATTGCTTTCGTCCACCCCTTCGGCAAAGGCCGCGTCGCCTACCTCGCGCTGGGCCACGACCTGACGGCCTGGCAGCATCCCGAGTTCCAGAAACTCCTGCTCCGAAGCCTCGAGTGGACTCAGGGGGCCGAGGTGTCGAAACGCGAGATACGCTGCGGCGTGCTCGGGTACGGGCCCGCGTTCAACATGGGCAAGGGTCACGGCGAGTGGATGAACGCCACGCCGGGCCTTCGGACCGTGGCCGCCTGCGACACGAACCCCGAACGCATGAAGGCCGCCAAGGAGGAGCTGCCCGGCATCCGGACGTTTGAGTCGCTCGACGCCATGCTCAAGATGAAAGACCTGGACTTGGTCGTCAACATCCTGCCGCACAACCTCCACGCCGAGACGAACCTGGCGTGCCTGCGGGCCGGCAAGGCCATCGTCAGCGAGAAGCCGTTCTGCATCACGACCGACGAGGCGACGAAGATGATCCGGGCCGCCCAACGCGCGAAGGTGATGCTCAGCGTCTTCCACAACCGGCGATGGGACGGCGATTACCTGGCAATCCGCGACATCATCGCCCGCGGTCTACTGGGCGACGTCTACCACATCGAGTGCTGCTCGGGCGGGTACAACCGGCCGGGCACGTGGTGGCGCAGCGACAAGACCATCTCCGGCGGTGCCCTCTACGACTGGGGCGCCCACTTCACGGACTGGATCCTCCGCCTCGTGGACAAGCGGGTGACGCAGGTCACGGGCTTCTTCCACAAGCGCCTCTGGCACCACGTGACGAACGAGGACGCCGCCCAGGCCATCGTGCGGTTCGAGGACGGCACGATGGCCGACCTGCAGCAGTCGAGCCTGGCGGCTGTCGGCAAGCCCATGTGGCGGATCCTCGGGACGCTGGGCGGCCTGGTGGCCAACGGGAAAGATACGGTCGACGTGACCAGTTACGCCTCGGGCGTGAAGTTTGAGGGCAAGATCCCCGCCAAATCGTCGTACGGCAGCGTGGAGTACTACCGGAACATCGCCGATCACCTGCTCCTGGGCGAACCGCTCGCCGTCACGGCCGAGCAGGGACGCGAGGTCATCGCCGTCATCGAAACCGCCGAACGTTCCAGCGCAGAGGGCCGGAGTCTCCCCCTGCCGGCTGAGGTGTACGAAGACTAAGAGCCTATCCGAATAGCCCGCTCGTCGCGAGGCTGAGCGAGAAGTTCGAGGCCAAGGCGGCAGGTCCAAAACGCCCGGAGGCGTGGCTGAACCGCCACGTCGAGGACGTTTTGGGCCGACAACGCCGGCCTCGGGCTTCGCAGCCAGCCGCAGTAGAGGAGGTTATTGGGATAGGCTCTAAGCCCAAGCGAGCCTGGTCGGCACGAGAGAGAGCCGAGGAGAGTTCACGATAGGTCGAGCGTCAGGGTCTTCTCGAACTCCAGCGCCACGCCGATCCGCCTCCCGCCGCTCTCGGGAGTATCGCGACGCACCACCCGCGCCCCGGCCGCAAACTGCTCCAGAAAAAACGTGTTGGCCGTATCACGCGGAACCGCCAGCCGGACCTTCACCCGCTGGCCCACTTCGGGGGGCTCCTCGACCAGAAAATACGCCCCGCCGTCGCTGATGTTCAACGCACGGGTCCGAAGGTCGGTCCCCTCGCCCATTTCGATGCGCAGGCGGCACGGGACCTCAAAGCGTGGATGGCTGCGGCGTTCTGCGGACGTGTCCATGCGAGCGCTCCTTCAAGCCGCGTCCCAAAGACGCACTTCGACCGACCTAGTAGTATACACGATTTTGGCGGGGCGTGCAACTATGATTTCGGCCATCGTGCCCCCCGTTGTGGCACCGTGAGAGGGCGGCCGGCCGTGGGCGCGGCACGTGCACAGCGCGTCCAACTAGCCGCGAGCGTCCAAGCGAGCGGCCCGCCCCAGGCGTTTAGCGAGCAGACATATTGCGCGTGGCCGATGCGTTGGCAGGCGCAATGGCGGGAACGGCCGGGACCGATTCCCAGACTCCTGCCCCCTCAACAGCCTGCTTGAAGGGGTCCTCCAACGAACCGAAGGTCTGCTTCAGCGGTTCCGCGACCGCTTTCACCTTCTCGGCGGACGGTTCCGGCTCGGCCTCTTCCTTCGGCAGTTCGGGGATGGCTGGTACCGGTTCCCATCGCGTCGCCGCCTCTACGACCTCCTCAAACGCTTTCTGAACGCTCTCGGGCGCGTTCTCGATGTGCTTGTCCTGGTAATCCGCGACTATCTTCATCTTCTTGGCAAACGCCGGCGGCCACTGGCCCTCCGAGAGGTCCGGCACCTTCTCCATCGCCCGTTCGAAGTCCGCCAGGCGCTTGAGGACCCTGAGGTTCTCCCGCGGCAGGCGTTTGGCCGCCGCTTCCGAGCCGTCGGGTTTCGCATCGACAATGCGGACGCCCTCGTCCGAAAGATGATAGATCCGCAGCCGGCCGTCCTCCAGCCAACGCCAGGTGGTGTAGGCCTCTCCCATCTTGCCCGGCAGGCGCGCCAGAATCTGCCGCTCCGCCGCCTCGGCCCGCCACAGCATCACCTCGCGCCACTTATCGTCCTCAGGACACAGCCGCAGGTAAACGAGACCGAGACCGTCCGGCGTCCACTGGGGATAGAACGCCTTCTTGGCCTCGAAGAGCGGCTTCGGCTCCGCCTCGCCAGCCGGATCCAACTCGAAAAAGCCTGTATGTTCATCCGATGCACCTGCCCCGAACACCGCCGCGACCAATCGCTTGCCCCCCGGCGAAAAGGCCAGGTCGACGGGCGCGACGTCATCGACCAGCCACTGAGCAACTTGAATCGTCTTCACGTGCCCGGATTGCGGCTCGTTGGCGTTATCGCTTTCTTTCGGTTCGACCGGGCCCGGAACAATTACGTAAACCAAGACCTCCCATTGGTCCTCGCGGTCCTTGTTGTCCTTCTTGTCTTTATTGTCCTCGCTGCCCTTATCCTCGTTCTCGCCGGCGTCCTCGGACGCGGGCTCCGACACCTTGCGCTTCACGGCACAAGCGAAGTAATGCTCCGCAACGGCGACCTCACCAGGGGCGGCCTCATACCCGTCAGGCAGCGGCAGAGGCACGCTACCTTCCTGGCCGATCAGCACCCAGCGTCCCTCGCTGTTCTTGAAGTCCTCCACTTCCACGACGAGCACGTGCTTGCCACAAACAAGCCGGGGATAAAGGTAAATCCTAGGAGCCCCTGTCAAGGGCGTACTCGACTCCTTTTCCAGGTTTAAGGCCTCAATCCAAAACCCGTCTTCCGCGGCAGCGGAGTGGAGCAAATGCTTGCCGTCCTCCGACAGGACGCACCAGCCTTCCATGGCAGGCGAGTCGGTCAGTTGCCGAAGTTCGGCGGTTTCGACATCAAGGGCATAGATGTTCGAGGATTCCTCGGTCTTAATACCCCCCTCCTTGTTGAGGCTGAAATACATCGTCCTGCCGTCGGGCGAGACGGCAACGCGGTTCGGCCAGCAACCCCCCGCCACGAGGACCCATGCCGCAGCAAACACCCAACCCCACATCCGTATGCGACGCATCGCCGTCTCCTTTCAATCCGGAGCCGCCTCTCATTAGCGCACACCCCACCGCGCCCCGCAAGCGCATTCCGCAATTGCCGCGCGTCACGCGTTCCCCGCTCCCCGTTGGGTCGCGGCTAACCGCGCGCCGTCTTGCCGTTTCATTTCCCGTTCCGCATTCCGCGTTCCGCGTTCCGCGTTGTCTTCGCCGGCTTGACGGGCTGCTCCCATCGCGATATTCTCAAGGTCTCGCGGCCGCGCGGAGAGGTGCCAGAGCGGCCGAATGGGCTCGGTTGGAAACCGAGTGTGCCCGCAAGGGTACCCCGGGTTCGAATCCCGGCCTCTCCGCCAACGGTATTCCTTTCCCCGCCAGTCGAAGACCGCTTCCTACAGGCGGCGGCTCGAACAGCATGAACAGGTTCGCCACGCCGTTGCGCCGGTACTCGTAATCGTAACGGGCCGGCCGTCGGCGCCTCGCCGATGAACTGCTTGCTCGTCTCGTCCAGGCACACCACCGGCCGCCGGGCGTCCTTTCCTATGCCCGCCAGTTTCAGGAGATTTCTGGCCTCGTCTTTCGGCCGGTGGGCAACGACGGTCTGCAGCCCGGCCGCGTCGTTCGACGTCGTCACCATGTGGGCATCCATTGAGCACGTGCCAAGCCCCATGGCGACTCTGAGGGCGATCCGCTCCTTGCTCCGGCCCGGGGCGCGGCTTTTGATAGCCTGTCCGTGCTTCGACAGTTTGTCAGCACAATGGTTTGGCTCCGCCTGGTACGGCCTAGATCTGCCGAGGCACCTGACGCATTTTACACGGGCCAGCTTGCGGCGGCACCTGGAGAAAGCGGGTTTTGAGGTCGAGCGAGTGTGGTCGCTGCGACTGCCGAGCTTCATTCGCCGAAGTTTCGCCCAGTTGGCCGATGATGACGAGAAGGCCATGTGGCGTTGGCTGGCGCGGTCCCGGTTCTTTGTAGGCTGCCTCAGCCTCATGGGGCTTCTCGCCCGCCGAACGGATGCAGTGCTGTGCATGGCGAGGCAGGTATGAGTCTGCAGGTTCGCGCGACCGAACCACGGCGCGATTTCTTGGTTTTTTCCGTGAAGCGGGAGTGCTACTTTGCTAACTTTGTGATTAACCGGTTCACGAATGCCCGCGAAAGTGAGAATAGGCGTATCGGTATCCCGTCCCGGGGATAACGCGGGAAGGGGGAATTCTATTTTGCACAAACTGGACGTTATTGCCTTGTACGACAGAAAATTCTTGCGTCCGTGCGAAGGCCAACTATAATACCGGCGGCTCGGCGAGGTAATCGCTTCGCGGGGCGGGCCTTCCGTTTGAGCCACCAGGGCGTAGCGATGGGGCGGGATCGGAATCATGTTTGAAAACAAGACAGTGGCTGTGGTGGTCCCGTGCTATGACGAAGAAACTCAGGTCGACCAAGTCCTCACGAAGATGCCGGACTTCGTCGAT
>Ga0307380_10005753_pt1 | contig 16434 bp, 17 predicted proteins | sample UN3MG_FD_202239 | JGI IMG/M metagenome (GOLD analysis project Ga0307380, IMG submission 202239) | Soil microbial communities from Risofladan, Vaasa, Finland - UN-3 | ecosystem: Environmental > Terrestrial > Soil > Coastal area > Acid sulfate soil | place: Finland: Risofladan, Vaasa | collected...
CATTTTCTGTTTCATAGTCCGGATACACTACGAAATCCTCCTTCAACAGGCAATCACTTTCATCCGCGACGACCTTATGTCACTGTTCTATAATGAGTTATGTGGAAATAATATTTACACCCCACGACAGTAGTGTTACCAGCATTATCGTCTAAAGTCCAATGACCGACCAAACCAACCGAAGCGCCCTCCGAATACAGCGAGTCGACTTCCCCCTGCGATAAAGCGTTGTTGAATATCTTTACCTGGTCTATTAAGCCATCGAAGTATGTGTCGCCTATTCCATCAGGCCTTTTTCCAATGAACAAGTTACCGCCGTTATCCCGTATGTTGTCAATAGTGCTGCCTGTGTCCTTGAGCGTTCCGTTCAGATAGATACGCGCTTGGCCGTCAAAAGTGGCTGCAATGTGATTCCAGCCCGGATCCAAATCGGCATCGGCAAAGGATACCGAACTCTGGTCCCCGTCACTGTCCCAAACATTGAAATATATCCTGTTGCCACCTTGCTCAAGCAAATAGTTGTAACCGTGCTTCCACACAATACCTGTGACTTCACCCAGACTATGAAAATCTACCCAGGCCGAAATGCTTACCGCAGAGGTGGGGCTTAGTGCGCTTGAGTCGGCTATCTCTACGAAATCGTCAGCGCCATTGAAGTCAAAAGCCTCATCGACCTTACCTGTGACGCTCTTATCCTCGGTGTTATCTCCGCCGTTCAATGTGCCATTGTTGCCATTACCACTGCTGTCAACTACAGTAGTGCCGGTTTTGGCAAATCAACTGCAACGAAATACCTTTAGCTCTAACTCTTTAACTGGCTTGTAGTGTTTACTATTTCCGGTACATAAAGTCAATTGGTTTTCAACCGCTGTCGCCGCCTTCGGAAAGGGCGTGTGAATGCTTTTTGACACAGATATACTTATCTGGTATTTCCGAGGCAACGCAAAGGCTGCTCTTGTCCTGGGAAAAGCCTCTCTAAGACAAGTCTCCATAATAACATACATGGAGCTTTTGCAGGGCGCTCAGAGCAAAAAGGAAATAAAACTAATTCGTGCTTTTCTCAAAGATTTCGATTTCAAAATGCTGCCCATTACTGAGAATATTAGTCATCGTGCTTCTGTCTATATGGAAGAATACTGCCTGAAAGTAGACATGTGCCTTGCTGATGCGTTGCTTGCAGCGTAGACATTCGGGACAATCGAGCATCAGTCTACTCTGTGAATACTTTGGACACGCTCTGGTCGTGGGGCATGGTACAACAAACAAACTTTCCTACGCCAGATAGATTCGCTATTGTGCTGAAATAAAAGTTGCTAGTGTCAATAACCACGACTTCGCGCCGCATTGTACGAACACCAACGGTAACCTCAGTCGCCACAATGTCACAGGGCTACCGATTGTGTGATCATGATCTTGTTACGAAAATCCATTGCGAACCTACGGTGTCCTTGATTATGTTCTGAACAATCAGACTTCTGGCTTTCCTAAAATTCTACTTTTGGATCTTCTTTTCGCCCGAGTAAAAAATACGGTCTCACCAATATACGTTTCAAAGCTTTCTCAAATATGCCTCGTGACAATTCTGCCATTGGTATTATTAGGAGCACTTCACTGTCATGAACAACTACTCCTGTTCGTGTTTATCCAGCGATCGTGTCACCCGGTCGATTCTTCTGTGAATGTCCGTTTCCAATCAAGGTATTAAACTGCTGACAAGATATGTGACAGTTTGCTCGCTTTCACGATTCTGTCGTGCGGAGTAGGATTACCATAAAAAGCTTATGTCTGGCGCCCGCTTGCAGGCCAGCCAGGAGGTAACGACAGGACGGGATCGGGCTCGCGGATCCAGGCGGGCTGGAGGCGCGCAGCAGGCGGCGACGTCCGCGCGCGACAGATTTCTCCGGCTCCGGTCGCGAGTGACGTTGCCGGTGGCCTGTGATTAAGAAGCGTAGGCAGGTCCTTGGCTGCAGACATCGATAGAGGGGCATTCGAGAGAACGCAGATGAGAGCAGTAAGGCTGCAACGGATGAGTCGGCGGTCTTGTTGGGTTCTTTTGCGTCCGACGGGACGGATGCGATTGGCATAATTTTTTTTCAAATTTTCTTTCGAATGCACTCATTTTTTGTTGCACGAAAGGTAGCCGTTCAGGTCATTAGGTTGGCCTGAGGTAGAAGTGATGGAGTAGGCGTTTGGAAATAGCAGGCGGACAGAGCGTTTTGAAGGAATTGCCAACTGGACCGACCCTGTTTTCGGCAAGTAGTCAGGACCGTCCAGATACGAGCATTCCACTGCCTACCCATCACCGAGCGGCTACCTTGTGTAATCTGTCGGTCAATAATCGCCTGGCGAAAGGTCTGCTCAGCAGCATTGTTGGTTGGGGGCACAGCAGGATCAAACAGGAACCGAAACATCGCATCGCCATGCTTGACAAAGCGTTTAGAAATCGTGGCCGACTTCGGCGGCAAATCTTCCTGTTTTGCCACGGTCAATATTCGATTTTTGATTTTAGACATAACCTTTTCGAACCTGTCCTTTGGGATTTTGTCTCGAAGATGCCAGATGTGAAAAAGCCACTTAAAATCCGTCAACAGCGCTTTTCCGAAGCGTTTGTCGCCCTCATCAGGCAGAGTGGTAAGAAATTTGATGTCCCGAATCAAATGAGCCAGACAAAACTGCTGAAGCTTGTTAGCATATTTAACATAAGCACTGAAGAAATCACTGACGATTGTGCCGTTATAAGTTTCTCCGAGAATATCTTTGAGCACCTGAGAAGAACGCGATTTAGCTATGTAGAAAAAACTGATTGCCGAGGTACAGAAGACCCATATCCAGTACTTAATACCCTTGTCTTTTGTCTTTCCAGCCGGACTCGTCAATATTCAAAACCGGCTCGGTAGGAATATGCTGTTGGAGTTGCTCATAAGGTTCGGCCAAGGCTCCATTGACACGTTTAATCACATTGCACAGATGGCTCCGAGCAACGTTGATATTCAAGACTTCACGACAAAAGGCTTCCAAACCAGTGTAGGAGGCATGGAGCGAACCTTTCATGTAGCCTATCAATGCTTGCAAACGCGGCTGGAACAATTGACCTTCCACTACGCCGGAGGGCAGTTTAGCCCAGACAATTCGGCCACATTTGGGACAGATAAAACCGTACAAACGGTATTCAGTAATGGTAACAGGATTGTCAACAAGTTCAACGGTCTGCTGAATTTTCGGCTCCTCAAGCGGCTGGCCAGGGCCTTTGTAGCCACAATCACAACTATGTGCATAAAGCGGGATCGTTTTATCAATTCGATTTGGCCCAAATGGTTGTCGGTTGAAGCCTTTATGCCCAGATTGACCGCCTTGATGGCGGGGACCATCGGATTGTTTGGCTTTAGGCGGCTTAACAATATCAGAGGATGGCGGTTTGGAAGAGTTCGAGGAATTCTTGGAGAGTTTAGCCACCTTTTCAGCAAGCTCGGCGTTGACTTTGAGAAGTTCGGCAACTTGTTCTTTCAAAGCTGCGTTTTCAACTTGCAGGTCGGCAATTTGCTGCTTATAGAATTGTTCTCGTTTAGATGTCAATTTTTGTCCTCAAGACACTTACAACAGCTATTATCGGGCGAACGAGGCCTACCGCTTAAAAAAATCTGGAAAAATACAGATTATTTTCTTAAATTCCAATGTTGTGTGTGTTATTGTGTGTGTTATAAGGTGAATTGGAAGATTACATGTTGGGTATTTGATGTTGTCTGCGTGGGCCAGTACTGTCAAAATACCCCTGAACGGTTATCACGAAAGAAATTGCGAGGTACAATGAAAATACTCGACAAGTCTGTTGTGCTAAATGAGGGGGCCTTTGGCCCATGAAGAACGAGCAAATTAGTGTGTGCATTATTGGGGCGGGTCGTGCGGGTATGATCCACGCCCAGGCCATCGAGCAGATCCCCGGTGCTCGGGTCGTTGCCTTAGCCGATTCTGACAAGACGCTTTGCCGGGCGGGGGGCAGGCAACTCGGTGTGAAACTGCTCTACGAAGACTATCGCAAGGCTATGGAGGATGCCAGCGTCGATGCTGTCATTGTGGCCACTCCGACGAGGCTGCACCACGATATCGTCGTCTCAGCGGCTCAGGCGGGCAAACACATCCTGTGTGAGAAGCCCATGGCGATGAATGCAGCCCAGTGCGCCGAGATGATCCAAACGACGGGAGAGAATCGGGTCAAGCTGCAAATTGGGTTCATGAGGCGGTTTGACGAGGGATTTCGGCGGGCCAAAGAGGCTGTTCATCGTGGTGACATCGGCGAGGTCGTGTTAGTCAAATCATTGACCCATGGCCCCAGCACTCCGAAGCCGTGGCAATACGATGTGGGCGGCAGCAACGGCCCTCTGGCTGAGGTCAACAGCCACGACATTGACACGCTGCGGTGGTTCACCGAGAGTGAGTTCTCGCGAGTATATGCGATTGCCGGCAACTATCGCTGCCCCGAAGCCCGAGCGGAATTTCCCGATTTCTACGACAATGTATCGCTGGTGGCGTCTTTTGCCAACGGCATGCAAGGCTTCATTGACGGGGCGGTGTCTGTCAAGTACGGTTATGACGCTCGGGTGGAAGTGCTGGGCACCGAAGGGATACTGTTTGTGGGTGAGCTGGCCGATGGTTCAGTGGCCGTCTGCAGGGGGCGTGGCGAGATCGCGCGGCCGGCGGTGGCAAGTTGGCGAGACCTCTTTGCCGATGCCTACGTGGCTGAGGACGCGGCCTTCGTGGCGGCGGTGCGTGAGGATACGGAACCGGGGGTGGACGGGTATGACGGCATGATGGCGGTGAAAGTGGTCGAGGCCGGGAATCAGTCGATTCGGGAAGGACGGCCCGTGTGCTTGAACAACGAAACACAGTAAGGAGATGTAGATATGAAGGTCGGAATCGATAGTTACTGTTACCACCGCTACTTCGGGGAGGTTTACGACCACCAGGAGAAACCGGCGCAGACCTGGACGCTGGAGGATTTCATCAACCGTGCCAAGGAGTTGAACGTTGATGGGGTCTCGCTGGAGTCATGCTTCGTGCGCCTGGATCGAGCGTATTTGTCCGAAATCAAGGCCATGCTCGATGAAGCCGGCATTGAAAGGGTGTGGGCCTGGGGACATCCCGACGGCCTGGAGGGCGGCAAGAACGAACAAGAGTTCGACAAGATGCTGGAGAATTTCGAGTATGCCAAGGAGATCGGCGCGCCCATAATGCGGGTGGTGGGCAGCAGCTTGATGTTCCGAAACGAGCCGCATGAGGCACAAATCCAGCGTCTCTCGACGATGTTCGAAAAGGCGGTCAAAACCGCCGAGCAATACGATATCAAGATGGCAATCGAGAATCACATCGACTTCAACTCGGACGAGATCTTGCAGTTGCTCAACAACGTAGGTTCGCCCTACTTAGGCGTCAATTTCGATACCGGCAATTTCATCAGGGTCCTTGACGATCCGGTGAAGGCGGCGGAGAAACTTGGCAAGCACGTGTTGGCTACGCACGTCAAGGACGTGAGATTGCTGGAAAGCGTGCCTGCCGATACCTGGTACTTCTTCTCCAGCGTTCCGGTCGGCCAGGGGCTGGTCGATGTCAAAGGTGTCGCCAAGGCTTTGAAGAACTCCGGCTATGACGGGGTGCTGGCCCTGGAGATTGATTCGTTGCACCCGGACTACGCCGGGGAGGAAGACAAGGTCGTCGAGGAAAGTGTCAATCAGCTCAGGGCTCTCACCGGCGACTTATAGAGATTCGGTTGCAGACGTGGTGTCGGGAATAGAGGATGTCAAGTAATAGATCAAGTAATAGATGTGGGGTCGAGCAGATGAAGGCACAACTGGTACCGGTATATTTCAAGTCGGCCGATAACGAGGATTTTCAAAAGCAGTTGGGCGTGCTCAGGAACCTGCTGGTCGACGAGGTCACGTTCCTGGATCCGGTGGCGCTGGGTGCGCCCCTTCCGGATGCAGCAGATGCCGCAGTGTTCCCACAGCTCCTGGGCGATGCGTACCGCCGGGTCGAGGACTTCCGCCAGATCGATATCCCCCTGCTGGTCATCACCTCCGAATTCGGCACCATGGCGATGTGGGATTGGGAAATCGTCTCGTTCATGAAGACCGAGGGCGTCGAGATGATCGCGCCCTACAACCTCGAGCAGACGAAGATGCTCTGCCGGTCCCTGGCAGTCAAGCGGGACATGCGCAGCACGAAGTTCCTTGTGATCCAGGACGACCCCGGTGAGGGTTTCCAGGCCGATATCTTCAAGCGCTTCTACTGGTGGGAGGACCAGTGCACACAGCGGATCAGGGACAAGTTCGGCGTGACCATCGTCAAGAAAAGCTTCAAGGAATTCGGCGCCAGGGCTAAGGCGATACCCGACGAGCAGGCCAAGGCCGTGTGGAAGAACTGGGAGCTGCAGACCGAAGGGATTAGCGAAAAGGCGTTGTACAGCGCGCTGAAGGTGTATCTGGCGGCCAAAGGGGAAATCGAGAGCGATCCCGCTATCAAGGGCATCGGGATCAACTGTCTCAACGAGTCACATTTCAGCGATACGACGCCCTGCCTGGCGTGGGATATGTTGTTTCGGGAGAAGGGGATCGTGTGGGGTTGCGAGGCCGACACGATGAGTCTGCTGACCAAGTATCTGGCCCATCACTGTCTCGGCGCGCCGATCATGATGACCAACATCTACCCGTCTCTGATGGGCAAGGCCCCGCTCCAGCACGAGCACATCGACGCTTTTCCCGAGGTGAACGAGCCGGAGAATTGTGTGCTTCTGGCACATTGCGGGTACCTGGGCATTGTGCCGAGCACGCAGGCGACCGAATGGACACTTCGACCCAAAGTACTGGCCATCGTCGACGACAACGCCACGGCGATAGACGCACGCATGCCGTTGGGTCCAACCACTATGGCCAAGCTGGACCCCACGATGAACAAGATGCAGGTCGTGGACTGCAAGCTGGAGCAATACGTGCAATACCCTGGCTCCCACTGCCTCAACGGGGCGGTGATACGGGTCCCCGACGGACACCGGCTGATGGCAAAGGCGTGCTCTCATCACCAGTGCCTGCTGTCGGGGCAGTGGATAATCGAGATGGAGTTCATGGGCAAGGTGTTCGACCTCCAGATCGAGCGGATCTGATCCTGGATGGTTGATGGATGCCTTTCGATAGGGACAGGAGAAGAAAACGATGAAAGAACTAAATGTTGCCCTGGTGGGCGGCGGATTCATGGGCAAGGCGCACAGCAACGCCTGGCATAATGCAGGTCACTTCTTCGAGCTGAAGGCCCAGCCGGTCATGAAGGTCATCTGCGACCAGAACGAAGCGGCGGCGAAACAGTATGCCGGCAACTGGGGCTGGGCGGAAATCGAGACTGATTGGCGCAAGGTAATGGCAAGGGAGGATATCGACATCGTCGATATCTGTGTGCCGACCGATCTCCATCATGACATTGCCGTTGCTGCGGCCGAAGCCGGCAAGCACATCTTTTGCGAAAAGCCCGTGGCGCTGACGGCAGATCAGGCGAAGGAGATGTATGAAGCGGCCGAGGCGCATAAGGTCGTGCATTACCTGAACCACAATTATCGGCGATGTCCCGCCGTACGCCTGGCGAAACAACTTATCGAAGAAGGGAAAATCGGCCGAATATTCCACTGGCGGGGAGCCTACCTGCAGGACTGGATCGTCGATCCCGATTTTCCTCTGGTCTGGCAGCTCCAGCGACAACGGGCCGGTGCCGGGCCGCATTTCGATTTGAATTCTCATAGCGTTGATCTGGCTCGGTACTTAGTAGGAGATATCAGCCGCGTCACCGCCATGACCGCCAACTTCATCGCGGAGCGTCCCGTGGCCGAAGCGGGCGGGCCCACTGCCTTTAGTGCGAAGACCGCCCAGAAGAACACGGGCAAGGTCACGGTAGAGGATGCCGCCTTTATGGTCGTGCAGTTTGAAAACGGGTCGCTGGGCTCGTTTGAGGCAACGCGTTTTGCGCCGGGCCGCAAGAATTACAACTATTTCGAAATCTACGGCAGCAAGGGGAGTTGCGTGTTCAACTTCGAGCGAATGAATGAGTTGCAGGTGTTTTCGCGGGAAGATCCTGAATATGCCCAAGGATACAAGACAATCTTAGCCACCGAAGCGGTGCATTCGTACATGGCCGGCTGGTGGCCTCCCGGACATATCATCGGCTACGAGCATGAATTCCACCACGCCGTCGTTGACTTCCTCGAGGCTATTGCGACAGGCGGCACGATCGAGCCGAACTTCTATGATGGGATGAAGACGATGCAAGTGCTTGAGGCCGCTCTGGAATCGGCCGAGAAGGGAAGGAGCGTAGCTCTTGCTTAGGGTAGACACACGAAAGCACAAGATGCGTGTCGCACTCCTCTCTGGGACAAAGGGGCTTCGGGTGCGGTCTGCTCTGCAGCCCGAAATAGGCCCGAGTGATGTGTTGCTGGAAACGAAGGCAGCGCTGATTTGCGGTACGGACGTGCGCATTCTTCGCCACGGTCATCAGGCGATTGGCGCCGGGACCGAGCGCGTCCTGGGTCATGAGTTCAGCGGCGTCATTGCGCGTGTCGGTGCGGATGTCGAACATCTCAAGGAAGGGATGCGCGTGGCGGTGGCGCCCAATATGGGGTGCGGCCAGTGTGATCTCTGCGTAAGCGGTAACACTCATCTGTGTCGCGAATACCGCGCTCTGGGCATCCATATCGACGGGGGCTTCGCCGAATACGTGCGGATCCCGGCGGCGGCGGTACGACAGGGAAACGTGGTCGAAATCGGCCCCAGGACCACCTTTGCCGAGGCCGCTTTGGCCGAGCCGCTGTGCTGTGCGTATAACGGTTTCGAGCGGTGCACTATTGGCCCTGGTGATAAGGTATTGATCATGGGGGCCGGTCCCATCGGCTTGATGCACGCCAAACTGGCCAAGCTCGGCGGTGCGGCCGAGGTCTATATCAGTGACCTAAACGCGGACCGTTTACAGCGTTGCCATCAAATGGACGAGTCGTGGGTTCCTCTCCCTGCCGATGAAGTAGCGGGTCGGATCACCGAGTTGACTGCCGGCAAGGGAGTAGACGTCTGTATTACGGCTTGTCCCTCCAGCCAAGCCCAGGCACAAGCCCTGGAACTGGCCGCCATGAACGCAAGAGTCCTCTTTTTTGGCGGGCTGCCCAAGGGCCGATCCATCGTGCCGCTTGACACGAATCTGATTCATTATAGGCAACTCATGGTCACCGGGACCACCCGTGCGAGCATAACGCAGTTTCGCAAGGTGTTATCCCTTATCGAGCATGGTACGCTCTCCGTGAAGGAATTTGTGACGGAAGCCTTTGATATTGCCAACATCCGCAAGGCATTCGCTCATACCACGGACGGATCAGGACTGCGCTGTATGATCGCGTTCGACAGGCAGTTGAAGCAGAAATGAGACCACCGGCAACGCCGGGACTGCATATATGGCTGAGAAAACACTCATCGGTATCGACATCGGGACCCAAGGCACCAAGGCCGTATTGTTTTCCGAATCGGGGCAGTGCCTGGCGGTGGCCGTTCGTAAATCGCGCCTGCACCAGCCGGGAGCAGGTATTGTGGAAGAGGACCCCGAGTACCAGGTGCGCACCGTATGTCAGACCGTCAAGGCATGTGTCAAGAAGGCCAGGGTCGCGCGCGAGTCGGTGGCGGCGGTCGGAATTGACGGACAGATGGCCGGCGTGATTGGCGTGGGAAAAGACGGCCGCAATGTCACGCCCTACGATTCCTGGCTGGATACTCGTTGTGCCTCCTATATCGAGCGGATGAAGGAGCAGGCGGGCGAACGGGTTTTGCGTTCGGCCGGTTGCGCTCCGAGTTTCAATCACGGGCCCAAGATACTCTGGTGGAAGCACGAGCATGCGCAGGTGTATCGGTCGATTGCTTCTTTCGTGCAGCCGGGCGGCTACGCCGCGATGCGTCTCTGTGGCTTGGACGGCGGAGCGGCGTTTATCGATTCGACGTACCTGCATTTTTCAGGTTTTGCCGACAATCCCCGGGGCGTCTGGGACGACGGTCTGTGCGAGGTCTTCCGCGTGGATCGGCGCAAGTTGCCTCGGATTGTATCGCCGGCGGACATCGTCGGCGAAGTAACGCCGCAGATGGCGCGTCGCTGTGGATTGCGTGCGGGCACCCCCGTCGTAGCCGGCTGTGGTGATACGGCTGCTTCGTTCCTGGCCTGCGGAGCCACCCAGGCGGGCATCTGCGTCGACGTAGCTGGGACGGCGTCGGTATTCGCCGCCACGACAAGCAAGTTTCGCCCCGATCGCCGTCATCTCACTCTTGGCTGCGGCCGCGCAGCGACCGAGGGGCTGTGGCATCCTTACGCCTATATCAATGGCGGCGGCATGAACCTGGAATGGTTTCGCCGAGAGATGGCGAATCGTGGCCGCAAGGCCGGCGGGATAACGTTCAGCCGGTTGAATCGGCTGGCCGAAGAGATATCTGCCCCGGAAACGGCGCCGCTATTTATCCCGCACCTTGGCGGGCGGGTATCTCCCAGCGCCGCCCATCTGCGCGGGGCCTGGGTCGGACTGGATTGGTCGCATAGCTTGGGACACCTCTATCGGGCCGTACTGGAAGGCGTGGCGCTGGAATACGGTATCTACCGGAACATCCTGGCCGAATTGTACCCAGATCTAAAGCTGCGCGAGATCCGGGTGACCGGCGGGGGCCAGGAGAGTACCCTGTGGAATCAGATCAAGAGTGCGGTGCTGGAGATGCCGGTAGTACAAACCACACGCAGTGAAGGAGCTCCGATGGGGGCCGCGATGGTGGCCGGCTACGGAACGGGACTGTTCAAGAGCTTGCCGGCCGTGGCGAAGAGCTGGGTACAGAAGGGGACCCGTCACAGAGCGCCGCGAAAGATGGCCCGGATGTACCGTGAGCGTCTGGGACGGTACGAGCAACTGCTTGAATTGCTGGATGGCTATTTCGGCCAAAAACAAGAATGAAGTATGGAGGTATCATCATGAGAAAAACAAGAATGAAGTATGGAGGTATCATCATGAGGATGTGTGTTGTTCTCGGCGCGGCCGTGCTGATTATGGGTTGCGTCGCAGTCGGTGAGGAGGATCAGCCCAAGAGTATTTTTGCCAAGGACAATCTGGTGGCCTGGTGTATTGTGCCGTTTGACGCTTCGCACCGCGGGCCCGCGGAGCGGGCCGAGATGCTGGAGCGACTCGGCATCAAGAAGGTGGCGTACGACTGGCGGGCGAAGGATGTCCCTACCTTCGAGGAAGAGATCCTGGCATACAAGCGGCATGGTCTGGAGTACTTTGCGTTCTGGGATTGGCATCCAGCGATGGCGCCATTGATCAAAAAGTACGGCATCAAGCCGCAGATATGGAAGACCTTCGGCGCTCCCGCTACCGGCACACAGGACGAGAAGGTGCAGGCGGCGGCCCAGGGACTCATGCCGCTCGTCGAGCAGACGCGCGAGTTGGGCTGTCAACTGGCGCTCTATAACCATGGGGGCTGGGGCGGTGAGCCCCGGAACATGGTGGCGGTGTGTCAATGGCTGCGGCAGAACGCCAACGCCGATCACGTGGGCATCGTGTACAACCTGCACCACGGCCACGGACACATCGACGATTTCGCCGAGGTGTTGAAAGCGATGAAGCCTTACCTGTTCTGTTTGAACCTCAACGGCATGAACACGGGAGCCAAACCCATGATCCTGCCCCTGGGCCAGGGACAACACGATCGCAAGCTGCTGGAAATCATTGCCAGGAGCGGCTATCACGGTCCGATCGGCATTCTGGACCATCGCGCGAACCTGGATGCAGAGAAAAGCCTCAAAGAGAATCTGGACGGGTTGAAGCGATTGCTGCAACAAATGGGCTATGCCGCGTCGACACGCCCGGAGGATGGCAAATGACTTTGTTCCAGTTTGCAACTCCAACCAAGCCGACTTTTTACTTTATTGGTGTGACCACGGGTAAATCCTCGATCATGAAAGTGTTTCCTGCGTGGGCCCGTCACCTGGCGTTAGGGGATTGTTCTATTCGAGGCATCGACTGCAAGTGGCACGACGACCCGGTGGTATATCGTCGCGCGGTGTCTTTTATCAAGGACGACCCTTATTCCCTCGGGGCCCTGGTGACCACGCACAAGATCGACTTGCTGGCGGCGTGTCGCGATCTCTTTGACGGTCTGGGTGAATATGCCCGGTTCCTGGGTGAGATCAGTTGCATCTCCAAACGCGACGGCGCCTTGTGGGGGCATGCCAAGGACCCGATTACCAGCGGTTTGGCGTTGGAGGCCTTTGTGGCCAAAGACTATTGGGAACAATCGGGGGCGGAGATTTGTTTGCTCGGCGCGGGAGGTTCTTCCCTGGCTCTCACGACGCATTTCATGAAGCAGGTTGGCAAGGAAAGGTCTCCCGCGCGCATCTACGTGACCAACCGCAGCCGCCCGCGTCTCGAAGCCATGCAGCGTATCCACCAGGAGATTAATCCGGGTATAGAAATCGTGTATCGTCACTGTCCCACGCCGGCGGAGAACGATGAAGTGGTTCACCAACTGCGGCCGGGTTCGCTGGTCGTCAATGCCACGGGCTTGGGCAAGGATGCGCCCGGCTCGCCGCTGAGCGACGCCGTGGAGTTTCCCGAGAACGGCTTCGTATGGGAGTTCAACTACCGGGGGGACCTGGTGTTTCTCGACCAGGCGCGCGGTCAGCAGGCGGCGAAAAACCTGACGATCGAGGATGGCTGGGTCTATTTCATTCACGGTTGGACCCGCGTGATTGCGGAAGTATTCCATATTGACATTCCCACCCGTGGTGCCACGTTCGAGAAGTTGTCCGAGATCGCGGCCCGGGCGAGAACGAAATGAAAGGGACGCAAAAGGGATGGATGTTGGAAGTGCTAATGGCGTGATGAATCCTTTCTCTGTCGATATCGACATAGACGCAGGGGTGATGAAGAACGCGACGAACCGTTTGGTGCGCCGGGCCTCGGACATGCGTGGGTATTATGCGGACGAAGCCTCGCTCGAACGACTGATTGCCGAAAGAGACGACCCTTTGCACTACGAGGTCTTTGAGGTTCCGGTGCCCGAAGAACGGGGGCACCTGATGTACTGCATCAGCACACTTCAGCCCGGCCGGGTCGGCGAGGAGTGCTTCATGACCAAAGGACACTACCACGAGGTGGCGGAGACGGCGGAAATCTACCTGTGTCTGCAAGGCCAGGGTTACATGGCGATGAAAACCGCCGAAGGCACGTGGAAGGCAGAACCGATGCGCCGGGGCCGCATGGTTTATGTGCCGCCCTACTGGGCGCATCGTTCCATCAACACCGGAGATGATCCGTTGGTTTCATTCTGTGTCTATCCGGCCGAAGCCGGGCACAACTACGGAGACATCGAAGGCGAAGGATTTCCGAAACGGGTTTTTGTTCGGTCCGGGAGGATTGTGATCGAATGAGCCGAGTTCTTATCACGCCGAGATCGTTAACGAAGAGCGGCCATCCCGCCCTGGCGCGCCTGGAAGAGGCCGGATGCGAACTCGTGTTCTCTACGCCCGGCGTGCAGCCCGACGAAGACGAGTTGCTGCGTTTGGCGCCAGGCTGCGTGGGGTATCTCGCGGGGGTGGAGAAGATCTCCGCCCGGGTGATCGACGCTGCGACGGATCTCAAGGTGATTGCCCGCAATGGCGTAGGCGTTGACAACATCGATTTGGAGGCGGCCCGTCGCGCAGGCGTCGAGATCGTGCGTGCCGCCGGAGCCAACGCGCGGGGTGTAGCCGAACTGACGATCGCACTGATGCTGGCTCTGGCGCGTGACGTGGCGTTCAGTGATGCCCACCTGAAGCGTGCCGATTGGCAACGCAGGCGCGGAATTGAGTTGTGCGGACGCACCCTGGGCCTCGTTGGCTGCGGGCAAATCGGACAGCAGGTAGCCGCGCTGGCTTTGGCCCTTGGAATGAAGGTGATAGCGTACGATCCCTCCCCGCAGGAATCGTTCCGTCCACGGGGCGAATTCCGGTATGCATGTCTCGAAGAGGTGTTCTCTGCGTCCCATGTCGTTTCGTTCCACTGTCCACCGCCCCCAGACGGCAAGCCCCTGGTGACACGGGAGAGCCTGGCAACGATGCGGAGAGGCGTCTATCTCATCAACACGGCCCGTGCCGGCCTGTTGGATGAGGAGGTGCTCCTGGAAGGGTTGAACGACGGTCATGTAACGGGGCTCGCTTTGGATGTGTTTGCCGCCGAGCCGCCCGGAGAGAATCCCCTGGTGCAGCACGACCGGGTGGTCGCCACGCCGCATCTGGGAGGCTATACCGACGAGAGCATCGCCCGGGCCGTCGAGGTGGCTGTCCAGGGCATTCTGGATCGCTTGCGATAGACCCATGCAGGAGAAAACCATGCCGGCACAAACGGAAGTTTACGATCGAATGCGCGGGCTAAGGGTTATCCCTGTAGTGGCGATCGATAAGGTAGATGCTGCCTTGCCGCTGGCCGATGCTTTGATAGCCGGCGGTTTACCCGTCGCTGAGATCACCTTTCGCACGAAGGCGGCTGCGGACGTCATGCGACTGCTGGCGGCTAAGCGCCCCCAACTGTTGTTGGGAGCCGGAACGGTGCTCAACGTCACCGACCTTCAGCTCGCCAAGGACTGCGGCGCCCGATTCGCGGTCGCGCCGGGCTTCAATCCGGACGTGGTGAAGGCTGCTCTCGACATCGGCCTGCCCTTTGCTCCCGGTGTAATGACGCCAACGGACATTGAAGCGGCGCTGTCGTTCGGTTTGAGCACGCTCAAGTACTTCCCGGCCGAGGCAGCGGGAGGAGTTGCCTTTCTTAAGAGCCTCAGCGCGCCGTACAAGCACTTAGGGATTCGGTTCATACCGACAGGCGGAATCAGCGCGCAGAATGCCGCCGCATACCTGAGTCTGGAAACCGTTCTGGCGGTCGGAGGGACATGGGTAGCACAGCGGGATAGCGTGGCTTCTGGTCGCTGGGACGAAATCATAGAAACATGTAGAGAAATCTGCCATTCGTTATCGTCTTCCCTGTGAGGGCTTCGTATGGAGAACATCGTCTGTCGAGCAACGAACGCCAGTGTCGCGACGCAACTGTGCGAACCTTGCTTGGCGGAGGCAGGGGTCCGGATCTGGTGGTTGGGACAAGCGGGCTTCTGCATTAGTGGCGCCGGCCTGAACGTGCTGATCGATCCTTACCTGTCAGATCACTTGGCCTGGAAATACCACGGCCAGGAATTCGATCACGTTCGCATGATGGCAGCACCCGTGCGCCCGGACGAAGTGAGAGCCGTGGACTACATCCTGTGCACTCACCGACACGGAGATCACATGGACCCCGAGGCTCTGCCGGTTATCATGAAGGCCTGTCCGGGATGTCGTCTGATAGGACCTGCCGCCGAGAGAGAGACGATCCACGAGATCGTTTCAGACTGCCGACGGGTCATTCTCGTCAACGATGGGGACGTAATACTCCTTACGCCGGGAAGTCAGATCGAGGTCATCCCCTCGGCCCACGAGCAGTTGCGCCAGAACGAGCGCGGCGAGCACCATTTCCTGGGCTACATCCTCCAGCTTGGAGGCCTGCGTATCTATCATTGCGGCGACTGCGTTCCGTATCCCGGCTTGGTCGAGTCTTTGCGCCGACGCCGCATTCACGTGGCACTTCTGCCGGTCAACGGGCGAGACGCACACCGCGCGAGTCGGGGCGTACCCGGCAATTTCACGTTCGATGAAGCGTCAGAGATTCTCTATAAGTCCGATATTCCTCTGATGATCTGCCACCATTTTGGTATGTTCCGCTTCAACACGGTTTCGAAGTCGTGGCTCCAGAAACGGATACAAACGCGTAAGCTCGCTGACCGAGTCCTACTTCCCAAGGTCGCCTTGGGCTATGCAATTCAGAAGGAGGGGTAGACACATATGGGGGCGAAATCGCTCTGTAGCGGCTCTATGCGGGTAGTTGACGTCGCTACCGCAGGCGAGTTCTGTGAGCGTGGTTCAATGCCGTTTTTCAGGCTCCGCGTCAGATTGGCTCCCTTGCAGTAGGCAGCGCAAGTAGGGGGGGACGCCATATTCGCAGGTGGGTGAAAGCTTTGCCTTGCAAGGGCGTTGATTTTTTTTTAATGGGTATGCCATTGACTCAAGTAAATACAATATAACTCATTGCTATATAATGCTTTGTGGATTTCTTACCACCCAAAGAGATTTTTTGACGTAACAGCTTCTCGTTGCAGAAGTTAGGCCAATTGTCCTTGAGTCAAGTGAATACCCCCTTTTTTTTTGTAGCCGTTCAGGTCATTAGGTTGGCCTGAGGTAGAAGTGATGGAGTAGGCGTTTGGAAATAGCAGGCGGACAGAGCGTTTTGAAGGAATTGCCAACTGGACCGACCCTGTTTTCGGCAAGTAGTCA